>ERZ1036435.36-NODE-36-length-130726-cov-11.675376_pt1 | contig 130726 bp, 60 predicted proteins | sample MGYA00514223_ERZ1036435 | MGnify/ENA primary metagenome ERZ1036435 (study PRJEB33795, sample SAMN09464927) | human gut metagenome | host: Homo sapiens | place: USA: Stanford, California | collected 2016-08 | study: EMG produced TPA metagenomics assembly of the...
GGGGGGGGTGTTGGGTTTAATATTACATATCTACTTACTTCTCTGCGCTTGTTATCTTCTTGTACATTTCCATTAGCTTTGCGCTCTTCACTGCTGCTGGCCAGAAGTTTGAGCTGTAGGACCAGAGGTGTTTCCTGTGGCGGTCCGGGTTCTTGTTCTTCTTCGCCTGGGCTTCGATGTAGTCACCGATGGCTGTGAGCTCTGATTTTAGGATCTTGGCCCATTCTCTCCTGTCTAGGCCTTTGCCACCACGTCTTAAACGCTTCAGAGAGGATCTCATCGAGGTCATCGTATGTCTGCACTCTTCCTCGTCCATGGAGTCGTATTCCTTCGCATGCGCGCCACTTGTGCCGTTTTCGTTCTCCTTGTTGCCATCTCTCTGCGGTGAGTTGGTCTTCTTGTTGCGTGACACCAGCGAGGCTGGGCCCTTTGGCAGTGCCTTTATACGTTTGGTGGGTTGGCCCGGTGAGTCGAGCTTGCCCAGCTCAGGTGTGCCAGAGGCACTGGTCTCCGAGAAGGAGCTGGTATTGTTGGGTTTGCGGTTACGCTTCCTTGGATTAGCAGCAGTCTTTCTGGATGACTCTGATATACTGGATGAGCCGCTGGCACCAGTGGTGGGCTTGCCGTCGTTCTGTAAGAAATCTATCAGATAGTCAACTCTTCTGCCGAGGTGCAGTGCACCAGGTACTTTCTTGCTCTCTCTGCCCTTGGACCTCTTGCCACCTGTGGCATCTGGTGTCTCTTGTTTCACTTCCTCCTTGACTTTATCTGTGGCCGCTGAACTCACATCGCTCAGGAATATCTTGTTGGTTAGTCCCAAGAACGGGTCATCACGTATTTGGGCCCACGCACCGTAACCGTACTTATGGATACCAACCATCAATTTCTCGTCATCCATTTGGTTCCAGTCACAGTTCCAGTTGGTCACCGGCTTAGGATGTGCTTTGTCGAACTTGAACTCAAGTGGGTCATTCTTGAAATGCGTCTTGAAATAATTGTTTACAAACTCTAGATCTCTGCACCTGTTGACAATGGATTCCGCATTCAAAGACTTAACTTTGTGGAAAGTAAATAGGATTGCCTTCTTCTCCCTACGTTTCATCGTCAACCTAGTTATTGGATTGTCCTTCTCTTGTTCCTCAGCCTTGATTTCACCGGTCTTCAGCTTCATCTTGTATTCATGGGCAGCTGCTTCAAATTCCCGAAGCGTTTGTGTTCTCTTGGTATCTTCTTCTTCATATATGCTCTTGGCTTCATCAAGTAGCTCTTCCAAGATTTCTTTATACTTCTCGATAGATTTTACCGGCAATGTCCCATCTGCTATAAGTTCATCAAGTTTATCAGTAACATCACCAAAGCGAAGAACTGCCCTGTATAGAGCCCTTACCTCAGAGTCGCCTATAGAATTTAGATCGTTGGTTTTAGCTCTTCTACGAGAAGACCTGCCATCTTCATCATCAGATGTAACGGTAGATCCCTCACCATTTACACTATCTTTTATCTTCTTCAAAGCGTTGTTTCTTCTATTCATCATCTCTAGCTGCTCTTTGACGTATTCCTCGTCCTTGTGTCGCTGCTCTTCATCTTGTAGTTTCTTTAGTTCTTCTTCAGGAATAATATCGTCCCAATCAACATCCGCTTTATAGTCAGTAACTTCGAACTGCTTCAAAAATTCTTCACCACCAAGGTGAGACTCTCCAAGATCAGGTGTAGTGACATGATCTTCAGCATGGCTTAAAACATCGTCTAGATTTAAGTCTTCCAACTTCTTTTGATTATCCTTTGCAGCAAACATATTGCCTGCACCAAATTTTAGAATTTCGGATAATTCACCAGCAGAGGGCTCGGTTTTCTTTGTATACTTGTTACCATCTGTAACACCAAGGGAGATAATAGCATACTCTAGAATCATTTTCTTCCTAGCTCTTTCAAGGACTTCTTCCTCTACAGTATCCTTAGATACTAATCTGTAAACCATAACATGATTTTTTTGACCAATACGATGAGCTCTTGCCATAGCCTGTAAATCGGCCTGTGGATTCCAATCCGAGTCAAAAATGATGACTGTATCGGCAGTCATTAAGTTGATACCAAGACCACCAGCTCTTGTGGAAAGTAAGAAAACAAAATCATCAGAACCCGGTGCATTGAAATGATCAATAGCAATTCTTCTTTGATTTGAAGGCACGGTACCGTCAAGACGCTGGAAATTTATACCTTTGATAGAAAGATAATCTCCTAGAATATCCAAAATTCGGACCATTTGAGAAAATATAAGTACTCTATGGCCATCCTTTTTCAGTCTAGTTAAAAGTTTGTCTAAAAGCACCATTTTACCTGAAGACATAATTAAGCCTCTCAAAATATTCTCTCTCGACATATTTCCTGCCCCGAATTTCTCTAGAACTTTCTCCTCCGCAGAATCAAATAGATATGGATGGTTAGACGCTTTCATTAAAGTATTCATAATGTTTAGCATTGAAAATCTCCCACCTTTGGCTCCTGCTGTCAATGCTGAGTAATTCTTAGTCAAGATATTTTTATAGTATTCGGTTTGTACATCTGACAATTCAACACGAAGAATTCTTTCCGTTTTTGAAGGTAATGACTTTTCAACATCTTTTTTCAGACGTCTTAGAATGAACGGTTGTAACCTCTTATGCAAATCACGAATGTATTGCTCTTGTTCTTCATCTTGGTTTTCGAAATCAATTTCTTGATCAATGGTGAATCTTCCAGGCATTAAGAAATTAACAAGGGCAGCAAGTTCTTTGATATTATTTTGTAGTGGTGTACCAGTGATCAGTAGTCTGTTCGCAACCTTGAAACTATTTAGAGACTCGTACAGTGACGATTCAGCATTCTTAAGTCTATGCGCTTCATCAACTGCTAGAAATTGCCATTTTATACTTCCCAGTTCTGCTCTATCTTTCAGAATGTATTCATATGTTGTCATTAGAACATTAAATTTAATCTGTTTTTTTCCTTTACCTTTTGGATTAGAGTAAAACTCATATTCCCGTTCAATATCTCTGGATTTTTGATTGCCCATGTAGCATATCACATCGATATCTGGAGCCCATTTTTCGAAAGTTTCAATCCACGCTGGCATAGTAGATAACGGTACAACAACTAAATGTGGACCGTTTTGTCTTCTGGCGAATATCAGCCAACTTATAAATGCTACAGTTTGAACTGTTTTACCAAGACCCATTTCATCTGCCAATATACCGTTATCATTCTTGGACCATAGGAAAGCCATCCAATTGATACCAGTCAATTGGAAGTCTCTTAATTCACCACCCTTAATAAATGGGGGTTGGACACTAAGTTTTTCAAACCTGGGTCTCTCTGAGGTATAATTACTAGAATATTGTGGAAGGATTTTAGAGTTCTGCCTGCTTTGGAAATGTTTCACAGGTTCGGGTGCAATTTTTACTATTTCAGCAGCATCTTCCCATGTTGCTTCATCATAATTCAAGTGACGCCATTTCACTAGATATTGTAACTGTGACGTGCCATCTTCCAGTTCGACTCTCTGGCTATCGATGATTCTCTCAGGATTGGTAAACTCCTGCAGTTCATCTAGACGTCTCTCATGTTCCATATCCATTATTTCAATATCCTCTGGAGTAATGTAAGGATCTAAACGAACTTGCTGCTCCTGTATAATATATTGTTTACAGTAGTTATCAAGCCTTTTGATACCTTTTACACCTGCAAGACTTTCATATGTCTCCCAAGTGTTATGCAAATGCGATTGGTCGGTCCATTTAATTTGAAACTCGTAGTTTTCTTTGCAAACATTAAGTTCTGGTACAATCTTTGCTAAGTGCTCCTTATCTGAACCCTCTTTAATTCTATGTGTAATAACCATGTCAATACCATGTACATCCTCCTGCGGTGGTGTATTCGACCTCGCACGTGACTCTTGATCTTCATCCAATAGTTCATCCTCATCGGAGTCAAACTCTTCCTCTGATTCTAGTAAATCGTCGTCAGAGTAATCGATGTTGTAATTGACCTGTTTATTGGCTCTTGAAGAAAACCGCGTTGGAATTGCTACTTGTTTCTCTCTTTTCACATTTCTGGTAGCCGCTGTCTTCTTTTTGTAGGAGTTACCGCGTCCTGAGCCACGCGAGGATCTCTTCTTCTGAGGTGACCCGCGATAATCGTCATCGTCATCCTCGTCCATGTCGTCGTCATCTCCATCCTCGTCATCGTCATCGTCCGCTGCCGAATCATTGTCATAGTCATCGTAGTCATCGCTTATATCATCATTTGCGTTTTCGTCGTCGTCATCCTCATCGTCAACCAATGCGGACCTCCTCTTACGTGTCTTCACAGGAACATCGTCCTCATCTTCCTCGTCATCAACATAGGGACGATGAGCAACTGCACGATGAGACCTTCTTAACCCATACAATTCCGGATTCTGTAAAACTTCTTCGTCAATCTCCTTCATAATGTATGTTGTTCGTTCTTTACCTTCCAAGCAGGTTTCTTACAGGAAGTTTGACTGCACTAGAATTATAATTACAAAGCCCTTAAACGTCTACCAACAATATAACAGTCTGATGCCAAGGCGCTTACAGTAGAATACTACTTTTTTTTTCTCCACAGAGTATTATTTCTCTTTATCTTTTTTTCCTTTCCTCCCGCTTCAATACCCTAGTGCCAAGCTGGTTCCTGTCCCAATTCTATCTCTCACCCAATTTATTCACAAAACCAACCTTATCGCAACTCAAAAACACAGCATACAAGATCAAACGTATCAACAACTGCTTCACATTAAAGAAGTCCCTTCTTCTCAGCATTTTTGCCCAAAGTTTCTGCTATTTTTTCTTGTTTTTCTGAAAAACTTTTCGTTTCGAAGCTTCACCCGTCACAAACCACTTTGCGATGAGCTTTGATATAAACAGAGGGACTTGCTATATTGATCTCTACTTGTGTTCCAAATGGTTGTTCGTTGTTCCCCTAGTGTCAGTGTTGTTACTACTCCCAACTGAATATGGTATCCCTTTGAGAGTCTTTCAAAGGCTCGCATTCCGGATTCTGTAGCCGGTGTGTAGATATGTGTGTATACTAATGATAAGTGATATACTAATATGAGAATTGATATACAGAGTACGTAATATTGTCTATTCTTGTAGTTTCTGTGTTGTGCTGCTGTGGTTATCACTACTTGCTATGACTTACTTTCTCTATAAAACCAGAATGTGCGAAACTTTGGCAAGAGACTCATAGACCTTTTAAGAACGAAGGCACAGGATGACAGTTGAGAAGTGTGGCATATGGGTGTTGGGCTACGGCTCGCTGATATACAAGCCGCCTCCGCACTATACGCACAGGATTCCCGCTGTGATTTACGGGTTCATGAGGAGGTTCTGGCAGAGCTCGGTGGATCACAGGGGCACGCCGGATTCACCAGGCCGTGTGGTTACGCTGATTCCTCATGATGAGATCATGAAGACACCCAGGTTTCTGCAAGACTATGTCAAGTATGAGAACCACGGGAACCCTATCACCAACTTGCAGCCCAATGATTTGCACACCATAGGTGTAGTGTATTATATACCGGCAGATCGTGCTGACGAGGTCAGAGAGTACCTCGACGTTAGAGAGCAGAACGGGTACACTTTGCATGAGGTTGAAGTGCACTTGGACCTCACTGAGAGCGACTCTAGCGACCAAGAGCTCATGGCTGCGATCCACCAATTGCCAGAGCATGAGACTACGGGGAAGAAAGTCCTGACTACAAACGTGTATATAGGAACAGTGAACAACGAGGCATTTGTAGGACCAGAGACAATTGAACAGACAGCATCCGTCATTGCCACAAACGTTGGTCCAAGTGGAACCAACTTTGACTACTTGCGTATGCTATGTGAGTCAATGGCCTCTATGAAAACATGCGAAGAGACAGATAAGTATTTGGAACATTTGTTCAAAGAGGTCAACAGAATTAGAGATACCTTGTAGAGATATTAGATATATAGCCACTTCATACTGTATTCCTCTATACTTGCTAAATAACAATAGTTTTCACCATTTTAACTATATGTGATTATGCTCAAGTTCGTAGTGATGCGCAACCAAAACTTAAAAATGGCTTGCATACAGATGGCAAAATGAAGTATATTTCTCGAAAGACCGGTATATTAGAACTTAGCTCAGTAATAAGAACACATAACTAGGCAATTACAAAAACTGCTATAATGGTACAATGAGTTCTGATCAAATCCCCAGCGAATACTTTGATTTAATTCGAGATGTCCTGAAGAACAAAGGTGATGCTACACAGGAACGTCCCTTGAAGAGGAGGAAGCGGAGGAGAGCTGTCACTTCAGAGCTGGAAAGTGGATACGAGAACCCCCAACCTACTGAAGCTAAAATTGTGGTTAATTTGGATTCGGATCCCGAGCTCGAGGACAAGCTAGGGGCATCGAATACCATAAGTTTAGTGTCTGATGGAGAAGTACAACACACTGAGGCTAGCGAGGACGGTGCTGAATCAGATGAGGCTTATGAATCAGAGGAGTTTGAAGATGTGTCAGCAGATGAGATGCAGATGCCGTCTGATAACTTGTCAGTTACCATTAATGTGAATAAGAAAGATAGTCAGTCCAAGAAGGAGAGTTCAAAAATTCAGAAGAATATGTGTTCCAATGAAGATAGAAAGTTTAGGACTCATATGCATTGTTTGTACTTGCTGTGCCTTATGTGCCATGGTCATATAATCAATCACTGGCTAAATAACTCTAAGATGAATCGGAAACTTAGTGGTATGATTCCCGAGAAAGTGTTTGATATGCTACATCCGGAGAAAGATGAAGAGCTACCGCTTAGAAGTACCAGAAAATTATTAGATGGCCTAAAGAAGGCAATGGAAATTTGGCAAAAGCATTGGAGGATAATGCAACGCTATAAAGGTGTGAATTGTTACATGCGCTACTGGGATGAATTACAAATTTGTGATAAATCCCGTAAAACGCTAACAAAAAATGATTTTATTAAGGGAATTCTTAAAGGAGTGGGTGATAGAGATGTAGCTACACAAGGGTTTGTTGCACTACTCAGGTCATGTAATGTGAATGCCAGATTAGTTATGTCCTGCCAACCTCCAGATTTTACGAATCTCAAAAAATCTTATGGAACCGAGAAGAAAGTGTCTTACGAAGACATGACAAAATATCCTGTATTTTGGTGCGAAGTCTGGGATAAATTCAGCAAGAAATGGATTACAATCGACCCATTTTGCAAGAAGACCATTGAACAGGTCAGACTTTCCTCCAAATTTGAACCTAGAGGTGTATCACCATGTAAAAGGAATGCCATGAGATATGTAATTGGTTTTGACCGAAAAGAAGGTTGTAGAGATATAACTAGAAGATATTGTCAGTGGTTTAACTCAAAAACACGAAAGAAACGTATAACAAAGGAAGCATTTGGAGAAAGATGGTACGAGAGAGTTTTAGCTTCTTTGCACAAACGGAAACGTACAAAAATTGATGACTATGAAGATGCATATTTCGACCAACGTAACCAAGATGAAGGTATGCCTGATAATATGCAAGATTTCAAAGGTCATCCATATTATGTACTAGAGAAAGATATACGACAAAATCAAGTTTTGAAAAGTGGATGCAAAGAATGCGGCTACTTAAAACTGCACAACAAAACTAATCAGGTTCTCAAAGTGTATTCCAAGAAAGATATTATTGACCTGAAGTCTGCAAAACAGTGGTATATGGAAGGTCGAATACTAAAGACTGGTGCAAGGGCACTTAAAACTGTAGAAAAGAAAAGGGGCCGATTTACTGACCCTGAAGAACAAGAAGAAGAGCGCCTTTACCAGTTTGATGACACAGAGCTATATGTCGCACCTCTTGCTACCAGAAGTGGAGAAATTGAAACAAATACATTCGGGAACATAGAAGTTTTTGTACCATCGATGATACCTGCCAATTGTTGCTTGGTGGAAAGTCCGGTTGCTATCAAAGCTGCTAGTTTCATAAGGATTAAATTTGCTAAAGCTGTTACGGCTTTTAAGTTTGAAAAAGGCAGATCTGTGAAACCTTCCATTACGGGTGTAGTGGTTGCTCTGTGGTTTAGAGACGCCCTGGTTGCAGCCATTGATGGCATCACACAAGCGAATGCCGAAGAAAAACACATTGAACATGAATTGGAGGCGCTATCATACTGGCACAATCTGATAACAAAATTGAGAATCAAAAACAAACTGAACTCGGAATATGGTAAAGTGAACGAGGAGGAATCATCAACAGTGGTGTCACAACCTTTAATTGCAAATAGGTTTGATGAAGAAGCAAGTATGACCGATTCAGGCGATGAATTTCCTCAAGGTGGATTTCTACCCACTGACATCAATCACGATGGAACTAGCCACAATGAAACTAGCGATAATGAAATCGAAGAACCTGGTGGGTTTGTACCTACAAATAGTAATAGCAGTAACGCTAACCCAGATGCCGACTACCATGACAATGAAATAGTGGGTAACGGCGGCTTCATAACTACACGAAATCAATCACCAGCAGGAGTTACGGAATATGAGGAAATAAAGGAACCCGGCGATAACTTGGAACCTGAAGATATTGACAACCAGGAGTCACATCTCGATGAAGACTATAAGGACTTTATGGAGGAATTGGAAATGTCTGAACAAGATATGAGTGACTAATACCAAAACTAGAACTATTTAAGTACTTTTGTTAGTTGTATACTTCTCCATATGATAGAACATAGACTACAAAGCTCAAAATCTTCGAGAGGCTATATAAATAATATCGTACGACTAAGGAATATTTCTTCTAGTGGGTGAGCTCATCGCAGAATTGATTGACTATCATAAGCAGTAATAAGAGCACATTTAGATGTTTTAGCACATATCGAGTCAGACTTGCATATTACCGAAAACTTTAAAATATAGTACAGTCATTAGTACCTACATTCTCAATTTTTTTCATTTCAAGTTTAATAAGTTTTAAAGGCTTTATTTGGAGGTACAATCTTTGGTTAATACATTATTGCAGAACATTTCTCTTTTTACAGATATCCTTTGACCAGTTAAATAACAAGTTAAGGTGAAGAAAAGTAGAACAAAACAACTAGGCAATTAATTTTGGTATAACTGAGGCAATGAGTTTTCTCTCGAAGCTCTCAGAACTGAAAAAGACAAAGCCAAAGACTGTGATATCTCCACCTCAAAAAGCTAATAAGCAAGAGGAAATCTCGTTATTACCAAAGAATTATGTGCGAGAAGAAGATCCAGCTGTTACAAGACTAAAGGAGCTGCGGCGTCAGGAATTATTAAAGAATCCCGAACTTGCTAAAAAGAAACAGAAACAGGTGCGCAAAACTCCTTCAAGTTCAAAAGCTTCAACAGGTAAGAAAGACAAAAATGGTGATGATAACATGTTAGTTTCTCGTTTTAAGAGGAAAGTTGGTTCAGATAAACCAGCTGTCCCAATTCAAGTCAAGAAGAAGCCACAGCCAATTAAAAAACTATCATTTGAAGAACTGATGAAGCAGGCTGAAAATAACCAAACAATACCGGTAAGTAAAGATACACAGTCAAATGGCGCAGGTGAAAAAATCAAAGGAAGCGCCAAGCTAAATAAGCCAGGTTTTAAAACCTCACGACCAAAGTCCTTATCCCCAACCACCCATATAAATAAAACAGACCACGGGAAAGACAAATCAACTGCTAAGGAAAAATCAGAACCTGTAGTAAAGATTGGAATACCGAAATTTGCTCAACCAAATGAGCGTTTGAAGAAGAAACTTGAAATGAGGCAACGTGTGAATAAATCTAGGAGATACGAGGATGAAGAAGATGATATGGATGACTTCATTGAAGATGACGAAGAAGAGTACAGCTCATATAGGACAACATCTAAAGATCCTGGATATGACCGTGATGAGATTTGGGCAATGTTCAACAAAGGTAGGAAAAGATCATACAATGAGTATATGGATTATGAAGAAGAAGACGACTTTGATGCAATGGAAGCAAATGAAATGGAAATTTTAGAAGAAGAAGAAGAAGCTGCAAGGATGGCCAGATTAGAAGATAAGAGGGAAGAAGCTTGGCTAAAGAAACACGAGCAAGAAAAAAAAAAGAAGAAGTTAAAGTTGCAGAAACGATAAAGCAGAACACAACTCTCAGTACTCCACAGAAAATAATACTATCAAGAAAATACAATTGAACCATGCTCTGATTTTATCACAATAGGTATTGTTTTCTTTCTGTAAGATATTAATATGGCCTGTAATTATGGATTTGTCTTCTATTCACACTATAAAAGATAATCATTTCTGTCTAAGATATATATCGTACTCATAATGAATTCATGTCAATAATTGTCTGAGAATAGATTATTCAAATATGTAGATTCAACTTTATAGTAAAATTCTAGACAATTGTTAAGTATCGCACGTGACTGGAGACTGTGATATAACAATCTGCAAAAAGTTTTTCATGCAACGCAATTAAATAAGCCTTGTTGGCGCAATCGGTAGCGCGTATGACTCTTAATCATAAGGTTAGGGGTTCGAGCCCCCTACAGGGCTTATTTTTTTTTTAGTGAATCTGATAGTTGAAAAATATGCCAATTACAACCGATTCATAAGTATCACTGTGATTGATAGAAAATTATTTGTAATTGTTAATGACTTTAATGCTATGCTACTTAAGAAATGAAAAATAAATATATAAAATAAGCTATTCCAATAAGAAATAAAAAAATAAGAAAAAAAGAGATTTTCAGTTGATAGACACTAGTTCAAACTTGTTTGTTGGCCACATTACTGGTTAAACTCTCGAAAAGTGTACGCTTAGGTTTCAACTCATCTTCCGCTATGTCGGTGTTTTTTACAACCTTAAATGACCCTGTACCGATAGACATTGTTTGACCCAAAATAATACATTCTGAGACACCTTCTACGGCGTCTTTCTTCATATAAAAGGCAGCGTCAAACAAATGGTCTGTGGTTTTTTCAAATGAAGCTAGTTGTAGAACCGAATCTCTCATTTTACTCAAACCAAATCTAGTAATACCTAGTACTTCACCTTTGAAAGTCATCACATCTCCTAGAAGCTGAATATGACGTGGATCGACACTCATACCGTGGTTACTCATAGTATAGTCAATTTCACCGATGATACTTGCTCTAGCTGCTTCTATACCTAAAACGTTAAATATTTCTAGAACGTGGTTAGTTGCAGTTTTTGCACCAATAACACCGTCTGTGCACATAACGTCTCTTAAACCGTAACCTTCAACCAAAAGTTCTCTCTTACCATCGTCTCGAATATTAATGACCGCTCTTGCTATATCATTCAAACCTTTGACCATGATACTAGGCAGTGCTCTACGCAAAGTCTGCATTCTATAGAATACATCATTTTCTGTAGGCTCCTTTAATGAAGTCGATGAGGTTTTTGAACCAAAACCTTCAGGTAAGACATTGATAGCAATCTTGTCTTTGCCTAATACTGTTACATCAGATGTCTGGATTTTTAGTTTAGGTGCTCTAGTGATGGCAATCGCTATATCTTCTATAGTTAGCTCTAATTGCAACTTATCAATTGTGTTCAAGTCAACCTTAACTTGTAGATAGGCCATGTTCTCTTTATAAACATCTTGAATGTAGTAACACACATCAGATAAAAGCGTTTTTTCTATTCTACCTTTAACAACTCTAGCTGCTCTTTCATCATTGTTATTTACAAGGACGGCGTTAATAATCGGGGTAGAAATAACCTTTGAGGCATTAATAATTTCCTTAATACGAGGAACACCTAATGTAACATTCATGGACGCGACACCAGCAAAGTGGAATGTTTTTAATGTCATTTGGGTACCAGGCTCACCAATAGATTGTGCACCAATGGCACCAACAGCAGTACCTGGTTCAACCTTTGCACGATGATATTTCGAAATAGCAATTTCCAAGAACTTCTGAACAGCATCTTCTGTTATTCTATACAGCTGTGTAATAGAGTGTTGGACAATGGCATCTATATGTTCATTTTCGGGGTCATAGCCTTCAAGTTCACTTTTCTTTATCAACTTTGGTAAACCTCTCGATTTTCTTAGCTTAGCAAGTTTTTTTGCTTTGTCAGTCATAAACTCTCTTAATGAGGCATAAAATAATCTCTCTGAGTCATGTTGATCGACATAGTCATCTAGTTTATCATCTTCCGCAGAAACTGGACGACCTAATGTATCATATCTTATTAGTCTTTTCTCTAAAGGCTTCAATATATTATCAACAGTCTTCTTTATTTCATAAGGTAGTAAACCTCTGTCTGTATTATTGAAAGTGATGTTGTATGCATGATCCCATGACCTATTGAAATTAACTGGTTGAGCATTACCTTCCATCTCAAGAGGATCCAGACCATCACCACCATATGTGAATTGGACAATACCGTTGGAAGATGTTCTGACTGTATTATCATATTGACATGAAAGATCTTCCAGAGATTTCATCAAACGTCTGGACATGTAACCGGTTTCTGCGGTTTTCACAGCAGTATCAACTAAACCTTCACGACCTGAAATAGCGTGAAACAAGAATTCTGGTGGAGATAACCCACTAAAGAAAGAGTTTCTGACAAAACCTTTAGACTGAGGTGTTTTGGAATTCTTGGGGAAATGAGGTAAAGAACGATCTTGGAAACCATCAGGAACACGATTACCAGATATAATTTGTTGACCGACAACTGCCACCATCTGAGAAACATTCAATGTAGAACCTTTGGAACCACAGGTTGCCATAATAAGTGGGGCATTCAAGTTATCCAACTCATTAATACAAACATCACCAACTTCTTCTCTAACCTTAGATAATAAACCACCAATCTTTGCTTCTAATGTTTGCTCTTCATTACAACCTGGTTGAGTTTCCAATTTACCTTTATTGTATAAATCAATTAGTTCGTCACACTTTGCATAAGCTATTTCAACCAGGTCTTCTTTCTTTTGCTTCAAATCATCTGCTGGTGTGACATCACTTATACCAATAGAAAATCCTCTGTTACCTAAGTATCTCGCGCACAGCTTGGCCATCCTATTCATTGCAGAGGCAGCTTCTTGGGGACCAAAATCTCTTAAGATAGTATAAAATACAGAATGTTTTTTACCATCACCTAAAACAGACTTGTCCATGACACCACTTAATATTTGTGAGCCTCTCACAATTACAAAACCATCATTTTGTGACATCTCATTTGGATAATGCTTTTGCTTTGGTGGTATGTACACCTTATTTTTTGCATCAAGATTAATTTTTACTGGAGAGTTCTTATTAGGCTTTATTAGCAAAGAAAAAACTTGCTTACCTGTCCATAGATAACATGGTTTCATAATTGCTGGAGGAGGTATATCAAATTGCAAGCTACCATCGGACATCATAGATAATAATTGAGTTAATGAAGCTTTGTCAAAGAACGAGTCTTTATGTGAAATAAGGTAAGAACCTGTGATGAAATCTTGTGTAGCTGCAATAATAGGCTCACCAGATTTAGGAGTTAGTAAATTATTTTTCACGCCCATTAAATTAATTGCTTCTGCTCTTGCCTCCTCAGTTTGTGGAACATGTAAATTCATTTCATCACCATCAAAATCCGCATTATAAGGTGTACAGACACATTCGTTAAGTCTGAATGTTCTCCATGGCCTAATTTTGGCATAATGTGATAAGATAGATAACCTATGTAATGAAGGTTGACGATTGAAAAGGACGACATCTCCGTCTTCTAAATGTCTCTCAACAACATCACCATACTGTAAGTTATTAGCCAGTTTTTGCCTGTCACCGTATCGTAAGTTTCTTCTGGCTTCCTCATTTTTTTTGAGTAGGTAATTTGCACCAGGATGGACATTTGGACCATTTTGAACAAGTTGTCTTAGCTTCTTGATATTGTATCTGGTGACCTTTTCAGGGAAGGTCAATACCTTAGCAACAAGTTGAGGCACAGCAACTTCATCAATTGATAAGTTTGGATCTGGTGAAATAACTGTTCTACCTGAAAAATCAACACGCTTACCAGATAAGTTACCTCTGAATCTACCTTGCTTACCTTTGAGACGTTGACAGAAACCTCTTATTGGCTTGACTTTACCGCCACCTGTCGAAGAACCCGGTAACATAGCCGGATTGATTGAGTCTGAATTGATATACATAGCGACAGTCATTTGCAGATAATCCCAATGCTCCATCATATTATTGATTGAAATACCTTTCTCGATACCCGCTTTGATCAAAGACGATGTCCATACAATTTCCGTCAGTTTCACGGTTAAGTCGTCCTCATTAGAGGCTGGTGAATCTTGCATCATGACAGATGGTCTAATACATACAGGTGGAGCAGGAATATATCTCCAGATGTAAGTCTCAGGTCTACCAGCCTTATTTGTTGCATCTATACCTAAAAGTTCACAATCTTCACTTGCAATTTGCTTGAATAAATTTAAAGTTTTAAGTGGGTTTAGATCATCTGTTGCTCTCTTAACGTATCTTTCAAGTTCAGGATTATGTGATAGCACCTCTTTCCAATCACCAATCCACTTATCTTTTTCTGGTGTGGATTTCTTTCCAACCCATCTGAAAGTATCATGAATAATTTTCAGAGATGCTGTACCAGCACCTGCAGCTGCTTTCTTAACTACACCATTCAAAGCACCACAGTGCAAGCATCTTCTCTGCTTCTTACATTGGTCTAGTACTTTTTTCAGTAATGCCATACGCCTCAAATTATCTACACCGGGTCTGCGTAACTCTGATAAAAAATGCCTCTTATCTTGCTCACTAAGTAGTATAGCCGAACATGTTTTACATATACCTTGCAATATTTGAATAGTTGCCTTGAAGTAACCGACATGAAAAACTGGCAGAGCCAATTTTATATGCCCAAAATGACCATGACATGATGCCAAGTTACCATGACAAGTAGTACATTCCATACTAGATGCAGAAACACCCATACGAGGATCTAATGCACCACCTTCTTTAGGGCTTCTATTGTTTTCTAAATCAAACAAATCTCTGGACGAAATTTCTAATTCAGATTGTGCAACAATGTCCGCAGGACTTAGGGCACTAAACTCCAGACCGCTAATCCTTTTAGGCGTCTCACCAATAACAACTTCCTTCATTCTGTCTCAACAGTATTTAGTATCGCAATCAAAATAATAAAGCTCCTATAAACTATCAACCTATCACCAAAGAAGAAAAACTATTATGAAGCAAGTAGTTCTGATCAAGAGAACCAGAAGTGCACAATGTTGATATTATAAGTGCTTTGCTTAAAATCGGCAGTAAACTTGAACAACAAAAAAACACACTAACTGGGAATGATATCAGTCTTGACACTATGTTGCACTGGTCTCCACTACAACTTCGGAAAATCACTTGCTAGACAGATATGTATTACACAATCTAGAAGAGCCAATTGTCAATATCAAAAGACCTTTATACAATATCTTCTTTTGACAACTTCTCGATGCGATGAGATCAATTTCCAATTTTCGTTTTTTTTTTTTTTTTTTTTTTTTCAATTCTTTGAGAAGCTCATCGCAGAAATTTTTCAGTTTATCAATGACGGTTCCATGCGACGTAGTACATGATGTATATTAAACAAAGCGTATAAGCAGTGCTATTCACTACTATTGTAGTGTTGATGTAAGTTCAGATACGTAGTAATTAATCTCATTTTTCATCCACTTATAATTTTAAGTAACTTATAATATACAGATAAATGCGTTTATTTATGTGACAATGACGTTTTTGAGCCTTTTTCTTGCTATTTATAGAATGTTCAGGGTTTATTTCTTGTGTTTTTTGCTCTTCAGTTTACTGACAATCTTGTTGATGTCATTCTTATCGGTGTGCTCTTCTTTACCATGCTTAGAGTCTCTAGAACGCTTCCTACGTTCTTTCAAAATCTCTTTCATAGCTTTAGTTTCCTTGAATTCAGGTTGAGATGGGTCAATTGCGAAATCATGATCTTCAAACACTTCCTTGAATCTGTCATCGTCCAGGTTAGGTTTGAAATCGTCTTCTACAATTCTTTGTTTTTTCTGAAATTTACCTTTCTTACTCTTCTCCTTTTCAGAGCGGAGAATTTCATTCATATTGAAATGCGCCTTGGAGTTGATGCCACTGTTAGACTCGTTTTCATCCATCATCAATAGTTCAAGTTCTGCCTTCTTCTTGTCTGACAATGGTTCATCGTGCTTGGACTTAAGTTTTTGCTTTTTCTCTTCCTCCGATTTCTGCTTTAATTCCTTCAGCTTTTGCTTTCTAGCTTTACGTCTCTCCTTTTCTTTACGTCTAACCTTTTCGATTGTTGTCTCTTCGTTATCTTCACCATCCTTATCCTCACCTTCAGCATTGGCCTCGTCTAGTCCTGGCGTAAATGTAATTTCCATATCCATTCCCTCGTCTTCATCTGAACCGTCCTTTCCGTCAATCTTTAGTGATTCTCCGACAAGGGATTTCAATTTGTTTTTAGCTTCCTCATTCACTTCCTCTTCTGATTCATCACTGTCAGACGCAAGGTAAGCCTTGAAGTCCATATCTTCGATTTCCTTTTGTGTGAACGCCCTCTTTGCTACTTCAACTCTATCCACAGGTGTTTCGTCCCATGTCAACTTAACATTAGAATGTTGTAGAGCATCAGTGCTAAATTGGTGTGGTTTATAGTTTTTTGGAAGTTCCTCACATTGATCCTTAGGCTCATCGTCAAAATCCATGCCGTCAGGAACATATCTAAGATCGATTATATTTGCCGTCGATTCGTATTCTGTACCGTCACAGTTCTCGTAGATAGCCTTAGCGGATTCGACATTATTACAATATATGACAGCATAGTAATATCTTAAACGGTCAAGCTGGTATTGACGTAAGGCCCTTTTGTCGACCTGGTCATCAGCATTACCTTCCTCATATAGATCCTTGATATCGACATCAGATTCCTCCTCATCCTCACTTGAGTTCTTCTTCTTCTTCTTCTTATTTTTTTGGAATAATTCCCTTGGTGGACCTTCAACTTCTTCTCTTTTCATTCTTTCTTTACCAAATTCACTTGGGTAGATACATATTTTTTCAATTTTACCGCCTTTTGGCAAGAAACTTGAGAATGTAACCATCATATCAACTGAACGAACATGGTCCCAGTCTAGGTTAACTGCCGCAAGTGTCTTAGTGGCATCACCGGTCTCTACCTTGGCTTGCTCTTCTTGAGCCTCGTCACCGCTTTCAATCTCACTATCATAGTCGCTATCACCTGATGTATCAGAATCTGACGAGGTAAACTCATCCTCAGAACTAACATAATCACTAGGTACTTCACCTCTGGCTCTATCAACAATCTTCTTAGACTTGGCCACATCTCCCTCATCGGCGCTCTCTTCTTCAGCACTTTTCTCTTCTTTCTCAAAGTACTTGTCAAAATCCTCAATATCTTTGCTGGATCCTTCCTTTATCTTCCTACCATACTTGTCGACTTTAGCTCTCCTAGCAACTTCCAAATCTTTCTTGCCAAAACGGTCATCCAGTTTTATCTTCAATTGCTTAGAGTTACTTTTCTTAAACTTGGGATCATTATAGATCCTTGAAAATCTGGGATCGTTACTCTTCTCCTCAGACATAACTACAGTTTTAATTGTCCTATATGCCGCGTCTTCTCTATCACAATAATTTCATGCTTACAAGATTCATACACACTAATAGTATTCTTTATATTTTTGCGATGAGCTCATCGCAAATTTTTTTTTTTTTTTCAAAATTGCCGAAACTTTTTTCAAATTTTTCAGGAAATTTGACAAAAACTGGCAATTTGCTTAGAAACATGCGTAGGTGCGTTAATGCTTCCTTGCCGATAATAATAACAAGCTCATCGCAATATATAATAGTTGTTTAAGTAACAAATGGTAGTATCTGCTCTTTTCGGGGCCATTGTAACGCATAGTTAGTCTACGGCGAAAGTTACAAGGTAAGTAAAGTTCTGGATGCAGTGGTTAGTTTCGAAAGTATTAAGTATTTGCAATTAGGATTCGCAGTATTTTATGTGCATGTAGCCAATATATGTAATAATAGCATACAGTATGTATGGCCTAATAGCTTTACATTGTACCTCTATCTAATCAAACTGAGATAACATTTGTAGATCAGAGTACATATAAGATCATCGTTTCTTGCAGCTTATTGCCGAAAAATTAGGGAGCTCTTTGTGCAAATTGAGCAACTCTGTTCAACAGCCTGTTGTGTTTGATTGATCCATATAAAGAGGTGGCAGAGGTGTTTTTTTACAACAGTTTATCAATCAACTAGAAAGCAAGCAGCACTTCAATCGACATTTAATTTTATTTAGATCCTATATTATCAATGGGTCAGACCGCATCAAGCCCACAGGACAATAAAGAGTCAAAATCACATCCGCAGTTTAAGACTAGAGATGAAATATTGCAATACTTTAACACACGGGTGGTTAAGCTGTTTACAGTCACTGAGATTGCTGCATTTAAGAAAAGGTTTAATGCTATTGATCTGAACGAACCTATCGATGACACACTCATAAAGGAAGCCCTTTATTTGGACGCTCAGCCTAATGTGTGGTCTGCGGTTTCAGAGACTATACGGTTGTTACAAAACTTTCCTTTGTTTCACCAACCAATGGCAGATAGTATCACTGGATTTGGTTTACTAAAAGTAATAGCAATTATAAACGTCAAGAGATTTGAGAAGCTTGTTAATATAACAATAACTAGGTATGATATAACAGTTACACTGGGACTATGTGGTCAAGCAAAGGAATCAGAGAACAAGATAAAGTCTACAAATTTGGGTGATATTTTGAAGACATATGATCATATTGAAATTGAAAATATTCATATACCCTATGATAAGTTAATACTCTTGGTTGCATGGTTGTTGACTTTGGTTACAGGTGTCGCAACCACTAATTGTAAAGTAGAGTTGTCGGATACTATAGCTAATTGGAATAATTTTAAAAGCTCGGCTATAAGCATCGCTAATACAATAAGCACCTCGGCACTTGGAAATGCTAATGATATCGGCATTCCAGCAACAGATATATTGAACGCTTTCAACACCATTATGATATCCCTTGTACCGTACATGTCAAATCTCTTTGAGCATTTATTATTTGGCGTAGACGATTTAATTGATCATGTAAATGATTTAGCCAACCTAAGCCATCAGGATGTCCTGACCCCATCATTATACGCACAAGTTATTATTGGTTTACCTAATTCCGTTACTATTACTAAACTACAGAAATTGTACGTTGGAAAAGAAAGTGGGTTCTCAATGAGATCATTACAGTCCAAAGTTTTTCGATGGAAGGCACCAACTCTTATGATTGTAAGTGGTACAAGAATATCGGATGATGAATCTTACGCAGATAGTAAGAATCCCAGATATAGATCGTTTTTATATTCATTCCCTAAACTAAGAGAAAATGATCAGAACCTGGATGCGGTACATATGACAAAGAAGAAAGTTACGTATGCTGTCTACATCGATGAACCTTGGAAGGTTTCAAATAAAGAAAAATTCGGAGCAACGAATATGACAATTATGGAATTAACACCACAACAAAAAACATATCAATCCTGTATGGAAAGAACTATGTATTTCAATACAATAGGTGGAGGTATCGGGGTTGGAAGTGAGCAACCTATTGTCAAGCAAAATGATATTAAATTTATTCCTGGAAACATATCGTTGACAATGGATAGCAGTTTAGAGTTCGGTGTATTTAGACATGTAGGTGCTGGTGGAGGCTTTAAGACTAGCTTGCTGGACAAAGATGATAGTAAAAGCTTTGAAATACGTTTTATAATACAAAATGTTGAGGTGTGGGGTTGTGGGGGGGAAAAAGAATTAGCCGAACAACTGAAACAACTGGAATGGGAGGAAGCAGAAGCAAAACGTAGACAAACCATAAACCTGCAAAGCCTTAGTGAAGATAAAGCACTTTTGGAAATGGTTGGTCTTGTCGGTCAGCATCAAAGTGGTGGCTCAGTCTAAAAATAAACTCCGTAGTGCTATGTGTTTGATATTAACTTCACGAATACAATGTATTTAGCATGTACTTGACTACGATATATAATATTATGGTATATGCTTATTTCTTTGACTTGGTTTTATTGACAAGCTTTTTCTTTATGTGTTTCTTCACCTTAGTTTTCCTCTTCTCCCTCTTTGCTTCTTTGGCCTCTTGCTTTCTTTGCTTTTTGAGATCTTTGTCTTCATACTTTTTACCTTTTAATTCTTTTGGAACTTCCTCATAACTTTCCGCTTCCGAGTATTGCTCTTCTTCATCAGAACCATCGGTGTCGTCATCACTACCTTCATCACTTCCTTCGTCATCACTATCACTTATGTTTTCATCTGATGAATCCACATTTATTTTAGATGCCTGGGCAGCAATATAATTTTTCTTATTATCCTGAGCAAGTAAACTCTTCAGTAAGTCGAATTTACCATCAGTAAAACGATCAAAGTCTCTTTCTTCTAAACCTTCCAGGTTTCTAACCAGATGTAAAGACCTAAAAACTTCATCCTCAGCTTCATCTTCTTGAGTCCTTTTTATAGGAATATTTGTGGCAACATATTTCCTTAGATCCTCATAGCTGTTCATATCACCATCAAATTTATCCAAAGTATCTGTTATAACAAACTGAAATATAGCTTTCTCTTGGAAGATTTCGATACCCATCTTCTCAAAGTATAAGTTAACATTCTTAATATCCATACGTAAAAAGTCTAAACTCATTGGGTGTTCGGGTTCTACACTCTGGGAAACATCGATCATATATAATTTTTCTTTGTGAACAATAGTGTTATATTCTGATAGATCTGCGTGAACTAAACGGCAGACCTGGTATAACAGTCTCATATAGGAGACAAGAATATGATAGTAGTAGTATATTTCCTCTCTATCTTTGTATGGGTAATCTCTCAATTTAGGTGAGGCAAATCCATCACCTCTATTCAAAAATTCCATAACAAGGACATTATTTTTAACTTCTATTGGCTCAGGAGATGGTATAACACCCATTTGGTAGATTCTTTTTAAGTTACGAAATTCCTTTTCAGCCCAGATCTTTATCATTTTTCTAGGATTGTGTTGAGATCTTGAGTTCCTAAATCTAAACTCACCATCCACATATCTCTCACGGTCCTTGAAAATAAGGATCGATGTTTTGTAGATTTTAATTGCGTATTCTTTTCTTCCTTCCCTAATCAAGTCTTCCGCGGTCTTTGCTCTGTTTTCAGAATTGTCAATAGTTCCTTTGGATGGAATAGCATTAACATTTAGATCCTCTTTTGGCTCATCACTCTGCTGTTCTGTTGCCATCTTACTACCAGCAAAAGCATGATAAACATTTGCCTCTTTACCAGTACTTAAACACCCATTTAAACCAGCAATGACTCCTCTGTTAACAAGAGCATTCAGAAACCTCATGGTACGGGGATCTAAAACATTCTCCACAGTGGCTCTATTGGCTTTATCTTTATTGGTCTTCGCTTTGTTGATTGATAGTTCATCAGTTTTGATCTTGTGTCCATACTTATCCATTATTTGGTTATTGATATGATCAGTTGACACTTTAACATTGCGAAACTTATCACTTAGATCGTCCATCTTGTACTTGTATCAGTTAAGGCGCTAGCTAGAAAATGTTTCAACTCAGTTTTCAACAATATATTCAAATGCACCAAGTTATATAATTCCTTACAGATGAGCTCATCGCATTTTTCAATAGTGAAACTTTTTCAGCTCATCGCTTTTTCTGGGGAACATTTGAAAATTTGCAATTTGGCGAGATATATGTTCAAAATAACTGAATATCAATTGAAGCCTCTAGTGAGCTATTTATTTTGAATATTAAATTGTGTATCAATTTTTTATCTAGTGTACTATTACGAATTGTATATAATAATCTAAATAGATGAAAGCCTATTAATGATATTGTATGCATTCTCGGTTTATATTACTATTAAAGGTCTAATGTTGCTGATAAAATGAATGTAGTACTAAAATTTTTTGAAGTAATGCTTCCACTTTCCAACAAAAAGGCTGTTTATCTCATCAATGTCTAGATAATTTTCTTCAGAAATAGGGATACAAAAATTTTTATCCTTCACATCTGCAAGAGATTTTAGATCGTTGAACCCGAAATGATAGTTTAGAAGGACATTCAAAGCGAAAGATATCAGAATTTGATAGTTGATTAGCACTTTATTGTCTCGATAGACGTCCCAGTTTACTTCAGAATACTTTTCTTTGTTAATTGGTGAGTTTTTGAATGGTTGTGAGTTCATGGTTACAATTATATCTATGATCCACATAAATAGGTCATGGTTTACTCTTTCCAATATGTTCCACCACGTGTTGGAGTTCAAACAGTTGGCATTGAATTCATGTTTGAAACTATCATCTTGTAACATATAAGATGCCACTACACCTGATTTTTCGAGTATCTTGGAATCAAATTTATCCTTAGTAATCTCATTAAAGCACGTCATTTGAATTAGATTTACCATTTCCCACACTTGGTTCAAATTCTCAAATGAGTCATCTATTAATAAATGATGGAATAATAATTCATCACCAGGTAGGATGCCTTGTTGAGAGATGGATTTCAGCTTTAACATTAATACCAAATCATCAGATATATCATATTTCCCACCGGCTTTGTTTTCTATATTTGCCGTTATCAAGTTTCTTATTTCAATCTCTTTTGTCTTAGTTAGTTCAATTCTGTTCGACAATTTAATGATATCGTCAAAAGATTCTGTAAACCTTTCTGTGACTAAACGAGCCTCACTCTGTAATACCATATCATAAATATGATTTCTTAATTCTGCATTTATTGGTGTTTCCCATATTATTTTTTTTAAACTTTGTAGAGAGGATTTCCGTGTAATATTTCTATCAACTAGCAACACGTACTTTTGTTTATTTGTTTCATCTTTTATAATTTTTGAATCTCTATCTTTGTTCTTTTCAAGCTGATCCAAGGAGGCCATACTTAAGGTCTTCGATATTTCTCTTTCATGTAATTTCTTTTCTTCTGGATCCTTGGGTGGTAGCCAGCTTGGTCTTGTATGGCTCACCGCGTCTAGTTTGTTTTCTGAAACTAATAATAAGTCTTCCATACCTTTCTCACTTGCCTCTTTAAATTCTAAAGGAAGGCAATCTGCAGATGCAGTTCTTTCCGAGAGTTTCGATTTCGAAAGTTTAGTTGAAGAATGTAAGTAAACTGAGCTCAAATGCTTCGTTGTGTCCTGTAAGTATTGAAAATCAGATACTTTGTTCACGCCAGGTATCGGAGAAGTCGGCATCTCAAAAAAATCAAGCATTGATGTGCTTGATATGGTGCTTGCAAAAGACATATTTGATTCTCTATTATTCTGAGACTGATTCTCACCAGGAGTGATTCTTTCGGTTATGGTGCTACTAGAATTGGTTGCACTGTCCTTTTGTCGAGTCGTGTTTAGAAAAGAGGTTGTAGAATATGAAGACATAGGGACATTAAAGATAAATGAGCCGTCAATATCTCCCTCTTGTAGCTCTATTATTCCATCCTGTTCATCATATAATTTTTCTTTTCTTTTGATAACGTCTCGCAGTGCATGCTCAGATTGTTCTTTTCTCAGTCTATATCTTTGTGATGGGGTTAATGCAAGCTTAGATCCTGTCCCTGCATTTGGAATAATAGCCGATGTACTATTGGAGAGGTTATAAAGCTTTGACCCAAATTCACTGTTAGGTACCGATCTATTATCTTGTTGTGGTTGAGAATTATATCTTAGGTTCGGTATACTACTGTTCTTACCCATAAAAGGGGGAGTCGGTTGTTTCATTGCACCATTCATGCTCCTATTGTGGGACATGTTCACCGATATAGTCTCACTCTGAGTTCTCTGTAACGGGTTATTTCCCGACTTCGTGGAACGATTGACCGATACGTCTGACTTCTCACCAATACTATAGGAGTCTCCGTTTGATCTGTTCTCGATAGACCTGTTAGTCAGTGTGGCATTAGTAGAAGAGTTGTCCACAGATTTATCCATCCCAAAAGAGTGGTCTTCACTATCGTTCGTGGCCACAGAGATATTCGACTGCGTATCAGAAGAGCTAGTCGAAAAGATTTCAGAACTCTTAGTAGTCATAATAGAGTCGTTCGATATCGGCCTTTCACGACGCATACCGTGTTCTATCTTAGGCGGCTGAGGCAGAGCCTCGCTCAACATCTGCATCGTGTCCAGCGGATCAGCGTGCCCATGGAATAAATTATCGCTGGGTCTTCTCCCGAGACCCAGGCCCACAGCCTGCGCAGACCCGCTACTTGTCCGTGATCTCATACCACTCTCCTTCCGGGAGCTGGTTATGCCGGCCAGTGTGCGCCCCGACTTGCTCTCCACACTGGGTTCCTCCGGAAGTGTCCCCAAATTACTACGTGGACGTATCATTGTGCTCCCATTCAACCTAAACTTGTTTGTACTCCCAAATACAATCCCGACTGTCCCAGTCTCTCCTTTTTAAAAGAAAACTCCCAAATTTAGCCAACTCCCAATTGACGCCCAATATTTAATATCCTGGTAGTGTTCCTGGGATAACACCAAGCTTGGCAAAGGCCGCAATCCAGACGTCAGCTGGCAAGTTACAGTCTGTGAGCGTCGCCCAGCATTGATCCAGGAAATCGAAGCTCCCAAAAGTTTATGGATTTCGAAGAGAATAAAAAAAAAGAAAGAAAACAAAAAGCCAAAAGATTCTTCCAAGGAACATTAGTGCATTGTTGTGCGTCTCTTTCTGAGTTGCTATCCGTTTATACAAAGTACAGCATTTTCACTTCAATTTATTAATAAATTGCCGAAATAGAAGACCAGATAGTGCAGCCACAGAGCCCTTTCCTGCAGAGCTGTCTGTGTGATTTTCATTTCTTTTTCTTCCTTGCATCCCTGGAATCTCGAGAGAAAAATGGAAGAGTCACGTGTTCCCTCCACCTGAGTGGTTTTTGTGCCACTTTTGGCCTTCTCAGATGGCTGGGTTCTAGATCTGGGAGGCGTTGTATTACGGCACGGTATGTACGTGCGGAAAAACTGCTGTGGGAAGACGGAAATGGACAAGAATGGTAATTGGGGAAGAGGAATAAATTGGCAATGACCATTTTCGGTATGTCTATTACCAGATTAGGAAAGTGTAATTATATCTGCAGCAAAGTCTTTTATACTAAGAGGCAAGCGTTTCCTAATTTGGACATACTACAGGTTTTATACATTTTCATAGCCGTGCCTATTGCGTCGGTAGAAGAAGAATTGGTTGTGGGCCTCTACTTGGCATTGTCTGGCAGCGGCACCGTTAACGCAAAAGAAATGTCCTTATCCTGATTCGGAAATAAGGTTTCTTCACCGTTAGTGTGCCCAAGTGTGGTATAGCTTATTATGAGTTGTTTGAAAGTGATACCCAGTGACGCAAGTATCCTTGCAAGCTGTTTTTATACTCAGCACGCATGCTAACTAAAGAAACAGAAAGAAAGTTCTATATTTAAGATCTATATTTTGCTAATGCTTATTTATCTTCCGCAGTAATCTTCTCCAGCTGGGACTTCAAAGCGTGCTCTAGGGCTGGGAATCCCTGTTCGTACATCTTCAGCATTTTCTCAAGCTCATACAACACCTGTGGTTTCTTATCCATCATCTTGTTGGTAGTGGAATACACATTTCTGTCTAAGAAGATGTCCATTTGTAGCTGCTTGGGTGGTGCTTGCATAACAGGTAAATCTGCCAGGACACTCTCGTTCGACCCATTGTTTGCCATAGCTGCTGTTGCAGTTGGTGCTGATACGTTAGGAGCTGTTATCGCTATTGGATTCCCACCGGTCACAGGAGTACCAGCAGCTGTCACAGTATTTGAATTCGGTTGTGTCGTAACGGTTTTTACCGATAATGCAGATGCAGATACATTCGAGCTGTTTAAGTTTACCGCCGTAGAATTACTATTCATGGACGCAGTTATCGTGGTCCCAGTGTTCCCGGAGTTCATACTAGCACCATCGCTCAACACACTATTAGGCGTTAGTTGTGGTTGGTTGTCTTGATTCACCTGTAGTGAGCTGTTCGAACTGCCGCCACCACCTATGTTTATAGACGAAGCAGATAAATTTGCACTACTCACACCTTGGTCCAATGTCAAGGAATTTTTCCTCTTGGATGTACTGTGAGACCTCTTAATTTTGGCATTGAAATCCATGCTCTTCTCATTGATTGGTGTCATTGATACAGGTAAAGCAGAAGTAACGCTAGTGTTGAAACCAAATTGGTTGATTGAGTCGTTTGTTGATGCAGGTGCAGTAGCTGCGGCAGCTGTGTTCACACCGAGATTTGATGGAGTGCTAGTTGTAACCGAATTCTCCAACAACTTGTTCCTTGCACCAGCATTTGTTGGCAGAGGCATTTGTAGCTTTAAGTTTGGATTCATTCTTCTGAATTCTCCATTGACTCTGCTAGAGCTGTTACCTAGTGGTGTGAATGGAATTGCAGCACCATTTTTATCTAACACTACACCAGATTTTCCATCACTTGGGCTGTTATTCATGCTTGGCTTCCCTACAATACCCATCGGACTACTAAATGATGGTGTATCGTCTTTTCTATCAACGGTATTTGACATTGGTTTCATCATCGGTGGTGCAGAACTTCCGCCAAGATGTGAAGCAGTTGACATAGTAGGGGAGATATTCAATGGCTTATTTGGCGAGCTTCCATTAGCAAATAACCTTGATGGGGATGGTGTCCGATGATGTGATTTGGTCGCGGAGCTTAATTGACCGTTGGATTGGTTATTGACAGTGCTGCTTTGTTTGGGATTCTCTTTTTGGTTGTCTTCGGTTATATTCTGCTTCAAAGTGCTCAAGGATGATTGTACTTGGTTGTCATTACGATTGGCCCCTGCACCAACAGTTAATCTCCTTGATACACCATTTTGTTGCTTAAATGATAGTTGTGGATTAGATACTGTAGATGATCGTGGTTTTGTTGGACCACTTGACGTTTCCTGAGATTGTAATGTGGAAGTAGATGTTGGTAACTCCTCTGGTATTTCAATCTCGATAGATGTTGGAGCAGCAGTTAATGTACTACTCATTGGTCCATTACCCTGTTGGTACTTATGTGATGTAACCGGGACCATGGGGGAGCTTTGACTATAGTATGAGCTTCCCGTAAGTACTCCAGGGTATTTCCGGGCTTCACTACTTGCCGACCCCATCGTATCTTCTGAGACTCCTCCATTAAAATTTGTTTTTATGTGCAATGAAGATGAGTTTTTTGCCAGAACTGGAAGCTCTGTAGATATGTCAGTTTCTTCACTGATAACTTCGTTGTCTTCAAAAAGTTGTAATAGCTGTTTTAATGCTTTTGTTTCCAACCTCTTAGATGCATTTGAAGGGTTGCTATGAGATCCGGTAATGTTTGAAGTTGTACCAGTTGCTTTATTTCCAAATTGGGTTGTAGTGTGTGATATTGGTGCGTTTAACGTGGAGTTGTGTACAATTGTACCCACATTTCCCTTACCTATAGTTGTTCCTTGATATGTTTTCTGAATGTTATTATTTGTGTGATACATGTAGTATTGATCTTCTTCTGGATATGCAAAATTAAAATGGTCTACTTGGTTGATGGGCCAATCTGGTCCTGAATCCTGTGGAATAGCATCCATCTGGATATTATTGTCTATGATGTAGTCATTAGAGCTCAATGAGTCGAAGTCCCATTTGACATCAATCTCAGAAAGTTCTTCCTTCCCATCACTGCTGTCACTCGATAACCTCCTTTTTTCTTCGTTAGTTAATTCTGCTTTTGCGTTCGGTATATCGTCAGCCAAGTAGGCACTATCTTTATATGACTTGTTTTTGTCTCTGAATAATAAGTATCTGGATATTAGCTCTTTCAATATCGTTGTTGGGGTTGCTTTGTGTGTTTTGATAAATTTGGTTTTTAAAAGCTCTTCCGCAGAAAGTCTTTCCTGAGGGTCTTCATCAAGACATAATGCTATGAATTCTTTTAGTTGTGGTGTATAATTACGCTCTTCCAGCCTAGGAGGTTTAGATTTTATAATTAATTGCATTGCTCTTAGCGCCTCGACATCACAATATGGCGGATTTCCTGTGGCTATCTCATAAGCTGTTATACCCAGAGACCATATGTCAACTTTAGTATCGTAGTAAACACCTTCCATAATGACTTCCGGAGCCATCCAGTACGGTGTTCCTGCCATGGTTTGTCGTCTCAGGCTGGTTTGATTCAGTTGGGCAGCCACACCAAAGTCACAGAGCTTCACTTGACCTTCGTTTGTGATCAACACATTTGCTGCTTTTATATCTCTATGAATGACGTTATCCTTGTGTATCACTTTTAATGCGACTAGCAACTCCCTCATGATTACACCTATATATTTCTCATCTATCTTGCCAGGTCTCAGTAACGATCGCAGAGACCCACCTGCACAGTATTCCATTATAATCCATAGGCTTGTCCCCCGAAGATACGATCCATAGTATCTAGTAATATTCGGTATCTGCTTCAAAGAGGCTAGAAACTGTATTTCTCTTTGCACGTCCTCAACCTCATCTTCAGAAGAGTCCAAATTCAAGACTTTAATAGCATAAACTTGCTTGGTTTTCACATGGTAGCCCTTGTACACTATACCAAACTTTCCTCGTCCAATAACCTCGGTCCTCTTGAAAGTAGAGCTAATGTCTTTCTCTTTGTCCTCATTACTACTCTTCATTTTCTCCGTACTATTACTAATTTCTTAGTACTCTGGAAAACCCAAAACGCCTGCTATACCTGTTACGCACTTAGTCCATGTAGTTCTAACCACGATAATCACTGTATTTAACTCAGATCAATACTTTACTTGCTTGTTTATGTTGTGTTGTTCCTCTAGTATACTTGATCCCGCTCACAGAAGAAAAGAAAAGTCAGAAAGAGGCTCTTGTAACGCAATAACTTATGTCAAAGGACCCCGTAACAACTTTTTATGTCGTACTAGGACCACTTAGACGCCGACCAGAACTGAAATAATACTGGCAGGAACTGGTATGCTCATCGACTTTTCCCGCTATCCCACCCCCAAAATGAAAAAGTTCGAGTTTCGCCAAAATTTCTGATTTCACCTATTCGTACATGACTATTCAAGATTCAAAAAAAAACAGCTGACCTTGCTACGTGGTTCATGATTGGAGATCACATGAATTTTCAAACCTGATCATGTCAATACGTTGTGGGCTCATCGCGATGAGCTCAAGTAGTGTATGTTACATGTACTGTTTAATGGCAGTCAAGGAACTCCATAAATTCTGAACATTATAGTCACAAATTCACGCATTATTACACGTACTACAAGTAAAGTTGTCTCATAGCACAGATTCTGTAAGTTGGGGGATATGTGTGGATTAATCGGTATTATTATTGGTCTTTTGACTAGGGTTGCTCTAGCGAGTAGTCTGGACGTTGGCACTTCTCCTGCTATCCTATTCTCTACCCGGCTGAGTGAAGGCATATTGGAGTACTACGACATGTTTGATAGTGGAGCTGTGGTCCCGCGCGAGGATTTCAATACTGTGTGTAAGACACTTATTTCGCATTGTAACTCCGATGCTGTGGTGTTTGTCAATCAGCCAGGCCTTTCCCTCGGTGATTTGTCTGAATATGCGGACCAATTCCAATACTTGAGTTCGTATGTGAGACACAGTTCTTCTGCCATGAACATTGAAAGAGTGTCAGTCTCCCAGGATGATCAAGAGAGTCAATTTGAGTCTTTGGTTCGCTATGCCATGGACACATGCAATATCTACGAGAAGGTTGTGATAGAACCATATGAGGCCGATACATATAAGGCATATATCGATGCAGAAAAGAAAGTCATTTTGATAGAGCTGCCTGAATTTTTGAACACTCAAAATGAGACTGACCGCATGGCTCTGATTAGTTCAAATGATAACAGATTAAGGAATATCCTGGGCCAATTGCCATCACCCGATATCTCTGTTATCTATACTTCTTTTCAACCATCTAATTTGGCTGCCGATGAATTTGCTGAAATATTGCCAGCGGCCTTTGATGTATTCGACAAGAATGCCGCTGTGGAGAGAAATATCAGATTGAAGGACGCTACAAGGCCCGGCTTTGTAAGCTATAGACCAAAGTTCGGTGATTTCAACTCCATCTCTCAAATCAAGCTGGACAAGCAATTTCTGGAAGAAAATCTGGGCTTGTTGTCAGCAATTCTAGTGAGCACAATTCTATATTTATTTGGACAACGGTTAAGTTCACATTCAAAAAGCCAAAACACGACTAGTAATAGCGCCAAAAATACTACGAAGAAGGCCGAGAGGGGAAACTAGCTCTCCAAGGAGAAGAACTGTTTGACGAATTTAATATTCTATGAGTGGGTAAATTTTTATTTTATTACAGTTGAAGTATGATCTTGCATAAATATATTAAGGGATTTTCTTTACATAATTGTTAGTATACACATAATACAATATTTGCAGTTATATTATTAATATAACATAAGGAACATTAAAATGAGGAAATGCTTTTCGCAATAAGATATAGTTATTTAAGTTGCGATGTTAGAATGTAATCAAATGGGGTTGCAGAATAAAAAAATGTACAATTACCTCCCTGCTGAAATGCATTTTACTTAAGACTTGATGCAAATTTTTGAACCTTCTTCCAATCTCTTGATGTCAGCATTGTTAACTGATTGAGTTGGTTTGGACTCTACTGCGGCGGCAGCTGCAGGTTTTCTGTTGTGGGTCATATGACTTTGAACCAAATGGCCAGCGGCAAGAGCCGCACACAGCGACAGTTCACCGGCAAGAACTGCACAAGCAACAATTTTAGCTAGTTGTCTTGCATTCGCACCAGGGTTCGTAGGATGAGGGCCTCTGACGCCCAACAAATCCAGCATAGCACCTTGGGGATCTAAAACAGTACCACCACCAATGGTACCAACTTCGATAGAAGGCATTGATACCGATATCTTCAAATCACCATTAACGTCATTCATTAAGGTCATACAGTTAGAACTCTCAACATTTTGAGCTGGATCTTGTCCTAAAGCTAAGTAGACTGCAGTAACTAAATTAGCTGCATGGGCATTGAAACCACCGACAGAACCAGCCATCGCTGAACCAATCAAATTCTTAGAGATATTCAATTCAACCAGAGCTGAAACATCACTTTTCAAGACCTTTCTTACAACGTCACCAGGGATGATGGCTTCAGCTACAATACTCTTACCACGACCTTCTATCCAGTTGATAGCAGCAGGCTTCTTGTCAGTACAATAGTTACCAGAAACGGAGACAATCTCCATATCATGCCAGCCGAATTCTTCGACCATTTGTTTTAACACAAATTCAACACCCTTAGAAATCATATTCATACCCATTGCATCACCAGTTGTAGTTCTAAAACGAATAAATAGTAAGTCACCAGCAAGAGCAGTTTGAGCATGTTGTAGTCTGGCAAATCTAGATGTAGAGTTAAATGCTTTCTTGATTTGGTTCTGACCTTCTTCAGAATCTAACCATATTTTACAGGCACCAGCTCTGGTTAAAGATGGGAAGCGAACGCATGGACCTCTAGTCATACCATCCTTTGTCAAAACAGTAGTGACACCACCACCTGCATTTATAGCCTTACAACCACGCATGGCAGATGCAACCAAGCAACCTTCAGTTGTGGCCATAGGGATATGATACGAAACACCGTCAATAACCAAGGGGCCAATAACACCAACAGGTAATGGCATGTAACCAATCACATTTTCACAACAAGCACCAAAGACTCTATCATAATCGTAGTTCTTGTAAGGAAGACGATCTGTAGCAAGAACAGGAGCATCTGCTAAAATAGAGATGGCCTTTCTACGAACGCACACAGCTCTAGTGGTGTCGCCTAATTGTTTCTCTAGAGCATAAAGAGGAAGCTTACCGTGGATAACCAACGAGACGACTTCCTTGTTCTTCAATTTGGAGACATTTCCTGCCTTCATTATAGCTTCCAGTTCTTCGATAGGTCTCTTCATAATCTCATCAATATTTGTGTCTTCATCGGAAGAAGAATAAAATGAGCTTGTTGACGTTGAGGTAGAGCTTTCAGAGGTTGAGATATCTTTTCCTGTCGTTAGTTTTGGTCTAGATTTTTCTACTGTGACCTTCTTTTGCTTCACTATTTTTTGTTCAGCTTTTGGCTTGTGTTTGGATTGAACTTCCTCGACAGTATATTTGGTGTGGATACGGGAAGCATTCAGCAAATAAATGTTAATCAATGAACTGATCACTAGAGCGAAAAATACTAATTTACTGACAAAACGATCACGAATTGCAACACTGATATAACGCAAAAGGGAAAGAATGGAGTCTTCCACTTGATGATATCTTTTATATGGCTTGTATGTCACAGAAATGATTGAGATCAATACGGCGTCGTGAAATTGGGACGAGTTGCTTGTCTTTATAAATTCTGGTAATCTAGGAGGTTTGTTGCTTGTGTAGAAGGCTGAGAAAGCGTCAGTAGCCCAGTCACTACCTAGATTGTAAAAGTTAATCATGACAAAGAAAGCAATGAAAGCAAGTTTGACAAATACAACAGCATAATTAGAATTAAACAACAAATTTCTAGACTTATTCTCAGATTTCGAGATGATGTCTGCAGTTGTTGAAACAATTCCATCTTCTTCTAGAGTTTGTTTGATTAAAGTTGATCTGTGAATTATATTGATTTCTAACTTCAGGGAAAGGACGGCTGAATAAAATGTTGCTGTTAGTAGTAGTTCATATGCTAGTATGAATGCTGATAAAATGCAAAAATTAGTTAGAGGTTGGACACTGCTTGCGTAGATTGAGCATCCGACAAAAGCAATGATACAAAGCAAATGATCTTGTAGTAATCTACCACCTTCTTCTAGCATCGCTTCATATATGATTCTATATGTAGCAACCTTTTTGGAGATATTGTACGATTCAAATAGATGTAAAGCATTAGACGCTAATCTAACTTTGTGGTTGAATCCAATGACAACCATCAAGAATGGTAGACCTTGAATCAAACTTAAAGCAGTAACTTCCTTGTGCAACAGGCATTGAGAGGTGAACAAGGCTAAGAACAAAGCACAGGCTGAATTGACAAGAGTAGCAAGACTCAACCAAAAGCTAGACCCAGTTTTTCTCATGTCGTTAAATAGACTGAAGATGGTGTACATCATCATTGAATAGGCAATTACGATGATAGATATGTCAAATGGATCAGATTCGTTTATATTTTTGATGCAAATTTCATAAAGGTCAAATAATTTTTGTTTAATTTCAAAGATATCATTGATTGAAGTTGTTAATCTCCATTGTGTTCCATCAGGTGCACTTAATTCTGATGAGATTTGAAGATCTTGTTGAATAACATATTTTTCTGACTTCGATTCATAGATGGTATCATCAATGAAAGGCTTGGAAATAGTCATATTCTCATTGGCTTCAAACCTCATATCAAGCAGATAATAATGTTGAGTAAGTGGTAAATCGTTAGCTTCGGTTGAACTGATCATAGACCAGCCATTAGATTCTGGGTTTCTATAGTAATGTGTACAGTCATTAAATAGTTTGTCCTGATCTTGATTGGATGCTTTCGCAAATATCGTTTTTGAGTCTAGTTGCCAACCATTAAAATAGTATTGGATAACAGAAAGGTAAGCAAATGCAGATATCACAAGAGTTACCAAAATGACATGGATAGGTTGTTTAGCAGACAGCTTGGATGCATATGCAATTGGCCTGGAGATTCTGTTAAAGCCCTCGAAAAGTAAAGGCATTGTCTAGCTTGTCTTAACTTGTCTATCTTGTGATCCGACTCAGATCGTTCTATGAATTTTGGAATGCCAGTAATTTTTTGATACCACTATTAAAAGGAATTCAACTTTAAAAAAAATATTTTCCTTCTAAAAATTATTTCAGATTACTAAACAGCTAAATTAAGCGGTTTGAGTTCTGAGACACTTCGTATCGTCTATTTTCTCAACAATTATTGGTGTCAAACGAGCCTGATTCAAAATCTTTTTTTTTGTCAAAAGCGTTTTGGAACCGAAAAAAAGATGTAAGATTCAAAAAAGCTTATCGATGATAGAACAATGAACTCCAGAGTTTTGGCAAATTATTCTAATGGTATTGTAAAAATTTAAAAAATCTATTATCTCAATTTTATTACCTTGGCAGAATATTTTCCTTAAATATTAGTAAACCGAATTCTCTTCTAATTATTGTTTATCACAGTGGTCATCTAATATACTGAGCCAGTATTTGAGAATAGAAATTGATTTGAAAACTGACTTGGCTTCAAGGAAATGAGATATATGTAGTCAATTGAGTTGCCAGTGCCCTTTTACTTTATATTAAAATTAATTTACAATTTTAAGAATTGCGCACAGATTACTAAATCGATATTTCCTTAAAAATATTGTAGTTTATAAATGAAAGGGATCGATAGATGCTGAGATGCCTGATAGTAGATTAATGTTTAGACCGAAAAAAATTTTCCTTAGCAGAAATATGTTTCGTAAGGGCCTGCAAGATTCAGTTATTACCTCTATTATTTTGGAGTATCAAATCACTAAGGTATCTTTTCCATTGAAAATTCTTAAAGCGTGCTACGAAAGAGCACTCTATCACACTGTTTTGTTAGTATAATGAGGGAAGAAAGTCGAGCAATATCATCTACTATAAACTAAGAATACTACGTAGCAGCAATTGTTCATATTTCAAGAAAAGTTAATGCTAGGAGAAAACAGCTTTATAGTACAATCGTCAACTTCGCAGCAAATTGTATAGAATACCTGTAGTCAATTTTCTAGCACTGGCTTAGAGCTTCGGTCCCAGGAAAGCGAAAGGGTTTTTCGGGTTTTCACGATGGGAAAGAAAGGTCGAGAGTAAGAGCACAAAAAAATTCCTCTCTTATGACCTAACCAGGATATGATCATTTTCTAGAGCTAAACAACAAAGGTCTCCACGGATTCATCTAAGGCACAGCCAGGTTCCAATAGAGACAATGGGTTTCTTAAGTTTGTTGAACTTCGTCAATACGATGAAAAGCAAAGAAAAATTGCTTTTTACAGTCCATTTCTTAAGTTACCAAGACTGCCCTCTAATCTTTTAAGACCGATATACATTTGCAGGTGGTGTGCAGTATAGCGGGAAGCTTGCTAGCAATGAGAAGACTATGTATTCTTTTTTGACCACATTTCTAGGATACGTAATTATTGTTCAGTAATCTTAACGTAGTTCACATTTTCCCTAGCAAAGTAGCTTATTACCGTGTGTTGGAGGCTAGTTCATACAAAACGGGGCCCCTTTCCATCGTTTATATACGAGCAACTCCAATTGTAACTAAACGAGACTATAATGATAAGTTGTCACTGTCCTTTCGCTGCTCAGTAGGTTATATGGCCTTTCGGTGTCTTGGAGAATATGTACTTTTGTGGGGGGACTAAGCTATAGTTGCGTTTTGGGATGGACATGTCAATTGTAGTGTCGTTAAGCAATGTCATTAATTTCATTGGGAGTTGTATTGTCGTAAATCGCAAAGTCTCATAGATGTTCTTAAAATTTCTCATTACAGAGTATTGCAGAGGTCTCCTATATATCAAAATTCAATGGCAGCTGCAACTAGTGGTATAATATGACTCTCCATTGCTCAAATTGTAGCATATGGGGTAGATAGGGCTATTGCATAAAATAAAAAATTGGAGTAATAGGATATACATACTTTGGTGTAGCTTCGTTCTTTCAAATGTGTAGTCTTAGGGATGAATTTATTCTGGTATTAGTTTGAAATGGAACAATCGCAATGCCAGTTCAGGTTCTATAGCTGATATGTAACTCAATTGAACCTATCTTTGAAAAATGGGAAATATTCCTCAGTTAGGATGCTTAACACAACATACCCGCCCAAGGTGTATCAGCTGAATCTTGTCGGCAGAAGCTGACGCGTCTTCATTACTTTTGATTTTCTAGAATAAAAGACGCGTCGCAGACAGAAAATACAATATTTAGCCGCCAAAACTATTTCATACAAAAATTTACACTGCAGAAGTAATTCTGTGATTATTGACTTTGTTAATATAATATAAATAAGATATATAGTATATATGGTTGTTTTGCTTTTAGGTTCTACTTAGATTATACTACTTAGTCATTGTGGATAATTTCATCATTTAGAAAGAATATGATTTGAAGACGGCTAAAAAAAACATGACATTTTTAGCAGCAGTTATATCCAATGAACGCCAGAGCAGTTCCGAACTTGAACATTTATAGATCTTACATGTTAAAATAGATGCATTTTAATATTTAGTTCACAAAAAAGGTTAAGTTTTCAGTTGATGATTGTTAGTTAGAAAAAAATATTAGTTAAAGTACCTGCTTATAATGAGGATGAAATAAAAGAGTAAATACTACAATAGTTATATTTTGCTAGAATATGTTTGCTTATTTGATGGACACCAACTTGACATCGAAAGTCAGCTCAGAGTTAGCTGGGATTCCTGGTAGGGCTTGCTTACCGTAAGCGTAAGGGGCTGGGATAATAATTCTACGTTCACTACCAACAGACATACCTGCGACACCGACGTCCCATCCCTTGATAACTTCACCACGGCCTAGCTTGAACACAAATGGCTTACCACTGGTGTTCTTGTCAAATACTTTACCGTTCTTTAGCTTACCGATGTATCTCATACCAACACGGTCACCCTTCTTGGCAGCTGGACCATCGCCAACGGTACGATCTTCAATAACGACACCACCTTCAAGAGTTCTTCTCTTTGGGGTCTTATCAGCCTTCTTTGACTCAGCCTTTTCCTTTTTGGTTGGTCCTTCTTCCAAATCCTTCTTGAACTTAACCTTCTTGTCCTTGTGTTCCTTCTTTGGTTCTTCTTCCTCTTGCTTTCTCTTCTTATTCTTGGACTTGTGTTCGTGGTCGTGGTCGTGGTCGTGGTCGTGGTCGTGATGGTGGTGATGGTCATGCTTCTTGTGCTTGCTCTTCTTTTCCTCTTCTTCAGATTCTTCCTCCTCAGAAGCTTCGATCTCTTCAACAGAACCAGCTGGGGCAAGTTCGTCCTCGTCTGGAGTCAAATCGTGTTCGTCACTGTCTTCAGCATCGTCGTCAGAGTATTGGTCGTTGTAGTAAGAGTCAGATAGCTCATCATCGTAATCAGAACCGTCTTCATCTTCGCTATCGTCCATGTCACCCATTGGAGTGTCGAAAGGATGCTTGATGTAGTTACCAACCAATGAGATGGCATAAGAACCAGTGACAATGAACTGGATTTCTTCTTCTGGAGCAATAGTTAGATCCAAGGTTTGTTGGTATTGGGTCTTCGGACTTAAAGTAGCCAAGACGTATTCTTCGAACTCATCGTCATCGTCTTCCTCATCCAAATCAGAATCAGATTCTTCTTCTTCTTCCTCATCCTCGGATTCGTCCTTCTTCTTACCCTTAGACTTCTTAGACTTCTTTGCTGGCTTTTCTTCTTCTTCTTCTTCTTCTTCCTCTTCGTCATCGGAGGCCATTTCGTCCTCGTCATAGTCGCCATTTAGCAAATCATCGTATTCTTCATCGTCAAAGTTTGGGTTTCTCTTGACAATTCTCAAAGTAGATGGCTGTTTTTGGTCATCTAAAGCCTCAGGATCCAGGGCAGCCATAGTAATACGCACAGTAACTGGCATCTCAATATCGATGGCTGGAGTTGGAATGTATGGCAGCACATTCAAGCTGTAAGTGGCCAATGGTAGCATATCAGACATTATTGCAGAGGTTGTTGTTTATACTATATGTGTGATGTATAGCTATCGAGACAGAAATAACAGTACAAAACCAATAATCGCCACTAATAACCAACCTCATCGCATATTATACAGTTTCCTACTGCCCTTATATTTCAATTTTTCTCGAAACAATTTTTCACTTTGAAAAATTTTGGAGTCGCGTTCGACGTTACGCCACTTACTATTCCCAGTTAGGTATAGCAATGGTGTAGGTGTATGGGGCGTTAAGGGTGATATGGGGCATGTGATGCATACAAGGTCCAGTTAATTGGGCCATTGGTATGGACCTAGTGTGAGGGCCAGTTAGCTTTCAATTACGATGTTTTTGGACGCAAGGATGGCGTTCTTGATCAGAGCAAAAAAGCATACTTTGTAGGGTTCCATTATATAGAATCAATTACTAATTAGTGGTTGTGATGTTATATGATATGATATGATGTGATGTGATGTTAAAAAGGGTTGTTTTATTGTATTTTTATAAACTAAACACAGTTTTTTGTTAGTAATAGAATTAGATAATTAATAATTTTTTCCTTTCTTTACTTATATATGATGCTTAGAAGTTCAACAAGTGTGGCTTGTCACCGTTCTTCAAAGAGAAGGAAGCAGCCAAGTATTGCTTCAACAATGGGGTCTTCTTGATGTTAGCCAACAAAGCCTTGTCGACGTTCTTTTGGTCTTCAACACGTTCAGCCTTGACTTGCTTGGAGGAGTTTTCTGGGAACATTTGAGCTTCCTTCTTTTCCTTCTTGTTTAGCTTCTCTCTGGCGAAGTATTCGACGTTGAACTTAGCAACATCAACACCGCTCAAGTCGACCTTGGTGGAGGTAGCAATGACGTAACGAGCGTTGACTCTTCTCAATGGGACACCGTTGACCTTGAATGGACCGGAGACCAACAAGGTGTTGTCTTCCATGTGCTTCAAGTAGACAACTCTCTTACCTCTGAAACGACCAGCCAACAAGATCAAAACGGTACCTGGGACCAAAGAAGCACGTAGCTTCTGTGGACGAGCGGTCTTTCTGGTCTTCTTTGGGACAGCAACGTCTTCAGCTGGATACCACTTTTGAGGCTGTATATATGTCATCTTTCCAAATATCAGTAACTTGTCAGCTCTATTTTCTACTGTTCCTACTGTATATGGCAATTGTTGCCATAAACTTCGAAAATTCGAAAATTAAACCTTTTTTGTAATATTTGAAAAATAAAAAAATGTTAGTAAATCTGTAATTAATAGTCACTGATCGATCAATCCCACCCCATAGACAATAGCTTTTGTTTTGCTCTGTTTTAGTCCAGACACATATTCAGAAAATTTTGATGTTACAACACAGTATAGGTAGATACCATTCGGGTCACAGAGTATTAGTCTCTTTTCCTCAAAACCACCTATCGTAAACTGCACACTGTCAAAGGTATCATTTTATTTGAATAATGCAATTATGCACAATATTCCTACAGCCAGTGGCAATGTTAAAGTTATCAATTTGAATCCGATTCGAAATTATATCATATTATCACTGCCTATTGGCTGTTTTCACTTGTACTTCTCCTGTTATCCACATTAAATTTCTCAGTTGCTCTGTCTACTATAGCTCTCAAAACAGCCTTCTCTTATTATTGGGTATTTGGATGATCCTCAAAAACTGGTTTCTCTATCCTCAAACATACTTTTAGCGCGGTCATTTCCTGCAAATAGATTTGGTATTGTTTGGTTGTTTTTGTTAAACAATAAAAGTGATACGTACAATGTAAACACAAAAGTTGTTATATAGAAGTTGAATATAATACCTCCAGAATCACAAATATGTCCTCGACGTACCAATACTCAAGGAAACTGTTCCAAGAGGTTGGAAGTGCCATTACCGCTATTGCAAAAGTTCAGATGAAAACTCAGAGTTGGTTGCGATGACAAAAGTCGACAACGGGGACCTGCACAAGGTCTCCCACCAAACTGGTCTGTCCACTCCACTAGGCAGGGAGTGCTGGAATTGTTCCCCTGCCTAGAAGGTAAGCCTGCCAGGAAAGGGATCGATGCTGAAGCCACGCTCCTTCCAAAGACCCTGGCACCTCCCGGTAAGGACTACTAATGCTTCCACTCCACTGGCAGCTCCCAGTGGTGGGGGAAGGGGGGTGTGAGACTAATTCTTTCAAGAAACTCCCACCGAGGTGAGAGCCCCAGGGGGAGGGGAAGCATTCGAGTTGCTTGCACAAGCCGGTAAACTGGCATCAGTAGTACAAGGGGCCATGCCATAACGTATCCATTCGGTTGCGACACACCGCAAAGGTAGCTCCATGAAGGAGATGGCACCGACACTCAAGGTTGGTTCTCCCGTACTGGAATCTGAGAACAGAGAGTAAGGGTGGGAAGACTGGGGCAGGCAGGCAAAGGAGAGCAGACTCACACTTCGCTGTTCCGGAACGTGTTCTGCTTTGGCGAAGCAATAGTTCTTGCCGTATCAGGTTATTACAACAACATGAAAATCTCGAAAACTAACGATAAAATTTTTTGAGATGTTTTGTCGGGGTGTATGGGTGCAAGAATAGTCACAATATTTATTAATCTGTGATAACTTCAAGTTTAGGAAAAGTCGGGTCATCCCTCTTTAATGACTCCATTTGGGATGTCATCAAATGTTTCGTTAATCACGGCACTATTGGCGTAAAGAATTCAATATTGCAGCATATTATTCCTCCAATTACATTTGGTTTGGTCAAAAACAATATATACATTTTACTGCTGGCCAAGATAATTACTTATGCGTTATTCAATTATACATAAAAAAAACTTATTCAGTTCTGTATTCCATTGGTACTTCGGGCACTGGTGGTGCTTGGTCCGCGTAGTAGTCGATTAGGACCGTTACATGACCTTCACCCACATTAACTGTGATTGGTTGTCCCATGTGAACACTAGGGTCCTTCAAACTAACTTGTCCGAACCCGACTTCCTTATCCTTACCTAAAGTATGCACCGAGACAGCACCTAAGATAATGTTAGCTTCTGGAGAAGCTTTAAATTGAACGTCCTCGTGAAATTCAATGTCCCCATTGTTGTCAGCTTTACATTTCTTAGTCTTGTAAATATACTTAATTCTGCCTGCCTGTGTTAGTGAGACTTTAATTTGAATGTTGCGGCCCAAATTGTCACCGGAAAGTATTTTTAGAGTACCAGTAGTGGCGGCATCTGGACCCAAAGTTCTAGCAAACGTACTAGCAGTAGAGATCCTTTCGATACCTGGAGTAGATTGATTACTCGAAGTGTTGTGGTCACCAAACGTTTCTGACATTTGTTGAGGTGGAGTATCTTGAGTGTTATGGTCATGATGGAATGGCGATGTGATGTGGCTAGCACCAAGACTCAACCCATTCATACTAGGCTTCTTCATTTTGGGAATACCTAAATGTGGGCCGCCTGATTCCTTATTCTCCATGTCTCTCTCGGTTCTTTCTTTGGCATCCTTTGCGATTTCTTCGTTGGTTCTATCATCAATGCCGGATTTCTTGTGACTTCTATGGCTATCAAAAGACTTTCTACCTTGGCCTAATGACTTTAGTAGCTTACCTCCTTTACTCAAACCTCCAGCTGCAGCTCCAAGACCTGCACCAGCAATACCGGCAACATTTCCAGCAGCATCGGCGACATTTCCTGAAACACCGCCAATTGCCTTTAATGGCGCGTCAGATAGACCTCCACCATCTTTTTCATCAAGAGTAGGTTTCACATAACCAGGATTGAAGGTGGCAGAAAGCTTAACAGAACCTTGCGTATTGAGAGGTAACTCCCAGTCATATGTTCTGTTGATCTCCATTTCAGATAGGTTGATGTCTGCATAGCCCAAATCATCATTCGAGCCGGCTCTATCCCAATCCCAGACACGCATAACCACGTTAGATCTCGACCTTGATGGAATTGGAATTTTACAATGCTCGTTCCATACTGGATCAAGAGTTTTCTTTTCGGTGTGTGTCTTATAGATACGTTTTCCATTGATATATATACCAACGAATGGATCAGACTTACCGTTTCTATCAGCTGCCATTAGATGGGAACCTGATATAATGTTTAGGTTCAAGTAGCCTGTATCCTGGACTCTTTCGTTGCATGGCAACTCTTCTGTTATAGGGTTGTATAAGAACGTCATCGTTACCTTTGAGTCATTCACTTGAAGTTCAATTGGCTTTCCGTAACCTCTATGTAATAACTCTTTGGTATCAAAAGCTGCTTCCGCAATAATATCGTCAATAGATTTTACGATTCTCCTAGTTGTGATTCTCAAATACAATTTACTGTATTCTAAATCTCGAATGAATGCATTTGCACTTTGAGCATCAAGATTACCGCTATTTGAACGCTTCGAAATAAAGCATGGGAATGATATATCATCAAATGCAACTTCTAGATAAGCAGGTGCATCACTCAATCTAGCTTCCGATATCTGGAAGGTCAAAACACCAGCATAGTTATCTAATAACTCTTGGAGTGGTACCTTTTCTTTCTTACCTAGTTTCTTTTGCTTGTCTTCAAATGGATCATTTACTTCTACCACTTCATAATCATCTGGGTTTTTCTCCATGCGCTGTTTCAAGTCCTCTTGTTCTTTCTCAAATTTAGATTTCTCTTCCTTCAATTCTAATTCAAGTGGTTCAATATTAGCGATTTCTTCTGGAGAATAAACTGGAACAGCAGGAATAAAAGCAAATGAGGCGTTGATAAAATCATCAGTTTCACCACCTCTCTTGTCCAATATATCAAGCTTGACAGACTTGTCAAGTTTATCATAAGGTTGGTACCTACCAGTCTTTTTATCACGTTTAGCAAACTTAGAAACAGGAACTCTTGCAGAACCGATGAATCTATCTGAACCAACAGATTGGTAGTCAGATAAACTTATCGTGATTGTTTGACCATCTGATGTGACAGGAACGTAAACCATATAATTGAATGTTGGGGATCTGTTTTCAGACTGGTATTTCGACCTATATCTTTGTACATTGTTCAATGAAACAGAGAAGTATGGATCAATGTCACCAATACCGGATAGGGAAGAGTTGATTTCAGCATTTCTAACAAATATCTTCAGTACACCAATAGGATCTGACAAGCTGTTGCTAGTGACTTTGATCAATCCTGACATTGGAACTGATTTCCATTGTAAGTCAACATTGATGTAACCTTGTGGTGAAGCCTCAAGTGAAGATGCACCCATACTTAAGGAGTCCATGATCTCAGATGCTGTTCCGCTGTATTCACACAAGAACTCTCTGTGTGATTTGTGGTCATCCCAAATCTTCAAAGTGAGTTTACTATCAGTCTGAGATGGTACTAAAAATTCAACAGATTCTTCCCAATTAGGTTCATTATTACGCTTGACTTTTCTGAAGGTCTTTATTAATTGGCCATCCATAAGCAATTCAGCTTGCGGATTCAACGTACCTGATATAGATGAGGAAAGATCAAGATTCTTTGCAGAATGTAAGACAAGTTTCGCAATTCCCACACAGCTATCATTATCCTCTTGTTCCAACTCATCTTCATCCACGTTAGTGTTTGGAGCATTAGCACTTGTGGTAACATTGTTATCGTCGTCATCGTCTTCTTCTTCAGCTTTATTGACAGATGGGAACCAATGAAGGGAGTATGTAATCTTACCACGGTAGGAGTTTGAGACCTGCAGATTAGCTGTTTTATGTTCCAGTAGACTGGTTTGCATCAAGTCATCTAGCTCAATCTCAGCTTCACCGATCATAGAATCCTTCAATACACCGTTATGATCATAACATTTTAGATGTAATTTTTGCTGTAGGTTATTGACCAATAAATATTTTGTTTCATTCCACGTTGGTGACTTAGTGTCAGCCTTGACATTAGTAACAAGCTCTTCATCGGTTCCACTAACAGGATTGTCTAATTCAAATGTTACATATGGATTGACGTCGCTTGTAATATCAGCAGCGGTTTGTAGGTCCTTTGCTGAAATGACAGTTACAGCAAGAACACCAGAAGCATCGTTCGATTGTGCAGCAATAATTTCTTCCATATCGATATCCAGATGGTTAGGAGCAAACAGCATTGGTCCAGCTATGGAGTTGATCATATTCTTGACAAAACTTTTCAACCCTGGTAAAAATGACATTATATCCAAACCTAATGTGTCACCACCAATTGGTTTCAACACAAAATCAATCATAGGTGGTTCAAGTAATTGCACTGAGACAGTCTTTATGTTTGGAAAGATGTTACCAAATTTCAGCATCAAGCGAACATTACCGGAACAATTTATATCTTCTGTAAGCACGGTGACTTTCTTAGAGACTATACTCTTACCCAAGTTGACTCCCAGAGCAATTCTTGGATTGATTTTTTCCCTAGCCTCGACAGGTGTCATATCAGATTCATCGTTTGGTGTGAATGCGAACGATATATCAATCTCAAAGGAGTCCTTACTTGTTTTACTGTAGGATCTAATACCCTTAATGGCTGGCGCTTTCGTACCAAGTGTGAATTCGTCGATAGATAGTGCATCGATACCATAACCTGGAGCTACTTCAGCCAATATTGGGTTCACGTTTTCCTTCACCTGTTGTGACAAAACAGGCATGTAGATAACCCAGAATTTCGACAAGAAAGAATTTAACCATAGAGTTTCTTCAACGCGATCAGAGATCGTTTCATGTACGGTGGTTCTCTTCAAGTCATCTCTAATGTTTCTGTTGAATCTATTGTATTCCATGTTGTAAACAGTACCTGTTGCGAAGAAAATAAAAATCATAGACCACCATGAGAACCCGATGTATGCAAAAAGCCAAGAGAAAAAGCACGTACCCATGATTGTAGAAGTGTTGAAATAGAGATCGTTGAAGAACACTTCTAAAAGATAAGCCCTCACAGCCTTTGAGCTGACATTGGAAGGTTTACCGACACCAGATGAGTGGAATTCACCAATGTGAGACCAAGGATACATGTTATCCGGAGTATTGTCGTCTAACACTTCGTCGAATTTCTTACCCCCTGCAATACCATATTTGTCAATTAAACCGGGGCCATCAATAGATGTATCAAATTTATTTTGGTCTCTTGATGGCGCAGAACGCAAAGCTCTAGGGTGTACTTGCTCCAATGGAACTGATCCAATGGCACCTTCCTCATTGGCAGTTGGCAGCTGGTTAGCATTGGCGACCGCTGATGCCACTAATACATCCTCTGGTGGCTTGTACATTTCCCCAATTTTCGACTCGGGGACACCACCTCTGGGAGCGGCATCATCCATAGCGCTAGGCTGCGTAGATCCGCCTTTATAAGTGTCCTGCATTTGCGATGTCAGGTTACCCTTCTTGGTATCCTTGCCACCAAGCGGGTCCTGTGTCGGATCACTCTGCATTTTATAACTGATGTGCTATCTCTTCTTTTCTTCGGTCGGTCTAGTTCAAAGATGATTCCTTTAGTTTGCAATTAAAGTGCGTATACTCCTATGCAAAAGAGTAACTTCCTTATATAGCTCAGTTCCTCCGTCGTCTATCGGGTACTATAACCAATTGGCAATTTATATAGAGACAACTAATAATATAAAATTGCTTATTATCCCTGTTCCCTTCGTAATTAAATTTCTTCGTTTTCCAATGGGCGAACAATGGAGGAGAGCAAACTGCAGAGAAACAACCGTACAGATGCTAAATATTTATAGGCACCACCCCTTACAATTTTTTAGTATGGCGTAGCTAGTGATGAATATACGGTTCTGTAATACAAATCTAGTGTGATTTACTTTAAATTTTATAAAAGCATGTGTATAATGTAGCTCATGAGTATTTTGAAGCCAGTTCTGATCTTTTTCTAATGGCCCTCTTGATTTGGTCTGCAGAGAATAGTTCTGACTCGCACACTTTGTTCAGGAACAGGTGGTGGAAGTTTCGGTTCAAATCCAGCAGCCTGAATGAGCAATACACTATTTGTAGGCACACTGAGTCACTGATCTTGTTGTGTAGTTTCTCGTCTACCATATCCTGTAAGGTATATTGAATCACATTAGAGATGAACTCTAGCATGGGAACATTAGTTGGAATAGTGTTCTTCTGTTGTGCACTCATACTCATGTTCTCTACAGCTTCTTTACTTTCTTTACCTTCTATACTTTCTTTATCTTCATTACTTTGTTCACTACTATTCTTGTCTTGTTTTCCTTCTTTGCTTTGTTCGCTACTTTCCTTGCTTTGTTCACTACTTTCCTTGCTTTGTTCGCTACTTTCCTTGCTTTGTTCGCTGGTCTCTTTACTTTCTTCTTCAGCTTCTGTACTTTGTTCATCACTGTGCTGGCTGTTTTGATTTGTTTTTTCAGTGATCTCTTCTTCAGTTGACTGTTCTGTTTCCACTGCACTGTCTCCTACTTCTTTATCTATGAGGTCATCAAGCAATGGTATTGACAATGGTATCCTTTCACAACTAAAGAGATTTGCAAAAATATTCAATGACATGTACATGTGTTCTCGCAGCACCTCGATTCGCCTCTTAATCATCATCTCTACAACGGAGTCATTAATTTCCGTGTTGGCTATGGTGTATGACGTTACTTCCTTTTGTATGAACTTATACCTCATCGACAGGAAAACTATCAGTAAAGAGTCGCGGTTCTTCTCGTTGAATGGCGGGATCGCGGACAAGTATGTCAGAATTTTCTTCAACGAGTTGATGGTAACATTGGTTGATAGCAAATTCACAAGTCCGATCAGCATTGTCTGCTCAATCTCACTTAGCACAGACTTACAGATCTCATCTACTATAGATGAGTCAGTAAACTTTGATCTCAGCGAACTGGTATACGTATAAAGCATAACAGCCTCTTGGTAATGGCCAGTGTTGATCGAGGCTCGTGCAAGGAGTGGGAGCTCCATTAGCTCGTTCAGACTGTCCAATTGTTCTAAAACCGGCACCAGATTGGAAGAGTCTGATGAGTTCAACCCATTGGTGTCCTTGTTCTCCATTCTGGCCTTCAATTTGGACAGAGCCTGGTGGAAATTGTCCTTATTTGCCTCCGTACTGTTAGCTGCAGTGGCATCGCTATCGACCAGTCCGTTCTCGATCAGCACTTCATCAAACGTAGCAATGCCTGTCCCACTGAGTGTGGTGCCAGTGCCACCTCTAGCCGTACCGCTACCGTCCTCCTCACCAGTACCTACTTCCCACAATTGATCCAGAAGGTCTGCCATCGACTTCAGCTTCTCACGGGTATCTCCTCGCAGCAACTTCGTGACGATCTCCTTGTCATTCTCCAGCATCAACTCCCGCAGACGCTTCTCCGCTGCTGATATCTCAGCATCTACCTCAGCTATATCCTCAGTTATACTCCCGTCGAGCGCCTTCGGCGAGAAATACCTCTCATAGTCCCGCGTCTCGCTCTGCAACACCCCACGCAAAACTTCGACACCGTACTCACCATCAAACCCCTCGCCAACTAGGTCAGCCAGTATACCATCCATGACACTATGTCTTTCACTAAAGCCTAAACCAAAAGTGAACAAGAATAAACCTTAAAAGGTTAGGCAACAACTGCTATGTATACGCTCTGTAAGGAATCCTTTATAACTCTTTTTTTCAAAATCAGCTCATCAGTAGAGCACCACAGCAGGAACCACATAAGGGTAGATCCCAACCGCACAGAAACTGCTGCAGAGAAAAGGATCCATCTGCTTGACAAAAAATTAAAAAAAGAAGGAAAAAGCACTCACGATGGGGGTCGAACCCATAATCTTCTGATTAGAAGTCAGACGCGTTGCCATTACGCCACGCGAGCTTATTAACTTGTTTAGTTTTCAGTTTTGATAACTTAACTTTCTTCCCTTAGTCCTGTTCAACAATTTTAAGCAGTGATTGGACATCTGTTATGTATAGACTAGTCTGTATATAGATACTTAGATTATGCGACTACGCCAGTCATATAAGCAGATACGTAATCTCTCGATCTGGTGGGATTGTAGTTCTCACTCTCCTGTTCACCCTTTATAGGGGTCTGGAGGTGTTTCTCACTTTGTTGTAGAACCTATGGGAAGTCTGGGAACAAGTGAGCAGCTATGCACCATGCAACGCTGGGTTGTATAACACCGGGTATTATAGACTTGTTGCCGACTTTCTATCATGTAGGAGATTGCAGTGCTATAGCCGTCTTTTGAACGGTTTTAAGGTCCCCTTTCAAGGATTATGTCATTGTCGGTGTTATAATTCGAAAAGTGATAACTTTCTCGAAGTGATATTTAAATGGGGCATGAGGTTTCAAGTTTGCCATTTTTGATAGTAGTAGAACTTGTCTATCGTGAACACCAACTACTGTACACAAATAGCAGAGTAGTAAAGATATAATGAAGTCATTTGAAGTTCAAGAGCCATTGCAAAAGAGCATTGAAGGGTTTGCCCAGAGCAATCCCTCTCTGGCAGTTGTGTCGGAGGACAGAGTGTTCTACAGAGCTGGGGACAAGAGCCAAGTGGCACTGATCTCTGGTGGTGGTGCAGGTCATGAGCCCGCTCATGCAGGTTTCATCGGTAAAGGTATGTTGACCGGCGCTGTTGTTGGTGACATATTCGCTTCTCCTTCGACAAGACAGATTCTGCACGGTATCAAACTGATTGCCAAGGACTCTAATGGGATCCTATTGATATTGATGAACTACACCGGTGATGTTCTGCATTTTGGTCTTTCAGCTGAGAGAGCTAGAGCACTGGGCATTGACTGCCGTGTCATCGCTGTTGGTGATGATGTCGCTGTCGGCAGGGAAAAGGGTGGTAAAGTTGGTAGAAGAGGTCTAGCAGGCACCATCCTAGTCGAGAAGCTGACAGGTGCTTTCGTGACTCGTTTTGCTGGCCAACACAATCTTGCAGATGCTTACAAGGTTGCTGACATCTCTCGTAATGCTTTGGTTACAATTGGTTCCTCAATTGACCATTGCAAAGTCCCAGGAAGGAAATTTGAGAGTGAATTGGGTGAAAACTCAATGGAACTGGGTATGGGTATACACAACGAACCTGGTGCACACGTCTTGACTCCAATTCCAGCCACAGAGGACTTGATTGAGAACCAAATGCTTCCAAAACTGTTAGATCCATCAGACAAGGACAGATATTTTGTTCCATTCGAGAAAGATGATGAGGTTGTGTTATTAGTGAACAATCTGGGAGGTGTCTCCAACTTGATCATGAGTTCCATTGCTGCTATCACCACCGATTTATTGAAGAAGAAGTATGGCATCGTCCCTAAGCAGACTATCACTGGTTGTTTGATGACTTCTTTTAACATGGATGGTTTCAGTATTACCTTGATGAACGTTAGTAAGATCTCCAAGGAGATGAAAGCTGCTTTCCCAGACAAAGAAATTGACGTTATGCAATTACTAAGAGACCCTACCGATGCACCAGGTTGGCCAATTAGCAGCTATGAGCTGCCACCAACTGTGGATCATGAACTATTGAAAGATGAAGAAATCCCTCATGGTGTTGGTCACTACGATTTTGACAGCTTTGCCAAATGGATGAAGGGTGCTGCCGCAAATGTTGAGAAAGAAGAACCAAGAATCACTCAATTGGATACCCTAGTTGGTGATGGTGATTGTGGTTACACTTTGCTCGCTGGTTGCAAGGGTATTACAGATAACTTGGACAAGATCTCAAAGACTCATTTGTCTAGTGCCATGGATAAGATTTCGGAGTATGTCGAAGCATCCATGGGTGGTACCTCTGGTGGATTATACTCTATCTTGATTTCAGGTTTTGTGCACGGCTTGCAAGCTACTTGTAAAGACAGCAGTGAAAAGGTTACCCCCGAGGTATTGGCCAAATCATTCCAAATTGCTCTAGACACCTTATATCATTACACTAATGCTAGACCAGGTGCATCAACAATGATCGACGCTCTAGTGCCATTTATTGATGAGTTTGCAAAGACTCATGATTTCAAGAAGGCCGTTGAAGCAGCAGATAAAGGTGCTCAATCCACCGCAGACATTGTCGCTGAATTCGGAAGAGCTTCATACGTGGAGAACTCTCAAGGTATCCCAGACCCTGGTGCTGTTGGTCTAGTAGCATTTTTGAAGGGTGTTGAAGGCACTATGCAATGAATGATTCCTAATATGAAGTGATGAATATCTCTCCCCCCAGTAATGACCAAATGGGCGCTACCCTCGCAATAGCTATATATATAAGTAGATCATTGGTTTCTTTACCTGAAAAGAATACTGACATAAAGTATATAATTAAAACTGTTAGTTTTCACTTTATCTTTTATACATTGTGCCACCTGTTAACTTACAAGGTAGGAATACTATCTGACTTACTTATACCACTCGATATATGTATCACTAATAACGTTGAGTGTTTTGCCATTCGCCAAAAAATTTCCAGCAAAACGTGAATTCGCCATAATAGTGGATGAGTACTGAAGCCTAACTGTGCGAGTATATAACGTTTGTAGCGCGCACCCCACTTGAACTTCGGCGGTCAACAAGCTGAATAACGGATCATACGAGTTGAATTGTTGCCGGTAAGATTGACAGCTTGATATACTAGAAATACTATCGTCACGATGAGTACTGATTTCGATAGAATTTTCATGAACCAGAGCAAGTTCGGTGGTAGATTCAGAATTGCTGACTCTGGTCTGGGTTGGAAGGTGTCTACCTCTGGTGGGTCTGCCAGTGCACAAAACAAGGCTCCATTTCTATTGCCGGCCACTGAGCTATCCACAGTCCAGTGGAGTAGGGGTTGCAGAGGTTTCGAGCTGAAGATCAACACCAAGAACCAAGGTGTCATCCAGTTGGAAGGATTTTCTGAGGATGATTTTAATATTATTAAAGGTGATTTCCATCGTAGATTTAGCATCCAAGTTGAGCATAAGGAACATTCCTTGCGTGGTTGGAATTGGGGCCAGACCGATTTGGCTAGGAACGAGATGGTTTTTGCCCTCAATGGTAAGCCTGTCTTTGAGATTCCATATGCGCGTATCAATAATACAAATTTGACTGCCAAGAATGAAGTTGCTGTTGAATTCAATATCCAGGACGATACATATCAGCCAGCTGGTGATGAGATGGTGGAAATGAGATTCTATTTGCCTGGGTCTGTGGTTGTTGATGAAGATCAACCAGCTCCGAAGAAAGAAGGTGAAGAAGAGGGTGAAGAAGCTGCAGAAACAGAGACAAAAAGTCTCGCAGAGGCATTTTATGAGGAACTTAAGGATAAAGCCGATATTGGTGAGATTGCTGGTGATGCCATTGTATCATTCCAAGATGTATTCTTCACAACACCAAGAGGTCGTTACGATATTGACATCTACGAAAACTCTATAAGACTGAGAGGTAAGACTTATGAGTATAAACTACAGCATAATCAAATTCAAAGAATTGTATCATTACCAAAGGCAGATGACATTAACCATCTTGTCGTCCTTGCTATGGATCCACCACTTCGTCAAGGTCAAACTACATATCCATTCCTTGTTCTTCAATTCCAAAAGGATGAAGAAACAGAAGTACAATTAAATCTATCCGATCAAGAATACGAAGAAAAGTATAAGGATAAGTTGAAGAAGCAATATGATTCTAAGACTCACATCGTTATCAGTCATGTATTGAAGGGTCTAACGGGCCGTAGAGTTGTTGTTCCTGGTGAATACAAATCTAAGTATGAACAATGTGCTGTCTCATGTTCTTACAAGGCAAATGAAGGTTATCTATATCCATTAGATAATGCATTTTTCTTCCTGACGAAGCCAACATTGTACATTCCATTCAATGATGTTAGTAGTGTTGTCATCTCAAGAGCTGGTCAAACATCTACTTCTTCAAGAACATTCGATTTGGAAGTGATACTTCGTTCCAACAGAGGTTCCACCATTTTTGGTAATATCAGTAAAGAAGAACAGCAACTGCTAGAAAACTTCCTAAAGTCCAAGAACTTGAGAGTTAAAAATGAAGAAAAGGATGCACAAGTAAGATTACAAAGCGCTTTGGGTTCCGATAGCGATGATGAGGATGTTAATATGGGTTCCGCTGGAGAAGATGACGAATCTGTAGACGAAGACTTCCATGTCAGTTCAGGTGACGATGATGATGAAGTTGCTGAAGAATTCGACTCAGAAGCTGCAAGTGAAGGTGAAGATGAAGATGAAGATATGGACGGTTCTGATAGGCCAACTAAGAAACCAAAGACTGAGTAAATGTCCTAAGTCTCTGTGAGAGTAATATTCCTCTCAAATATGTATTTTTCCATAGTCTGATAAACATCATGACAATATAACAACTAATTCTAGTTCAAACGTAGCACTACTCTGTCGGAGCTCGACGTTGATTATATAAATCACTTCATAAAATACATTAAAAAATTATTAAAAACTACATTTTTGCAGCTGAAATTTATATTTTGTTGGAATAAGACGTAGTTATGTAACTCTGTCACGGTGGCCACTTATCACCAAATCAAGTAATGATCTCAATAACCACATTTGATTTAATTCGAATGGACAACTGGTATCATAAATAGTCATAGAGTAAGCATTTGGTTTAACATATTAAGCAACTTGTAACCCCAACAAGACAAAAAGTCAGTGGCATATTATATACACAATTGTTTAACTGTATGAATGATGGACTGAATTTGACTGATGACCTCCAGGTCTTATGTGATATGTATCCGGAGCTCACACTCAATGAGCATACTGACTTGAATAACGGTAAAACGGCTGAGTTGGTCTCTGGGGCTTTGGACTTCAATATTAACTTCCAAGAGAGTTTGAAAGTTATATTTGAGGACTACCAGCTCACTTTGGAAGGGCTGACATCGAATAAATTGTTATTCACCGTTGACCCACAGGGATATCCCAGTCTAAGAACAGGTGTCACACTGGAAATTAGCTCACAATGGATGACGGAAGATGACATAATGAAGATTATGGATGCACTTGACAAGGAATTTGGAGATATGACTGACCCTACAACTGATATATTTGATGCCTATACTCCCATTCTAATGCTGGTATTTACATTTCTGCAGGAGGATACTGCATCAATATTGTTCCCTGACAATGTCAAAAATTGCTTATCGAAGGATGAATACTCAATATTTGAGTCTATGAAAGAAGATTTCGAAAGGATACAACACAATAGCAACAACTTTGATTGCTGCATATGTATGGAGACCAAAAAAGGGAGGCATATGGTAGAACTCCCATGTAAAAACACCGATAGTAGACACTATCTTTGTAAAGACTGTTTAAAATCATACTACTCGACATTAATTGAAGAGGGCAGTATTGAGAATATTAGATGCCCAGAATGCCCATATAAGCCTATCAATTTAGAAAAATATACGGACTATAAGAAAATGAAGCAATCTCTGTTCATGCCACAGATACCCTTTGAATTTTTCCAGAATATCTTGAGCGATGAATTGTGCCAAAGGTATAAAGATTTGTTTTACACACAAGCAGCCACCAAATTATCATCACATTGTCCTTTTGCTTGCAAAATATGCCCTAGATGCGATTATTGGTGCATCAAAGAAGATTTAGATGACTCCCTGATACAATGCTCTAAATGCAGCTTCGCATTTTGTTTTATATGCTCTCACTCATGGCACGGGTATACAAATCCTTGTGGTAAAGCAGAAAAGATTGCTAACGAAATAATTGAGGAGTATATGGAAGACTCTACAACTAGAACCAGGAAGAAAGAACTGGAAACAAAGTATGGTAAAAAACGATTACAATCAGAATGTGAAGAATACCTAGCGGATAAAATGCTTGATCTTGCTATCGAGGAAAAAGGTTCCAATCTTCAACGTTGTCCCAGCTGTAGATTGGTTATAGAGAGAAGTGAAGGTTGTAACAAAATGAGGTGTGCGGTATGCCATACATTATTTTGCTTTATTTGCGGTTCGATACTTGATCCTGATGATCCTTATTCGCATTTCAGAGAGATTATATACCCATGTTATGGTAGATTATTTGAAGGTATGCCGGGAACATAGCAACTAGTTCATTAAGACTGAAGATATGCTATGAAATTATATAAGAAATATAACTATAATGAACATCTATGCATAGAAATCACTTTGATGGTCTCATGAATAATATTTATATATTTATTAAGCGTCAGCTATATATCTATAAGACTTGATAGTTTTTGGACGTATTGTTTTCGTGATATACAGGGTCAGCAAAAACAAAAGTTCTATGCTTTAAGTGATCAGTAGTGCTAAGTAAGAATACCATGACTGTGGGAGTCTGACTGATATCTTAAAGACCATTTAGGGCCTAAAATGTTTACTAATAGCAGATCAATAATTGTAAAGATCCATGATACAACAAACATGAAGAAGGACAATATTGCGACTAATCTAACAATAAATTGTAAAAAGGAAATTCTTACATCAGTAATTTCAATGGACAAAGGCTCAAATCCGTATCTGAAGAATATACCAGGTATTTTTCTCACAGTTGCTGGATCAGCATCGGTCATAGAATATTTGTAGTCATTGACAGAGTATTGAAAAGTTTCGATTTCCACACCCAATTTCTTGTACATGGTTGGTACAGCTGAAATATAATACATGTAGGCGCTCAATGGATGCTCTTTATCAAAACGTGCTGTTTTGTCAAGAGGGTTATCTATATATGGATAAAAATCACCAAATGATAACTCATTTATGGCATGCGCAAAATCTATTTCCTCCTTTGGTGCTCTTTTACCTGGGTAACCATAACCACTGGCTGTAATCTGAAGTTCACCTTTGACTCTATTAACCGGTACAGAACCAAAGATATGACACCCATTAAATTTTGGCAAATATTTCTCAGATTCAGGATCATTCTCGTCATAAAATTGTCTGGTATCTAATTTCTCTCTGAATTCAGCAGGAATGGCTTCACCCAAAATCTCATCAATATCTGGTGTTACAATTGAATTTACACCATTAACTTTGGAATCATATGGAATGAAAAAGGGCATATCTTCCAACTTAAGGTCTTGAATGACCAATTTTCTATCCTGCGTCTGGTCCCGCACATTTATGTGGATGTTTTCACATTTAATATTCACATACAGATCCATGTTAATCTGAGCGGTCTCCCGCACTACTTTATCGACAGTGTATTGCTGATCAATGTAACCACCAAAGAATTTACCAAATTCTGTCCATGCAATAAATAGTAAGAAGATATAGGTTAAAATGGAAGTTACACCACCTTTGGTAGACTTCTTCTTATAAGTCTCATCAGTCTTAGGGAAAGCATCAAACGTTCGCAGGCCGGCCATCTTTGCAATTGTCCAAAAAACAACCTTACTTTATATTCCCACTAAAATATGGATCTTTTTTATTCCACTAACAGTTGAAGTGTCCTCAGACAAGTCCAAATAGTAGAATCTTAAAGCTCATCTAAAAAAATGTATTTATTCCAATAAAACAATCCTTTGCAATGGGCCGCAACTTCTCGTCTGACTATTAATATTATTCTCTGGGTAGTCTCGATCTGCACAAAATTGCAGTGCGAAGAGGTGCCGAACAAATCCGCGTGTTGAGTGATGATAATAGGCGCACCACCAACTTAGAAGACAAGTAATTCTGATTTTAACATTGAATTGGCTATGATAGGGTCCAAAATTCCCCAGCACAATCTACAACATTCCTCTCATTAATAAACTATACTTTGATGAGTTCCTCTGTGCCAGCTGGTAGGAAGTCTTTTGCCTTTGTATATCTGTTCGCTGCGATAAAAACTAGCGGAAGCATTAGACATTGTACTATGTATCTGAAACAACTTATCACGAATCCACTGCCCACAGTAGTCTGTAACAGGTCCCAATTATTGCTATGGGTGTCATTGTTCAGTACATGACCTGCAACCTGGGATTGTGTGTCCAGCATTTCAGTTGGTTCTAACAATTTCAATGTTCCTAAGTAGACAATAGTTGCCAAATAAGAGCTGGTTGAACTGATCATCAGAACCAACCCCCATCCTTTCAATAAAAGAGGCATTATGGTGTGGTGTTTCCCAAATATCAGCACAAACCCAAACCCTAGAACAGCAACGACGAATGCAGCGCTTATTGTGATTTCCGCCACATGCATATAAAACATTATCTTATTCACTACCACCAAAGTGTAAGCCACTGTCACACCCTTTGCGTAGTTTTTGATTCTTGTATTACTGTAAGGCTGGTCATCTGTTGCCAACAACAACTTTGAGAATGCATTGTTCCTATAATTATCATTCCGCAGAAACTTTCTCATAGAGGAGAGACCTAAATGGTAAGTAAATACCAAAGAGTCTCCCAATATCCGAGTGTTGTTTTCGTACCGTTGAGTCAGCCTACCCAGTTGTAAACCGACATCCCTTACGAGAATACCAAGTACATCCATTCCACAATCTCCATTAGCTACACAGTATTTAGTCTTACCCGAGGTTTTCTTACAGAACCCAAAATAGTTGATCTTGAATAGATTGTCTGTATCAAAAGTATCCACAAGGTTTTCCTCATTGTATATGTGCGGGTCAGCCAGATACTTGGACCAGCCCATGTCAATGGCCAGATATGAGATCAACCGCAGGAACTGCCTCACACTCGATACAAAGTCCTTGGTTGTTCTAGACCCTGTGACTATATTTACATTAAATTGCGGTGTACACAGCGGCAGACCAGTGGAGATCGAGCAAGAAAAATCTGGTAAATACAGCAACAGTTGTGTTATTGCCATGAAAAAGAGCAGCACCCATAAAATAAACCGTTTCACAATGAGCATGTTAATCGATCTTGCCCCATTTATGATAAATGCAATGAAAGATCAGATACACAGTAATTCATGCCATGAAAATGAATAGGAAAACCCAAGGAAATATGAAATTGAAGTACAAAAATTTTGGGAATAATTAGCTCTACTGGAACAACTACCTTACGCGGTTCATTCAAACTTCTATCTTTTGTACACAAAAGTGTCTCATTTTTACCAGTTCAGAAATCTAAAAAAAAATGGAAAGTGAGATAAATCTCGTGGAGCACATCTGCTGCATAGGAATTTCACATTGAATTGGTAGTTAAATAAACAATAAATGACTCAGTTATGGGCCAATTCATGAAGACTGCCACGGAAGGTAGTTCCTAGTGTTTTATATTTTGCTAGACGCTCATCGGTTTTTCCTGATTTTTTCACTTTTCTCGGAAAACGCACTTGAAACCCGAAAATGTCAAATTTCAGATCAAAACTGATTGTTTAACACTGAACTGTACTAGTTTTATACTGCCTTTGATTGTGGGTATAAGTTTTGCAATACCAGCGATAACTTGAGATTTGGATTAGTAAAAACAAGCTTTTGATTTGAGTGCCTTGGAATAGTGTCTTTTTTTGTGTGATCAGTCGAGGTAGACGCAATTGGAATAGGTGTAGTAAACATTAAAAATACAGATGGCTAGGAACCAGAAAGAGCTGAACGGGTGGCAGATACTAGTTCTGGATGAAAAAGATGAGTTGATTGACTATTTTGAGCAGAAGAGACCGAGACGTCGCAGAGGCGCTGTTGAGAGACTTGGAAAAGACCAGATATTTCTGAAGCAAGGCGACGAAGGTATGCTTCTATCTGTTGGTGATACGATTGTGGTTAAGGAAGACATCAAGAGCAATGGTATTTATCTTATACAAGATCTTCGATTGAATACGCCAGGAAACCTTATAGAGATATGGGCATTTGTGCTGCTTGGCCGTGATGAGATAGACGCTAGGTCTTATTTACAAGAGATACTCCCAGAATTTGTCAAGGATAATGGTGACGAAGATAGTATAACAGAAAAATATAAGAACTTAGTTCATGACAAGGAGTTATTCTTCACTGCGACACTTATTGAAATCAAATTAGAGCAGATCATCGATAAAGCGAAAGTATTAAATCAGACGGAATGGAATTTATTGTCTACAACAGACAAGGGTTACGAGACTACTTATTTCTTGCGCTATGCATGCGAACCTTCGTCTTCCAATTTTGTAGCTATAGATATTGACAAAGAGTCTAAGAATATTCACGAGTGGATGCCAAAGAAAAGCTTAGAATACTACAAGCGGCTTACCGAACCATTAGAAGTAAGAAACAAAAAGAGCCCTCAAAAGAGAGAAGTAGTTAATCTATCGGAAAGTAATGGTATTGACACCGTTGAAGAAAAATCGATAAAAATGTCTGGTAATGTTGTTGATAACTCTGACAATAAGCCACAGAGTCCCATAAAAAGAAGGCCCGGAAGACCCAGGAAAAATGAGGTCAATCAGAAACAACCAGAAAAAATTGTAGAGACGTCTACTGCCAATGTGCAAAATCATGACACCAAGGTGGACAATATTGATATAGTGTCATCTACCATACCTCAGAAGAGGAAAAGAGGGAGGCCGAAGAAATCGACAACTTTGATTATTAATTCAAATGTGGTAGAAAGTACAGCTCCAACCAAGAGGTCAACGAGAACAAAAAAAGCGCGCAAAATATACACGGAGGATAGTTTTGATGAAGATCCATTGGACAGCGACGATAACTCAGGGACTGATTATTTTACAGATGCAGATGATGGCGAGTATAAAGAAGAAGAGAAGATATCTGAAAAAATAGAGCAAGATGAAGAGGAGTTGGAAGTTGAAGAAGACGAAGCTCAAATCTCTGATGAAGCCGAGCTTTTGGAAGATGACTATCTTTCTGATAATGACACAGCTAAGATAGCTCTTAATAAATTAAAAAAGACCGAAAATAGACCATCTAAGATGGTGCAAAAGTCATACCAGCTTGAAGATTCTTCCAGAAGAAAGGCTCAGAGCAAAGGCTATTCAAGTCAACCATATACCACTGGCTCAATTAGGAAATTTACAAAAAAAAATGTTGTCAGAGCCAAGAAAGGGTATACTCCTTTTTCCAAACGTTATAAGTCTATTGATGATATTCCAGATTTAATGAAAATGGCTGACTTTAACCAAGAATCAACATTGAACTACTTTGCTAAACTTGGAAATCGCCTAAGTACAGGAAACGATAGTCTTGAGGTAGAAACCATATTTTCAAAAATCAAAAAGCAATTAACATCGTCACAAAATAAGGACGCAATTGTGAAATCTGGTAATATATCAGATCATCTTCCAGCCAGAGAAAATGAGTTTGCTTCAATATATTTGAGTGTTTACAGTGCCATAGAGTCAGGGTCAGCTACAACTGTGTATATTGCTGGTACACCAGGTGTCGGTAAAACACTGACAGTAAGAGAAGTCATTAGCGACCTACAAGCTGCCTCATTACAGGGTGAACTGCCGAAATTTCAATACGTTGAAATTAACGGGTTAAAGATGGTGAAACCGACTGATAGTTACGAATTTTTTTGGAATAAAATATCGGGAGAGGAATTGACCTGGGCTGCTGCGATGGAGTCATTAGAATTTTATTTCAACAAAGTCCCAAAAAACAAGAAAAGGCCAATCGTAGTCTTATTAGATGAGCTTGATGCATTGGTGACTAAATCACAGGACGTTATGTACAACTTTTTTAATTGGTCCACTTACGAAAATGCAAAATTAGTTGTCATCAGTGTTGCGAACACTATGGATCTACCTGAAAAGCAACTTGGTAACAAAGTTTCATCCAGAATAGGTTTTACAAGAATCATGTTCACTGGTTACTCTCATGAGGAACTTAAGACGATCATAAAATTCCGTCTTCGCGGTTTGAACAACTCGTCCTTTTATGTGGATCCCAAAACTGGTAATGCTAAACTGGCCGAGGCTACAAGTAACGAAAATGTTCCGGAGGGTATGTTGAAGGTCAGACTAAAGATGACAGACGATGCTATCGAAATTGCCTCCAGGAAAGTTGCAAGTGTCAGTGGTGATGCAAGAAGAGCACTAAAAGTTTGTAAAAGGGCCGCCGAAATTGCTGAAAAACATTATATGGCTAAGCATGGCTATAATTACGATGGTAAAGCAATTATTGAAGACGAAGAGGTCAGAGAAGAACTCGAAGCTGGGAATATTCCTCAAATCGAGGAAGATAATGATGGTGAAGTTCAAATAGTTAATATTAATCACATTATGAAAGCTTTGAATGAGACTATTAATTCCCATGCCATCACTTACGTAAGTCGGCTTGCTTTTGCAGCGAAGCTTTTCATTTATGCAATATTAAATTTGATGAAGAAAACTAATACACTGGACCAAACTCTGGGCAATGTCATTGATGAGGTAAAATTATTAATGGATAAAAATAGCGGTAACAAGAACTTGCATGACATTCAAAAAGCTCTATATTCTAGTGATCATGATGGTAACATGGAACTGAGAATCCGTGCATGGGACTTCAACATAAACCAGCTCATTGAAGCAGGTATCTTATCAAGACAATCAATGAGAAATGAGAGAACTACAACTGTAAGAGTAAATTTAGCGGTGGAAGAGCTTCGTGAAGCAATCGAAAAGGACGATGTGATCAAAGCGTTGTAACTGATATGAAAAAAATATCGTGACTATATGGATAATTACGTAAATATTTATTTTATCTGAATATGGTTATTTTAAATTGAGATTGCCATTACCCTCTACACTGCCATTGATATATTTATAAAACCTTTTTATTTTATCGTAGATCAAGTATTGGATAATTAAGCACTTTCTTGAATAAGGCCTCCTGTAGTTTGTAATGAATTCGAAATAAGGGATATGCAGATGTTTTTGTGATTGTTCGCCCAGTTTAGTACATTTAGTTCAATCCAATTATTCAGATGTGTGACCGTAATTATGGGGCTGTGAGACTAGCTCTTTATTTTCATTATCTACAGGACTTCGCCTTCTGGGCTTACTACTATTCTTTGATTTGTTCTTTTTTGATCCCAATTCCTTATATATCAATAGTGGATCCCCAATTTCATTGATCTCTGGAATTGTCAGTGTTAAATCAAATATTTTCGCCAATGCAACTTTGAATATCTTCTGAATATTTATGGATTTGGCAGTAGAACAGAATATGAGTGGTGCATCCATAACTTGTGCATATTTCATACTTGTTTTAGAGACTTTTTCTTGGTATTCCTCCTCAAGGTCAATAAATAAATCATACTTCGTACCCACCAAGATTGGGATTGCAGAGTCGTTCAACCCTAAGGCTTGTCTGTACCATTCCTTTATAGAGTTCAATGTTTCCGGTCGTGTTAGATCAAATAATAATATTATAACTGAGGAGCCTAAGGTGGCAATTGGTAACATGTTGATAAATTCACGTTGACCACCAAGATCCATAAGTGAAAACACAATATCAGTAGATCGTATACTTACTTTCCTTTTCAGAAAGTTGACACCGAGTGTCTGTGTATACTCCTCATCAAAAATATTCTGAACGTACTTGACCATCAGGGAGGTCTTCCCAACTTGCGCATCACCTATCAAACCCACTTGTATGTCCACTTGATTCCTCACACTTGGCAGGCTATTACGTTCTTCACCAACCCTCTCAGAAGCTGCTCTCATTTCACTCGCACTCATTTAGGCACACCGAATATGTTTTGAATAGCTTTAAATAATTCCCTTCACTATTTCAATTGCAATTCTTGTACTTGTCTCGGACTCTATCCAGATTAATAGTTCTCTTATTCGTTAGAATAACTTGCTATCGACATAAATCGTGTTTTGATTAAACTTGTTCATTGCGATGATGCAAAAACGTCCTAAATCGCTATTCAGTGGAAAAACAGACAAAATGTCAAAAACATAAAAATCACAACAAGCTGAAGTATATTCAAAAAAATAACTAATTATATAAAAAACTACACAATGAAATTTTATTTATAAGTAATACTCAGTTAAAATTTAATTTATTTAATGTACAATGCATATTATAACAACGAGTTAGAAAAGATAGAAGAGAAAAAAATAAACTAAGAAAAGCTATGATGGATATTATTATCCGTTGTCATTAAAAGTTCTCTTAATTAAAAATCAACTTTAATATGAGCACTGCCAGATAACACATGTCGGTATCCAAAATGAATCATTTCTTTTTCTAGAAAATAAACCTTAAAAAGTTCAAAGGAAAGCATAAAAAGCTCACTAGCTTCCATAAAATAAAAACAACCGATAATTATTAGTAAAACTGAAAGAAAAATAAGAATATTGTAAACGTTTGATCATCATTGAAAAGCTTAGAGGATTTCAAATAGTTTTATATTAACTCAAACGTGCCCAGTGTTGCTATGCTCATTACAGGGTAAACTGTATTTTGTCGTGAAACAGCCATATCGTATTTGACACTGATGGTAGTGAATTTAGACGAGGTATAAATTAATACAAGATATACCCAATTCTTCCTCTAATTATCTTGTTTCTGCTCTTTTTCATCAGCATCAGGTTGTGGAAAACCTTCTTCGAGCAAATCATCTGATTTCTCATTACTTTCATTACTATTATCCACTCTCTCAGGAGTCCTCGATTTTGAGAAATTATCATCATTTTCATCGGCATCCTCTTCCTCTTCAACAATATCTTGCTTTTCTTCATTGTCAATTTCTTCATCGTAAGAACTTTCCGAAGTGGATGAAGAGTCTTCTTCGTCTTCTTCATCATCGTCCCCATCTGCTAGTAGTGCTTCCTCACCTTCACCACCAACTTCTTCAGCCCTTCCGACAGTTTGCCTCTTAAATCTGCCTGAATTGGTATCTTCATCTTCTGATTCGGCCTCATCTTCGTCATTTGCAGGTTGGGATTTTGAATCATTACTTGGATATCGAGTACCTTCTCTGTCTTTCAGTTCATCCTTTAATAAAGAGGATATCTTACTAAATAATTCGGCATCATTCATCCATTTTTCTTTATAAGATTCGACCTCTTCCTTTAATCTAGAAATATCAGACTTTAACATTGATTGAATGTGTTTCAGTTCAGCTGGGCCCTTAGAGAAGTCATCAAATGCAGTTAAAGTCTGCTCCCTATCTATGTCCGTAATACTATCGTTACGGGAAGAATCGTCGGTGTTACCCTTATCAGTAGAGCTTGTTGAAGTCGTTTCTGGGAGAGCTTCACCATTATGATCATTATTTGATCCAGTATTGCGAGGATGTTTCTTGAAATTTCCAGTTTTGCTAGCTTTACCAAATCTGTCCTGCAAGTACCGTCTGTTTATTAATTTTTCAGTAAGATCTTTCCCTAACTCATTTTCCCAATCGAGCCTGGAAACAGCCAAATTGCTCTTCCCTTCTGAGAGTGATTCCAAGTCTTGATTAATGTTTTTTACTGAATCGTACATTTCAGAAACACGCTTTATCCTATCACGTAAATTCTCTTGAAATAATTTCAACCTCTCTAATTCATCTGATGAATTGTCTTCATTGTCTTGTAAAGCTTTGAAAACTTTTTCGTTATATTTCTGCCAATTCTCATAGCCTATTTTCTTAACATCGATATTGGCCTGGGCATCTATAAATCGAAGTTCGGCTGTCTGTTTCAATTTCTCTATATTAGCCTTCGTAAATGTGTCTACTTGACCTTCCTCATCCACATTACCGCCAAGAAGATCATCACTCATCGACACCGCTTTTCCTAGCACATCTAGGTACCTATTGAAGGACAAGTCAACATCACCATAGTTTACTTTGTCCTTAACCTCCTTCACTTCTTCATTATTCAATGTCATGTTTCTGTTACCAGCCTAATACAATAAAACTTAGATACCAACAGTTTAACAGCCTGAAATATCAGCTAGCATACACAAATCAATAAGCAAATGCTATGAACCCCACAGCAAGTCACAATCAAATCAAGTTAGTCTTGAAATCCTAGATAAAATGGATCAAAACTTTAATAAGCAACCGAGCCACAGCTCCAATAAAAACCAGTAGAAATGGGTCCAAAAAGCCCGGATTCAGTCCCTTCTTTCGACGGTCCTAAAATATACTCAAATCACAGCTAAGTTATTAATATACCTCGGCGCCAATTTTGAAGAGCATACAAACAAAACTGGATCCAAAAGTGTCGATAATTGCTATAACTTAAACAGATACCTTCGATCCCTGCTCCCATGAAAAATTTATCGTGCCCAAAACCGTAACGTTATTCGTATAAGGCTACCTCAATACGGTTGGGCTCATCGCATTGTTTCCCAGTCAAAATTAGTTGACACTGAGCTGGAATAATATAAATGATTGTTTAGTGATCACAACAACCATAGTTTTTCATCAACCTATGTCTTATAGTTTAATATGTCAATATCTTTTGGAAGTGAAAAAATGACTACTTATGCACTACAGTAAGGCTATATTTCTATAAAATGGAAAAAAAGTTGGATCTAGATTGATTCTGTTTCCACTTTCCTAGACCTCCTTCTTAGCATCTCAGTTATACCGCTAGATGGAGCGGTTTGAGAGCGATCGAGTCGTGCAGCTGGTCGTGGTGCATATGCCTTTTTCTTATCGAGGGATCCACCGTTGCGCCTCTTCAGGTCTTCGATGGCTTGATCTGCTGTGACCAAAGTCATATAGAAATCAACAACTGTATCATGTGCCTTGATTCTACTCCTATCAAAGTTTAACACTTGCAAACCTTCTCTTGAAACTGCCCTTGAAAGTGCAACGTAGGCCTGACCTTTTTCAAATACTCTTTGCAAATCAACTTTAACTTTGGGTAAAGTTTGACCCTGTGACTTATGAATCGAAAGAGACCAAGCAAGCATCAGTGGCAACTGCACTCGCGACACTAAAGGTTTCTCATTCTCATCCTCGATGGCCCAGTCCTCAGGCTCTACTAGTACTGTTCGAGTAGACATATCAGCAGTCTTGAATGTTACCAATGGTAGTCTCTTTCTAGAGTCTGCATTCTTGTAAAGATCCTTGATGATTCTCTTCTTTCTCTCAATATCGTTTCTAGCGTCGTCACTAACATTTGTGGCTTGGGTCATGAAATCAAATATAGAATCATCGAGATCATCCTGTGGAACAACATTGGGATTTCCTTCATAGAACCTTTCGCGTTTCTTATTCACCCTCATTTTCTCATCTTCATCATCACCTGCATATTTCTCTCTTAATTCCTCTGGTTTATCCTTCATCTCCTCCATGACATCAGGTGTAACAGATGAGTCTGCCAAAATAGTGCTATAGAATAAATATGTTTCAGGATCCATAAAGGCAATAACTTTCCCCAGAGAACCATTGACCAGCTGTGCATCTATATTCTTGATCATCATAACTTGTGCACCAATCTTTAATTGCAATTGCTTTGGAGCTAAGAAATTCTGCAGCAATCGATCCTTCATTTCTTGATCCTCCAGAGTACCTCCATCGATGGCATTATAACAGAATGCCTGCCCTGGCAGCTTGTTTAACCTTGATCTATTTGCCCGGTCAACTTCAGCTCTAGTACTATAGAGTTCTGCTGGAATGATATCATCATTAGGTAAAGGTCTGTTCAACTTTTTAAACTCCATTTCTGTCTCCATGTCAATTTTACCCAATCTCATTTGGTTCAGCATATCAATAAATTTAGTATCACCTTGTTGTCTGAAAACCTTTTCCAGCATAATTGTCACATGAATTGCCTTTTGCCAAGCTAATGATTGAAAAGCAAATTTCATTGGAGTACTCAGATCTTTTGAAACTGGAGGTAGTTGAAAGAAATCACCACATAAAACAATCTGAATTCCACCGAAAGGATCACTATTTTTGCGAATTTTCTGAGCAATAAAATCCAACTTATCAAAAAGTTCACCGTCGAGCATCGAAATCTCATCAATAACAAGTACACTTATCTCAGACCATCTCTTAACATTCTTTTTTGATCTTCGTACTTTTCTATATAACTTCGTAACATCGCCGTTACCTAGACCAATACCCGCAAATGAGTGTACCGTTATACCTCCAATATTACATGCTGCTAACCCGGTCGAAGCAGTAACTGCCACCCTTTCAGGCCCATACTTCTTTTTAAGAACTTTAATCATCTCTCTTAACAATACAGATTTACCTGTGCCCGCACTACCTGTATAGAATATGTTATGACCCTTTTCGGCCAAATCGATGACAGCCTCTTGTTCTTTGCTTAATATAATGGGAATTTTTACTTTCCTAGTATCAGGCGCAGCAATTCTACTTTGCTTCTTATTCACATCTGTGAATACAGTCCTCTGAGTTAAAAATCTAAATTTCTCTCCCAATTGTGCTTTTGCAAATTGTATTTCTTCTGTGCTTAATTCAGATATGTCTTTCTTTAAAACTTCATTAATTTGCAGACTGCTATCGGAGTTGGTCAAATCATTAAGCTCCTTATTTACTTGCTTCGGCGATAGAATCTCAATGTGCTTCTCTATGACTTTTTCATCAACATTGGAGATATCTAGTGAGCTTGGATTCATTGACTGTGGCTTTGCTCTTTGCGTACTTTCTGCCATTAAGGAAATATTTTCAAGAACATTAAGCTCTGGTTTTGGTACTATTTCCTTCAAAGGAACTAACATAGGCGGTTTTGTCTCTCTTGGTAAAACATGTGTGTTTTGTAAAATTTGATTCTTTTCCAATGGTTTTTTATCTTGAAGTAATTCGATTATGGAGCTATCATCAATCTCGGAAAGTCCGCTTATACTGCGCCCACAATCAGGTGGTGCCTTCAATTGTGCTTTTGGCGTTCGAAGAATAGGTCTCGGTATTTCCACATTATTTGCACCAGCTATTGGTCGTGCCTGACAATTACGCTTATGCTGAGGACTGTCCATGCTTAGGTCATCCCAATCACTAGAATCTGATAGAAGCGCACTCAACTCATCATAGTTAATTTCGTAATCATCTTGTCTCAAAATCGAACTATTTCTCTTATTACTCATCGTCCCTATCCTTTTGCTATATTGCCTTATTGATGAATGATATAACACACTAAAAAATTGTCTCGAACAGGTATGAATCATGTAAACATAGGTGAATAAAACAAAGCACCACTTATCTTTGACAAAATGTTACAAATCTCAAACAACAGAATATAGTTCTCACAACAACAGAGGCAATCAAATCTGCTCTAAGTAAATGACGTGTGTGATCAGCAAAACAAATTGAATCCAGACAACAAAACCCAAGCTAGAACTTAACTGTCGTTTGAGAATGGGCCAAATACTCAACAATTATCTACTAGGATGATCACTTGCAACCTATTGCTATATTTTAGTAGACTAGCATAGCTCATTGACGCGAAATTATGCGATGAGATCAACTTTTTGGTCGATATTAACTTGCCAAAAATTGAAAAAAAAGTCAAAAAAATTGAAAAATTCCGCGATGAGCTTGGATTAGTAGGCTAGTCACAGATCAAATTAGTCTTAATTAGAAGAACAACGAGACTAAGACAACTAAAACGTTACACAAGGGTATAAGAGCAGAAACAAACGAAACCTACAACTATATGAGCATCAACGGATTATTGAATGTATCGGCTGGGGAGTTGTGTTTGAAGAACGTTCTCCAGACTGGCCAGTCTTTTCGGTGGCTCCTTGATGAGGCTACTGGCATTTATTCTACTACTTTGAAAATAAGTGATACATTGGGATACTCAATAATAACGTTACGTCAAGATGTTGACTTTGGGCAGGTATTTTATGAAGTGCTGAATGCGAAAGTTGATACAGAAACAATAGAGAACCATCTTAAGAATTACTTTCGATTGGATGTAGACTTGCAAAATTTACACAAGAATCATTGGCTAGCTAATGATGAGAAATTCAAGATGCTGGATCACAAAGGCATAAGAATATTAGGGCAAGAGCCGTGGGAGACCCTAGTCTCTTTTATATGCTCAACCAATAATAATATTGGTAGGATAAGCAAGATGTGCCACGCTCTTTCAGAGAACTTTGGTGAATATGTTGACGAATATAAAGGAACAAAATACTATACTTTCCCTTCTAGTGAGGATATAGCCACTAAAGCCACTGAAATACAATTGCGTGGGCTTGGTTTTGGATATAGAGCTAAATACATCATCGAGACGGCCAAGAAGTTTGTTGAAGACAAAAAGAAGCATGGATTATCTGATGATGCCCAGTTTCTAAATGAAGTTGTTGCAAAGAAGGGCTATCTAGAAGCCAGAGAGTTTTTAATGGGCTATTGTGGTGTCGGCCCGAAAGTAGCTGATTGTGTTTGCTTAATGGGCCTACATATGGATGAAGTTGTACCTGTAGATGTACATGTTGGTCGCATTGCAAAAAGAGACTATAATATTCAAGCACCTAAGAAGTTTCTGCAAGAATTACGTGGACAGTTTGACCACCTTCCCATAACCAAAAAGAAAATAAACCCTGAACTTGATTATATTAGATTAAAATTTACTGAAATTTGGGGTGAATATGCAGGCTGGGCACAGGGATTACTATTCTTCCGAGAAACAGACAAATCCGATGCTTCTGCCGCAAAGAAAAGGAAAACTACATCTAGTCCAGCGGCTTCCAAAAAACCCAAACTCGAAACCAATGAGCTTGTATCAGCAATTTCTGTTAAAGCAGAATAAGAAGTAACAGATATGACCCACTCAATTTATAAATTATATCATTTAAATGCATTCATTCATAATTAAATATTCTATAAAAGTCTAATAATAAATCTATTTTTTATGACAATCTGTTTGTGAGCAATGACTTTCCAAATATTTCAAATACTGTTACGTCTATGCAAAAAGAATCCAGTTTCCACATCCCCAACTAAATTTGCGTTGGAACCAGGAATATAAGGCATCTTACCTTCTTCAGCCAGTGCTTGTAAGAAAACTTTACCAAAATCTGCACCGACTTTATAAATTTCTTCAAATTTACCAAAATCCAATGTAGCGTAATTTTCTATCGGAGGACGAACATAGATGACACCAGGAGTTCTTTTTGCCTTCTCTAAGGCATTAACGGACGACACATACCCAAGTCTAACCTGAATTTCGGCCATCGTAGGTATATTTGGATGCTTAGAAAAAGGATTCCATCTATTTAGTATAATCCAGAAACCATTCAAAGAATCACCATATTTCATTGGTGTTCTATCATCAACAGATCCAACATCTACAGCAAATATTGTATTGCATCCTCTAGCCTTCATCTCCAGTACTGGAAGGTTGTCAACATAGCCACCATCCAGTAACATAGAGCCGTTATCTTCTATTGGAGGTAACAGACCTGCCAATGACATCGAAGCTCTAACGTACCGCCAGGCATACCCGTATGAGTGTATTTCTTGAACAGATTCTGTAATATTAGTCGAGTTACAGAAGTATTGAACCCAAAAGTCTTCTATTCTGGTATCTCCAAAACTCTTCCATATACCACGATTGAATTCATGACCTGTAGTATAGGAAGTCACAGGCCAGGTAAAGTCACTAAGCATTCTCCAAATCGAGGAAATTCTACCAGCAAATTTCTTAATTCTACCGAATATTGGGACTAAGTCATAATCCTTTGCGTAAAGTCCACCAACAAATGATCCGATAGATGTACCACCAATCATGTCAATTGGAATACCACGTTCTTCTAATGCCTGTAAAATACCAAGATGACTCAAACCTCTTGCACCACCACCACCTAAAACAAGACCAATAGCTTGACCTGACAAGATTCTGGCCAATCTCAGGAAGTCGTCCTTGTGTCTATGAACTGGTGTATAGTATTGGCGCTTCCGTTTCATGAATCTTGAAGAGAAATTCTCAACAGTCATTTTAATAGATTCTGGTAGAAGCTTTGAGATATTGTATTGTGTTTTCCTACCTAACTCCGTTTGAATAAATTTATCCACCAGGTTTAGAGCACCTATATTTCCACCAGTATCCTTTACATTAGATGAGTTTACCAAGGAATCCATTGCAAATTGGATATGATAATGATTATGAACCCACGATCTACTACGTAGCCACCTTTGGGTCATTCCTGGTTCAACAGATCTTTCATTATGTAACAACACCAGCTCTGTTCTTGATGTTGTTTTGGATTTCAGTAGCAATCTTTCATACTCACCTATCTCTGGACTGTCATCGGCTCTTGCCAGTAGAATAACACAATCTGCCTGAGCAATACATGTTTTTGTCCAAGAAGATTTAACTGGTGTGTCGGCGATGTAGACAACTGTTTGATATAATTCTTCTAGTTCAGCGAAATAACCACTTTCTTTCAGTTTTGCAAGTTTATCAAAGGCATGTCTACCTAAATGACTCAAGGTCGTTCTTTGGTTTAATCCAATGGTTGTCCTTCCCACCTGTTTGAAGGCATGTACTAATTTCATTGCAAATGACTCAACTGGGAGTCCGCTTGTAATGGGCAAAATCGTAATCGTTCTAAAATTTGCATTATTCATTTGATTACTGTTATCATTCCCATATGAGTGAGTATGAATCGATGAGCTACTTGAAGGTGGAATAGTCAAATTCAAGTCATGCCTTAAGTTTGAACCTGAGCCTATCTTAGGTAAAGCCATATTTGCTTGACCTTGACCTAATATTTTCTTAGCCACCAATCTTGAAACCCTTATCATAATCGAGGGGTGTTCAATGGCCAATAATTCGAAAAGTGATCTCGGTATTCTTGCAAGCTCAGTATCTCTCACGGCCACCATTGAGCTTATTCTATCCATGGCAGTTAACACTTCGACTTCACCAAAACTTTCTCCTTGACCCAATTCACCCATAACAATTGTACTGTCCCTGCTAGAGTCCTTCTCTTCACCATCATTTGGATAATCAGTGCTATTTTCTTCTAATTCAGGATTTCTGAGTTGACGCAATCTACCATTCAATATAACATATATACCATTAGCAGGATCACCCTGGTTAAACAATGTATCAGATGCATTTAGGTGTAGCCATTCTAATGCATGATCTAACTTCAACATACGAGGTGTTAATAGACTTGTCAAACTTTCGGCGATTCTTAAGTAGATTAAAAAATATTTGTCACACAGTTTTTCTAAAGTTTGATAAGGTAAGAACCCGACGTAAACATCTGTCTTGGCAATCAAAGTAACAAACGATTTGTAGCTAACCAATGATGACAAATAACCAGCTATACCTCCTGATTCAATTGTAAATAAAGTCTTTGATTTTTTCTTTTTCTTATCCCTGGTACTGTTGAATATTTCATGATCACTGACTGTTGAAGTCGTCACGTCGATTTTACCAGACACTACGTAGTAGAGACCTTTACCTCTGGTATCTTGCTCGACAATCACTGTGCCTTGTTTAAAATACTGAAGTTCAATTGCTTGTGCAAATTCATTCTTAGCATATTCATAATCCAAGGTTGGTGAAATTTCTTCTTTATATTTTCTCCTTTTTTTGGAGCTTTGTTTCTGCTTTCTGGTAGATACAATTGCATACTCCTTTGGCAAAATTCTGATTGTTGTTTGTGGAGCAGCTGATGATGTGTATGAAGAAACCAAGGATATCTCAGAAGCCCTATGCGAATGAGGTTCCGAGGGCGCACCATCGTAGATACCAGGCAATATAGACATATTTGTCTTGTTCACACCCAAATATGTTAGCATGGCTTCAACCAATGCCATCCGTACCACTGAGTCTTCTGTTTCTTCTTGTGCCGAAAATGAAGTAAAGTTAATATCTTTATTATTACTATTATTTCCCTTCAAGGCATCGGAGCGACTTGACGATTGATTGTTATATATCGATGGCCGTTTCAATAACCTAGGCCTTTCACCAGTTGTACTTCTTTTCCTACTATTCACAGATGATTGTGGTGAGCTTTCTTTCTTCATTGAGCTATAGTCAAATCCTCTTGAACTTGGAGAAGCAAGGTTTATTCTGGATAGTGGGACGTTTGACAATAAATCACCAGGATTATATTTATCACGGGATTCCAATACCACATGCCTAGAACCAGTTATAGGCGTAGGAGAATGAATCATCGAACTTTGTTGACTGAGTTCAGGTCTAGTTTTCCGTAAATCTCTAGTACTCATTAATGCTTGGGAGTTTCTACTATTGGTACGTTGATTATTTGAGTTACCGTTGAAGTTCGAAGTCAATCGGCTAGACGTGGGGCTTTGAAACCCTTTCTGTAAATTCATATCTTTCCCTTTGTCCTTGAACCTGTCTATTACAATTTCTTTGAGATAGTTTGGTAGATCATATGACACCGTTCTATTAAGTAACAACTCGGTGTATGCAATTTCCTGTGTTAGTCCCAAGTATTTGTGGGCAGTTTGGAATGTAACATGGTATAATTTTGTAAGAATCATCTGTATGATATGAGATGCCGAGCGAGGATATTTTGCCTTCAATTTAGCAAATGCCTGTGGAGGTATGATTGCAATAGTACAATCAGTTGCAGCTCTGGCTACAACTTTTGGTATTACGAATGCTCTATTGTTCAAAGGTGGTAAAGATGGTGTGGTTACCGCATCTGGGCCCGATATGGATTTAGACAATGGATCATTGTCTTTACTGAAATTATTGGAAGGGTTACTGGTGCTTCGATATGAAGCTTCTGTTGGGGATAAACTATATTTGCCCAACTCAAGTCTCATTGCACTCTCTTCGATAGACGTCGATAGTTTCGAAGTAGGTCTCTCAACTGGATTAGTGTAATTACTATCCATTCTACCTGTCCTTGACGGAGAAGTTACGTTGTCATTAGCAGAAGTGAAAAGATTCAAGATATTTACTAAGGAAGATACTGGGTTACCAGCTTTCACTGTATTTAAAAGCTGAAATTTACCCAAGCCGTCTTTAAGTCTAATGAAACCCGTAGACTCATCATCAGATTCGGATTCAGACTCCGAGTCTCCGTCATTGATATCACTTTCTTCATCGGATGAAGATGACTCGATGGCATCAAATGAAGGAATGTTTTGATTACGAGAACTACTCCTCATTTGTAAAATGCCATCATCGTCGTCTTCATCGTCACCGTTAACATTATGACCATTGTAGTGACCTGGGTCAGAGTTATTATTATATTGACCATGTCTGGAGGTTGAGTATTTCTTCTTCTTTCTCTTTAGTATAGAATAAATCGACTGGTTATCATCGACCATGAAATCTCCATCGATGTCGTTCATATTACCTTTTTCTTCCACTTCATGATAAATATCAAGCGTTCCTTCCACTACGATTGCAAAGCCAACAGAGTTATCTAACAGTAATATTTCACCTTCATCCAATTTTTGAGTCTTCATATTTTTGGTCAAATCGTGGAAGACAGGTTTTTCCAAATAACCAAATATTCTAATAGCACTTAGGAATTGGTCCAAGTAAGAAGACAAGAAAGTATCATCACCGTCGTCACCCCCATTTATTCCCGAGTGAGATTCATGCAAAGCAGATGACAACAATTTCCCAGAGGAATAACGTCTTCTTCTAGTTGTATTGCTATCCTTACTATCATGGTGTAATAATCTGGATGATTTTGAGTTTTTGCTGTTAAGGGAGTCAGTGTTTAAGTCTGAAGTCAAGTTTTTATATTCGGACAACAATCTTCCTTTCAAAAACTCGTAACTCACGTAAAAGATAATCGCAAGGGTCACCACGAGAACACTGAAAGGAATGGTCAAATGGATGTGATTTGCTTCGACAATAATCCATTTAGGGAACTTCAAAAGCAATAGTGACACGATATACCACGAGCTCCGGAAAGCAATATGAGTAGAACCACTTATAAAGTACGATATTACCCAAAAGAAGTTGAATATGGCAGCTAACAACCAGTGCTCAGCAGCTTTCCCGTTGCCATCACCACTACCGTCCTCTAAGTAATTTCCTTGTTGCTTATTAGATATAAACCTTTCAGGTAAGATATTCCTTTCTGTCGATACGATATCAGACTCATGTGCTATCGAGGACGAATCCATACTTTTTTTTTTTTGTTCAAATTCAGACAGTGGAAAATTCAAATCAAAAGCAAATTTGTTTCTAATAGTCAATGCAAGAAAAAAAAAATTCAACAACAACAGCAACAGCAATAAAAAAAAGTTTCTAATTTAACTTCAGCAAATCGAAGATAACAAACAAAGAGTCTAACTGCAGCAAACAAAAATAGAAAGAAAAAAAAATATAGGGGGGGATCACGGGAATTTGAGAGAAGAAAAAAAAAATGCTAATCAAAAACTCCAATTAGTAGTTTGAGATATATTCTAGTTATCTTAGTAGATATCAGATCACTTAGTTCAGTTTATCTTCTGTGAGATTGAGAAGGAATAAAACCAAAAGAATGAATGAATCCAAGTCTAAACAGAAAAAAAATAAATAAAGGGTATCATACAATAATATAGAGCATATCAACAACTGTTCATATATACTCCTTGTGATTATACCTCTCCTTTTACGTTTATATTACTTTAGAAAAAAACACCAAAGAAAAAAATGAAAGAAAACGTATTAGCCGCCGAAGTATAAGGTAAAGAAGAAAGAAAAGATCTAGGATTAACCGCCAGGGGTATTTATACTTTTTTTTTTTCGAGAAGGGGCGGGCACCCGTGTTGCTGTTTCCCCCCAAAGAAAATCATGGAACAATGAAATTATGAAATTATGAAATTATGAAATTATGGAATTCGCCGTTTTGGAATTAGTTTACCCCATCCTAACAAACGAGGGTAGGAGAAAAAACACGAACCCCCCAGCAGTGCTCCGGGTAACACTGGGCTGTTTCCATTTTTTGTTCAAACCTACTTTCTTTTTTTTCAGGTACCTTAGAAAACTACGCAGGATGTAGAGTAGAGAGATGACTAAATTACAAAATAGTGGGAAAGGAGAGCTTAATTTCCCACAGAGATCTCTGCAGACACTGCAACTTAATTTTTATTAATCGAACGTTTCGCCCTACTCATGTCCTTTCCTTTTTATTCCATTTTCTACGAACTTCGAGAACTATATTCCTTCTAACACACAGACTGGTAATGTACCATTCTCTGTGCAAAAGTTGCTTAATTCTGCGCTCTGCCTGGGAAATAACAATAAATCGCTTTTGTAGAACTCCAAGAACCCACAGAGACGCAGCAGCAGTTCCTTCCCTCTTTTCTCTCGTCTTTCGCTCGCATCATCAACTGACACAAAATTATGGAACACTACAGTGTATTGCAGAACGAACAAACACAAAAAGGCAATGGAGAGAGAAACGTCGTAGAGACAAGAAGCAAATAAAAAAAAAGAAAAGGAAAAGGAAACTTTTATAGAAATTTAATTAAGTTGCGGGTAAAATGTAATCGTATAGTATTACTAGTTCGTGCAAAAGAACATAAATCGTATATGCGAACGTGGTCATTTTGTTTGTTTGTTTATACGATTTCCGTATCGGGTAATCTTTCAACAGAGAAAAAAGAAGATAAGTGCGCAGGCTTTTTTCCTCTCCTTTACCCCCAGAAAAGTCTGCAGCAATTTTTCTTGGTATTTTCTTTTGCAAAGATGGTACTTGATGACCAAAACAAGAAATAGGTTTTATGGTTCGTGAAAAAATCGCGCGCGTTTGACCTTCCTTGGTGAGGTTCCTACGGTGGTGTCTTTGCCTCAACACTCCTATAACATGCTTTGTATCATCACCACACAGAAAAGGAGGCAAAGGAAGGGGGAAGAAGGGGGAATCAGAGAGGAGGGGGGCTAAATAGAAAAATCAAAAATACGACAGCCATACTAGAAAGTGATGAGTATATAAGGCAGCACACTTTTATTGTTGTCGCCTGGCGAAAGTCGTTTCGCTAAGAATATTCTTAGACGGAGTACACTAAACTACAAAACACTATACTTTAAAAAAGAAAATTTACACATTATGCAACATCAAGATATGAACGGCGTTAGCCAAAGGATTAGAGAGAGAGTCTCTCAAGGTTACCAATTGCCTCCACAACAGTTCCAAAGGGTTCCATTGCCACCTATGGCCCAGGCCCCAATGCTTGTGAATGAGCGTTCGGTTTCTTCTACATCCTCTTTGGAGATGTGGGAGAAGGATTTGGATGAAAGACTACAGATGATTGATCAAAACATCTCGAGAAACAAGAACGGTGCTGCTGAACTAACGACCATGTTCGCTTCTGGTAAGCTGGAAGAAATGGATTTCTAAATTCTCCTATCCGTGCATTATATTTTTACTTTTTTTTTTCTATATTAAATGAAAAACTGGTTTTCAGAAAACCATCTTATCAATATTATTATATTGATTCATCGTTACTAGAAAATGCTTTTGGTCATCTCTACTCTTTTATTGTGTGATTTTCCTTTATTTTTTTAAAAACTCATTTTTATTTTTAACGCTTTGTATTATTTAGCATTACTATTATTTTCTAATCAATAACATTATGTCGGCTGTATTTTTTTTCCCTTACAGAATGACTATTAGAATTCTTATGTTTACATTCGGGAGAATTATATCGGAATTACGATGCATTGATGCGATGAGATGGATCCTGTCATTTTATTCGGGTAAACCTCATCACTTCAACTCTAGATCATCAAGGCTGATAAAGTCACAACATGAGAGACTTTTCTTTGAGAAAATAATGATGAAAGCCTCGTTACTAAGTCCTTCATAGCTGGATTTCCACAAAGGATATCCCTTACCCAATATATAAGTGATTGAAGATTACATCCCAAAAAGATAGTAAAAACAATAAAAAGCACATATATTTACCAAGCTTTGGTATTTGTCTGACTGATCTTACTGATCGAATAAGAGGTTTGAATATATATTCTTGTTGGCACCGACAATATTTTCTAGTACTTATAAATAAAAGATGCCTGACAAGACAGATGCAGAGCTGAATACGGAGAAGATTAATGCTGCTTTGAAAGTGATAGAGAGCAAGAAACATGAAGGTGATACGGCACAGAGCGCTGTTCCTGATTTGACGGTATATACCATGGAAGATGGTACACAGGTGAATACTAAGGAAAGGGTTATGAAGAGTGTAACTCCCATAAACGGACATATACCTTCTGATGAGGAAGTCTTTGATAGAAAAACAGGACTTCCTAACCACCAGTTCTTGAGAGACCATTTCAAAGGGGAAGGTAGAATTACAGAGGACCAAGCTTTAAAAATTTTGTCTATGGCTACAGAATGCATGAAGAAAGAACCAAATTTACTTACTGTTCCTGCTCCTGTTACAGTTTGTGGTGATATCCATGGTCAATACTTTGACTTGCTGAAACTATTTGAGATTGGTGGAGATCCTGAGACTACTCCTTACCTATTTTTGGGTGATTATGTTGACAGAGGTTCATTCTCATTTGAATGTTTAATATATCTATACGCATTAAAATTGAATTACAATGCACACTTTTGGATGCTGAGAGGTAATCATGAATGTATGCATTTAACCTCATATTTCACTTTCAAAAACGAATGTCTACACAAGTACTCGCTAAAAATTTACGAGGCATGTTGTGAGTCCTTTAATGCTTTACCATTAGCTGCGTTGATGAATGAACAGTATTTCTGTGTACATGGTGGTATATCGCCAGACCTAAAAACTCCAGAGGATGTCAACAAGATCAATAGATTCAGAGAAATACCTTCTAGAGGACTGATGTGTGATTTAGTTTGGGCTGATCCTATTGAGAAGTACGACGAGGTTGCAGATGATTTAACGCAGGGTAAATTTGTCATAAATCAAGTTAGGGGTTGTTCCTTCGCATTCACTTACCAGGCATCTTGTGAGTTTCTACAAAGGTCTGGCTTACTGTCAATAATAAGAGCCCACGAAGCTCAGGATGCAGGCTACAGAATGTATAAGAATACGAAAACTCTAGGATTTCCAAGTTTACTAACGTTGTTCTCTGCTCCTAATTATTTAGATACCTACAACAATAAGGCTGCAATACTAAAGTATGAGAATAACGTTATGAATATTCGTCAATTCAATATGTCACCTCATCCATATTGGCTGCCTGATTTTATGGATGTTTTCACCTGGTCGCTACCTTTTGTTGGTGAAAAAGTTACTGAAATGCTGGTTGCTATATTAAACATCTGCACTGAAGACGAATTGGAAGAAGACACACCTTATATCGCAGGAGAAGTTGGAAAAATTGATTCCACACATTCCGCTACAACATCCACAACCTCCCCACAGGCCTCGGCAACTGTCAGCGCTGACGCTATTGCTAGTGCAACTAGCGAAGGACACCAACATACATCATCTATATTGGACGACGAACATAGAAGAAAAACTTTAAGGAATAAAATTCTAGCAATTGCTAAGGTCTCTCGGATGTACTCTGTTCTTCGAGAAGAAAGTGATAAAGTTCAATATCTGAAAAGTATGAATTCTGGTATTCTTCCAAGAGGTGCCCTAGCACACGGGTCCCAAGGTCTAAACGAAACTTTATCGACTTTCGAAAGGGCCAGGAAGCAAGATCTGATCAATGAAAAACTACCTCCATCGCTAGATGAAGTGAAGAAGAAAAAACAAGAGTACTATCACAGCATATTAAGACAAGCTCAAAGCGATCATCGCTAGTCCTACTCACGAATTATTTTTCATCTCAAGAGCAAAATAATAATATTGATATCGTATTTAATCTATTATTTTATATTTAGCACGATCAATATCTGCGGATTTAATTGACAGCCTTTAATAAATGCCTTCTTTTTTTTTTTTTTTTTTTCCTTTAACTCATTTCAAAATATAACTGAAACAACCGTCCATTTCAAATATAAATATTAAGTCTTTCTGTAATTAATAACCCAAATGTATTTTCATGTGTGAAACTAATAAAATAAAGGTCTATAAAAATCGAATAAACATGATGAAATAAAATAAAAAAGAAAGAAGACCCGTCTATATGAAGCCAAAACCATTTATCAACTGTTGACAGGAAAAGAACAGAAAAGTCTGAACTATCAATGAAAAACCAACAATCATGAAAGAATAAAGATTAGCGTAGACGCAAATCACTGACAATAAATTCCCCATCACCCAAATGTTGAGTGTTACCTACACGTCTCACAATATATTGTTTCTTGTCTTTAATGTAGTCAACAATTGTTACAGATGTGTTGTAGACAATAATCTTTTGAGCGTTCTGGGCATCGTATTCGAGCCATCTAATGATCGCTCTAATGGAACCACCGTGACTGACCATCGCCATATTTCTGATCCCATCATCTGAAGCAGTTTCGACACAGCCTTGAATTGTGCCAGTTAATCTGTTCATAAATAAATCAGCATCTTCACCAAAATCTCTGAATGACGGTTTACCATGCTTGTCTGCATATTTCTCTGCCTCGGTAATGTGCATACCTTCAATAGGGCCCATAAACCTCTCCCTGAGGCCACCTAGAAAGAACACATCCTTTTCGCCCAAATCACAATCCATCTCAGATAAGAAGGCTTCTGTGGTTTGACGACATCTTATAAGATCGCTACTTACCACACGCTCAAACTTGATATTTCTGTCGTTTTTCAGATACTTCCCTAGTTTATGACCTTGATCAACCCCAGTAACGTTCAAAGAAGTATCTCTATGACCTTGTAATATCTTCTTCACGTTGTGATCTGTTTGTCCATGTCTGATAATGAAGATACGAACAACATTAGAGTCATCGTTCTCACTGTAATAAGGTATATCACGAGTCATCTCTTGTTAACCAGAGTATACTTTTTTTTTTAATTATGAGTTATATGTGTAGTATTCCTCCCTATTCCAAAGAGGTATTTTATCTATATTATTAAAATACAACTGCCAATATATGATGACACTTACAATTCACAATTAATCATTGATTTGTGAATTATTGCTTAGCTTTTGCGAAATTTTTCAACAAAATTGGAAATTTGACATTTTTTCTTGAAAAAGAAAGCATTGTATGATCTCAAATTTCACAAGCACATAAATGCTACGAAGGCAAAAACTATAGTCTCTGACAATTGTGAATTCACAAACTATTTCATAATGATTTGATATTTGCATAATCAAATCAACTAGTGATAAACCAGACAACAATTGATTGTTATTAAGAAGATATTACACATTGAAGAAAAAAAAATAGACTGTGAAGATGCAGAACGAGCCTATGTTTCAAGTCCAAGTGGATGAGAGTGAGGACACAGAATGGAATGATATTTTAAGGAGCAAAGGTATTATACCTGAGAGGCCCCCTTCTCCAACTCAGCAGATAGAAGAAGCTTTAGACGAGGCAATTGCGAAGCAACATGCCAACAGATTGGAAGGCAAGGACCTCTCGGATCTGGAAGATCTGGAAGATGAAGAAGATGAGGAGTTTTTGGAGATATATAAAAAGAAACGTATGGCAGAGATGGCAAAATTGCGGGAGCGTTCCAAGTTTGGTGATGTCTATCATATCAATAAACCGGAGTACAACAAAGAGGTTACATTAGCAAGTAAAGGTTTGACACACGAGCTAGCTGATGATGAGGAGCACAAAAGAGAAGGAGATCAAGATAACTCGAAGGCAGTGTACGTATTTGTACACCTATCTCTACACACAAAAATACAAAGTAGAATCCTTGATCATTTGTTCCAAGCATCTGCCAAAAAGTTTCCTGAGGTAAAATTTGTAGAAATACCTGCGAATAGAGCCATTGAGAATTATCCCGAAAACAATTGTCCGACACTGATTGTTTATCACAACGGTGACGTTATCAAGAACATAGTAACGTTATTAGAACTCGGAGGGAATAATACTACAATAAAAGATTTCGAGAAACTAATTGTTGACTGTGGTGCTGTGTCACCGGAAGATAAAAGGTTAGTTTTATATGATGAAGGCTATGAGGACAAGAAATCATTACATTTTGCAGACAAGAAGACTATACGAACCGGTTATGCCTCAAATACGTATGCTGATGACGAGGATGATGACTTCTTTGATTAGGCATATCTCTAATTATTGCAAACTGTTCTGCTTCAAGGACAAAGTATGGTATACTTTTATATAGAATAAGCACATATTTTGTGATACATGTTTAATTAGCATAAATTAATAACCTAATGGTCTTTGTTTGTTACATTGTATACTGGGGCATGATACTATTAGGGGTCACATGGCTCTGTGTGTCCCCTATGTCACCTTGTCGGCCAATAAGTGATAAAATCATCATCCATCGAGGAATGTAGTAGCTGCCTATATATAAAGGTGCTGGAAGCAGATAGATAACAATAACAACCAGAATACTAGTCACTTAATAAGTGTTAGTAATTTTCTCTAACTAATTGACCAAGGAAATGTCGAAGAAGATACTTATGCTACATGGCTTTGTCCAGAGCGATCGCATATTCTCTGCCAAAACTGGTGGCTTGCGTAAAGCTTTAAAGAAGATGGGGTATGAGCTTGATTATCCATGTGCGCCTATACTAGTGGATAAAAGCTCTTTGATGAGCTCTAGTTCTCAAAAGGAAGTGGAAGCTTCCGTTGCAAAACAATTCAATACTGACTTGGGGGTAGGAAAGGATGGTTCAGAGAATCAACTGTATGGTTGGTGGCAAAGGAAAGCAGGTGGTGACTTCTACTCCTATGAGATTCCACAAAATACACTTGATTTTCTGAGACAATATATCGTTGAGAATGGACCCTATGACGGTGTCATTGGTTTTAGCCAAGGTGGTGGTATGGGTGCTTACCTTGTGTCAGACCTGAACAATCTGCTAAACTTGAGCAAAGAGCAACAGCCTGACCTTAAATTCTTTGTGGCATTCAGCGCATTTAGATTAGAACCTGAACAGTATGCACAACACTTCAAGACCCACCCAATAAGTGTTCCAACATTGGTGATTCAAGGCGAATTGGATACAGTAGTCTCAGAAACCAGAGTAATGAGTCTATATGATGCCATCCTCCCTCAATATAGAGCTCTTCTGAAACACCATGGCGGCCATTTTATCCCCAACCAGAAGCCCTTTTTAAACCAGGTTTGCGGCTGGATTCAATCAGTCACTACAAATCCATCAAATGATGAGGACATGGATATCGACATGAACAGTATCAAGAGCAGTGCTAAGAGTAGTAGCACTCAACTACAAATGGATGACGACCTACTAGACATGATTGACTCCATGGGCAAACTATAATATGACATGTATACGAATTTATGTACTTATAGACACTATCACTCACTTATACTAGTAGCCACGAACGATTACTATCACATGCACGTATTCTACTCGCATACTTGATTTTTGTCAGAAAAGTAAGAAATTCAATGAGCGCTCATAGTAAATAGAACATGAAAGTTTTATCAATGGGAATATACTTGTTATCACGAGGCGTATTAGCCAGCATATCAATTTCTGGAAGGAATAGTGCTTAATATTGCTACCAGTTGAAAAAAACTGAAACTTTGCTAAATAATACGCGGTTATTATTGTTAGTATTTTGAATTGTGACTAAATTACACTTCTCTACTCAGACAGGTAATAAAAAAACGAATTGGCTTTGTCTTTGACCACAGATTTAAGCAGACGTCTCCCTTCTAAGCTTTCTAATCTTTTAGCCAATTATTCATATTTAAACATAACACAGGGTATAGTCGTCATCACAAATTAAACTATTATAAATTTCTCAAAACCCGGGAATAATTGATAAGCTTTGATCAATACCATAAACATTTAAAGAATCTTTCTTTGCAAGAAGACTATAACAAAGAAACTTCTACATTAGCGTATTCATTTGAATATTTGTGTTGGACAAACTAAGAAAGCAATATATTTAAATATATTTCATTGAATTGCGATGATTACAGGCAACAATTATGTTGAGGCTCCATTGGAATTTCGCAAACAAGACATACACGAAACTTTACAGGAACTTTTGGATGATCTAAAACCTATTGAATTTGAATCTTATCAGGATTATTTCTTGATAAATACTTTCAAGAAAGGAATATCAGAAAGTGGTAAAGTAGATATTGAACGTCTGCGAAGTGGTGGCCATGCTGTATATTATCAACGGGTAAAGAGGAAAAGGAAAAGCAAAGGCTCGTCTAAGGAAGATGAAGAAATTAGCAATCCATCTAGATCAAGCTCGAAAGCAAGATCTGCATCAGATAATAATGGTTCATCCAGTGAAGAAGAGGATGACGATGATAGCGACTATGGGAATGATAATAATAGGAACAAGAAAAAGTCAGGATCAAGTATTGACCCCAACACTAATATTTCAGAAAGTGGATCTGCTGATAGCAACTTTTTCAATGGAAATATCTCAAAATCAAGTATTATACCAGCTCCTGTAAAGGGTAATGTTAGAAGATCTTCAAGGCTAAGTCTACAACAGCAACAGCAACTAGAAAAGCAGAAACAAATACGAAAACACCAGAAGCAAGGCAGTGAGGAAGATTTAAAAAAGGATGAGACTGGGGATACCAACGACTTTGAGGAAGAAAAATCTGATATATGTGATGATTCAAATAGCAAGGAACATATAAAAGATTTATTCGAAACGTTAGTGGAAAAAGTTATTGAGCCAAAGAGAAGATCAGACTGGGTTCTACCACCAAGACTAAGATATCAACCAGAAAAGCAAATGAGAACTAAACCTGCTTTTGACTCTGTTAAAATAAATGAAGTAATGGCTAACAAGAGTATACGGCATATCTTGAGCCGTTTTGAAGGCGGTGTTGCAGGAGTCCGGAAACGTGAATGGCCCGAAGAGAAGTAACATTACCTTGCATTAAATAGTAGGAATGTTTTATTCAGAAACTATTAATATTTAGATATATATATAGAATTATACATTCGTAGTACTTGTCATTTTTGTAGATAGCTGGCCAATAATAAATTAGAATGAACTGTCTCTATTAAGTATATTTTAAAGTAAGCAGTATGAATAAATAGTGTTTAAAATAGAAATTCTTTCAAATTAAATAAAGAGGAACTTTGCAGTTAGCGCAAGTACCCATCAATAATCGCCATTGCTATGTGATAAACGATTAATTACTTCGTATTCCTTTATAGCAGCTATTAAGGAGTTAGCATCCGGTTTGGGACTGACCAGATCAGGTTCAATGCCATTTGAATTCAGGAATTCGCAAGTCGTAGGCCCAATACATGCAATTTTAAATGGTCTGGCACCTTGAGTATATTGTTTCATATACTGAAGGATGTCCGACATTCCTTGAGGTGAGAATACCACTATCCAATCACATTTGTCTAGGTAAGACTTGAACCAAACAATGGAATCTGACAGTTCTGCAGTCTTATACATTATGATTTCATCAACTGTGAAGTTCCGAGGTCTCAGGTACTTGGGAATAATGTCCTTCCGTATTTCACCAACTAAAAATAAAGCTTTACCACCAGCTGGGTAATCATTATCAATTATCGAAGCTAGTTTCATGCCGTTTCCGGCGTGTATACCACCTCTAATGTCCGTGAAACCAAGACTAGATAAGAAATTGGAAGTTGCTGGTCCCACGGTATAAGTTGGTTTATCAATAAGTTTGTTTCTAATATGCTTCAATTCTGGGAGATTTAAACATTCTATTGACCTTTGAGATGTGATGATTAGAAAATCATAGTCATCCTGTAAGTTATCTGCTCTATCTGCAAATCTCGATATTATGTTCTGAGGGACATTGGTATGAGTTATCAGTGGTAAGAAGATCGGTTCTTCGAAGCTGTCTTGATGCTCTTGTATCTTTTTAGTGTATGGGTCATTCCCACCATCTACCATGTTCTTTAGCAGCAGAACCCTATGAAGCCTGGAATCATGACCCATCGGTTTTGTAAAAATCATCTGAACCTATGGGTCTTATCCAACTGTACCTCTAATAATCTAGTTATCCTTTTAGATGGCTAGTTACTTGTTTATACAATGTGCTATTTCTAATCAAGACGTCATCTCATCTTATCACGGCTGTCAAGACTCATCACCAAAAAGAAAACTGTGGTGATATTTTGCATACTATACATCGGTGTAGCTACATTTGCGCAAGGTTAGAATAGAATAATTTCAGAAGTTACCAATTGCCAAGTCCACTAAATAAATGCCTATGTTAAGTGCAATAAAAACTACTGGTTTAGATAAATAAAATAAATGTCCCAAAGAAAGCGAACCAAGCAAATAAATGCAGTAAAACTACAGCATCCGAAGACACCATAGATTACCTTTGTTATGAAATGCTGGATTAGAAATCGGGAATGATAATTGATCTACTTCCGGCCATTTGAGCTGTTAAAAATTGCATTTGGGGTCAAAATTTAGAATGCATCAGCATGGTATTCCGAAAGGGTAAATTTAAATAATATGTAATGGTTTTCTTTAGAAATGAAACAAGAAGTGGAATAGGAAACAAACGAATACTACGAAACAGTTCAATTGCTCCATCCCATCTCTACTTATATATATAATTTTTCAGGAATCAAGCAGATTGAAGAAAGCTGAAAAATTTTTATTACGGCGTATGTTATGATTCATGTGATCTTTTTTTGTATACAATCTATACGCAAATGGTATTTCATGTTTCTTGAGCTAACCAGCACATGCAATCTACAAATGTATAAATCCTATATCAAATTGACTAAATGCGAATTTTGATTAAAGCAGGTAGATGTTCTTGAAACAAAACTTTTTTTAGTTTGCTACAGCAAATGGCTCAAAAACAAATCTCTCTTGCATTGGTAGCGATGATATGTGCTCATCATAAGGGAAACCTAAACCACTAATGCATGTCATTATCTACTGAAGTTTTTTTTTCTGTCAGAGTAGAAGTCCTTTGAAATTTTACATCTTTAGTATAAAATGGTCTTGCTCTATTTTTGCAACTATGTTTAATTACAATTTCCTTTCCTACAATTTCTAAAAGTTCCAATGCGAAGTTTCGTTCTAATATCCCCCGGAGTTGTTGTTATGGCAATTCCTTTTGCTGGTTCTTTTCAATCAGTGTCAAAAATATGGGAGTATCTGAATGAGATTTTGCTGCTTTCGTCTATTTTCTTGGAGACGGACACTGCTTGTTCAGGTTTCCCTCTCTTGAGGGAGCCGGTGTGCTTGCCAGGACTATTCGTTTCTATTCCAAAAAGATCATAGGTGTGAAGTAAATCAAACTCAGGGAAGATGTATCTCCAGCTGTTGATCATTGAGATGATACTTTTGGTCATAATTCTTCCTACATATTAACGCATAGCATATGAGGAATCTGGCGTAGTTTTGTGCTTCTACTAGTAGAAAAACATTTATTTCGAAATGAGAGATTTATATAATTGAAACAACGTACTTTATGAAATCTAATTAAAAGAGAGATAGAAACTCCGCTTGGTAGTTGTAAAATTTATCTGTCTACTCGTCTTCTTCGTCTTCCAAAGCAGCAAATGCATTGAATCCGTGTGTCTGTTTATCCGCTATGATATCACTGTTGTCTGCTGGTCTGCTACTGGATATATTCTTGTTGTTTGGCTTGACTCTAATGGTCTCTTGTGGGGCACCGGTCTTAGTAGTGGCAGCAGCAGCTGGTGTAGCGCTAGAACTGCTCTCTTCCTCGTGGCCAGCAGTAGCAGGTTCCAAAGTAGACCAACCATCGGCGTCGGTCTTGACCTTAGGCTTGTTGTGCTTAATCTTTGGCTTCATGTGATGATGGGAAGATCTCCTTCTGTTACCATGGTGGCTGTGAAACTCTTCTTCCTTCAGTTTTTGTAGTTCAACAACCTTCTCGATGATGTTACGAAACTCAACATGATCAAAAGAGACCTTCAATGTCTCAGATGGCTTCAATTGGATCAACTCGTCAATGCTGTACTTGATCATCTTAAATTAGGTATATTATTATTGTATTATTGACTCTTCTCCGAACCTTAAAAAGTAGATATTCTTCTATAACAAAAAAAAGTCACGTACAAGTATACGTCAAACTAAAATATCCGCCCAAACCTGCCAAAGAAAACACCAATCTTTGGTCCTGGAATTGCTATTATTTCCATCAAATTTTTTTTTTCAATTCTGCTTTTCCTCATCGCAATATTTTTGAAAATCTCCAGAAAAAAGTGAAAAATTCGAAACTTCGTGGATTATGAAGTTCACAATATTTATACGCGATGAGCCTGGTGTGTAAATAGTTGAAAGCGTACAGACGAGCATCTTGAGGTTATTCAATAAGTTCGTATCCATCTCAGTTATTAATTGGATTATCTATTCTACTATTACTACTTTTTTTTTCAAGGAATTTACAGGAGAGAGGCCATCTCTTTGAGCGTTTATTAAAAGGGGACACAATACAGATAAATGGATTTTGGTGGGATATGACAGAACTTATCGATATACCCTTCTTGTTGACGAAGGATTGCTCTGCAGATTTGGAAGATAGACTTCGATTTTGTATTGAGACTGGTTCTTTGTACCAAACTCATGAAAGTTTCAAAAAAGATATCGGCGAAATAGTAAATACAAGACAGGCATTAGTGAATCTGAAGTTTGGGGATTCAAAACTATTGACCAAATATTATGGGTATTTGGAGTGTTTGTTGAAGAAAATTGATCCCGAGGCGCTGGCGTTTTCGTGGTCATACACAAACTACACTATTTTTGAAGGAAATGTATTTAGGGATGAGAACCTGTTGGGTGAAAGGCGAAACATTCTCTTCAACCTGGGAATAGCATATTATCAATCAGCCAAGCATATAGATGATTACAAAAATAATCTACCTCTTGTCTGTGACTATTTGAAAAGAAGTGCTGGTTGTTTTGAAATTTTGAGCCAGCGTACTAAAGAGAGAAATTCAGAAAAGGCTATAATTAGTGAGACGATGTTAAAAGCTCTAAAATCCATGTGTATGGGACTGGCACAGGAGACTGTGTGGTTTAAGTCCTTGGCAGCTAAAAAGGATTTGCTTACATCAAAGCTCGCTTATAAATGCTTTGAGTATTTTCAAGAGTCATTGAACAGTTTTCAACTAGTTGGTCAATCAACTGAATATATTAAACTGATACTGGTTTTTGTTGAATCAAAAATGCTTTATTTCAAGGCTGTGTGTGTATATAGACTTGCTCAAAGCATTGAGAGTATTGCAGACAATGTTGGAGTAGTTATTAGATGCTTGTCAATAGCAGTGGCAGCTTTAACAAACTCGAAACTGGAATCTACTGTAGTCTTCAAGAATAAATGTCTTGAAATGCTTAGACAGCTGGAGAAAGACAATGATTTCATTTATTTGAAACATGTACCTAGTCATTTACAATTTAGTGATTTTGTGAAACTCTACAAATTAGACAGCATGAAGGACTTGATTGTCTTACCAGATTTGACTGAAATTGCTCCATCAATGTTGGACCAAATTTTATTTCGCAATTTGTTGCCAATTGAAATTATGGATTACGGCACATCGTACAATGAGAAGCAAGATATTTATGTCTTACAGCATTTTGTCGAGCCTATTAATTTGTTAAATATTCAATTAGATGAGGAACTGGCGTCATTTTTTGAGATAGACCCACAGCATATTGTCAATGCGCATAACAAAACGAAATCATTTGTAACAAGGAAAGAACTTGATGTCATTGGACAATCTTTTGGCGATTTGGAATCGAATGCAATCAATATCGAAACACAACTAGCAAATATCACTAGCTATTTGGATCTGGAAATAAAAACCTATGAAGAAGATAAACAGCAATATGGTGATGTTTGGACTATTGTGGACGCACGAGATGTCACTAAGGAATTCTATGAGAAGGTGGAAAAATTGAGACAATATTTGGAAATTGGCAGGAATATCAATCTTGAGACTCAGGAGTTGTTTGCTTCAATTGATAAAAGTTTGGTAACAAGCCGTACTTCGAAAGCGCATCTGACTGCACAATATAACGATCCCTTTTTGAACAAGATTGAAGCGCTAAAAAAGAGAAGAGAAAGGTTCATTTCAGAGATAGAGAAGAAATCATATGAAAACAGAATTATCTCCAAATTGATAATGTACTATAAGGAGACTGATGACATTCCTGGTACAATCAGTGAAAGAGAAGAAATATTTGACAACATATATTCAAAGCACATGAAAGTATTTGCAGTTGATATGAAATATATTGAGGACTGTAAAAATGAGAACTATGGCCTAATCAAAGAGATCGAGGAGTATAAGTCTCGTACCAATTTCAATAACGAGGATCGCAGTAGTGATCCCAGAACGCAATATATACAAGATGTTCGGCAATCTTTGGCTTCTCTTGATGATGTCAAAACCCAGTTGAAGAAGGGAACAGCATATTATCAACAATTGATCGAAAAAGTTAATGAACTTGTCCAGGTGATCGTAGGGTTTTTAGAAGCCAGACGCAATGATAGGGAAAGATTGCTAAATGAGATATCCACAGCGGCATAATGCAGTAATTAGTATATTAAATAATAAAGAATATCTACTTACACTTCATTTTCTTTGTTTTCGAGATTAGCTTTTTTTGCCATCTGCCATTTTTCGAATCCTGATTTTTTATGTTTCCTTTTCAGGTTCGATCTATGTCTCCGGCTATTCAAGTGAATATTCCAATTTTTCTCACCTATGCAGAGTAGAGGTTGGTCCTTATTATCTTTGCATACATCACACGTGAAGTGATCCCAATTGTCCAACTTTCTTTCAACGGTTTGTTCTTTAGATATTAAGTGTCGCAGTTCTTCAGGTGCGTGAGCGGCAGTTATGTTTTCGTTTTTCATGAACTGGTCGCCAATCGCAAAAGCTCTCTTAGATACTGTCTGGTCCCAGTTGAGAAGGTTTGTGGCGTTTAGTAAGTATATATCTCCGTTGATGTCCGGGATGAGCATTTTCCTTATCCACTTCACTTGCCTCTTAGCGTATTGTCGTGTTCGTATTTTCATTCTCTCTACACAATTTTCTAGTGTTGCTGTCTTTGGATCGCACAACCATGGCAAGAACTCTTTGAAGCCTATCACCTGCCATACACCATTTTCACACTGTTCGGGGTTCAGGTTATGTTCTTTATAATATCTATACAGCTCGTTTATCTCATCCATACCACCTGATTTTAACATGGCATCCACACGAGAGTCCAGTCTTTCGTCCAGTTCTTTAGGGTTGCTATATATCCAATAGAACAAAGTGTCAAATTTTGGGGAGACTTCCTGTTTGCTGAATAAGTCGCTCGGTTTCTTCTTAGTCTGGTAAAAAATCTCTAGCATCCTTCGTACTCTCCTAGTATCGTTGGGATGAAATTTCTTGGCTATCTGTGGATCCACACTGGTTAAAGTCTCGTATATTCTGTCACTATCGCCCGACTCCAATAGTGATCGCTGTTGTTCACTGAGTTCAATGGTCTCAGGTACAGAATCCATGGCGGCCGTATCGATATGTTTGTTAAACAGCACTTGCAGATAGTAGTGGGTACCGCCGACGATTATCGGTGTTTTGTCTCTGCTGTGTATGTCTGCAATCGCCGAGAGACACTCGGACTCGAACCTATGTAAATAGTACTCTTCCTCCCATCCTACATGGTTCATAACGTGGTGGGGCACCCCAAACCGTTCCTCCACAGGGTGCTTGTTGGTGATGATAGGGATATCCCTATACACTTGCATCGAGTCAGAATTGATCACCTCACCATTGTACCGTTGCGCCAATTGTATAGACAGCTGCGACTTCCCGACACCCGTAGTACCGGCAACCACTATAACTTTCTTCATCGCACTCATGATTGAGGTGTTATGTAATGGAATTCAAGCAGTTGCTCACAAGTTCCAAAGCTCATCGCAGAAGTACTGAAATAAATTCCTAACACCAGAAGTTTAATGCTGGGCAATGGGCGATGGGCGATGGGCGATGGGCTCATATTATTTTGTCAAAATCAGAAAATGACGTCATGTCAAAAAATTAAAACAATTGAATATCACACTCTACAGTAATATCACATGCCCATTCTGTCTTTTTCGTTTCTGGCAACTGCCATCAGCTCAGTTCTCAATTAAAGATCGGTCCACTCGATATAAACCCCGACGTTCTGTGTTGCAGCAAAAGCATTGAGCAAGGGGAAGTTATGGTGGGTTCCCAGCACTCTACGGGGGTTTCTTACCCTCACCACTGCTCTGATACCATTGGGTGCCAGAGGTGGGCTGTAAAGCACAAAAAGTGTTGAGGGAATAGCATTTTGCAAACACGGATCCGTTTCAGTTACTTGTAAACACTTGTAAACACTTATTCCTACGCAGTTTTGTCTTACATAAGTCTGCCCCCCCCTTAATTTTGCATCTTGGGAGAGAAAAAGAAATGACGATACTGAGACAACACCGTAGAACGGGGATAGTGGGTTGCTGACCGAGCAACCTCTTGCCGGGTGTGTCAATTACTTTCGAGATACCCGTCTCGGAAGAGAGAGCAGCGGTAGCTCCGGCAATTATCGTTTTGTGCCTTTCCCTTTGCATTTGAGTGCACGGAGAGTTCTAAGGACGTGACTCCGCGGTATTTTCCACGTCTTTCTGATCAATAGCATGTGGGGGGGAAGAGATGAAAGCAAAGTGTATCTGTGCAGCTGTCTCTGTGCGGAATGGGGGTGCTGCCGGAAGGAAATAAAGGGTTCACGACCTTGTAAGAGAAGTATCGAGAACAAGATGCACAGCTTTCTCTGATAAGCAGGATGTCCTTTCTGAAAAAACTGTACAAGGGAACCTTATACTATGCATTTGTAGGGGCTGTTGACTGCCCCGCGTCTGTCAATGGTGCAACGAAAAGCGACAATCACTTTTTTTCTTTAAAATTGCTTTTATTAGAATGAATCAAGCTCTCTGGCCAAGCGGGAGCTCTCTCGAAAGAAATTTTAGAAGCAGCGGGATGAATTATTATCGCCGATCATAAGCCCCATGGCATTCTTCCTGGATAATTTTCATATATAAGGAAAGTATACTTTGGTATTCGATGCTCTACAATGGAACTAGCGAAATATAGTATAAGCGTTACAAAGCGAATAACGAATACATACACCACATGGCCGGTACAAATCAAGTTGGTGATACTAATAGCAGTACGCTCAATTCCAGTAACGACATTTCTGATAAGATGTCTTTGAATAACGTTGATGTGCGCGACCCTTCGCCCAATGATTCAGAAGAGTGCAAAAAAGCCAGTGCGGAACACGAAGAACTCGAAGAAGACGAAGACGTAGGGGTGGATCCCAAGACTTTGGACTGGGATGGTCCTGGCGATATGGATAATCCTCATAACTGGCCCTCATGGAAGAAATGGTACGCTACCATGGTAGCTGCTTTTCTGTGTCTGGCGGTTACAATGAACTCTTCTCTATATGTGTCCGGTGTTCCCGAACTAGTGGCGAAATACCATGTGAATCAGACTTTGGCCCTAGCCGGTTTGACCTTCTACCTGTTGGGTCTAGCTAATGTTATCGGCGCTCCCTTGAGTGAAGTGTTCGGTCGTAAGCCTATCTACCTGTTCAGTTTACCAATTTCAATGCTTTTCACTATGGGTGTTGGTCTTTCCGGAGGTCACATGAGAACCATTCTACCACTGCGTTTCTTTGCTGGGTTTTTCGCCTCTCCATGCTTATCCGTCGGTTCTGGTACTATCCTAGATGTATTCGATGTCGATGAGGTCTCTGTCGCAATGACTTTCTTCTCGTTGGCACCATTTTTGGGTCCTGTCATCAGTCCCATCATCGCGGGTTTCGCTGTAGAGGAAAGAAGTTGGCGTTACACCCAATGGATTCAACTGTGGGCTAGTGGTTTGATCTTGCCACTAATCGCAATCATGCCAGAGACTCACAAAGGTTTGATTCTAAGAAAACGTGCTCAGAAGAGAAACATAAAGCTAAAGGCGTTCACGAATGCAGAGAAGAAAGAGTTTCTGAAATTGACTTTCACTATCACTATCATGCGTCCAATTAAAATGCTAATGGTTGAGCCTATCGTTCTGGTCTTTTCCATTTATGTGGCTTTCATCTTTGCAGTTTTGTTTGCTTTCTTTGAAGCCTATCCAGTTATTTACCGTGGTGTTTACCACATGAAATTAGGTGTTTCCGGTCTGCCTTTTATTGGTATTGGTCTAGGTTTATGGATGGGTGCCTTTACATATATTTTGATTGATAGAAAGTTTTTGTTCCCAAAGGCGCCAAAGGGTACACCTCCAATTGAAAATCCTACTTCTTTGAGAACAACACCATTTAGAGGACATAGAGACCCAGAGACAGGCCAATTAAAACCAATTCACCCTGAAAAGTTTCTGTTGGCCTGTAAAATTGGTTCAGTTGCTCTTCCAATCGCTCTGTTCTGGCAGGCGTGGACTTCTAGACCAGATGTTCACTGGATGGCTCCAATTGCCGCTGGTGTTCCTTTTGGTTTTGGTTTGATTTTGATCTTTTTCAGTGTTTTGATGTATTTCTCAACCTGCTACCCACCATTGGTCGTTGCCTCTACTTTGGCAGCTAATAATTTGCTAAGATACATTACCAGTAGTGTTTTCCCATTATTTACCATCCAAATGTACACTAATATGAAGATCAAATGGGCCAGCACATTGTTCGCTCTGATCTGTGTTGTAATGATCCCAATTCCATGGATCTTTGAAAGATGGGGACCTAAATTGAGAGACATTTCACAATTTGGTTACAGTGCTATGGCTAGAGAACAAGCAGAAAAAATTAAAGCAGAACACCCTGATGAGGAAATTGAAGATAATGATGATCATGATTTGGATTTGACAAGAATTACCACATTAAGAACCATAGAGACTGCATACTCCCACCAAAATTCTAATACGTTGGAGCACACAATTTCGAATACCAGTGGTAATCACAATGTTCGTAAGGTTGCAACCAATAATTTATCACAAACAGCCAGTCATCAAAAGCCAACTGATGAAATGTATAATATGGCAGACAGTGGTAGTGCATTCGATGAGTCTTCAGAAAACTCCTCTAGAATGGTATAGTCCTTTTTTTCGATTTGCTTTAAATTTTTAAAAAATTGAATACTTTTGCTCTTGGGTTTTGGTTTAATATTTTTATTCTTATATACATATTTCGTTTATATAACATTCATTATAGAACTAATAATTTGCACAGAAATTAATAATTTCATTAGATTTTAATTCATCTTGATATAAAATGATGCCTAAACTACTTTTGCATGGTTTAAAAATGGCTGCTCATATATAAATTGTCTGAATTGCATGGAAACAGAGACACTTTTGTCTTCTAGAAAATGTTAGAGTATTGTTTACAGAGTTTATATGATATGCAATGTTAAGAATTATATGTATTATTAGTTCTTGAAGATATTATCACCTTTATTTATTTGAATTTTCTTGTCTTGACCACCGCTGATGATACCTATGCTTTTAGCCCACTTAACAGCGAAAACTTTATCGTTTACACCTTTTTCTACTGTTGGATCTTGTCTTGTTATGGTATACATTGGAGAGGTCGATCTGACATCCCATACTTTGACTGTACCATCATGAGAAGCAGAGCATAACAAGTATTCGTTTTCAGGGCAGGTATCCAGACCAACAACAAAGTTCTTATGTCCTACGAGTTGCTTTTGAGTGATCTTAGCGGAAGATGATACACGAGGATCATGCAAAGTAATATGTCTTACACTTGAGCCACATGCTAGTAAGTTTAGAGTTGGCATTTGTGCTATAGATAGTAGTGGATAAGAAGTGGTCTTGGTATCGATACATCTGGCTGTCACTAAATCCCAAGTTTTTATTGTGTGATCCTGTGAAACAGAATAACCGACAGTGTTGTCGCCATGGTCAAAGATGACTTGTTCAACAGGGCCTGTGTGGGATTCAAGCAAAGACAATGGAGCACGTCTTCTGATCGTACCGTCCTTCAAAGTCAGCTTTCTTCTTTTCTTTGCAGCGGTTGATATTTTGTTGTTTGGGTTCTGGATTTCTTCAAGATGATCAATGGCTGTCATCTCCTTATATATAGTGGACCATAGAGCCACAGTATTATCATAAGATGCAGATAATATTCTAGAGTTGGAGGCCACATCTAGAGAGACAACGGGAGCTTTGTGGCCTTCCAAGATAGCTAGAGTCTTACCATCTTCGATATTCTCTTCGTCATCCTCATCACCAGTATTATTACTCACACTACCATCATCATTCTTAGTTTTCCATAATCTCAAAGAACGATCATTACCAGCGGATACAATTCTTGTATTGGAAATGTACTTGACAGCTTTAACGGCACCAGTATGTCCGCTGTATTGTTTCTCGACTTTTCCTGACATATTCCAAGTACGCACCACACCGTCATATGACCCACTGTAGATATATCTGAAATCGTCACTGACATCCAGAGCACTGACCCAATCGTCGTTGTTAAAGTTTGCTAGGAAAGATGGCGGTAGAACGGCCCTAGTATACTCGACTGTAAGTGTAGTTTCACTTGACAAACCTTTCTTGGTCAAGTACTCTTGAAGAGATGTACGCAACAGCTCACCGTCAATCAAGAAATCAAATGGAATAGGGGTCTCACTCTCCAATAAATGGTTGACAATTTCAGATAGACCATATCTCTTCAATGAGATGGGAGCATACATGGGGACATCATCCACATGTAAGCTCTCATCCTTCTCACGGGTGAAAAACTTTACTTTAACTTGGCTTGTATCAGTAGACATTGTTGTGCTTGTTGTTATTTTGGAGGTTTATCAGAAGAAAGGATCAATACTAAACACTTAAATACAAGGAAGCACTTTCCGCTCTGAAGTACACTATTATGAAAATTTTTGCGATGCGATGAGCTGAAATTTTTTTTTTTTTTTCAAGTGGCCTTTTTTTCAGGACTGAAAAATTTGAAACAAGCTCATCGCACTAATGAGCTATGAAAAGGTATTTTATAACAAGATAGCGTGGATACAGTGGCCTATTATATACCAACGGCGTAAGATAATACTGTCCATTCCCAATATTTTTTTAATATAAAAGTATATAGAAATTTAATGTTCAAATCGCGCAGTTACCGATCATGGCCAAATTATGAATAGATGTGTCTCTAAGCAAACGAATTACCATGAACAGTATGAGGACGCTCATTCGAAAAATTTGATCTAGCGCTTCTTTTCCCCTCTGATCATCTAACTACTTGAAAAAGATGGCACAGTGAATAGAAGGCATTTAAATATTTCGTATCGGTCCTCTTAAAAACAGCAAACAAAGAAAAAGACAAGTAACTGAAAGAGATAATGGAAACCAAGAATTCAGAAGAACTCACCAAACATACCCACTATTTATACTTCCTCTTACACTGGATGATAAGATGGGAAAAAAATTTCATGTGATGAAAACTTTTTTCTTTGGTGATTGCTTTGTTCAAGTGGGAAGGGCACCGATGCCGGTCCTTTATTAGAGCTGGAAAAAGAAAAATTCTTGACTCATTTCTCGAAATGTCTCTACCTAAATAACTATATAATGGAGAGAGGGTTCTTGATAAGCAAGTAGATCATACAACTTTGTAATTGGCTTGTTTGTATCAGTAAATAATAAACCAAAGCAAAATTAGGTAACCCGAATATACAACTATGGCATCGTCAATTACAGGACCTATACCGCTACCGGAGTCTCGGTTTGATTTGAATACGTACTGGGGTCGTGTGCGTCATTGTGCTGAGATATCAGACCCTACTATGTTGTTGACCACCAGTAGCGATCTTAACAGGGCCAAGGACATCATTTCTAAGTACCGTCACGGTGAGCTAAAGCACACTACGCCTGAATTCTGGCGTGCGAAGAAACAGTTGGATTCAACTGTGCATCCTGACACCGGTGAAACTGTTCTATTACCATTTAGGATGTCCTCTTGTGTGCTTTCCAATTTAGTAGTCACAGTTGGTATGTTGACGCCAGGGTTGGGTACGGCCGGTACTGTGTTTTGGCAATGGGCTAATCAATCCCTAAATGTCGCAGTGAATTCTGCAAACGCCAACAAATCACACCCAATGTCCACCACCCAATTGGTGACAAATTATGCAGCCGCTGTTACTGCTTCCTGTGGTGTTGCCCTGGGTCTAAATAACCTTGTGCCCAAGCTGAAAAACATCCAACCACACACTAGATTGATTCTTGGGAGATTAGTTCCATTTGCTGCCGTTGTGTCAGCTGGTATAGTTAATGTGTTCTTGATGAGAGGTAATGAGATTCAAAAGGGTATCTCTGTATTTGATGAGCATGGTGAGGAAGTAGGTAAATCAAAGAAAGCGGCCTTTTTTGCTGTCGGTGAAACAGCTCTAAGTAGGGTTATTAATGCTACGCCAACTATGGTCATTCCACCATTGATCTTGGTGAGATTACAACGGGGTTTCCTAAAGAATAAGTCAATGGGTTTTCAAACAATGGTTAACTTGGGTCTGATAGCCACTACCATGTTCTCTGCACTGCCATTTGCCCTTGCTATCTTCCCACAAAAGCAAGCGATCCAACTAAAAAGCCTGGAAGATGATCTGCATGGTAAAAAGGATAAGAACGGAAAAGAAATTGAAACTGTTTACTTTAACAGAGGTATATAATGGATTAAATACTTGTAATTTATAGAATATTTATTTTGAATATTAGAGAGCTCTATTTTACTTGCAAAGATGGAAATATTCGGTCGAATTGGTCATTTTCTGGTATTATCAGATAAAGCAATCGTGGCATCAAGTTTTCTAGCAGTAATGAAGATAGATCATCGGAATGGCTAAATGTCTTGTACTTTCATCCTACTTATTACATTATTGTACCTTAAGTGTAGTTAGATTCTTTTTTATGATCTGAGGGCATCGCTTCTAAAGAAGAAAATTTTGAAAAAATTCAGACAAGAAGACATAAAATGTTGAAAAGATTTATGCGATGAGCTTGAAGTTGATCTATGTTTTGAAGCGTTCTTTATCCATAAAGTACTCGGTAAATCAAAAGTAAGCAAGAACAGCACAAAAGATGTCTCGTCCCGAAGAGCTTGCACCACCGGAGATCTTTTATAATGATTCGGAATCAAAGAAATATACTGCATCTACCAGAGTGCAGCATATTCAGGCTAAAATGACCTTACGTTCTTTGGAGCTTTTAAATATTGAGCCTAACTCTTTCATATTAGATATCGGTTGTGGTTCTGGTTTAAGTGGTGAAATTTTAACTGAGGAAGGGCATGTGTGGTGCGGTCTAGATATCTCTCCAAGCATGTTGGCTACCGGTTTAACTAGAGAGCTGGAAGGAGACCTGATGTTGCAGGATATGGGTCAAGGTATACCATTCAGACCTGGTACATTTGATGCAGCTATAAGTATCAGTGCGATCCAATGGCTATGTAATGCTGACACTTCATACAATGATCCGAAGAGAAGACTAATGAGATTTTTCAACGGTTTATTTGCAGCTTTGAAGAAAGGTGGTAAGTTTGTTGCACAATTCTATCCAAAGAACGATGACCAAGTTGATCAGATATTGCAGGCTGCTAAGGTCGCTGGTTTCAGCGGTGGTTTAGTAATTGACGATCCAGAATCGAAGAAGAATAAGAAGTACTATCTTGTATTGAGTTCTGGTTCTCCAAGTAACGAAGAAAAGCAAGTTAACCTGGAAGGTGTTACCATGGATGCTACTGATGTAGACTCAAAAGAGCCAAGACATAAACAGTCGAAGACATTACTAGGTGAATCGAAGAAGAATTTCATTATGAGAAAGAAGGAACTTATGAGAAGGCGTGGTAGACAGGTTGCTCATGACTCCAAGTTTACCGGTAGAAAGAGAAGAACGAAGTTTTGAAACAGATCCTCAAAGGTGTTTTTATTTTACTATTCGTTCATTACAGCATGTGACTCTGGAAGTTCTTGCAACTTTATTGAATCGCCCTCTTTTCAGTATATTATCATTAAACGATTGTTGTTTTTTTTTGAAATCCGCATTGTATATTAGTTTATTAGCTGGACAGCTCAGCACCCCTCTATTTTTCAATTCAAAATACATCCTAATATAATATTGTTTGTTAGCTTACTATTGGTCTATTCGCCTTTTGGAATTTATAGATATAACCTTCAAATGGTATACATTAGTATGGAATGGTACTATCCAATATATATTGTATGTTAGTTCGTAGTTTATGATGTGTATCACTTTAACTTGTTGGAACTGTTGGCGAACTAACGAAATCTCAGAATCTGGGAACCATAGTAAGTGAAGTGGGATAAGTTGAGATATTTGTATTAATTTCATTGGTTTGGTGGTTCAACTTGATGCAACACAAACAAGAGTAGTGTTGGAAGTCTATACCTTGAAAATGTACAATCGTTCAACTTCACTAGTCTCCAGGCTAGCTCCCTCCCTGATGAGGTTTTCGAGGGCATACCAACTGCCCTCAAGCTCCAGGAAAGTCATCTCTATATACCCGGTGTTGGAGCAAAAGGAGAAAAGGGCCAATATATTGAAAAAGCTAAGTCAAGAGCAGTTGGACAGCAAGCTTGATGCTAATAACGAAAGAAGGAAGCTATTGGCAAAGGGTCACAAGGATTGCTTGAAGGCAGGGGACATAATCCGTGTTGTTTATGATCAGTCCAAATGTAACTACGATACATTTGTTGGTTATGTGCTCTCTGTTGATAGAAAGGAACTTATTGAAGATGCATCTGTTTTGTTGAGAAACCAAGTGGCTAAGACGATGGTAGAAATGAGGATACCGATCTTCTCTCCATTGATTGAAAGAATAGACGTATTGAGAAAGTCAGACGGGAAGAGAAAGAGAAACAAGCACTACTACATCAGAAACACCAGACTGGATGTCGGCGACTTAGAAGCCGGCTTGAAGAAGAGGTAAGTTTAAATATTCAAGCATACAAAAAAAACACATCATATGTGTAGAAACTACGAACCTGTATAAATGTGGGATAATATCTCATAATCGTGTACATATTATAAGAAACATCGTTGCTATACAGCTAAATCTCTTGGGTATTATTTTATTATATTCTTCAAGCAGCTGCTGTCACATGACAACGTGATCTACGACATCGCTTAGAATTATTGTTTTGTGCTTATTTATGGCCTTTGACAGGGTTAGAGACACAATAATGCCATAATATGCGGTAGGACAAAACATATCTACGAGCAACAATAATACCATATCATATTTACTAGACACCTATATATTATGTTTACTGTAAGTTATATTTTTTATTTTAGTTGTTTTTTTTTAGCACTTTATAGTACTGTATTATTCCACAATTCAGGCAGTCCAGAGAAACATTTATAGATCATGAAACTCATTACGATTATTATATATTTATTTGCGTTTGTATCCGCCGAGGAGTACATTGTGTCGCTGAAGGGGCCCAAGGCGTTTCAGCGGTTCATGGATTCCCAGCTTGTGCAAGAAATACTGGAGTCCAAGCCTATCAGGAAGCGTATAATCAAGACGTATTCCTTTGGCAATTTCCGCGGGTTTGTCATAGACCTGCCCAACGAGTGGCTGATCAAGATCAGGAGGAGCCCATTCGTGTCTCAAGTGGTGCCTAATTTCTCGTTCAAGGCCTTTGACGAAGAGACAGCGCTGAGCGAAGTGTACAGAGGCAGGACAATAGTGGCGCGTGGTGAGAACGGCGGGAGCCCAGAGCTCCAAGGGTTCAAGAAGGAAGAGTGTCGTGGTGACAGTGTCTATTTTGACAAGTTCGAGGCCAGTGGCAAGGACATGCCGCAGGTGAACGGGAAGTTGCTATCGCGGTACATCAAGACGCAGTCCGAGGCACCACGGCATCTAGCCCGGCTATCGAGACGGTCGCAACTGCCATACGATTTCAACGACCCGACGAGGTACGAGAGCGATTTCAATTACTATTACTATGGATGGCATCAAGGGCGGTCAGTGAATGCGTATGTGCTGGACAGTGGTGTCATGATTGATCACTGTGACTTCGAAGGGCGAGCCTATTACGGAGCCGATTTCATCCGCAGTGGTAACTCTGGGGATCAGAACGGGCATGGCACGCATGTAGCTGGGCTAATAGGTTCTAAGACCTATGGGGTGTCAAAGAAAGTGAACATCATCGATGTGAAAGTGTTGGATAGTGTGGGCAGCGGTACATTAGATACAGTGATGAGTGGGTTAGAGTTTGTCTCTAACCATTGCAACTACAAGGGCAAGCAAGGCAAGCAAGGTAAGCAAGGCAAGCCCGTCTGGGGCAGTGAGGATTCACACGATGACGACGTTGAGAGTAAGAGGTGCGTCATCAATCTCAGTCTTGGCACATTTCGGAGTACCATCATCAACGAGGCCATTGAGGAGTTGATCAAGCAAGGGATCGTTGTGGTAGTTGCAGCCGGTAATTCCAACATGAACGCCTGTTGGACCAGTCCCGCGTCCGTGGCGGATGTGATCACTGTGGGGGCCTTTGACGATCGCATTGACTCCATAGCGAAATTCAGCAATTGGGGCAACTGCGTCGACATCTTCGCACCGGGTGTGCTAGTGAAGTCGTTGTCGAACAAGTTTCCTTACTACCCCATAGAGCAAACGGGCACGTCGATGGCCACACCGATAGTTACGGGCCTGGTGGCATTACTGCTGGACTCCGGGATCAAACCAACCCAGATAAAGAAAAGACTCAACGAATTGGCGACCGATAACATCTTCCCAAGAAGAACACTGCTGTTCAAGCCAGGAACCCCAAACAGAATCGCATTCAACGGGGTCAAGAGAGACGACGACGACTACCACCACTACAGCTACCCGAACATCACCATCGAGCACATCCTCAAGGAACTGGACAGCTATACAACCCCAGCAATCACAAAAGGAGTACTCTTAGTTTAACCCTTGTTTAGTTTTACATAGTTGTAGAGTAACGTGACCTCCACCCATAAAAGTCTTTTATACAGCTCAAACTGCAATATCACTCAGGACGTCATCGTGTGGGAACTGGGAAATGTCAAAAGGGAAAATCTTCACATGCACACAGAAACAACCGCACAACAACGAAATTTTCTTTGTGCGAAAACCGAAAAATTAAGCCAAATTCTCTCTTTGGGCTTTTCAATGGCTAGGGATTGTGAAGCTGAAAAAAAAAAAAAGTCGAAATTTCACATTCTATGTTGGAAGAAAACCCAACCCAGTTGACGTTGCGCAATTGTAGGATTAGGATAATAGGCTAAGGACAGGGATTGTTGAGTTTATTGTTGAACTTGGATTTAAGCAGATTTATTTTTAAATAGCTTATCGAGGAAGAGAAGAGAAAAATTTCTTTTCGAGAAAGGTAAGAAAGTTGAAAAAGTGAAGCTATTTAAACCAAAGTCGATCCAACGATTCTTTCGAAACTCCCAATTGTAAGGTTAGTGCGTTGTCGGTTTGCATATTCGACGCTGAGCCGCTCTGTGATAGATAAGAGATTGAGTAAGTTAAAGAGTGCTGGAGAGCTGTCCCGCGAGTATAATTTAGTGCACAATAGGGTTATCACCAGGATGAGCGACGAGAGTTTGTACGAGGATTCTGCCCAGAAGGAGCAATACGAGGTTACCGATTACTCTTCCAGACACCAAGTGTTGCCCTCGCATTTCGTTGGGCTGAACACTGTGGAGAAAGTGGAGGATTCCCCGCTGAAGGAGTTTGTGAAGGCGCATGGTGGTCACACAGTGATATCGAAGGTGCTGATAGCGAACAATGGTATTGCCGCAGTCAAGGAGATAAGGTCTGTACGGAAGTGGGCCTACGAGACCTTCGGCGATGAGAAGATAGTGCAGTTTGTCGCGATGGCGACGCCGGAAGACCTGGAGGCCAATGCTGAGTACATCCGCATGGCCGACCAATACGTCGAAGTACCAGGCGGCACCAACAACAACAACTACGCGAACGTGGACCTGATCGTTGACATCGCCGAGAGGGCCGATGTCGACGCAGTCTGGGCCGGCTGGGGTCACGCGTCCGAAAACCCACTTTTGCCAGAGAAACTGGCTAGATCGAAGAGGAAAATCTTGTTTATAGGTCCACCAGGTAACGCCATGAGATCGCTTGGTGATAAAATATCTTCTACAATCGTGGCCCAACACGCTAAAGTGCCTTGTATCCCATGGTCAGGTACTGGTGTGGACACTGTGCACATAGATGAAAAGAATGGGCTTGTATCTGTCGATGACGATATATACCAGAAGGGTTGTTGCTCTTCCCCAGAGGACGGGTTGGAGAAAGCCAAGAAAATCGGCTTCCCAGTCATGATCAAGGCTTCCGAAGGTGGTGGTGGTAAAGGTATTAGACAGGTCACTAGAGAAGAGGACTTCATTAACTTATACCATCAGGCAGCAAACGAAATTCCAGGTTCCCCGATCTTTATTATGAAGCTGGCAGGCAAAGCTCGTCACTTAGAAGTTCAATTGCTAGCCGATCAATATGGTACAAACATCTCGCTTTTCGGTCGTGACTGTTCTGTTCAAAGACGTCACCAAAAGATTATAGAAGAAGCACCTGTCACTATTGCAGGCCCAGAAACATTTGGCGAAATGGAAAAGGCTGCGGTACGTCTAGGTAAGTTGGTCGGCTATGTCTCAGCAGGTACAGTGGAATACCTATATTCCCACGACGACAACAAGTTCTATTTCTTGGAATTGAACCCAAGATTGCAAGTCGAGCATCCAACCACTGAAATGGTCACAGGTGTCAACTTGCCAGCTGCGCAATTGCAAATTGCAATGGGTATCCCTATGCACAGAATTAGTGACATCAGAATATTCTACGGCCTAAACCCAAGAGGTTCTTCAGAGATTGACTTCGAATTTAAGTCCGAGGATTCCTTGAAGACCCAAAGAAAGCCTATCCCTAAGGGTCACTGTACAGCTTGCCGTATCACTTCTGAAGATCCAAACGACGGTTTCAAACCATCTGGTGGTACTTTGAATGAGTTAAACTTCAGATCGTCGTCGAATGTCTGGGGTTATTTCTCCGTTGGTAACAATGGTGGTATTCACTCCTTCTCAGACTCCCAATTTGGTCACATCTTCGCATTTGGTGAAAACAGACAAGCATCAAGAAAACACATGGTCGTTGCCCTAAAGGAACTATCTATCAGGGGTGATTTCAGAACTACAGTAGAATACTTGATTAAACTTCTAGAAACCGAAGATTTTGAAGAGAACACAATAACTACTGGATGGTTAGACGATTTAATTTCTACAAAGATGACTGCTAAAAAGCCAGATCCTATTTTAGCTGTCATCTGTGGTGCTGCTACAAAGGCTTTCATTGCATCAGAAGCAGCCCGTCAGGACTACATTAACTCATTGACTAGAGGCCAAGTTCTATCAAAGTCACAGCTAAAGACAATGTTCCCAGTAGAATTCATACATGAGGGTAAGAGATACAAATTTACAGTCGCAAAATCTGCCGATGACCGCTACACTTTGTTCATTAATGGTTCTAAATGTGAAGTCAGAGTTCGCAAGCTGTCTGATGGTGGCTTATTGATTGCTCTAGGCGGAAAATCACATACTATTTATTGGAAGGAAGAAGTTGCTGCAACCAGGCTTTCTGTGGATTCCATGACTACTTTGCTAGAAGTTGAAAATGATCCTACTCAGTTGCGTACACCTTCTCCAGGTAAACTAGTTAAATTCTTGGTAGAAAATGGTGATCACATTGCTGCTGGCCAAGCATACGCCGAAATAGAAGTTATGAAGATGCAAATGCCTTTGCTTTCACAAGAAAATGGTATTGTACAACTTTTGAAACAACCAGGTTCTACTATTGCTGCAGGTGATATTATTGCAATTCTAACCCTTGATGACCCATCAAAGGTTAAGCATGCTCTACCATTCGAGGGATTGCTTCCTGATCTAGGCTCACCAGTAGTTGAAGGCACAAAACCTGCTTATAAATTCAAATCATTAGTGACTACTCTTGAAAATATTCTAAAGGGTTATGACAATCAAGTTATTATGAACGCATCTCTACAGCAATTGATTGAGGTTTTAAGAGATCCTAAACTACCATACTCAGAATGGAAATTACATATATCCGCATTGCATTCTAGACTGCCTATTAAGTTGGATGAACAATTAGAGCAACTAGTAGAAAGGTCTGAAAAGCGTGGTGCTGGATTCCCAGCCAAACAGCTAGGTAGACTAATTGAGACTCATGTAAACCAATCTTCTGATGCCTTGATAGGTACAGTTGTTGAGCCATTGGTAGACATTTGCAACAGATATGGTAATGGTTTAGAAGCACACGAACATTCAGTGTTTGTTAACTTCCTTGAAAAGTACTATGAAGTTGAGAAGTTATTTAATGGTGCCACAGACCGTGAAGAAAACGTCATTTTGAAGTTGAGAGATGAAAATGCCGACAACCTGGACAAAGTAGCTTTAATTGTTCTTTCTCACTCTAAAGTTTCAGCTAAGAACAATTTGATTTTGGCAATTTTGAAGCATTATCAACCACTATGCAAAATATATTCCAATGTTGCCTCCATTTTTGCTGGTCCATTACAAAGAATTGTGGAACTTGAATCAAAGGCTACTGCAAAGGTGGCATTACAAGCTAGAGAAATATTGATTCAAGGTGCTTTACCTTCTGTAAAGGAAAGGACTGAACAAGTCGAGCACATTTTGAAGTCTGCTGTGGTAAAGACAACCTACGGTGAAACGAATACTAAGCGTAACGAACCAGATCAATTGATTCTAAGAGATTTAATTGATTCTAATTACGTTGTATTTGATGTTCTATTGCAATTCTTGAATCACTCAGATTTAAGTGTTGCAACTGCAGCAGGTCAAGTCTACGTCCGCCGTGCTTACAGAGCCTACACTATTGGTGAAGTTAAGTCTCATGAACTATCTGGCAGACCTGTTATTGAGTGGAAATTTCAACTTCCATCTGCAGCTTTCTCATCAATTCCTTTGGTTAAGACTAAGATGGGAATGAACAGAGCCATGTCTGTTTCTGATTTGTCTTACGTAGCTGATAATGAAAGTGCACCTTTGAGAACCGGTATCATGGTTTCTGCCAATCATTTAGATGATGTCGACGAAGCCTTATCTGAAGGTCTAGAAATTGTACCACAACATGGTAACAACCCTCATTCTAGCAGCGGCCCTGTTCCTGACAGATCTGGTAGCTCTGCTTCGTTGAGTAACGTAGCAAATGTGATTGTTGGCTCTACTGATGGTTTTTCGACTGAAGAAGAGATTTTGAAGAGACTAAATGAGATCCTGGACATGAACAAGCAATTGCTGATCGATTCAGCAATTCGTCGTATCACATTCATGTTTGGCTTCAAAGATGGTTCATATCCAAAGTACTATACTTTCAATGGTCCTAACTACAGTGAAAACGAAACTATTCGTCACATTGAGCCAGCCTTGGCCTTCCAATTGGAACTGGGGAGAATGTCAAACTTCAATATCAAACCAATCTTTACCGAAAACAGAAATATTCATGTCTATGAAGCTGTTAGTAAGACTTCTCCATTGGATAAGAGATTCTTTACAAGAGGTATTATCAGAACAGGTCATATCAGAGACGACATATCCATTCAAGAGTATTTGACTTCAGAAGCTAATAGATTGATGAGTGATATTTTGGACAACTTGGAAATCACAGATACTTCAAACTCAGACTTGAATCATATATTTATCAACTTCTCTGCTATATTTGACGTTTCTCCAGCAGATGTTGAAGCTGCTTTTGGTGGATTCTTGGAAAGGTTTGGTAAGAGATTACTGAGACTTCGTGTTACATCTGCGGAAATTAGAATCATAATCAAGGATACAGAGACTGGTGCACCAATTCCATTGAGAGCACTAATCAATAACGTTTCTGGATATGTTGTCAGAACCGAATTGTATACCGAAATCAAGAATTCCAAGGGTGAATGGGTTTTCAAATCTTTAGGTAAACCAGGTAGTATGCATCTAAGACCTATTGCTACCCCATACCCAGTTAAAGAATGGTTACAACCTAAGCGTTACAAGGCACATCTGATGGGAACAACCTATGTATATGACTTCCCAGAATTGTTCCGTCAAGCTGCAGTCTCTTCATGGGCCAAGTTCTCTTCCAAGACTAAATTCACTGATGATTTCTTTATCGCCAATGAATTGATTGAGGATGAAAATGGTGAACTAACCGAAGTTGAAAGAGAAGCAGGTGCCAACTCAATTGGTATGGTTGCATTCAAAATTACTGTGAAAACTCCAGAATATCCTCGTGGTAGACAGTTTGTTATTGTAGCAAACGATATCACTTTCAAGATTGGTTCTTTTGGCCCACAGGAAGACGAATTCTTCGATAAGGTTACAAACTATGCCAGAAAGAGAGGCATTCCAAGAATTTACTTGGCTGCCAACTCTGGTGCAAGAATCGGTATCGCCGAAGAGTTGGTTCCTTTGTTCCAAGTTTCTTGGAATGACAAGTCTGACCCAACTAAGGGTTTCGAGTACATGTATCTAGACAACGAAGGATTGGAGACCTTGAAGAAATACAAAAAGGAACACTCTGTCATTACAGAACGTATCGTCGAACATGGTGAAGAAAGACATGTTATCAAGACTATTATTGGTGCCGATGAAGGTCTTGGTGTTGAATGTCTGAAGGGTTCCGGTTTGATCGCTGGTTCTACATCTAGAGCATACCAAGATATTTTCACCATTACTTTGGTCACTTGTAGATCTGTTGGTATTGGTGCTTATCTAGTTAGACTTGGTCAAAGAGCTATTCAAGTTGAGGGCCAGCCAATTATTTTGACTGGTGCTCCTGCTATTAACAAAGTGTTAGGTAGAGAAGTTTACACTTCCAACTTACAATTAGGTGGTACTCAAATTATGTATAACAACGGTGTTTCCCACTTGACTGCTGCTGATGATCTTGCTGGTGTTGAACAGATCATGCAATGGCTGTCATACATTCCAGCTAAGAGAGACATGCCTGTTCCAATTTTGGAGACCGAAGATAAGTGGGATAGAGACGTTGAATACTACCCACCAAAAGACTCTCAGTTTGATGTCAGATGGATGCTATCTGGTAAGCAAACCCCAGAAGGTTTCGAACACGGTCTGTTTGACAAGAACTCTTTCTTCGAGACGCTATCGGGATGGTCCCAAGGTGTTGTCATAGGTAGAGCTCGTTTGGGAGGTATCCCACTTGGTGTGATCGCTGTTGAGACACGTACTGTCGAGACACTGATCCCAGCAGACCCAGCTAACCCACAATCTACAGAGACATTGATTCAACAGGCTGGTCAAGTTTGGTATCCAAACTCTGCCTTCAAGACTGCTCAAGCCATCAACGACTTCAACCATGGTGAGCAATTACCACTGATGATTCTAGCTAACTGGAGAGGTTTCTCTGGTGGTCAAAGGGATATGTACAACGAAGTCTTGAAGTACGGTTCCTTCATTGTCGATGCGCTAGTTGACTACAAGCAACCAATTATCGTCTACATTCCACCACTCGGTGAATTGAGAGGTGGTTCCTGGGTTGTCGTTGATCCGATGATCAACGCTGAACAGATGGAGATGTACGCTGATGTCGACTCTCGTGCTGGTGTGCTGGAGCCTGCTGGTATGGTTGGTATCAAGTACCGTAGAGAGAAACTGTTGAACACCATGGCTAGACTGGACGAGAAGTACAAGACTTTGAAGGAGAAGTTGAGTGAGAAGGGTCTATCTGCCGAGGAGCACCAGAAGGCCAGCGTTGAGCTTGCCCAACGTGAGAAAGAGTTGCTACCTATCTACCACCAGATCACATTGCAGTTTGCTGACTTGCACGATAGGTCTGGCCGTATGTTGGAGAAGGGCACCATTAGAAAGGAGATCGAATGGATCAACTCACGTAAGTTCTTCTTCTGGAGATTGAGACGCCGTTTGAACGAGGAGTACTTGATCAAGAGATTGAACCAGGAACTGCCAAACGCATCACGTTTGGAGAAGTTTGCACGTATCAGATCATGGTACCCTGTCTCTATGGATGTTGACAACGACCGCGACGTAGCTACGTGGATTGAGGAGAACTACCAAAGCATCGACGAGAACCTCAAGAAGCTGAAGTCCGAGAGGTTCGCACTAGATGTTGCCAAGAGTATCAGAAACGACCACGATAATGCCATCACCGGTCTCTGTGAAATTCTAAAGATGATGACCGCAGAAGACAAGGAGAAGGTCCTAAAGAGCTTGAAATAGAGCTTCGCTGTATATTAAGAGTTGCTTTTATTTTTTGTTGTTTTTATTGTTCATTTTGTATATAATTGAATAGAAGAATATATTAGATAAAGTATTGTATTATGCCTTACAACCCAATGCTGTTCACCCACTTCACGACCCCGGCAATACTGTAAGAACCATGTGACTACCCCCGTCGTAGGATCTTCCAATGCCAATGATCCTCCCCCAAACCCTCAATAACACCCACACACCCTGGCTTCTTCTTCCCACTTTTAACTTTTCCCCCCCATGCCAATCACTAGAGAGATAAGAGCCGGGGAAGGAAGCATAAAACCGGAGAAGAGGCCCTATTGAATTTGGGATGCCACTAGCGATTTTAATGTCTCACTGTGTGTGACCCGTTGCTGCTGTGGACTGCTGTGGACTGCGGTGGACTTCACCACCAGACAACCTCCCGTACAAGTCACAAGTTAGCAAGTTACAGAAGGTGTTGTAGGAAACCACCAGAAGAACCGGATGAACCAGATGACGTAGTCTGGGAGGCTCGAGAGAACACCCGTGGAGATGGATACCCAGTTCGGTTCTCTGCAGCGTTGTGCGCAAGTCCTTACGCGATCGTAGTGTTTATGAAGAAAAGTACTCTCTTTCTACGTGGTATCGTGTGAGTTGTTCCGTATGGAATTGGTATATCCCCATTGTCTCTAGCCAAGACCCACGCAGCCCTTCTTCTGTGTGAAGGATGTAGATTTTCCTGCAGCTGACGCAGTTGACACAGTTGACGCAGTAGAAGCAGTAGAATCACTTCTCACAAGTCAAGTGTTTTTCCATCCGGACCCACTTCCTTCAGATGGCACCGTGGGACTGGAACAAGAGAATGAAAAAGAAAGAAATACGGAAAAAAAGAAGGAAAGTTTTTCCGGTTATACGGAAGTTACAGTGCTAACCCGGAACAACCACAGAGAGACTCACAGAGACACTCGCAGAGAGACTCACAGACACACTCACGGGACCCAATATTCAAAGGGAAAGGTGGAATGGACCCCTTCCCACTGTGAAGAGCAGAAAGTGAAAAAATTATTGAAAAACTATTTTCAAATGAACTCATCGACAAGATAGCAATCAATGCCCATGATATAGTTGTTTTGCGTAATTTTTTGGTTAGTAGAGTGGTTCCCCCTCCAATCCCATTGTTATTGGATGTACCAAGAGATGGAAGCCATAGAAAGTGGAAAAAGAAATGAAAAATTTTCCATTCAAATATTGAAAAAATCAAAAAAACAAAAACCAACAATGAACTCAAAGAAAAAAAAATAATTTAAATAAATAATTCTGTATTCAAAGCAATTCTTTTTTAAAGGCTTTTATATAAACATAGACTCTAAGGAAAAGGAAGTCCTGGAAAAAAAAAAAAGGTTACAAGTACCTGGAAATACAATTGAATAAGAGAGTGTTAGTTGAAATATTGGGAATAAAATAGTAGAAAGGATAATTGGAAACTACAAAACGAGAAAATTTATTTTAGAACAATAACAACAACTGGAAAAAAAATACTTCTTTTTTTTTTGAATTACAAACATAACAAAAAAAAAGATAACATAATATGACTGCGGAAGCTCTTGTTAATGGTACTTCCTATACCACGCTAGTGGCTCACTCCCAAGAGTCTTTCAAGAATGCTGTGGAATTTTACAAGAACTTCTTGTCCTTGATGAAGTTGAACGACAAGAACGCCAATGAGGCTACTCTGTATAACTCTTCTGTCTGTTTGAAGATTGTCCTAGAGGAGGACAGCTCCAAGAACCAGGCTGCTATGCACAGAGTCACCAAGTTGTCTGAGATGTCCAAGAAGCAGGACTGGAGAGCCCAAGTCAAGGACTCTCTTGTCTTCAACATTGTCGACATCCAATCCATCCAAAAGTCTTTGATTGCAAACAACTTCCCTATCCAAGCATACCCAACCACTTTGCAACCAATGCAACTTTTTACCATCGACCCATTGGGTAACGTTGTCGGTGTTACTTGCACAAAGAACGCCGCCTCCACCAGACCAACCAAGCCACAAGCTGATGTCACCACCGTCCCACCATCTGCTTTGGCCTCTAATGTACCATCTGCCTTGCCATCCAAGGTCCAATCATTCACAGACTTGTCCTACTGTATGAAGACAACCGACCACTACCCATCCTTGCCAACTAAGGCTACTAGAGTCACTCCAGAGTCCAAGAAGGCCATTGCCGTTATGACCTCTGGTGGTGATGCTCCAGGTATGAACTCCAACGTCCGTGCTATTGTCCGTTCTGCTCTATTCAAGGGCTGTCGTGCATTCGTCGTCATGGAAGGTTACGAAGGTTTGGTCCGTGGTGGTCCAGAATACATCAAGGAATTCAGCTGGGAAGATGTCAGAGGCTGGTCCACTCAAGGTGGTACCAACATCGGTACTGCCCGTTGTATGGAATTCAGAGAAAGAAAGGGTCGTCTGTTAGGTGCCCAACACTTGATCGAAGCCGGTGTCGATGCTTTGATTGTTTGTGGTGGTGATGGTTCCTTGACTGGTGCTGACTTGTTCAGATCCGAATGGCCATCTTTGATCGACGAACTTCTAAAGGAAAACAGAATTGACAACGACCAATACGAAAGATACAAGCACTTGAACATCTGTGGTACTGTTGGTTCCATCGATAACGATATGTCTACCACTGATGCTACCATCGGTGCTTACTCTGCCTTGGACAGAATCTGTACCGCTATCGACTACGTTGAAGCCACTGCTAACTCCCACTCCAGAGCTTTCGTTGTCGAAGTCATGGGTAGAAACTGTGGTTGGTTAGCTCTATTGGCTGGTATCGCCACTTCCGCTGACTACATCTTCATTCCAGAAAAGCCAGCTACTTCTTCCGAATGGCAAGATCAAATGTGTGACATTGTCGCCAAGCACAGATCCAGAGGTAAGAGAACCACCATCGTTATTGTTGCCGAAGGTGCTATCGCTAACGATCTAACTCCAATTTCTCCAAGTGATGTTCACAAGGTTCTTTGTGACAGATTAGGTCTAGACACCAGAATCACAACTCTAGGTCACGTTCAAAGAGGTGGTACCGCTGTCGCTTACGACCGTATCTTGGCCACTCTACAAGGTATTGAAGCTGTTAATGCTGTCTTGGAAAGTAAGCCAGACACTCAATCTCCATTGATTGCCATTAACGAAAACAAGATCACTCGTAAACCTTTGGTTGAATCTGTCAAGTTGACCAAGTCTGTTGCAGATGCTATCCAAGCCAAGGACTTCAAGAAGGCTATGTCTCTAAGAGACACTGAGTTCATCGAGCACATGAAGAACTTCATGGCCATTAACTCTGCTGACCATAATGAACCAAAGTTGAGTGAAGACAAGAGATTGAAGATCGCCATCGTCAATGTCGGTGCACCAGCTGGTGGTATCAACTCTGCCGTCTACTCTATGGCTACCTACTGTATGTCCCAAGGTCACAAACCATACGCCATCTACAACGGTTTCTCCGGTTTGGCTAGACATGAAAGTGTTCGCTCCCTAAAATGGCAAGATATGCTGGGATGGCAATCCCGTGGTGGTTCTGAAATCGGTACCAACAGAGTCACCCCAGAAGAAGCTGATCTAGGTATGGTCGCTTACTACTTCCAAAAGTACCAATTCGATGGTTTGATCCTAGTCGGTGGTTTCGAGGCTTTCGAATCTCTACACCAATTGGAAAGAGCTAGAGAAACCTACCCAGCTTTCAGAATCCCAATGGTTTTGATTCCAGCTACCCTATCCAACAACGTTCCAGGTACTGAATACTCCCTAGGTTCTGACACTGCTTTGAACGCTCTAATGGAATACTGTGACATTGTTAAGCAATCTGCTTCATCTACCAGAGGTAGAGCTTTTGTTGTTGATGTTCAAGGTGGTAACTCCGGTTACCTGGCCACTTACGCTGCTTTGGCTGTTGGTGCTCAAGTTTCCTATGTCCCAGAAGAAGGTATTTCTCTAGAACAATTGTCTCAAGATATCGAATACTTAGCTGAAGCTTTTGAAGTTGCTCAAGGTAGAGAAGGTTTCGGTAAGTTGATCTTGAAATCTACTAATGCTTCTAAGGCTTTGACTGCTGAGAAGTTGGCTGAAGTTATCACCGCCGAAGCTAACGGCAGATTCGATGCCAAGGCTGCTTACCCAGGTCACGTCCAACAAGGTGGTCTACCATCTCCAATTGACAGAACTAGAGCTACTAGATTCGCTATCAGAGCTGTTGACTTCATTGAAGAACAACAATCTGTTATTGCTAACGCCCGTGCTGCCAACGATGTATTTGTTGCTGATGACAAGGATGTTGAATCTACTGCCACTGTATTGGGTGTCAAGGGTTCTCAAATTGTCTTCTCCTCTATCAGACAACTATATGATTTCGAAACTGAAGTCGGTAAGAGAATGCCAAAGGTCATTCACTGGCAAAACGCCAGAGCTATTGCTGACCACTTGGTTGGCAGAAAGAGAGTTGATTAGAAGTTTCATGCATAAACTTTTTTATTATTGCTTTGCTCTTCTAATTATTGCTTAATCAATTTTGCTTTCATGCCGTTTTCTTTCTCGAAATAGATAATTTTTAATTCATATACTTTTTGCAGCCAATCTTGTACATGACATGTAAAGATGTACAAAGATTACGATGATAAACTTTTTTTACTCATATTACACTTTTCCCATTATTTTTTTTTTTCATTTTACACTTTATTACCTTGGAGACAATAGCCAGAATACATGATTACCTTTTGAATTCACATTAACCGAATTTTCTTCACTTCCCATAGACTTAGTCTAGGAAGTGAAACCAGTAGGATATACCTTCACTATTGCTTTCCATTTATGTATATTTATAATATGTGATATAGAATCAATGATAAATTAAAGACTCTATTATATTAAAATTTAAATTTCTACTACATCTCAAAAGGATTACACCCTGCTTAAATAGCAATTAATGCCCAGAATGAATGAGATGGCACCATAGCTCAATGCTCATAAATCTACCTTGTCGAAAGTACTATTTCGATATAATTTGTCATCCGGAAGGATTTTCGGCCTTTAACTGCCAGAGCCTTCGAAAAAATAGCGTGTACCTTAAATAACATATGAATTCCAGTAGAGCCAAATAACAACAGTAAACAGCAAGCTAGCTCTATTTCCTATAGTTTGAAGTATCAGCAGTTGTACAGTTAACTTTTGCTAGGATATCATACAATTTTTCTACTTTTTAGAGCAGTTCCTGCAGTCGTCGTAGCATTTTGATGGTTTGTTTATACTGAAAACTTTGACTGATTTTCCATATCCAAATGAGCACAGTTAAGCAGCGGACGAGGACAGAAGGTAAACCACAGTATCCGTTGATGCAATCTATAAAAGATACTTTGAAACTGAAAAGCACAAAGCGAACTAATTCAGAGAAGAAGGTTAGTACACTAAATGATAAATCAGGCAGTCCAATAAAAAGCAATAGTGAGAGACGCAATGGTATTACACGCAAAGCAAATGGCTCTAAAAGATTATCTGCCCAACGAGTTGCACTTTTCAAGTATAATAACGTACAAGTTTTCAACTATGTCAGGAACGGCAGTAACTCCAGGAAATCGTCTATGTCGTCACTAAATTCTTCTGGAACGGTGGTAATGTGTAATGAATATGATTCTGAAGTTACCAACTTGAAACCCCAGATGCTAATTGGCAAAGGTGTCTTAGAGCTATATCAGATAAAAACTCCAGCTGCTCTTGATCGGAAGGAGCAGACTATGAACTATATATCGTTAGGAAGAGGTGGCCAAATTGTGCATCCAATATTACCAAAATTGAAGATAACTAAACTTCGAAATGAAAACTTCAAATATCTAATAACCTTCTCAAATCCCGAGAGGTATTGGCAAATTGAGTTTTTGCAGATCAACGGCCAGTTACATGATGAGCTACTTAAAATAACCGATGAGTTTGAAAGTATAATATCATCAGTGTGCATATTTATCGATGAAAACATAACCAAATTGGCCTCACTGAAATCAAATAAGACTCCACCAAATAATGTAAACACTTTAGACCAAATTAAGGAAAAGATACAGACTGCAACAGAGAATGACGATGATGAAGCGGAGGAGTTAGACTATCTGCTAGAGGATCCAGTTGAGCAAGAGTCAACATCGTCTTTCGAATATAATGTGCCCACTGATTTAACGGAAGTCTTTCAAAGGACAATGGGCAGAATTAACAGTAACGGGAGTAGAAGATATTCTTCTGTTCCGCAATTTAGCCACAGAAGAAGTATGATTAGAAGATCGATGTCTCTATTTCCGGAACATGAAGGTAGATTTTCTTAGCTGGTTCTAAGACTGAATACCCAATTATGTACATTCGCCAACTTTGTTACTATATATTACTAGCATTTAATATTCCATAATATTTCCCACCCTACTCTATAATGACAAAGCTAATCTCATAGTCATTAGTATATTTCAAGATGATGAAGTATAGCCTTAGAGTCTATCCTTGAATTATTATTTCTGATTAATTTGGTAATATATACATATGCGTTGATGCAATGGAAATATAATCTTACACTGGAGAGGCTATCTCCCATAAATGTAATGCGTATTTAGATATTTAGAATAATAAATACATAAGGCTAGATTAGAACTTTTGGTTTTGGACCAAGTTCTTAATCATATCCTTGGCAGTCAAGTAGACGGTCTTACCCAAGGTGTACAAATCCAAAGTGGAGGAGAACGTGTCTAGGAAACCGAATGGCAACATGCATGGGATCCAACCTTGAGCCAATTCTAGTGCGAAGGAGTTTTGATCCATAGCGTATTGCTTTGCGTAGCCCTTTTGTAGATGATGGGTCATACCTGGGAAGTATTCCTCTGGATCAGCTTCCCAAGGCAATGCAGCACGTTGAACACCCTTCAAGATGGTGAAGTAATCATCAGCAAAATGGACACCAGTGTGACCCTCAGTGCCAACTGCGGTACCAAATAGGATGACATATTCAGAAATGGAAGCATGCAAAATAATCATTTGACCCATGGCACCACCAGCGTTGTTGAAGACCCAAGCATCTCTGGTGTACTCGTTAATGTATTCATCACCGTAGTGCTTAGCCAATGCGTCTCTGACGTCGATTAGAAGAGATTCTGTAGAGGCACTAGCATCGCTGCCGTTATGTTTGGCAAGTACACCATTGCAAATTTCATTCAAGGTCTTTGGATCAAAGATGTAGTTGCGTGGTAACCAACTGTCATACAAAGAGTTCAAAAGGTAACCGACACCGGCAACCAGCAATAGCAGATTGATAAAGAACTTCATTGTCCGTTGTTGTTATATAGTTGTTGGGTGTTGAAAGTAATATTTTCCAAAGAGCACAACGAGTGTAACAATGCTACAATTGGAAGCCAACGGTAATGTGAATGCTCGGTGGATGAACTGTTTATATAGGATTAACATTGTCATCGTCGTTCAGCTTTAGCTAATTGTCTCGAGGATTGTTTTGCCCATTGGGCATCTTCAAACCGATAGAATTACGAGCTCGTTTAGTTCTGCAAATCTGACGTTTGGGTCTCGAGGCAGTTGATGATATTTTCTTCCATGGGATTAATTTCCAAGATGATTAATTGCGATGGGATGTGATGCGATGAGCTTCTTATAATATGATTTTTCCAAAGCTAGTTCTATACTTCCAGGAGAAAATTCTTGATATGGTGTTACTTGTATGTAGTATTATCTGTATGTGTGTGTGGGGTGGCGTTTAGTAAAGTGTGCCGTAAATAGACGCAAATAATGGTTACTGCTGAGCAGAAAGCAAGGATAGAGGCCAATAGAAAACTAGCCTTGCAAAGGCTGAAAGCTCGGGGGATTATATCTTCTAATGGAACAAGTAGCGGGACTGAGGGAGGTGGTAAACCTGCTACTGGTGGAGCTGCTCCCGCTCCGAGCAAACAGGATGATATGGCTAAATTACAGGCAGCTGCACCACCGGATTCGGTACGAGATAGTACAGCTTTACTCGAAGATAGAAGTCATAAGAGACCTTTGGACAGTATACGACCTTCTATAAGGAAACAAGACTATATAGAATATGACTTCGCCACAATGAAGAATCTCAACGGTGGGTATATCAACCCAGAGGATAGAGTTGGTGGTTCCGATGACTTCGATGATGAGTTTGGCAGCAAGAAGCAAAAGACATTAGATGATTGGAAGCGGGAGCAGCAGGAAAGAAGGATGTTATACGAGAATGCACCACCTCCTGAACATATATCCCAGGCACCGAAATGTATCGAGTGTAATGTTAACATTGAAATGGATCCAGTATTGCATGATGTGTTCAAGTTGCAAGTTTGCAAGCAATGTAGTAAGGATCATCCAGAGAAGTACTCCTTACTGACAAAAACAGAATGCAAAGAAGACTATTTCCTGACTGATCCAGAGTTGAATGACCCTGACCTATTTTACAAGCTAGAAAAACCGAACCCACACTCTGGTACCTTTGCCAGGATGCAGCTATATGTGCGTTGTCAAATTGAAGAGTTTGCATTCAAGAAATGGGGAGGTGAAGAAGGCCTGGATCAAGAATGGCAACGGCGTGAAGAAGGTAAATCGTCTAGAAGAGAGAAGAAATACCAGAAGAAGATAGCCGAGATGAGATTGAAGACCAGAGCACAAGAGTATACCACAAAGCTGCGAGAAAAGAAATATGGTATGAAACATGTACATGACTTCAGCGTGATTGTCACTACGGGGAAAGACGAAGATGGGCATTCATACACGAGAAAGAAGTGCATTGATTGTGGTCTTGAGATGGAAGAGTCTGATTTATAGATATTTGGACCTGCAGCTCATTGATACATTAATGATTTTAACGAAATTGACTACATTTTGAAACAATAATATCATGAAGTTTGTAATATTATCTAGGTTTCCACCCGCATTTATTAATAAACTGTTACAGCAACTTAAATCTAAAACCCATGGCGCAGGCGTTGGGATAAATAAGATGTTTAAGCCAAGTTCTTAAAAACATAAACTTCATAAAATGTATATAAAAATTAGAATAATATAATGACCTTTACATTAAAAGAAGATTTTTATACTGATATACCCATATCCCTGCTGTTAACTATGGGTGTGTTACATAATACCTCCTAAATTGCCCAAAATGATCGAATTAAAAGATAATGCACAACCTTTGGAACTATAACAATGGGAATAAAAAAAAAAAAACATAGAGTAAATGTTAAATTGAAGTAAAAAATATCTGGGAGGTAAAAAAATATAAAATATGAACCTGTCATGGAAATGAATTTTTTAAACACCAAAAAAATGAATAATAAAAGAAATCGCTACGATATTCTTTCTCTATTTTTAAGAGCTAATGAAGATGAGGGAGCCAGCACCGACTAAGAAAAATGAAGTGTACCATACAAAAGCAGCGTTAAATATGGAATCGCTCTTCTTGACAGCATTAGTTTTATATCTGTTCTCCAAGCTTCTCTTGACATGGTCACGTAAGGATCTCTTCTTCAGTAAAGACCTCTTAGAAGTATCATCAGATTCTTGGGATTCTGATTCTGATGAGCCTGTTGGATGGCTACCAGTGCTACCATCAGTTGGGTTTAAAGTCTCTGTTGGTAGCATCATTGGTGGTCTATATGCCAAATATAGTGGTGGCAGTGGAGCGCCATTAAACTGATATAATTGTAAAGTGTAAACACCATGGTAAGGATCGATGAAAGTCTCAAAACTTTTAAATACCTCAGTTTGGTTGTATCTGGTGTAGGTTGAAATGCCATTATCAGAACATGGGTCACTGAAAAGCTGTCTTCCGTCTACTTCAATAGGGTGTAAAATCAAAGTACCATTGTCCAGTAGCTCAAATTTACCGTGTTGGTAGATTAAAGATGCCTTCGGACAAGCAGGGTTCTTAGGGTTACCGGATACTTGGTAAGATGCCTCTTCAAACCAACCGTCTTCTGTGAACGAGTAAGAGATACCCGGCAGAGCTGGCTCAATCAGTAGCTCGTCTATAGGATCGTAAAAACCAGGCCCAGTGAACACTTGGTTAGACTTGGAAGACCATGTACCTACTAAGTCAGCGGCATCACCAGCAACAAGCCCAGCAACAGATAGTAATGCAAATAATAATGAACGTACCATGTTCGCTTTTTACCTTTTCTATTATAAATACTATAATTTCACCGTTTCCAATACAATTTAAAGAATAAATCACTCCTTTTAGTATTTATTTTTATGACAGTTCCACTAATATAGTCCTCCTAACAACTTTAAAACTCAATATATTTCGTTTGCTATTTATTGATCAGATGAGCCTCCTTGTTCCCAAAAAAAACGTATGTTAAAGCAAAAAAATGGCAGAAAAGCGTCAGTATTTCTCAGATGCTTTGATATGGCAATGTTACAGGATCTGATGTTTGCAGTTTCCTATAGTTTAGATCAAAATGTACCAACCAGGACGCCAAATTAGTAGAGCAAATTGCTGATTCCAAGCGTATTATTCTTGCTTTTTCCGTTGGTTCCTCGCTGGTTCAGCCAAAAACAAAATTTTTGAAGAAAAATTCCCTGCTGAACGTGTTTCGTTATATATGATCTATGATTTAGTGCGTAATAACGGCCCCAGCATGCGTGTATCCTGTTTTGTATTTTGTATTTTGTATTTTGTATTTTGAAATTGCGAGTTTTGAGTTTCGAGTATTCTATCTTGTTCGGGTCCAGGACCGTTCTACTATCTAGTACAAGGACGCCTGTTTAACAGCTTAATATTATTTGTACTTTCGAGAAATAATGAAAGAAATAAAGTAATAAATTATTAAAATAATGCAGATAAAGTTATATAGTAAAGATGTTGAAATGAAATAGTGAGGGAGAGGGGAAGAATAAGAAATGTAGTCATACCGGTAACTGGTTTTCCTTGTTGTCATAGTCCATGTGAGTCGGTTTGTTTGTAGATGCTATTGAATAATTATTCATGCCTGCGTTGGCCCTGTTGTCGTTCGGTATACTCGAAAGACTGGTAGAGCTGCAGTGCGCACTGTCGTTCTTGAAATTCGTGAAGGAATGCATGTGAGGAGTCAATGGCGAAGAATTGCCCAAGTGATTAACACTGAATACACTGTTATCGGATTGTGCACTAGAGTGTCTCATTGGTGTTAGAGTGTCCGTGGAGTAAGCCGGAGATGGAACGCCTGATTCAATATCCACGTACTGGGTGTTGATGGCAAGTCTCTTTGATAGATCCATGATAGATGGTGCTTGATATTTCCTTTGCATCTCATCATTGTATTCCCTGACTTTAACTACAAACTCAAAAACACCTGTTTGGTCCTTGTACACTCTGAAGATGGAGTCTGGTAAGTTGACAATTGTTTCCACAAATACGTTAATTAATTCCTCAGATGTTTCTGGGTTAAGAGATGGTATTGATAATAGCGGACCTTGATCTTGAGATGTAAATCTATTAATGGTGTCAAAGATTGATTGGCATAACTCGTGCATCTCTGCCTTCAAAAACTTGTAGTTCCAACAAGACAAATCGATCAAGAATTTCTTGAGATTGATTAACTCAATTTTCATTCTTAATTCATTATATTCTTCATCGTCTTCAGTCATATCAATAGTTGACTTGGAGGCGCCAGAGTTATGTTTCATCTTCATCTCTCTACTATACTTCAATTGTGCTTCATAAAGTTCATATTGAATTAGGCAATTTTCGTCAACATTCAAGACATAGTCGTTGATGCTCATTTCATAGACATCCCAGTTCAATGTATCAAGAATGTGTCTTTCCATTTGCATAAACATTGATTCATCAAAAACTTCGGACCCGCCGCAGTAATGAACCAATTCCGATAATCTGGGTACTCTAGCTCTTGGGTTTGGACCATAAAATCTTCCACCGGTTGGAACAGTGACATTGTTAATTACATGGCTACAACCACCCCAAGTCTTTGCTGCTAACCACAAACAGGTACCAGCTACTAGATTAGCTTGATCTCTTAAAATAACTCTTTTTGAACAGTAACGATCATATAGTCTAACAGAGTGGAAAAAGATACCATTGGTGACTCTGGTCAATACTGATAACTCAAACAAAAAGTTAACCATTGTAGAACGCGTCTCATTTGGGTTCATCTGAGGTTGCATGTCTATCATCTTTGTATCTGGTTTGAACTTAGCAGCTGTTCTTAAAACATTCTCTGAAATATCGTTATGGTATTCTTGTATTGTCTCATAATGTGTTAAAAGTTCAGCGTTTGACAGTTCAATTGGGTAATATGTTTGCTTAGCAGTCACTTTCAGTCCGCAGTTGCTGTTTGACATTCTTGATTATTGCTTTTTCTATTCTAATGTTTTCCTTCAACTGTATAAATGATTGTAATGGTAAGGATATGAGGTTGTCCTCTGTTTATTGAGCCAGCAATTTGTTGTCTGAGTTTACTAAACCTGTAATAAATGATTGAACTACCAATTAAATTTCTATGGTAAATAGTTTCACAACTGAGGATTCTTATAATCACAGATATATAAGTTTTCCTGAATAGCACACAACCAAGAAATAGGTCAGTGAATATAATTAAAATGAGTGAATGAATGAATTGAACAATAATTGATGATGTTTTTATTTGAAGTGCATAACAAGAATCAATTGAGGCATCAACTATAATACAATCATAAAAACCCAGATCATTAAATATAACCTCTATGGGCTGAGTTGGAAGAGATGAAAATCAATCGTGAAGATAAAAAAAACTTAGAAACGCAGGGTACGCGCTCACTAATAAAACCGTTTCCCACAAAAAGGCCCTTCTTCACACAATCAGCAACTGGCAGATGCGAAATATGAAGATAGTACAACCCGAAGAATCTAAAAAATTGTAGAGTTCCTACGCCAATTCAATAAAGCTGCAAAAGACTCGAATTGCAAAGTTCGAAATAAGGCCCTCAAGAGAGAAAAATCGCAATTTAATACCTAATTGGATAGATGTCAACGCCAATTCTTAACGTAGGCATAGAATGCTTCTCACCTCCAACAATTAGCAAACGGTAAGAAACGCTAATTCAATCAAAGCAGGAAGACATTTCTTTTTTCATTATTTCCTTATTTCATCTTTTCATACTTGTGCGAGCCTTGGCGTAGGGACACTTAGTTTATTGTGTAGACCTAAATCAGGAAAATCGTGAGCAATCTTTGGTACTACAAGTGTTTAATGGAAAACGATGCAAAATAACCGAGGAATAGAGAAAGAGACGTCAAAGATTGTCTAGTTGAACCTGTAGAAACTGCGTATGGGAAAGACAATGCTAGTTTGGATTTCCAACTGAACTGCTGTACCATTCAGAAAATTGAAGAAGAACACCAAACGTCAATCATATTATAATCTGCGAAAAATGGTGTTACGCACAGAAAGAAACGGTAAGAGCCACTAGCTCTAACTTGGTTCTTTGGAAGTGAACCCAAGTACGTTCCTTTACATACAAATCGCGTTAGTGAATCGAACTATCGAAGAAAGAGACGTACTGAGTTGGCAACGAAAAGCATTAACAAAGCCTGCCGTGTTAATGTGCAACGCGCTATGATTAGAACAATTATTGCGAAAACAGGAAGTATGCTCGTAGAGACTTAATTTCTACAATGAAACTCAGAGAAAAGCGTGCTATTCTGCCTTGCTGACAAGTGGATGGCTGGTCAACTCACTTTTTTTTTGTGACGCGTCTTATCCCGAAAGGGCAAGTTGCCATAAAAGGCGAAAAAAAAAGAGAAAGTACGCGTCTCGTTGTGGAGCATGCAGCCATAAAATAGTCATAGCTCTCTGGAGAGCTGTGAGATCCTAAATTCTTATCAGGTATTGTGTTGTATCGGTCTCGAGATGCTGTATGCACTCGTGAGCTTACTGATCCCGTTACAGGCGCACTCGTATGGGAATCATATCATTATTTCTTTAGGGCATGTGATCTTGTAGTGTATGCAAAGACTGCCGAACAAAAAAGCGGTTGCCAACTCTTAAACCAGCTGATAAACAATATCTGAAGCAGTTTTAGAATTGGATAAGAATAAGATAAGGTAAGATAAGATATGATAAAATATGAGCCTTAATCACTTTTTCCTTAAGGCGCTGGGCTTTGGATTGTTGATCTCTTTGAATGTTTGGAATATTTGCAACGAAATTGAAATAGTACTGATATCCAGTAAGTGCATTATACAGGGAATGGTTGAGGAGAGTGTTTGGCTATATTTGTTCTCCAATTTGTCCCTGATATCTTCACGAAGTTCTATAAAATAGCCGATTACTTCCGATCCATCAATTTTTGATTTAAAGTTGAAAACGTTCGTTGATCCATCTTTAGTCCTAGTATACGTGTACGCATCGGTAATAGTAGACTCACTGATACATGTATCAAGTTTATCAACAAATGGAAACTCAGTGGCTGCTGGGTTACAGATGAAAATGCTAAAATCACATTGTTTTCTCAGTTGGATCTCAATATATGTTTCGAATTCTTCCCAAAGTTTTCGTTGTTCTTGTATGGATTCACGTTCAATCAACCTATTGAACTGATATACTCTACGGTTGTTGATATTACGGATTGTAGCTTTAGTAATGTCTACATCAAATATGTTCTTGACCCTGTCCGAATTCAGAATAGCAAAGTTTCTTATTTTACCACGGATTTCCTCAATCGCATACTGAAGCTTTTTTTTTGCTCTTTTCTCTTGTAAATATCTTTCGAATACTAGGCTATTGGTAGACTTCAAATGTTCGCATACTCTATTAACATGGTTGCAATCGTTTTCAATCTCCCTGAATTGTAAACTTGCTTCTCTTAATTCCTGCTCAAGAGGTAGCATTGATTTATCAATTTGGGATATTGTTGATGTACGATCAGCAATGGTATCCCTTAAATTAGCAATTTCGCTGTCATTGGCACAGATAGTTGCTTTGTGAGATTCGAGCTTTGATCTATGTTCGTTCTCATCTTTGAGTGATGAATTTGCAGTGTTCTCTGTCTCTTGTAAATTTAATTTTTTTTCTCTCTTAAAAGTTTCAAACTGCTCTCTAAGTTCTTGTTTGTACTCTGAACATTTCTTATCGTTTTCCTTTTCAATAGCGTACCATTCAACTTGTAACTCTGCAAGTTCCGTCTTAATGGCTTTTATAATATCCACATTATCTTTAGTCTCCGGTTCGTTTTGTAGCTCGATCAACTGGACCTCCCAGCTGTGTCTACTCTCGGAGTTTTTCTGATCTAAGGAAGTGTTATGGTTCGTTACATCAATCGAGTGCTGTAATTCCAAATTCTCAACCATACGTCGTTGATTCTCCCTTTCGGTGTTACACTGTGACTCCAGGGACTCCAGTTGCTCCTCTAAACACAATATCTGCTTATCCTCATTGTCTATGTTGTCCAGTAGCTGCCTGTAACTACCTGCCAGCTCCGGCAGTCGGCTTCGTATCTTCTCTGTCTCCTTATCGATCTCCTCTACGGCACTCTTGAGCCTGTTGATGTCCTGTAACACCTTCCGCTCCCGCCTCTTGATCTCCTCCATCAGCTTGTCATCACCATAGGCGAGCTTCCCACCGTCCACAGTCGCACTACGCCCACTAATAACAGGCGTATTTGTAACATCTCGCAGCATCTCACCTCCAGAAAGCCGTATCTTCTTGTTGGGCCGCCCAAACGTCGGTATGCGTGACTCCATCATTATTACTTTGCAGTCCACTGGTTCATCCAGCTTTAAATACTTTAATTCCAGTTATCTTACAAGTGCCACACTGGTTTCAAACCTTATACAAAACTGAACTGTCTCAAGCCTCAAGAAATCTACGATCCAATACTATTTGCAATATGTATAGCCTTAGTTAACGTAGCGATGAGATTTGTTTTCAATTTGCTTCACTTCTGAAATACAAACAAACAAACGTTCATAGTGAGTTCCGTGTTGGGGGATATTGGACTTGGAGGATAATAAAGGAAAGTGGAGCTGACTGTGAGGGAGTGATGGCTTATAAGAAGTATCAACGGGTTAAACGCTAGGTGGATGGTTTAACTAGTAGCCAAGAGGTAAGAACTGGATTTTTGTGTTGTGATGAGTTTGTTGGTTAGCTACGAGTCGGATTTCAAGGCCACGTTGGACCAAGGTAAGGCTGCGCTGGTGAAGGCCAGTGCGCAGAGTTTGCCGGAACGGAATGCTACGTTGAAGCAAATTGAGGAGCAGAAGGATGAGCTGTACGATCTGCTGGACCAGATGGCGTTGGAAGTGAACAACAGTGTCAGTGATATGCAGCAACGTGCAAATTACAAAGCCAAGATAAGAGACTGGAAAACTCAGGTGAATCAGGAATTGAAAGAGCCATTGCAGAAACTGCTGGACACTCGGGATAAGGATGAACTATTTGGTGCTGCTGCCAGGAGTGGTGCCAATGGAAACATAGACGTTGAAGGAATGAGCGAGGAGCAGAGACAGCAACTGTTGTCAAATCATGCCATCTTACAGAAGTCAGGGGATAAATTGAGGGATGCAAGCCGGTTAGCCAACGAGACAGAAGGAATAGGGTCACAGATAATGATGGACCTAAGATCACAGAGAGAAACTTTGGAAAATGCTAGAGATACTCTGTTTCAAGCTGACTCATATGTTGATAAAAGTATCAAGACCTTGAAAGTCATGAGTAGGCGATTAATTGCTAATAAAGCTATTAGTTATGCGATCATAGCAGTATTGATTTTATTGATTATTCTGGTAATATTCTCTAAATTCAGGTAGATATATGTACTTGTATACCATTTTATACATTAAAAAGTAAGGTTATGTTCAAACTGCTCAGTTCAAACTGCTCAGTTCACACTAACAGTCCTACAATGCTTTATTACAACACACCTACGTTAAATTTTGATTGCAACATTTCAATGAATTTAACTGCTCTTGAAACATTGTCTATATAGATGACTTATTCATCATATAAGAAAAATTAATGTGTAAAAAGTTTCTATTATTGCTTTTATTATTTTCTAGAGAAAAGTAATTCTAAATTTACTATATTAATGGCATACTAATTCATCTTCTTCATCTGAACAAGGAGCACTAGCGTCTTTAGGTAAAATGGTTAACTTTTTCATTTTTTCCTTCAATTTATTCATGATAGTGCTTTCATATTTGTGAGCATTTTCTGGAACATCATCTTTGTCGTCCGTAACTTCTTTCTTGACCGAGGATTCAAGAGCCTGTTGAGCTTCAATTTCTTCATCTTTGATCTTATCCAGGATCTCTTCGTTCATTATTTCAGCTGCTTTTACGCTACTGACGCTGCTACGAGGCGTTAATCCAGTACTGGTGCCACCAATTCTATGCAAGTGTTTCTCTTCCTCAGTCAGATCAAGAACAGTACCAGTGAAGTTCACTAGTGACTTCGCACTCTTCCTTCTAGCCATTCTCTTTAGCTTATGAACGGTTTCTTCAGTCTCAGTGGATGAAATTGATGCAGTTGTAGATACTGAGGACCTTGGAGTACGTGGCAATCTCACACAAGAAGCACCAACATCACTGATCCATTTAGCAACTAAAGCTGTCCAACCACATTGATGAGATGCACCTAACCCTCTACCGGTGTCACCATCAAAGTATTCGAAAAATTGCAAATAATCTTTAAAGTGTTCATCCTTAGACAAAAATTCGGAGTATTCCCCATAGTTGATTGCACGCTCACCATTTTCGTCTGGGACGAATAGATGAATCATACGGTAACCCAGTTCCTCGGCGACTTCTGCCAAATTCAGATAATCACCCGAACCTACAGGGCATTCGACCTTCAATCCAGAGCCGTAATACAAATAGAATCTCTGTAGTGACTCAATTATCAAGAAACTAGTAGAGAACCAGATAGGGCCTCTCCAGTTAGAGTTACCACCAAACATACCTGAGTCGGATTCACCTGGAAGATAGCTGACGCAGTATTTATTACCATTGACCTCCATTTCAAATGGATGCTTCTCATGATACTTGGAAAGAGATCTGATACCGTATGCTGATAAGAATTCACTTTCATCCAACATTCTTGTTAGAATGGCTTCTAGACGTTCTTTGGTGACCAAGGACAGTAGTAATCTTTCACCTACACCTCTCTTTGACATAGATGCAACATTTCTGTCGAAGATTTCAGGTCTATTCTCCACAAACCAATCAACTCTTCTCTTGAATGATGGGAACTGTTTTAACAGATTTGGTTCTAGAGTCATTGTTGCATAAAGTGGAATTAATCCAACTAATGACCGAATAGGTAGTTGTTCTTTATGGTTTCCCCAAGAGATTGCATCATAGTAAAATTTATCTTGCTCATTCCATAGGTTTTGACTAACTTGTTCGACACCGTTATGAACATCACAAGCATAATCAAATGACATGGAATCACTGATCAAAATGAAGTGTTCAAAGAACTTGGAAGCAATATCTTCATAAACCGGATTGGATTTTGCCAATTCTAAAGCTATATTCAGCATTTGTAAAGAATAGAACGCCATCCAACCTGTTGAATCAGCTTGTTCTAGTGTACCACCGGTTGGTAGGGGCTCTGATCTGTTAAACACACCAATATTATCTAATCCTAAGAAACCACCTTCAAAGACATTTTTACCGTCAACATCCTTTCTATTAACCCACCAAGTGAAATTCAACAATAGTTTTTGGAATACACGCTCCAAAAACACCCTATCTTCCCTATTATAAACATTTCTCTCGATCTTGAAAACACGGTAAACAGCCCATGCATGAACAGGTGGGTTAACATCGTTGAAGTTCCACTCGTACGCTGGAATTTGACCATTTGGATGCATATACCATTCTCTTGTTAACAAGTCCAACTGTTTCTTTGCAAAATCAGGATCAATCATGGCCAGGGGAATACAGTGGAAAGCAGTATCCCATGACGCAAAGAAGGGATACTCCCATTTATCAGGCATAGACAGAATGTCTTCGATATACATATGCTTCCAGTTTTTGTTTCTACCATTGGCTCTATCTGGAGGTGGGCGTGGCTTAATGTTTTTGTCACCATTATACCAAGCATCCCATGTCAAATTATAGAATTGCTTCGTCCACAATAGACCAGCAAACGCCTGTCTCTGGATCTTTCTCAGTTCATCGCTAACTGGAGCTGGATTGATTCTCCAATAAAAGTTCTCTGCTTCTTCTTCTCTTTCATCAAATACATTGTCAAATTGATCTTCATCCACAACTGAAATACCCTCAGTTTCAAAGATTTTATTCTCTGGTTTATCAGTAAAAGTATATCTAACAGTTACATATTCACCGGCAGGTATATTTTTAAAATGGTAAACAGCGCAAGCCTTTGTACCTTCATTAGCTGGATTAACACTGTCCTTCTTGCCATTTACAATGTATTCTTCAAAGGCATCCTTGGTGTATTTTGATGGATTTTCCTTTTCATTGAAAAGTTTGACTAGATTCGACTCATTATCAGTAAACAATAACACTGGGTCAATATCGTCAATATCTTCAGAATCATCTTCACCAAACCCACCAGGCGATGGCTGAAAGACAACTTGGCGAGAACCATACTTTTTGTGATTTACATGTAGTAAATTTTCGGATTTTTCATCCTTGTACAAGTTTGGTTTTTCGCTCTTGGCATCCCATGCCCAAGTATTTCTGAAAAAGACTTGTGGAGCAATATATAACTCACCTGAATCTGTCTTACTACGATTATGGACAGTGATTCTGAAGTTCAATTCATTTTCATTGTCCGCATCTTTGGCCATCTCAAAGAAGACATCATAGTATGGGCTATCCCCAGTTTCTTTATCTTGGAAAAGGCCATCGATTTCGTAGATTTCAAACTCTTTATCCTTGTAACCTCTTTCAGCATTCTTTTCTACAAGTTCTTTGTATGGAAATTCTTTCTTGAAAGGATATTTGTATAAGGCCTTCATGTAAGAATGAGAAGGAGTGTTATCTAAGTAGTAATACAACTCCTTACAATCTTCACCATGATTACCTTGGGGTCCAGTTAGACCAAACAGTCTTTCCTTTAATCTCTCATCTTTACCATTCCAAAGCGCAAGATTCATACAAACGAGTTGTTTGTTGTCACTAACACCAAATAAACCATCCTCACCCCATCTAAAGACACGGGCATTGGCATGTTCAAATGGGAAGTTCGACCAAGCATCACCATTGAAAGAATAGTCTTCACGCACTGTGGCCCAAGCTCTTTCACTTAGATATGGACCCCATCTATACCAGTATTTCTCACGGTTCTTATTCTCATGAAGTCTTTTCTCCTCCATTGTGGAGTCGACAAATTCATCTCTCAAGCGGTTCATCTTTCAATGAATTCCTATTCTATTTCTTGCGGTTGAGATATTATTACTGTTGCCTTGTTGAGTAGACTTGTATTTTGATATTACCAAAAATTTAAATTAATAAGGATTCTTATATATTAAGAAAAGATAAAGCAGTTCAAATCGAAAAAGGGAGAAGATAACAATGAAGTGTGGACATCATGAAATCTTAGATGAGAGATAATATGTTTTTTGCCATCGTAAATTATAGATGAACTTGCACTAGCCTTCCCCCCCTTCTCTCGAGAATCGTACGCAAATTGCTAATCAAACTCAGACTTGCATAAATGGTTAGTGTTCAGGTATCCTGCATGGTTTTACTGTAAGTAAACATAATTGTAAAGGTTTCCATAACCTAAGCCCAATTCTCAATTGAGACTCTTTTACCGTCTTTTGGCCCTTTTGTCTGTTGATGCTGCTGGTCTTGAGTTTAACAAATTTTTTTTTTGGTTCTGGCAGTGGTTCACTGGTAGCTTTGAACTGGAAATTTCACTTATTTTTTTTTTTTTCGACATCCCTTTTTCTTGTGATTAAGCACATTTTGAATGTTCTTTTCCCTTAGTCTTAAAATCCCTTCTACCCCCCTTTGAAAAGCTGCTGTCCAATCTCTCCGCCCCCCTCTTTCTTCATACTCCCGCATTTATTTCTTTCTTGAAAGCTTGAATTGTGAGAGGGAGGAAAACCAAAAAGAACTTGTCCACCACCCCCCCTCCTTTCCTCTCCCTTCACTCCCTCAGAGACTTTCTATGTTAATCTGACTCAGCTTTTCTTCGTGAACGATCTCTACCAACGTTTGTCCTTTTCCCCGACAGTTTTCAGTAATGCATCGCTTCCTTCACAAAATCATTTACGTGTAGTACGGAAAGACAACAGAGCTCGCAAAAGTCGTCTTTGCACATACAAATTCATGGCATCCGGTAAAACATTGCAGCTTTAATAACATTAGATTTGAAATGTTGGTTCATGCTGTTTCCTTATCATGTGTTATAATGTGCATATTACATGGATCAAATAAACAAGTTTCATGGATCGAACAATAGTTTCATGGATCAAATAATAAGCACGTTTTGGTCATCCTTGCTTTTTCTCTAGTCAAGTTAATCAAAGCAAACACTGCACTCTTAATGAAAATGCTACCCATCTTGTTAAAAAAAATAACGAGATACTCACTTTTAAGTGCGTAGTGTAACACAATACACCGTAACTAATATTGACACAAGATGACACCCGTAGACCAAAGAGTAGTTCCAATGGGACTTTTTTCCCGTTCCACCCGCTATTTATACTTTTTTTTTTGGCCCCTGACCTTGGCTACTTGGCGGCTATCTTGACCGCCACCCTCCCTCCCCC
>ERZ1036435.37-NODE-37-length-130227-cov-10.896230_pt1 | contig 130227 bp, 70 predicted proteins | sample MGYA00514223_ERZ1036435 | MGnify/ENA primary metagenome ERZ1036435 (study PRJEB33795, sample SAMN09464927) | human gut metagenome | host: Homo sapiens | place: USA: Stanford, California | collected 2016-08 | study: EMG produced TPA metagenomics assembly of the...
CTTCTCCTTTGTCCCTTCATTCTGAATGATAGTGGTTAAGAAGCAGTGACACAATGAGTATGAATCAACCAGCATGTTCTCTTTTCCTCCTTTCTCACTTGGCTATCAAATATGGCTGGGAATTCGACCCTCATTTAGAACACTACTTATGCCATAGCAAGTATTAATATTTTGATAAGATGTACATAATATTTGAATAATAAAATAAGTACTTTGGGGTTCATTATTAATTCAATGGTCGCCCTTTTTTCCTTTACTTCTAATGATATGTGTTCAAAACTAGCAAATCAAGATCTGAAAGAACTGGAAATGAAGTACAGATCTCCCAGTCTATTCTTAGATAAATGACAGTGCCTCACTCTATTTCTTTTATCTTTGCCCTAGCGCTTACAACATAAGCCAATCTCAAGTAAGGCATCATTTCATAATACATAGAAAGAGTCGGTTTGAATTGTTTTAAAAATAGAACGAGTTCTTTTTTTTTGATCTAAACGATTGTAACTGTAACCTCTGTACGTTCAATGCTTTTGTCTTTACAAGGGTTCCTCCAACTAACCAATAGATCCCCTCCACTATTGATGAAAAGGGTTCAATTGGTGAGAAATTGTATTACCTTATTTCTTTCCATCCCTGCCAAACGTACTGTTATTAGTACAGTAGTTTAATTGATCCTGTCATTCCTGCTAGTCGACAGTCAGCTCTTAGAAATGAGGGTACAAAGGCCCAACGGTACACAGAACGTTAAAAAAAAGAACAATGCCCATCTTTTCTTTAAACCACAGGACTAATCCACCTGTACCACCGATTTGTTACAGCATTCTCTAACCAGAATTTTATCACAGAGAAACTGAAAGCACGCCATCCCATTTCTCCAATACAGTCCTTAATGTTCTGAGAACCGATAAAATGCAAACTGGGACAAGAATACGGTTTGACACAGAAGCATAAGTACAGTCACAGAAGCAAAACCTAAACACAGTATACGTTAGTAAGTGCAGTACAGGATCTTTCCTCTTTCCTCTTTCCTCTTTCCTCTTTTCTCTTTTCCACCCAATTAACGTTTGCCAATCCATCCCTTGGTTACATCATCAACTTGGTGTCACACGGCATATTCTGAAGACTTCACATTTCTGCTGAGCTTATTCGGATGCGTTTGTCTCCCAGACGATGTACTTATCCACGCCCCCCCTAAAATCCCTCGCAGAGACAGCTTATTTCGATTTCACATGTGAGCACTTTCGCTTGCTTTTGATGAGCTTCGATTTCTGGTGTGTTCAAAAATCAATGCAAATCCCAGTATAACTCCCGTAGTATTGCTCTTATGAACATCTCTTCGCTTTCGTTCTCTACTTCTTTCTTTCCCTCCTTCCCCCCTCTCTGTTTTTTCTCCCTGTGTTCGTCTCATTCCACACCTTCCATTCCCTCCCCTCTTTCTTCTTTTCTCCCCTCCACCCCAAGCCAGTAAAAACACAGCCCCTGTGGCATCTGCAAGTGTGACAAGGACATTAACTAATTCCCTGATCAAGGAAAGGTGATTATCTCAATCTTTGTGTTTCTTGCTAACGGAAGCAAAATCACAAATCACTCGATATACTATTTCCCTTATCAGTAAGCCATATTCTTTTCTGCTACATATCTGTAAAATCACGCACAGCTATCTCTCTTAGGGATTTCTTTTTTTTGCTAGTTACTCTCCCAGAATGCCTACCCTTCCTAATTGCTGTTTGGAAATGAGTGTGAGCCGTGTTGTATACCTCTCGCTCCGTCGCAAAACCTACACTGAGACATCCTTTCTCAATTGAGAAAACAACCGGAGGCATCACCCATTCTCACTGCCCAGCTCCCACAAAGCCGAGAACGGTATTTCTCTTTATTATCCCTTCACCCTCTTCTTGAGTATTGGCAGATGTTATGACACATAAACTCTCGTAGAATGCACTTACACCAGTCATTTACACTTTTGAAATTTCCCCCCCTCTTCTCCTCTGCTTCCTTCTCCCCCCCCCATTGTGCTCTTAGAAGGCCGGGTTGGCACAACGGGCAACCCGCTACCGCTGCTCGTCCAGAACTCCAATCAGAAGAAAAGAAGATAATGTGTCTTCTTTCTTAGAAAAGAGTGCAGAGGGGGCAGGAGGGTTTTCTCGCAACTCTTGCACACATCCTTACCAAAAGACACCATTCTTACTGTATAGGAGAATGATTTGCTCAAAGGCCTAAAATTGCTAGATTACTAGATTTCGTTTGGAAATCGGACAAACTAATTAAACCCAGAGGACATTCTCGTTTCATCACAGATGAGAAAACCATTAGTGGGACAAGGAAGAGGAGAAAGAGCATAGGGAGCTCACACGCACGCATACACGCATTAGAAATGCGTAGTCCTGGGAAGGGACGGAGGAGGGGGGAGAGTAGATGGTTGTCCGAGCCCTGTGAAGATACATGTAGTACATAGGGAACCCAACTCCTCCCACACCAAAATGTATTTGCCAATGAAAGGGTCTTCTCTTGTTGAGCTTCTCATACAAATGAAGGAGAACCATAAAAATAATGAAAAATAGAAGATACGCTAAAAATTTGCTGAAGTGAAGAAGGACATATCCCATCGGATCAGTGTCAGAAATATTTCCTCTACAGCGATGCCCTCAACTGCTTATTTTTTTCCTGAAATCCTAACAAATTATTATCAAATGTATTAATAAAATTTATTATTAATCTCCCTCTTCTCTTGATAATTGAAGCACTAACAAGAAAGCAAAAACAGAAAAAAAAATAGGTAAAGATAGCATGAAAAAAAGAAATTACTTCTATAGTTATTAGGACTTCCTGTATGGATTATGAACAGGTATTCGAAAATTAAAAATAACATAATGTACATTACAACAAAGTCGAGAAAGAGAAAAAATGTGATGAGTCTTCTCAATTCAATCATCCCGAAAAGATAGTTCTTTCTAATGGTTGAGAAATAGTATAAATTAAACAATAAATTCTCATTTCTCAAGCCATTTTCCCAGAAATTCAATTTCTAAAATCATTTATTTAAGTTATATCTGAATCATATATAAACAAACCAAAAAAAATTTAAAAACCAACATTTACCATCCTTTTGGGATTGATATAACTCATATTGATTTGAGAAGGAGATTCAACTATAACAGTCTATTTTTTTCTTCTCCAATACTAAAGAAGAAAAAAAAAAAGTACGCCAATCTGGAATACATATCACAACAATAATGGAATCAATACAAACGACGTTGCCTTCCATTAGGTCGATTATTGATTCATTGTCCAAAGATACCGAGACCATTGGTGGCCGTGGTGTCTACGATTCAAACCCTAGAAATGTCAACTACACTGACTACAACAGACAGCAAAACCGTTTGAATCTTTTGGATTATCAGTCTTTGAAAGATGTGCCTGTTAAAAGCAGCTATTCCTGGGGTGCTCTGCCACACGAATTTAAAGTCACAAAACCATACCACAGAAGTGGTAAAGTAAATTTGGTTATAAGGCGAGAAGAATCACAGCCGCTATCACCTCCATACTCGCCAAATGGATCCATTGGATTGAGTGCGGCTATACCGATGAAGTTATGTAGTAGCACTTCGAGTAGTGTGTCCACTACAAGTACGACTACGTTAACTTCCGTGAATAGCCCACCTTCCAGTGTATCTTCGTCACCTTCTGCCTCTTCCCCAGAGGTTGGTCAAGGCGCAGTCAAGAAGAGAGCGAACTTGCCAAAGGAGACTGTAAAAATCTTAAATGAGTGGTTGTATGATCACATCAATAACCCTTATCCTACACCCCAAGAAAAGATGGAGCTCTCCTTGAAGACTGGCTTGACCAAAATTCAACTATCCAACTGGTTCATAAATGTCAGAAGAAGGAAAGTCTTTGCTGATTATTATGATATAACCAACCAAAAAAGAATTGTATCAGCTGGGGTTGTGAAGAAACAACTGCCCGATGCTTCAAAGAGAAGAACCGCTATGGATAGAGTACATTCTTCTTGAAATTTTTAAATACACATTCTTTGTTATTCTTTTTTTCTGTTTCAGAAATATAGCGCATATCTGAACAAGAAAAGCAATTCATGGGTTTAATTATAATAGATATACATGCTTAATTTGTCAAGAACGCATCCCATAGACCCCAAAGCAAAATGAAAAGAAGGTTATTATATGGTGCAAACATTTATATCTCATTCGTTATAATTCCTCGCATTAACTATTCCCATTGTATTATCATGTTACTTAGAAAACAAATAAAGTTAATAAAAATGATCAAAAAATTAATATAATATATTCCCAGTTCATCCCAGCCAGATTGATTGATTCACAATTGTATTTCTCAGTGGCTCTTCTTCTTCGTTTTTACTCGTATTTTTTTCATTATGTTAGGATAGTTAAAAGATTTGTGTGTTCTTCTTGAAAACTGTGACTAGTAAAGGCATATTGATATTAAAGACATCTGTGCTATTCAAACAGTTCCTACATTTTTCTTCCTGTTTCACAATTCCGTATGTTTTATGTTATATGCTTATGATATGCATTCTGGCTATTTATAGCTCACACAACGTTCATATTTTCGTTTGGTTTTCTAAAATTTCCTAATTTTAAATACATATGACAGTAAATCTATACCACTGTCGCATTTTTAAGACAATTGTAGAATTCGTGAGATCCTTTTATACTTTCCTTTTCCTGTCTGGTTACTTGGATGTTCTACGTCGTGAACATATTTTTAGATAAGATTTAAGATGAGTTGATATAAGTACAATCCATTTATAATTAACTAAATGACAGGGTCATGACCAAATTGTAAAAAAAAAATTATCATTTAATTATTTGAAATAGAGATATATACATAATAAACAGGTAATCCAAAATTTTGTGCCCAAAAATCAGAAATTGCTACAGATTCACAATGTACATGATTAAACCGATCAAAAAATTAACTATTAGCACATTTGATTCCTTCTCATATATTATGGCCGTGAAACAATTCACAGTATAAAATGCCTAACACATTTTTGGACTTACCATTACCGTCTAAAAATGCTTGATATAACATTTATTTTTTTTATTTGATAAATACTTATATTCTAATCCTGGGAATTACTTTAAGACCAAAAGATCTATAATTTATATAATGCTAACTGAACAAACGCACGTGAAAGACATTTACTACACTAGGGCTAGTCATTTTCTAACAACTCTATTAAGTTGTTATCCGATATAGTGTAACGGCTATCACATCACGCTTTCACCGTGGAGACCGGGGTTCGACTCCCCGTATCGGAGTGATAGTTAATTAGTTAATAACAATTTTTTTCCCATTCTTGTAAGTGTCGATGCCTATAGCCTGCTTACTACATTTACCATTTTTAATTTTTGTTTTTTATTTGGGATTTTTATCTTTCGCATAACCTAATTTACAAGTCGATATTACGTCTAAAAAATCAACCCAAAATTCATAGTTCAATTATGTTATAGATATATACTCACCTATCACATATATATATACTCACCTATCTCATATATATAAGAAGCTCTCACTAAACTTTGTTTCTCATAGAATCCATGAAATCCCTGGTAGATAACACACTTGTACCACCTAATATGACTCTCATTTTGTTTTTCATTGTCTCATTAAATTGGTGGACAAATCTTGCTTCTTCATAGGTAACACCACCGACAACGAATATCACTACATCTCTTGCAGAGTTATTGTCAACCAATCTAGAATTTACACCGTTATTACCAATGAAACCATATCTCTCCTTACTAAGTGTACTTTTTGATATGTTAGACAATATTGTAGATATCTCGGGAATATGCTGCATATACACATTGTTGTTTGATTTCTGAGTGTTATTTAGAAACCCCTTTGACGCCATTCTAGTATTAAATTTCTTAGCAAGTTCACTCAATAAATCGTCTCTCTTTCCTTCACCTTCCGCACTATTAGCTGATGAGTTTAAATGATTATTGTATTCCTCAATGATTTTTTGAAATCTGTGCAAAAAGTTTATTTCTTGCGGACTTACAGTCTCACTTATAGTTTTGATGAGGACATTTATCCTGTCTTTCAAATCAAAATGTTTAGTAATGTAGATGCATACAAGTTTTACTTTATAATAGTTGTTGATTTTTTGATTTCTTAGCATATCTTGTAGTCCTTGAAAATCTTCCGTATTATCTCTATGAACAGATAAATTCTGTTCAATCTCACTTATCTCCCAGATATTAAGCTCTTTCAATTGTCTGTCTAATTCACCCACTATTGACATATGCTTGGATACGTTACCTGATAGTTTTCTAAATTCTGGATATTTCTCAATGAAGTTCTTAATATCTTCAATCGTGTTAATTTGACTTGTACTCTGACTCTTTAGCTTATATGAATCGACATAGTTTTTAACTTGGTCCCCTAGTTCACCAAAATTCATGTACATTGTCTCGTAAAAAAACCTATCTTGCATTGATGAAAGAGTCACTTTCTGCAGATCTTGATCTATACCTGGCATACCTGATAAATCAACAACATTACGCTTTAATCCAACATACTCATTTATCATAGATTGATAAGTCCATGGCTGCAGAAGTGGCGTTAAAGGGTCGCTTTCTCGATCAAGTAATACTAATAACGGCGGCGTATCCATGTTAGGAAAATGGAACAACGTCTTTTCATTTTGTTCGATAATTTTGGCTAATTCATTAGCTAGTTTAGTACAGCGTTTACTATTCACTTCATATCTAATATCTGGCTTTAACTTCAAAGACAGGAGTAGCGACACTAGACTATCCTTACAGTTGGTTAAACTGGTTTCTCCCCACACATTAGAATTATTAATTGTTAGCTCAGCAGGATTTATATCAAATGAAAACAAATCTTCATTCAAAATAAAATAATCTTGAAATATCTCTTCAACCTTAGAAACTGCCTCCATATCATCCGATTCTGCCAGTTTTTCTAGTTGCGCCTTTGATACTGAATTGCTAAAATATATGTGATAGTCTCCATATTTAGGGTCACGCAATTCTCTAGATAAAAATTCAATACTGTCATTAGTTGGCTTGACGTAAACAATACATCTTAGATGCCTTTCCGGATCTCTATTTTCATTCTCTAATGTATCAATCAGAAAAATCTCATTATGTAGCAATTCACTTTGGGTCGCACACATAGATATCGTACTTTTCGTATTCTTATCCAAAAGTAACGCTTTTATTCTACTACGCTCGGTTATGTCGGCAACTCCGCCTTTCGATTTCGAATTCACCATCCTATCGATGTAAAAATGTCCAACGTCAAATAGATTCATTGCAAGTGTTACTTTCAATATCAGTTGAATCCGTTATTGCACTAATTATAAAACAATCTTAAAAGTAGACAGAATTGAAATTCATTGAATATTTCTTATCAATCCAATGCCTTTAATGTAAACTTCTATTTGGTAGTCGGCAACATTTGCTGTCCTAGTCAATCCGGAATGAATGTCCTTATGGTTCCCTTTTATTTACCACCCCGTACGACACTTGTAATTGCTACGCCTTAGGATTATAACGATAAAAATATTGAACTCAAATATTTCAAAGCAATAATTTTAACAATGATATTTACAGAAATGTATATCTCAGCTATTTATGTGCCATTTAAATTGTGTAATGATGAAAGATAAATAGTAATAATGAAAGATAAATAGTTTACCCAAATAATTAGTAAGCGAATTTGAACAATAGTTAAAACTATAGCTTCAAAGGTACCTTGTAATTAGTAGTTCTTCCTTCTTCATATAGCTTGTTCAACACTTGATCCATCATGCCATTGCTCTTGAGTTCAAGATACTTCTTGTACAGAACAAGAGCAGTGTAAGCGTCTTCGATTGAATCATGATTTCCTTCTTGTACATTTATGTCCAACAACACATATGCTAGATACCTTAACGATAAATAACGTTTACCTTGTAGGAAATATACTGCAGTATCACGTATTTGTTCTTTCGGCACAGAAATATTTATATGTTTGAAGTCATTTTGAAGACCATGACCAATGAATGTACAACCCAGTTGCATTAGTAGCCAAATCTTTCTATAGGCAACATTTCTAGGCACCAAATGCTTATCGCTAGTTTTTGGATCTAGATCACCTGGCAATATACCACTAAATTTTGTCAGATAATCATCAATATTCTTCTCGATTATGATATAATCATCTATAAATGGGACACCAAATTGTTCTTCATTACCTCTAACAACGGATATCCTTGCTAGGGCACTTACTTTTGACTGAACTACTGTTTTTGCTCCTCGACAATCAATATCATATTTTTCATTCTTCAATGTAACAAACTCAGCATCAATAGCAATCAAGGATCCCGGCCTTGGTGCCTCATTCCTGGTAAGCAGCTCATACTCTTTTTGGATCGAATCTCTAATGGCAGCAGAAAAGTAGTCTTTATAAAGAATCGAATCATCAATTTCTACATCTTTTAGATAATTAAAGGGCTTTCTCAATTCTTCTGCATCTCCATAAATTACCACCTCAGGTTTTAACCAATGCTTTCCTAGATCATACACTATCGATTCATCAACTTCAGTGACCAAATAGTCATTAAAGAGGTACCACCTAAACATCTTAGATTCTTCATTATAAATTCTTGAAAATGTAACATAATGATCACCTCTATCCGGGTCGGAAATACGCGCAATATAACCATGTAGTTCATATTTGTAGATCATAGTATTTGTCCTTATATCATTAACAGACCCTCTTACTAACGGTTTGTTTTTCATAATAGAAGCATAAAATTCTTTAGGTAGCCAATTTTTAGTCGTCTTTGCTAATTTCATTGCGTTGTCATCGAATTCTAGAGAAAGGGAGAGAATTGGTGGCAATTCTTGTATACTAATATCTTCCTCCAAATTTTCTTTTATTCCACATTGTTCACACTTTTTATTCAGCACTATGCTATTTTTTAAACCATGCTCAATATATCCCAATATTGAATGAGGATAGGATACTTTACCGTTCTTTTGAGTGCACGCATTTGGCCCTATGGTAATTGATGGCTTGTACAGACTACCAGATGTTTGACCGTAAGTCATACAGCCTTTGGTTTTTACTGCAAATTCACAGCAATAACAATGCTGCAGAACAAAGTTTTGATCGATAAATTTAACCTCCTCCTCACATAATTCACTCAATAAAAAGTCATTAAGTTCTCGAATGGAAAGTTGCTTCTTGCCCCCATCGTCATTCAGCGATAGTGAATTAATTTTTTGTAGCATATTGGACTCTGAGATTGTATGAAGGGAAAGATTGTTCTTCTCCAAAACATCATTTAGAGACATCTGATAATTAGTCGTCCTGCAAATACCATCAATTGTATTTCTCATCATATCAAATAAATATGCCATATCGGTAAGCAAAGGTGAATCGAAATGCTCATGTTTCAACGTACTTATCAAGAAGTTGGAGATCTCCGGAATAAATCTATATAGTTGAATCAGAGCATTAGTGAAAGGGTTGTCTACATCATTGTCTAATCCACAATACGGTGTCTTATTAACTGATTCGAAATCAAAGGAATCTGTTGCATACTTTGTGACAACCAATGGCAGATTTTTGAAAGCTGGCGGAAGTTCTCCATCAACACTCTTTGTAATAAGCACATCATCTGGAACAGAACCAGTTGACCTCTGATAACGCTTATCCCTCAATGATATATATGGTTGTAAGGCATCTTTATGTCCGTATTTAGCAACACTATAAGGATAGAAATTAACACCGTCAGCAACTAGCTTCTTTGATTTTTTGCTGTTCTTTAAATCAGTTAGTATCTTATCTATATCTCTAGGTACTGTGCCTGGAGATCTAAATATGACAGTAGACCAAGTAGATAATAACTTTTCTTGATAGTAAGGCATACCAACGGTACTCAATGGATAATTATAATCATTGATACTAATATTGGCCAAGGGTCCATCATTTGGATATGAAGGGTATGTTAAAAGCTCTGGCATATTTGTAAAATTTACTGAACTATTAGGTCTTTTCCATGTACTAAACATATCGTTTGATTCTAATACACCCAGATGATCACCATTAGAAGATAAGCGAATGCATTTGATTCCGTTCCCAGGATTAGCAAATTGCGTCCTCAAGCTAGGATTGGCCATGTCTACAAAATCAAATGCCCCGGAAGAAGAAGCGATCATAACAATAGTTGGAAGCACAGGATGCAGTTGAACAAAGTCAGCACCAACAGTTCCCATGCTGGTGCTTTTAGAGAATGATATGGGTGGCAATTGTCTCATCGTCCTTAGATCATATACATTTACAAATGGATCTGCAAATGTATTGTAAAAACCATTTGATTGACCAGTGGTAACCAATGTATAATCTTGTATATCCATTGAGGTAATGCATGATGAATGCGAAATAAATGACTTTATTACTTGATTGCTTCCAGGATCAAACAAGTCAATTGATCCTGATAATTTACCTATTGCAGCTAATTTCTTGCTTGACTTAATGAAATTTACTTTTGAAAAATACGGTATGTTTGTCTCTAAAGTTCCTCGTTGCAAATCTATTAGTGATAAACCTGTTCCTATGTCTGTACCTGCACAGTATACTTTTGATGTCTGATCAGCTGACATATAACACATAGTTTGTAAATCGTTGAAGGCAGCAATATCTATATTGGTTAAATTTAATAGCGTGGTACCTCTTCTATCCTGTAAATGTAAAGAGTCTGAACTTAATGAGAGAACTCCACTGCTATGACTCATGAGATCTTTAACAGGAGAGCCTCCAATGTGAGCTCTCTGTCTCACATACGGTTGGAAATTAACATCATATGATGAAACACAACCATAAGTATCACCAGTCCATACCAAATTAGCATGGTCATCAAATATGAATTTTGTTAAATGCTTTTCTATACCATCATACTGTAAGTATGGCTTATGTAAATGCTCATCCAATGGTCGGGCATTATTGAAAGAATGCTGCCAGTTATTCATCTCAATTTAAAAGCTGTATCAATTCTTAGTTTAATCAGGAAGATTTATCTCACCAGCCTGTATTTCTCAATAAATCCAGAAGTCTATACGTAGAAAAAATAGTGTAGGAATTGCTATCCTGTCAGGGATCTTTGTAGATCTGTATTATTAGAGCTGTTCAATTACAGATATCAAAAATACTTATTGACAGCTTTTAATCTGTATGTTTAAATAATAAACTTTATACAACACAAGGTGTTATAGCAAACATATCTACTAAACCTTGACCAAATTTCCATTGTTTCCTAGCACTTTCCCTTTTCACAAGCTCATCGCTTTGTTTTGAAAAATATCACGGAACCCAACGCGATTATAAGAAACGTAACACACACAACCTGTGAATGATACAAGCAACTGCCTGTATGAAAGACCTTTTTGAATAAGTGTATTGTACTAATAGCCTTGTTTTAGAAAGGTTTTTTTGAGCAAGTGTTGAGAGAACTTGATGAAGAAAAGCATATTGAAGGGATCACCAACCAAGATTATTCGTAGTGAAGCTGAAACTCCAGATCACAATGAGGGTAACGAGTCTAACAAAAGTAACATACTACAGTCTCAAATCACTCAACGAGTTTCGTTTTTGCCTGATGTAACATTGCATAGCTTTGACATTTCACCCACTAAAAATATGGCTACATCAACTCAAAAACCAGCCTACGAGAATGACGGGAATGCTTCTATGGATTTGACTGAACCCATTTCATTAGAAGTCCAAGCTGGAGCTAGTACTACTGAACCAAAAGAAGAGACAATGGAGTTTACAGCCCCACAAAACATAAATAATGTGGAGAATACCCTGACAGCTCAATTACACTCTGAGCGGACCCGAAAATCTCAGAGTGAATTAGATCTATCGACAGATATTATTTCCCAAGCAATGGAAATGACTCAAGTTTTACCAAATGAAACTAATAATCTCAGGAAAGCCAACAATGATGCCAATGATGCAGAAAATGAAGATGGCATGGAGTTTACACAAATTGTTCCAAATATTCATGAATATTCTGTTAAAAGAAGAAGACTAAATGATGATACAATTGAGAAGTTAGTTTCACCGGCCACTCCACCTGATAACACTTCAGAACAACAAATATATGGATCTGACAGCGAAATAATTGAAAAGATGTCACCTATTAAAATTATATATGCAACAGAACAGCGACCGGCAAGTGTACCCAAACAGTTATTTGATGATAAGGAGCCGAATTTACAGTCACCGCATAAGTCTGAAAATCATGAAAATGAAAAGACTATAACTCACAGTTTTTCATTGAAAAATTTTTTAAGTGATATTGATTACCGATTGCTAGAGAATATTAAAGATATCTTTAAACAGAAAAATACTGCTATCACCCTCAATACACTAGATTACTCAATTCAGCAAAACTTAAGATTAGGTCAAGTAAATTCTGTGTACCACATTGATGTTCCTACCTGGGAAATTAAGACTTTCATAATAAATGAATTACGTGCCAGGATAAATCAATCAAAGTCAATGGATGTATTAGAGAATGATATATCAAAAACATTAAACATAAATTCGATTGCATTAAAGTATACATCACAATCTGAGGCAGGTATTGACACATCTTTAAAAACTATACTTGCGGTAAAGGAATTTTCTGAGATGGAAACGCAAAGAGATTGGTATGAATGGAGGCTAAAGCAACTTGATGGATTCAGAGAAGTTCTAACAGATAATCTCGAAATCCTGAATGAGGAATATACAAATGTAAAACTTGAGTTACAAAAGGTGAAGGAACTCAAGTTTAAAATATCTGATCTTAAGGATACACTTCAAAGAGAAATAAGAATTCTAACTGAGGTGTCATATGAAAAACAGAAAAATGGCCCCTCTTTGGATGATAAGATCAAATTTGCAAAAATAAAGAAGACACTACTGCATCATCAAATTGAGGTAAACAAACATGATGAAATACAACGCAAAAGGCAACAACTTGAGGATGACATTAATTCAAAGACCAAACAACTAATAGAAATTAATCAGAGTATCAGTAAGGTTACTTCCAAAAGAAAAACCATAAACCCAATGGACATCAAAAAAGAACGCACCTTACTAGCAAATTTCAATCTATTACAAGCACTATCTAATATTGGATGTATTAGAAATTCAAATGATATAATAGTCCTAGAATTTAAACTGTTAGGAGGAATGAAGATTCTAATTGATAATAGCATAATATCTGCTAATGAACCCAGTGGCATAACATTATCTCCTGAATTTCAAAGGGAGCCTCTATTTCGATATTTGTTTGAAGAAATCATGAAAGAAATCCAAGTAAAAGTCAAGCAGAACAAAAAAGGAAACCTTTTTGAAATGCTGATATCTAAAGTTATCGACTATATCCCAATATACAATTCCTTTCACCTATTCTCATTAATTTTTAATGTCAAATACGAGATGGAAAATGAGGTTTCGAAAAACTTAAAAATTTCAGATATAGACTACTATAGCAATGCTAATATCTCCTACACAATTCCAATAAATGATATATTAAAATGTTGTAGGAACAATAACTCAATTCTGTCTATAAAAGTTAGATCGGAATCGAAAATATCTCACGACAGAGTTATTAAACGTATCACAGAGAAGGGGAGCAGGATCTTCCCTTGGCTAAACAATACAAACATAAACCTAGAAATTTTATAATTTAACCAATAAATAATACGGCATGAAAATGCAATTGTAATACTACTACAAATAAAACACCATTTTCTAAAACACAAAAGAAAGAGACACTGCCTATATTCCCATATATTGATTATAATTAGACACGAACATGCTTGAAAAGTTACAAAAAAAAAACATCATTTGTGAAGAGCAAGCATAATAAGAAAGAACAATCAATGAGTTAATTGGCAAGAATTTCAATTCAACGTTAGTTTGCTCTTACATATAACTTTTTCTGAAAACCATATTTTTATTTTATTGAATCTTATTGCTAACCAACTGCAATTGAGGTTTTTTCCCATCTACTGCTTCTGGTTTTGTCTAGTACAATATTCTACTTTTGAAAGCTTATTTCCTATTGTTGCCATATTACATTTCTAATTTGACAAGGCTGAAAATTTCCACAAGAAATCCTTTATTAATTTGAACTGAAGTTTAGTTTACAGATCAGGGATAAGTATATCTGAAGATTATTGGTTATATTCTCTAGTCACCAGGTCCATTTAAATCAGATCAATCTGATCGAAATTTGATAGACATAAAAACAAATAAAGCATACAATTTCGATATTAGAATTTCGATATTATTTGAATCAATACTTTACTTTGGAGACGATAGGTAAAAATACATAATGTTTGGCAAACCTAGCGGAGCAGCCTTTAATTTTGGGAATACTTCAACCCCAACAAATACCCCAGCTTCCTCTACCACTAACCCATTGGGACAAAGCAACCCATTGAACAATAACTCAATTAATATTGGTACTTCGACACCAAGCCCATCTGTTGGATTGTTTAGTAATAGTAGCAATAACCAGCAGAATGGGGGATTATTCGGGAGAACTGCTAATGGACAACAAAGTTCCGGATTATTTGGAAATAATGCCTCAGCTCAACAAAATAGCAACCTATTTGGCAACTCCTCTTCCACACAACAGAATGGAGGTCTGTTCGGAAACACAAACTCTACGCAACAAAGTGGAGGTTTATTTGGTAACAAGCCACAACAGCAAACAGGTGGTCTATTTGGCACATCTACTGCAGCAACCAATAATGTAGCAAATTCTGGATTATTTGGTTCATCTAACACTAACAAAACACAAACCACTGGGAGCTTGTTTGATAACAAACAGGGATCGTTAAATATAGCAAATTCTGGTACTGGTTTAGGCCTGGGGAATAAAACAGCCGGACTTTTTGGAAACTCTTCTAATACTAACAACACTTCAGGATTATTTGGAAATAATCAACCAAGCGGACTTTTTGGAAACAGCTCAACATCAAATAATATCTTAATGAATAAGCCGATCACAAACAATCTAGGAGCCAATGGGCAACCACAAAACAATGGAATTCTACCAACCTCTAATCCATATGGGTTCACCATGAGCTCTAATACTACTCCCTTAACAACGATGCCAGAACCATTAACTGGCACATTAATCAAAGAGAACTCTATAAACAGTGAAAAGGGCGCTTCGAATAACAAGAGATCCGCTTCTATGTCTTCTGCTGCACCTAAGAATACTTCTAGTTACGGTCAAAGTACTCTAATTAGCAAGCTAAGCTCACGTCTAAGTTCAGGGCAGGCCTCCAAAGCTATTCAAGGTGTATTTTCTCCTTCCTCTGTAAAACCATGGCTTGGCGAACAAACGAGTAAACCCAATAGGCCGACAGATCTTAAAGACAACATTTTAGGCCTAACAGTTATACAGAACAATAGCAATAAGAAAATTAGAGATATATCTAACCAGAGGGAAAATTTATCAGAACTTAGAAAACTAAAGATCGACAGCTCTCGAAGTGCATCTAAAAAGTTAAAACTCCTTTCAGGCGGTTCTCATGTTACTAAATCACAAAATCTTGACATGACAGAAGGAGCGCGTAAGCAGAATCCTTCAGCCGATACTGTGAGAAATGATTTTTCTCCAAGCTCTGAATTGAAATCCTATTCCATCCCTAAAATGCCTTTGAATGACGAAAATGTTAATAAGAATAACTCTGATTATTGGTGCACTCCTTCTCCAGAACAATTAAGATTACTAACCTCTGACCAACTTTCCTCTGTTTCTAACTTTGTTATTGGAAGAAGAAATCATGGTTATATAACCTATTCAATGCCAGTTGATTTACGAAAATTTTCCGATAATTTTGAGATCAATTTATTCGACAATATTGTAAAATTCAGATCATCAAAAACTGTAGAAGTATACCCAAAAAATACTGAAAAACCACCAGTCGGATACGGAATAAATGTACCTGCAGTCATTACTCTAGAAAATGTCTACCCGATAGATAGGAAAACAAAAAAGTATATTACCGACTCTTCACGTTTGACAGAGTTTCAAAAGTTTGCACAAAAGCTGAGATCACTTCGTGATATGGAATTTATATCATATAATCCATTTGGTGGTGTTTGGACTTTTAAAGTCCAACATTTTAGTATTTGGGGTTTAGTTAATGAAAGCGATGCTGAAATCGATGAAGACGACGATATGGAAGATATATTAGACATTAATAAGCTTTCTCCACAATCAAACGAATCGCAATTAAATGTTTCTGCTATCAATACAGGGAATCTTATTGACGAGAAAGTATATGAACCAGACATAGAGGAGGAAGACTTTGAAGGATTAGAACAAAATGAGATTCTAGACGTTGCGAAAAATTGGGATGAACAGTTAAGGCTTGCAAACCAAGGGCGTAGGTCCATATTCTTATTGCCTACGGATAGAGCTGAAAATGAACTTGATTTATTGTTAAGTAACTTCAATGACGCAAAAAACAAGACTAGGGAAATTGAACAAGAAAGACGTCTTAACACAAAGAAATACAATCCTTGCAGTTTTGGAAATGGTCACTTAGTTATTGGAGATAATAGATCAAGAAAAATTCTAATCACTAACCAAGTTTTAGTTAAGGATGAATTACCTGCTGTATTGACGGATAGAACAATTTTTGATAATGAGCTAAAGACCACATTAATTCACAGTAGATCATCTAACAATTACCCATGTGTTTTTAAAAAGGAGTTGATCTTCAAAGATGTACTTCAATGCATACTACCTACAAGTGAATCATACAAGTTGTGGAATTTCTCGTCCATCCTATTTGATCCAATCCAAATCGATTGCCCGATGGAGGCGAAAGATGCAACTTTGAAATATAAAAGAAGGGACAACATTTGTAACTGGATAAAAGATCACGTTAGGGATAATGTATATCAAAAGATAAAGGTTTCAACAACTCCTTTGGAAAAAATATTTTTGCATCTATTGATAAATGAAATAGAAACTGCTGCAAAAATAGCAATAGATAGCGACAATTCTCATTTGAGCATATTAATATCCATGCTAGGGTCTAATGATCCCAGACTGAAAGCCCTTGCTCATACCCAGATCGAACAATGGTCTGGCATTGGTTCTAATGTTGAGATCTATGTTGCAAAGATTTATAAATTATTAAGCGGTGAATTATTTAAAGGTCCATTCTCGCTTATTGAAAATGCTGAGGATGTGAACTGGCTTGTTTTAGTGGGTGCCGCCTTACATTATGGTGAAGTTGACGAACTTTCCTTGGAGGACTTAATCGGCAACAGTATGGCTTGTCTGTCAGATCATTGTTCAGGCGTTTTTTATCTCCTACTAAAACTATTTTGCTCAACAAGAAATGCTGATCAAGTATTACAGGAAATACTAAAAGAATCCAATGCACTTGGCATCGACTTTTTATGGCATTGTTTACAAGCGCTTGAAAGCAATGGTATTGCAGATATTAACAATCCTTTTTGTGATCAAATCACTGTGCAATATGCACAAAACTTAGAATTATCTGGCCATATTCCTGAAGCACTCTACATTTGTGCACATATTAAAGATGACCATTTGGCCAAGAAACTGTTTGAAAGTATCATCTTTAGTAACATTCACCATCTGACTTTAGATGGTAAGCCTTTAGCAATCATGTCGAAGTTAATGGTTCCTAATGAAGTTATTTATCGATCCATGGCTCAATATGCTAAGTACAGAAAGTGCCACCAAGAAGAGCTCGAATACCTTTTAAAATCTAAAGACACAAGATTAGCCAAAGAGGTATTTATTACAAAGGTTGCCCCAAGTTATATTTTAGGTAACGATGACTCAAAATTGTTATCCTTAACATCAATGTTAGAGCAATTTGACAGAAATAGTACACAACGAAATGATCTAAAGGTTTATGATTATTACATACAATTCAAAAAAAATTCAGAGAATAGTAATATTATAAAGAGTTTGGCATCAGAATTACCCCAATTCTATTCTAAACACCAAATGTTTGAGAATGTTACCGCCTGTTGTAACATTATCTCAAATAATGTTTTAAGCGCGGTGTTAGATCTTGATAATGATTCAAAGACTAAGGAGTTTTCAAACCTAGTTTGCAACATGCCCTTAGGCCAACCCGAAAGGAAATACGCCACACTTCACTTCTGTTCCAGAACTTAGTTTTACTAGTATACATTATCAAAAAACAATATCTTTTGTACAGTCTTACATAAGTTTAAAAATTTGCATTGCACCTTGATTTATTCAGCATTTATCTGCTACACATGACTTAAAATTCGAAGACTGCAAATATATTTATATTTGTGCTGAAACAAGACCTCAATATTGACAGTAGATGTAGTCCGGAAATTTTGATTTATGTTTATTATTATCACATTTCCAAAAACTAACCATGATGACAATAGAGAACAATCACATTATATAGTTCAGTTGCCAGCTTTTCCAATAGTCCCATTTCATTATAATTATCAGATTACCCACATACGATATAAACCAATCCTATATATATATATTATACAAGTAGGGTCAGTACATTAGTACTTAGACATCACCAACTGCATCTCTCAATTCTTCTACAACATTTAATACAGCCAATGTAGCGGGGCTATCTGGAAATTCGTCAAGGAAACTTTCACCCTCATCAGAGCATCTTCCAATTCGTGGATCAAGTGGTACTGAACCGAGGAATTTGATACCTAGTTCTTTACATAGAGCTTCACCACCTCCAGTAGTTGGTTTGAAAATCTGCGATTCTCCTTTACAATTTGGGCACACAAATCCACTCATATTTTCAACCAAACCCAAAATGTTTATGCCCGCCTTTCTGCAAAAATCTATCTCCTTCCGTACATCTAACAAGGCTACTTCTTGTGGTGTAGTGACAACTAAAGCCCCATCTATACCCGATTCCTTCATATATTTATTAATCGAAATATGCTCATCGGATGTTCCTGGTGGCGTGTCCACGACTAAATAATCAAGATCATCCCAAACCACATCCTTCAGAAACTTCTTGATCAATAAATTTTTCTTATTACCTCTCCAAATCACTGCTGAGTCATCCTCTGGTAACATGAATTGTATAGACATAGCTGCCAAGTTCTCAGCGACATATACAGGTGTCCACCCAGTATTTGATTCATGCACTACTTCGTCGGTGCAACCTAGCATATGGGGCAAGGAAGGCCCGCAAATATCCAAGTCCATGGCTCCAACTTGCAAATTCTCATCAGCAGATAATGCCCAACTTAGCATAGTGGTAAATGTAGACTTACCAACACCTCCTTTACCAGATAAAACTAGTATTTTGTGCTTTATACCGCTCAAATTCTCTGTAATCAAAGGTATGTCCGGATCAGGACCTTTCGGTAGACTCTCACATATATCTTTATTCTCACAAGTTTGACAGGCATCTGCCTTACCAGCCATTTCAGACTCTGGCCCGGGACAGTGTTCTGGTTCAGGCGCATCTAGAGAATACTCCGCTGGAAGTATCTCTTGTGTCGGTTCAGACACCACTGAGGTTGATATCACTTCAGTTGACATTTTTATTCACACTACAGTTAGTTCGAGACTGCTATTATATCCTCTATTATCAAATGGATCTCTTTTATAATCATCGGTTGGGTACTGAGCTTAGTAATTATATTTTCAAGTTTCTTTTTCAAGAGCTCATCGCACTACTTGAACAGGGGTGTCTCAAACTGCAATAATAGTAAAATGAATCATTCGAGAGTCAAGTAATATTCAAAACCAAAGATATATCACCAGGTTATCCAATACCATAAATTATACCAATCTTGTGATCCAGCAATATTTTGCGAGCTCGAGAAACAGTATTGCGTGCCGAAGTAACTCCAGTGGTTTAGACATTTCTATGTGGCAAAGGCCTAACGGTGAATGAGTTGTTATGCAAGCTGTATCGATGTCCAAGGTAGTGACGAGGAGGTAATTCTCTGTCAATGTGAGTTATTTGATGACGTCGATGACTCCAGGGTCAAACGGTTAATTTTCAGTGATGGTGAGTGCATCTTTGAGAGAACTGAGTTTGGAGAAAGTGTGCTGGAGCTATATGTGGACGATTCCCAGAGAAACGATATATGGAAAGGTTACATTAGTGTCTTAACTGCAGGGAAATTTCCCATGAAAGGGAGAATAGATCCCTTATACTCCCATATAGAATATATTTCTGGAAATTCTTCTGGCCTTGCAAGTAACTCTGGACAGCTAACAATGTTCCAGAAGACTGGCGAAATCTCACGTAGTATTGCAGTACTTACAGTCAATGAGGCAAAAGAGAGTGAGATTGACCTTTTTCAGGTATCTAAGCAACTGTATTGCAACCTAGTCAAATCAAATGAGGATGTCAAAGCGCTAAACGAAAGAATTTTCCAATTAGAAATGAATTATGACAATTTACAAAGTGATTTCGATGAAATGGTAGATAATATAAAGCGCAGAGACAAATTGTCCAGGGACGTCATGATTGGTCTGTTAAACGAGAAGAAAGCAAGAATTAGAATACTGACGTCCTTGATGGAAAGAGCCGGTGTATCCTTGCCTGATGGAGATAAAAATGATTCTGAACTGTTGAACAGCCATGTACAAGATGCGGTTTCCGAGCTCAATTCTCCTGGAAAGAGAAGAGTAGCTGCCTGGAGAGATAAGAAGTCCATAAAAAGACTGGAACCTGTCAAGAAGAAGCTGAAAATTAAAGAAGAAGAATCTCTTCCAGAAATCGGAAGCGACTTTGAGGATTTCGAGTTTTTTGGTATATCGAAGTCGCCAGAAAAGAAGCACCATCTCACTACCGAGAACCATAGCGGCGAGTCATCCACATCCAAGGACAACTCTGTAGCAGGTGGAGATACCGAAAGTGATACGTCCATCAAACAAGAAACTACTAATAATGCTAATACATTGGCACTGACAAATGACGTAGTAGCTGGAAACTCTTCTGAAGAAGAAACTGATACAGATATATCCACGGAAAAATTGACACTATGAATTATAATGTAATGCGGTGGAAATTGAATAAAAGGAGAAAATAATAATAGAAACTGATACAAAGTAATCTTAGTTTAGCTAGATAGATAAATTTTATGAAAGTTTATCTAAAGGTAAAGAACATAAAATAGTGTCATTTCAGAAGGAATTAATCGAAAGTATAAAATAGAGAAAAACTTGCTTGTAGTTTTTATACAAGCAAAAGATAATGTAGGAACACAATTAGCAAGAATTTTTTTTAAAATAAACCTTGGCCTTTTCTCAACCTGACCCAATGCCATGCTTCAGCTTCTGGACTAGCATCGGCACTTCTTCTGAATAAACCTTGGCCTTTTCTCAACCTGACCCAATGCCATGCTTCAGCCTCTGGACTAGCATCGGCACTTCTTCTGAATAGACCTTGACCTTTTCTTATTTTGACCCAATGCCATGCTTCAGCTTCAGCATCAGGATTGGCATCCCTCTTGGTGAAATCCGATAATTTCTCTCCTTTAGTGGCTTGATTATACAGGGTAGTATTAACGAAAAGCAAACCATTGTTTGTTTTATTGGAAATTGGAAGAATAGCGACGTCATTGGTTGCACCGAAGTCCAAGTAGCCTATAAATGCTTCGGAGGGAACTTCGACTGTTTCGCCTAATTCTTCTCCAACTGGCTGTGCGGTTGCCAATCTAGTAATCAATAATGCAACCGTAGAAATAAATCTTAAGAATCTCATTTTGTAGGTTAAAGCTGTGGGTTTTTACTGTTGCTGCTGGTAAAATCAATCAGGAAAGGGTAAAAAAACTTATCAATTGATCTTTATTTTCCAATATATGGTTTCAATTGTCTAATACAAATCTTATAACTTTAAAATATGTCAACGTCAGGAAAAATCAACAATTCAATCCTTGCTAACCATTCTTTATATATGTCGAAATTATTACATGCTACTTTGACTTACTCTGTAATTATTTAGTTGGATACAGAAAATATCTTTGATCAGATTGTGGTTATTTCATGAAATAACCACAATAACAAAATCAATCAATACCACTCACATAAACTACAGTTTCAATAGACACCAAAAATTAATTAATCATAATCAAGTTTTGAGAAGCTACATTTGCTTAAAACATACCATCAAACCATTTGTAGCAAATGTTCCGGATTTTATGTAAATACCATAAATGGCCCACAATGAATATCTTAAGAAATTATGATATTATCCATTTTACTCTAAATCCTTATCGCATTGTTGCTAAAGAACTTGTTAAGAAATGCACACTATTAAGAGTACCAGTGAGGCATTAGCACTGAATTGATACCTCTTTACATTCAACTATTGGAAGACTGGGAAACAAATTTGTCGTTTGCCAATGCGGAGTTATTAAAATTTCCATTTCCGATCACCAATGATGATTCATTTACATGCACATAGGTACTTTTGAATGAAAGAAGTGCAAGATATAGGCACCGACCATCTAGTCAAAGCTCATTATAAAGTCAATTGAAATAATATAGTATGAGAAAGTGATATATTGCGGTTTTGAATCCAGTAACCGATGCTTATTTGATATATTTCACTTACCATGGGTTAATAGGTGTAACATGTAGAATTGGCTGCTACAAATACCAGGAAATCTCTACAAATCAGGTATTTTTGTACTTTGATGTGTATCGATTTATTTCCTCTTTTAATGATTAATTGTGTATCAACATAAGGAAAAATCGAATACATTTTGGATAAATACTGCTTTCAGTATTAGTAGTCATTACTGTAGTATATCAATTAAAAAAGGACAAAAGCAACAAAAAACTATGTAACATCTTTAACTATTTATTCCTTGAGTTCATTTGAAAGTGCTTCCTTCTTCTGGTTGAACTAGCTTCTTATTTGCTGGAGAAGCCATCTCTTTTCTGAGGTCTAGCAGAATAGTCTCCATATTATAAAGTCTTTTCCAATCCTTTAATGTGTTAAACTTTTCTTTATTAACTTCACCTGTGGATTGATCCACACATGGAAGGTTTATCTTAGAGATAAATGTGATAGTGGGTGGTTCATCAGGGTATTTTGGTCCACATTCAATGGAAACCGAATATATACGGTTCTCATGGTTACTGTGTGGTGGTCCAAGGATTGTACCATTCCATCTAGTCATTGTAATATCATCTGCATCAGCTAAACCGTAACTACAGGATTCAGGTCCAAGGCCCTTTTCACCCTTCTCTAGTTCTTCCAATAACCTGAAACTTCTTGGTCTTTTAAAAATAGTAATAAATAATGCGTTTAATGACCTCTGGTTTCAAATACAAATGTCATAGGCCTTACTCTCCATTAAGTATTGTAACATATGTTAGTTTCCGAGTCATAGCATTTGAAGTCTAAAGGAAAACCGCCACAGGATGTTAATCTATTGATCTTATATCCCAGTAATGGCTCAAAAAAATATTATACATACACTTTTGACATTGTGGTCTATTATCAGTAACTATTTCTGTCTTAGTTTCCACTCCTATTGCTTCCTATTTTACGCTTATATTGCGACTATCTCATTATGAATTTATGCTATTTTTCAAACGTCTTTGGATTTGATTTCGTTAAAATGCTAATTGCGATGGCAACCTGCAATCATGCTTGGGTAGAAATTGTAAAGAGGTTTAAAACCGGTCACTTTAAGAATTGGCATGTGTATTAGCACTATATAGTGGAATTTTATATTGGTGCATAAACTGATGGTATTCTAATGAACAACTCAGGCAGTGGAGGTTCTTCTCCATTTGTAGAAAGCCCCGATTTGGTTTCGGACGGACACCTACATACAGAGCGCAAGGATACTCCAATAGACGTGGATAACTGGAAGTACAAGTATGATAACTTGCTAAACCAATACGAAATAGAGAAGGTGAGGTGGCAAAAGGAGCAGTACGACTCTGAGAAAAGCCATGAGGCACTTCATCTTCAACTCGAGAAAGCGCGAAATGAGATTGACCAACTGGTGGAAAGTAAACGCTTCCTAGAGGCTCAGTTGCAATCTCAACACCCCCAAAACACACAAAAAGAATGGTCTCATGAAGATAATAAGGTTAATAATAATTCTATGAATAACGACTATATGCTTTTAGAGGAGAAATATAAATCAGATGTGTTTCACCTTGATAACAGCGTCAATGAATTGAAACTTGAACTGACTAGTTGTAGATCTTTATTAAAAAAATATGAAGAAGTTATAGAACAACAGTCAGAACAAATAAAAGAAATAAAAAAAACTCTCAAAAAGAAGGAACAAGAGCTAGATGAAATTGAAGTCAATCGGTTGAAACAAGCTCATAATGCAACAAATACCGAGGAAATAAGACAACAAACTAATGAAAATGCTAGTTTTTCCAATGGGTACAATACACTTATGTCTATGAAGAACTCTGTTAATTACTGGAAAAATGAAAACCAGCAGCTAAATCAAAAATTAAGCGAATACAGCGATATATACCAGCAACTCCAGGAGGCGCAATTGGAAATAATGGAACTTAAAGCTAATTTAGAGGAATGGAATAAATTTTTATCAAATAAAAAGCAACAAGATAACAGCAATGACTATAGCATTGATCATTTTATTATTGAATTTGAATCACAGAGAAGAGAATTGAACATGGTTACAGAAGAATTAGCAGAAGTTAAGAAAAGTTATTATAATAGCAAAATACTAAATGATGAATTAGCCCTTGAGCGGAATCAACTATTGAAATTAAAGGATGACTATGAAAATAATATAATAAATTTAGAGAAATTGAATCATGAACTTGAGCAACAAAAAGTTTTGCTTGAAGAAGAATGTTCATTACTCAAAAATCAAATCCCTACTAAAGAAAACTTAAACCAACAAATAAGAAGCACCAACCGAAACGATGCAGAATATGATTCATTATTGGACAATTATAAGCAGGAAACAGAAAATTTGACCAACGAGTTGAAACGTTTGAATGATAGTTTAATAGAACAAAATAGAAATCAAGGAACAGAAATGAAAAAAAGGAAGCTGAGAAATGGTGATCATATAAATATTAATTACTCTCAAAGATTGAACGAGTTACAACAGAACAATCTATCATTAGGGAAAGATAATGAAAAACTAAGACTGGTAGTAGAAAAATTAGAAGGTAAGCTTGATGATTTGAGAAAGACGAAACCCAAAAACATAAGAATCCTACAACAAAGGGATTCACCATTGTTAAAGCTACAATTTGTCAGAAGAAAGGAAAATGAGCTACTTAGAGAAGAGAACCAAAATCTCTTAACAATGATTGAGAATATTACAGAAAATCGGAATGAGAGCTTTGACAAAATACCATTGACATCTTACAACTCTTTGAAGTACCAATACGAAATTTCAATGGATACGAACAAGAAACAAGAGAAAAAGTTTAGCAGGTTGAAACAAATTTTCAATAAGAAATCATTGGAATTTATCGATGTTGTGAATTCACTTTTGGGTTTTAAACTAGAATTTCAGCAGGATGGCAGAGTCAAGATATACTCATGCTACATGCCAAACAAATATCTGATAGCCAATCTAGTAGATAACACATTGAAATCGAATTTAGACACAGTAATATCTGACTGGGATAGTTTACTCAATGATTGGGTTGTCGAAAAAGGTCAACTACCTTGTTTTCTTGCATCATTAACACTCCAACTATGGAAAATGGAGAATGACTCATGAAACACCAATTTGCATCATATACACATTTTTATAATATTCTGAAATCTTGTAATTAATAACTAACGCACATATTAAATGAACTTCGGGATTAACCAGTTTTTATAACAATTTTTAAGTTCTTTACAAGTCCGATGAGCCGATCAAAAAGCACAGAAAATTGCAATACGTATTGATGTGATCTCAATTAGTGTGCTTCGATCAAAAGAAATTGATCCCAAATGACTAATAGATCACAGGATAAACATATACTGGTTAACCGAGATGCCCTTATTGACGGAACTATAGTTTCTGTGTTAGTGACTGGGAGTGCCATCACTTTATATAAAGGTTATACCTGTTACCTGAAGCAACTAACTAATGCAAGTCAAATACCCACAAAGGTGTTTCGGAGAAAGTGGCTATATGGCAAGGTGACGTCTGTTGGAGATGGTGATAATTTTCATTTCTTCCATATGCCTGGAGGTGTACTTGGTGGATGGGGATGGATTAGAGCTGTACCAAAGTTGACTAAGAACGAGAAGAAAACAGCTTTTCTGTCGTTTCATTGGGGCACCAACAAGTTAAAACAACAAAATGCTACCTATAAAAACAAACGTAATCTACCGACAATTTCTGTTCGTGCTTGTGGCATAGACGCTCCTGAATGCGCACATTTTGGAAATCCTGCTCAACCGTACAGCGAAGATGCCCTAATATGGTTACGCCATCGCATATTAGGTAAAAAACTATGGATTAAACCGTTGAAAACTGATCAATACGGAAGATGCGTAGCCAGTATACGAATATGGACATGGTTGGGCTATTCAGATATATGCTTAGAAATGATAAAAGAAGGATTAGCTGTAGTATATGAAGGAAAGACAGGTGCGGAATTTGATGGTAGAGAAGGTAAATATAGACGTCATGAATTTATTGCCAGAGCTAAAAAGAAAGGCCTTTGGTCTCAAAAGAGATTACAGACACCAGGAGAGTATAAAAAACGATATCAATGACCAAATAGATTTAAGAAATCACAATATAACGAAAATCTGGGATTGGCAGACGATCAATTTCATTTACATAAAACTTACATATCCACCTAATAAAATATTCATAACACCATCAAAACTATCTCAGCACTTCAGATCTATTCCTTTTCTCTTCTCTTCTTCTCTGATTTCAAACATCAACTGCACTCCAATGAAAAGGCTGCCAAATGATAATAGCAGGAAAGTTAACCCATTACAAGTACTGAACATGTCAGCTAACAATTTTTTCATTCCATCAGATCCCAAACAGAAACCAAACAAATTTGCTATCATCATCAGGTATATATTTAGAGCACCTCCAAGTGCACATATATGTCTATACCACCACTTCTTACTATGCTGCACAAAATATTGGGTAGCAAACATTTCTGGTAGCAAAAACAATACCACAATCCAGCCCCATAAAAGCAATCTCAGTTCAATATCGTGCCAAATAGCAACAAAAGAAAATACTGCTAAGGACGTAACAATTCTACTTTTGGAGCCTCCTAATGGAATGTAAATATAGCGTATAACCCATTTATTATAACTTCTATGCCATGCTCTCCAAAAAGCGAGGGCACTATAATTATTGTAAACACATCTTATCATGTTTTCAGGTGTGTCAATACCGTCCAATAAACCCCACAATCTAAAAAATCTCCAAGGAATAGCTAGCTTAAACCAAATGATATTTAGATTGATTAATCCAATCATTGCAATTTCAAAAGGTGAATCACCTTCCCACGCTTTCCTCTTTGAAATAGCAACCACATAGAAGAAGTGCAAAACCAGTTCCATTAAAAATAATGTGCACAAAAATCTTGCTGCATACCACAGTATAAAATGTTTGCTTAATGAAGGTAGTTTATTTCTGCTTTGGAAAATGTAATCATTGTATGTTATGATTGGCCCTGCTATGAATAATGGCGCATAAGTTATATAAGCAATATGATTTAATGGATTATAGTCATTTACTGGCAGTATCACATTCATTCTGGCCTTATCATCATAAAGAAGCACTTCTTTCATTTCATTTTCTTTTTTCGATTCAATATTTTCTTCTTTACTCTTAGATGTAGTGGTATTGTATCTGTTTAAAAAATCAATATTATAACTAATCATCCTTAGGAGTAGAAAATTGTAAAAAACATCCCATCTTGGGATCAGTCCCTTTGAGTGTTCATCTAAAAATCTTAAAGATGGACTGAAGTTGCTAAAGGCGTATGCATAATACTTATCATTTATGAATAAGGATCCAATACCATATACCCAAGTAAACAAAATTGCCAAACGCTTAGTATTCTTTAAAATATGCGCAATGGAGAACATAATGTAAACGTGAGCTAGCACTCTTATGGAGTTAACACCATAAGCTCCATACAAAAATAAGACACCAAATATGGTATCAAATCTTATCTTAGAGATGGGGCATAAAGCCAATACAATACGTTTTATAGTAGTATGAAGTACCAACAATGCCACCAATTCAATCAAATGTTCTCTAAAGAATCTATACTGGGCATCTGAGTTATCAACCTTCCTTCCAAATAACCATCCAGAGGATAATAGATCTTGATATTTGTAGTAATTTATGTTGTGCTCAGAGCTAGTTCTATAGCCGGCCCATATCATATTGGGAACAACAATCACAAACATGAGATAGTAAAATTTGAACTCCATACTACCCCAACGAGAAGGACCAGCATTCTGAATGATTGTGTTAGTCTTCGTGGTTTCACTCTTCTTATTGCCCTTAACCGGTCTTGGGAGTACTCTCGAATCCAGATGCTCCACATCAACAAGTGGCAATATCTGCTCAAGGACCATTTTCAATGTTTAATTCGATTTGTAAGGTGCCTCGCAATTTTTGTACACTTCTGTCAATAGATTTATTGGTATCCATTTTGTATGATTTCCATTATTTTAAAGGTCTACTTGAACTTTAGCGATTTCGAAACTCACAGAGAACGGACAAGCAATTTCAATGGTAAGAGATCAACTTCAATTGTATAAGATTAGAGTGGTCTCTATCAAGATAAACTCATTCTTGTGACTAGATTGTTAACAAAACTCATACTAAAGGATCACATAGTTATATCTTTACTTGTTTCATTACTGGTGATCTGATCCTCATACGAGAACCAGCTTCAGTTTATTGACAGGAACGCGTGCTATCAAAATTCCAACATGGTTTTCTGGTCATCGAAAAGTGGTATTAATTCGAAATATACGTTCTCGTCTTCACCAACGTTTACCTCTGATCCATGGAGTGTGTATACAGGTAGGCCGAAGAGCTCCTCAGCTCTGGGACGAGTATCACTGTTCCAATTTGACAAGAAACAGTTTGAAAACTATCTTTTGAACTATGGTATCATCAAATCGAAGTCTTCATCGCAAGACAAGATGTTAATACAAGAGGCTTATCAAATATTAAAGAACCAGGTGAATAACCTGACCAAACTTAAACATCCAAATATTTTAACAGTTGTTGAACCCATAGAAGAACATAGCAAGACTTTCTTATTTGTCACAGAATATGTGACAGACTGTCTGGAGTCCCTATACAATAATGATAGCACGAACTATGGTAGATTTTCCGACAGTGGTGAAAATATCCTATCCAGTAATGGCGCTTCTTTGCCCGATAATATCCTTATTCAAAGAGGAATCCTACAGATTGTCAATGCGCTCGAGTTTATCCACACTAGAGCAGGTTCTGTACACCTAGATCTACAACCACGCTCTATTTTTATAAATGAAAACTCAGATTGGAAAGTATCAGGCTTAGGGCATCTTGTGAAGCTAGGTGACAATTTGCAAGGCGGCATGTCTACAGATTTCTTTTTACCAAAATACGACCCTAGAATTCCTTCCTTCATGCATATTAATTTTGATTATTCTGCACCGGAGTTGATTATGGATAATACTGTCTCGTTTAAGAATGATTTTTTTTCATTAGGTTTGCTAATATATTTCCTTTACTCGGGTAAATCTTTACTACACATTGAAAATTCAGAAAGTCAATATAAATTAGAATACAATAAATTTGAGAGGAAAATAAGTACAATGTCATGGGATAATGTATTTTCTAAGGTACCGCCGCAACTGAGGGTTTTGATACCAAAATTGATGAGTAGAGATATAATATCGAGATATGATACATTGGGTGATCTTCTTGACTCTGAATTTTTTGATAACCCATTATTAAAGATGCTGAACTTCTTAGATGATTTGCCGACGAAAAATAATAGTGAAAAGTTGGTATTTTTAAAAGGTTTGGATGAATATCTAGATCAATTTCCTTCTTCATTGCTCCAAAAGAAATTTCTTCCTATTTTATTGGACCTACTTATACAGTTATGTCAGGATAAAGAGCTAGATGGAGAATGTATATCACATGATATCAGCTTAATTATCAAAATAGCATCCAATCTGTCACAGTTATCATTCCATGAAAAACTATATCCGATTATTGTTGGTAATAAGGAAAACTTCAATATTTTGCTAGAGAAATCAAATACAATCTTGATCGAGAACTTGAAGATACTACAGGAGAAATTCAAAGCCGCTGATTACGATCAAAATTTCTTGAGACCTTTATTAGTCTATGTTCTACAAACTATGCAATCTGAATCTGCGGTTAATTCTCAGGAAATGTTATTGAATCAATTGGATCTAGTTTTAAAGACATTTGATTTCCCAACAGTTAAGAATTTCTTATTACCATTGATTGCGAAACTGTTTGTGAAGACGACAAGCTTGACTATCAAAAATAGTTGTGTGACATCATTCCAAATTCTAATTGAAAAAAAAAGTATTGACTCATACACTGTAACAGAAGATCTTTTGCCATTATTTAAGACTATGAAAACAAGGGATCCAAGAATTTTAATGAAATGCTTATCTCTTTTTAAACTGGTACCGTCGTTAGTGAAAGACGAGGTTATTTTGGTCGAACAGTATCTTCCATTGCTATGGAATTATTCTATGGCTTCAACTTTGAACAAGTCACAGTTCACCGAATTTACCAAGGTTGTTAATAAAATATCAGCTGACATTCAATCAATACATATTAATAAGCTTAAAGAAGGCAGCAATGAAAATTATGAACATGATAACTCTGATAAAAATAAAGCATTCACAAAGATCATCGAAGCCCAATCCCAACCAAAGCGTGAAGACCGTGATACTACGCTGGCTAAGAGTATCGCTACGCCTGCAATTCAGCCAAGAAGAAAAGAAACGCCACCAAAACCTTCAATTTTGGACAAAAGACCGATTACTAGTAGTATACCAGCCAGACGGACGAACCCATCATATAATAAATCTATACCTACAGCAAGTATCACTTCACCGCTAAACGATAGCCAGCCACAACAATCATTGGATGACGAATTTGATGACTTTGTTTCTGCTGCCACAACACCAAAACCTCATAGTATCAACAATAACACCAGCCCTGTAGTCACACCAAGTGCACCAGGTCTGACGTCTTTACCTCCTGGATTTAGCATTCCACTACAACCGAAAAAAAACTAAAGGACATATGATTCGAATAGAAATTTGTACAAGAGATTACCTTTATACCTTCTTCATAAGTCACTAACTAGTAAATAATGTAATCAACATAATTAACATATAGAAATTCTCTACTGGGCTATTAATTCGAATAGTTTCACAACGCTGCTTGGGTATACCATGAATAAACGTATATACTTATATACGAATTACAATGAAAGTTTTCATGAATTAGTGAATCCAGTGGAGCAGACCCTCAAAAATGATTACAGAAACAAGAAGGCCATCGTAACGTAACTTAATTTGCTGAGATTTCTGTAGGAACTCTTACCGATAACTCTATTATTTAGCTTTATTACTCTGATCAAGATCTTTTTGCAAAAAAACTTTAAAGTTTTGGCACCTATTCACATAACCAAATATGAGTGATACAGGTTCTGTAGAAAGTGAAAAGTCTGACTTTCAAGATAGTCGTGAGACTCCTATGCCAGAAAGTAGTGAAACACCAATCCCAGATAGCAATGAATCTGTGGTGAATGATGTATCTCATCAAACTTCTGTTATTGAAGAGAATTCAGTAAATGAGCATGAACTTGAAAACGCCATGAACCAAACAGAAGATAAACAAGACGAACACAGAAGTAATTTAGAGGAATATCAAAGTATTAACCAAGGAGAAAATGTGCACAACAAAGAGGGAGATTCAGACGAAGATGAAAATAAGGATGAAGATGGAGACGAAGACGAAGACGAAGACGAAGAAGCTCTTGCTAGAGATTTGTATTCAGATGATCAAACTATCGGTAATAATGGATCCTCAGCTACAACTGGAAACAACGAGGATCAAACAGTAAAGGAGCAAGATAATGAAAATGAAACATCACAAGAACAATATCTACAGCCATCCTCTGAAGATGAAGAGGAACTAAAAAATGATGATGATGATGTGGTAAACAATGAACCAACGGTACTGGAAGACAACTTAGAAAATACTGAGTTCGATGGTGATCATGTTAACGAACAAGGAACTGAAGATCAGAATTCCAGTGAGAGTAAAAGTACCTCTAACGAAAATGAGACCTCTGGTGATGTTGAACAACAGCAACCTGCCAATGCTAATATTGTCGCACAAATATTATCAGAGTCATTTGAAAAAGAGAATGTTGATGCTAACTTGATTGAAAAACAAGTTAAGTTTATTGAAGATAGTCATTTATTAGAAAAAACACAATTTCAAAAATTAACTGATACGGAAAAGATTACAGTAGTGTTAAAACTATTAAACTCAAACACAGAAACTAAATTTCAGGCTACAAATAAGAAAGCTAATGCTGTTGTGGATAGCAATGGCTTGAGATTGTTCCCAAAACCAGATATTACAAAGCCAATGACACCTGAGGAATCAGTAAGATATAATGATTATCTAAAAGGTGAGAACAAAATTACAGAAATGCACAGTATTCCTCCGAAATCTAGATTATTTATTGGTAATTTACCTTTGAAAAATGTTTCTAAACAAGATCTATTCCGATTATTTTCACCATTTGGACATATTTTACAAATCAACATAAAAAATGCGTTTGGTTTTATTCAATATGATAATCCAAAAAGTGTAAGAGCTGCAATTGAATGTGAATCTCAAGAGATTAATTTTGGTAAGAAGTTGATTCTTGAGGTTTCTAGTTCAAATAATAGACCTCAATATGATCATGGTGATCATGGTACCAATAGCAGTTCAACATTCATATCTACTTCTAAACGTCCTTTCCAACATGAAGACGAGGAGCCTGTTGATATGTATGCCGAAAATAACAATGCCCATAAAAAGCCAAAGCGTAGAACACCATCGTGTGTTATATTCGTTAAGAGAACAGCTGATAGAAATTATGCTAACGAAGTTTTCAACAAATTCAACAATATGACTGGACTTGAAACTGACATGGTATTTTTGAAACCGAGATTGGAGTTGAGAAAACTAGTAAATGACGCTGCCTATGAAGGTGTTTGGGGTGTTATATTAGTAAACAAGACTCGAAACCTAGATGTTCAAACATTCCATCCTGGTCCTCGTGGAGAAACAAAATTTGATGAGTATGTTAGTGTGTCTGCAGATGACGCTGCTGCAATATTCAATAACTTGAAGGTAATCAAAAATAGATCAGGTGGTATGCCGCCATTGGCGGGACCTCAATCAGGATACCCGCAACAATCTGTGCCAAATATGATGCCTCAACCTCAACAAGGATACTATGGCAATTATAATTATGGTCAACAACCCAAACCACAGCAACAGGCGAACTTCTATCCTCAAATGCCGACTCAAAATACCAGCTATGGTCAACCGGGGATGGCTCCAGCTGTGCAAGGTTATGGGGCCCCTACTTCTCAACCTCCAATGAATATGGGAGGTGGAAGCTACAGCCGGTATGATAATTCGAGCATGCAACAACCCATGTCTAATAATCAACCCATGAATCAGCAACAACTGTTAGCTGCAATTCAGAATCTGCCACCTAATGTTGTATCAAACCTACTTTCTATGGCACAACAACAGCAACAACAGCCTGATTCTCAACAACAAATTTTAAACATGATTCAGTCAATGCAAACACCCCAGCAGAACCAACAGCAGCAGCAACAACAACAACAACCAGTAAATATGCCACCCCAAAATAACTTTGGTGGTAATGTTCAACCTTCGAACCAACCCACAAATCCAGTATCGCCATCTGCTGCTGCCAACCAGCAGGACCAACAACCTGCTAACAATGTTCAAAGTCTTTTGGATAGTTTAACTCAGCTCCAAAAGTAAAGCAGGATAACTGAAGAATAAAAAGACATCTTATAAAATATAAATTTCTTTGTGCTATTTTTTCTACCTTCTTTCAATGATTCTCATACATTAATTGCTAATATGAATGTCTTAATTACTCTTATCTCTTAATGATTTTACTACTTATCAAATGAGTTTCCTTCTACCTTCTTTTCCTCTGAGGATATTCTCTTACACATTGCCATTTTCTTATATCTGATATCTTATCTCTTTAATCTCATCATAAATATAGTACAAACAGTCAATGTTGTATGTGCACCGATATCTAACTTGTGCCTATCATACATCACAAATACTCTTGTATAATCAGTCTACTATTCAACCTCCATTCGAATCTCTGCTGGAGCTCAATTTGCACTTTCAATGATTCGCGAAATCCAGTTTGATTAAGGGGTGTGTAGGCTCATAACGAGCATGATAGAATAAAAGTCTATCACACAGATTAGGCATATATAGCCTGACATAAGCAGACAAAATATCATTGTAGTAATAATTCATTATCTAGAGGTCTTAGAAATTTTGGATTACCGCAGAGATTGCAACTAAGAGGAAGCTGACGAGTAACAACCTGCTTTGTAAAGAATATCAGAAACAGAATGGATGACTATTACAGTATCAAAAGCATTGAATTCAAAGGGTATCATTGTCGGATACTACTAGACCAAGATGAAGACTACTCTGCATTGGTAGCGTTGACTAATGCCCTAGTGTTGTCGCAGGGACATAATAGGGTTACGAGCCAATTGAAGAGTATATTTGACAACTGCAATGAGATAGCTGTAGAAGATCTTCTCGATGAACTTGCCAACATTGGACTGCAATTAGGTGTGATGAGTAACTATGGGCAAGACAAGGAACAGTTAATAGCTACATTGAAGGAGTTTAGAAAAGGTTTGCATATTAATCCTAAATTTAACGGATCATTTACTGACAGTTTGGAAACTTCTGTATTTAGTGGATTCAATGTTGCTTTGGTTCATGGATGGGTGGTTGATGGTGACAGAGATCCAACGAGTTATTACCATCTATCAAAATATTCATACGAGGAAGCACAAAGGGTTTTAGTTCAAGCATATGAAATTAGGAAGGACCAGAACGGGGTTGCGCTTAACACTAATGCACAACAAGTATTAGACGACTCTGCATATATTAAATCATTTCTAGCACGGTCTGCTACTCAATTGACTGAGTATGGTTTACAACATTTAAAGGAAATACTTGTTGAGAAATCATTTGCTGTGCTATTTAGAAATGATAGATATTTCACTCTCTACAAAAATGCTGGTGAATTATTTATTCTCGTTACTAATCCATCGCAATCACGTAATAACAACATTGTTTGGCAGTCATTACATTCGGTAAATGGTGCTAGGGATTTGTACTATAATGGAGTTTTTGTTGAGATAAACCCAGATAATGACCAGAATACATTTGATGATGTTGTTGTCCCACAAAGTAATCCATTCAGTGACCCACAAACCAACCAAGAATTCCAAAATATTGACAGAAATGATACATTCGATGCTCAGCAGGTGGAAGATGATGAATTGCTAGCTAGGCAATTGCAGGAAGAAGAGGATAGACAAGCCGCTGGTCTAATGCAGGATGCTTACAGAAGAAATGGACCTCGTAATAAGTACCAAATAGATGACGAGTCAAAGAAGAAGAAGAAAAGGAACAGTATAATTCCAAAAATGCCGTCTCTAGGAAAAAAGAAGAAAGACGGTAAGGATAAAAATTGTATTATAATGTAACATGCCACCTAGACATTTGAAATAACTTATGTATTATTTGAAAAATGGCCGTGGGAATGCTCATAACACCTCAACTTTTTATTTATGCGGCGTAAAATTTTAGTGACTCATGGTCCGTTCACCTCATTTACTTATCAATTTTTCATTGTTCTTGGTATATTATATGAAACATGTACTAATATAGATGTATTATACAACTATGATGTAAGTAAACAAAATGGTCCCACTCTTTGTAATTGGTTTTAATTATTTAATCATGCTATAACTTGGCTATAATCTCGGACTTTTCTACGTTATGTGACAGTATTTAGAAATTGAAAACTGGAATTAAATGGCTATATAGAATATTCTCAGTTTATAGAAAGTAATAATAAAATAATAGACTACTATCATTGCCTAAAATATTGCAGCTCGTAACCATATTTTCTGTAAAATATTAAAACTCGAACAATGCCCTCTGTGATAGGCATCATTAGGTTTCAGATTGATAAAGGGGGAAAGAAGCAAAAGGTCGGGCTGGTTGGCAGATCGAGTAAGTCTCGATTAGTTAAATTTAATGGAAACAACATCCCAAAAATTTGTATCGATGATCCGCTTATCTCGTCCCGACATGCACTGATCTCGGCTAAATTACAAACGAGGAAGACAAATATTACTCAACTAGATATAATTATAAAGACTATTAGTCATTCAGCCATACTTGTTGATACAATAAGGCACAGAATTGTGCCTAAGCTAGTCATACGGGATGGGGAAACATTTGGATTGATTCCAGGACCAGCAAGTAATAATCAAATAGAACCCAAATATATGGTACAGATCCATATCATTCTTGTGGACAATGAATATGGCATATATGAACTGCAATTGTTTGATGTTTCATCAGGTATATTCTCGCCGATTCAGTTGGGTATTGCTGCAATTAAAGGTCTGGAACACCATTATGATTCATCACCTAGTGCATACTTATATCAAAAACAAACTGCTAGACTTGCAAATAAGAAGATGACCAAGCATGTACAGAAACGAATAATCAAACTACTACATCAAAAAAATAGGAATTTACTGAATAAACAAATGAAGCATATGTTTGTCGGTACTTTGGTCGGAACAATACTGGGTTCATGTGGAGTCCTGGGATTAATTGCTTATTTTGGGGATAAGATTGAGTCATTTCTATAATATGCTTGCTTTAATATTGTGAATACTCAAATTTGTGAAAATATTCTTAATATAACGATAAATTTGTGATACTTAAATGGGAAATGTTCATAGCTAATTGTTATGATAGCTATAATTCTAATTAGTATTGAGCAACAACTGATTATGGTATGATCATGATACCATTTTGGGCTATTTATTAGGTAGTTATTCTATGATCTCTGACACGGTACTTAATATTACTTATCTAAAAGATCATTAGGCCACAAATACTTATGTATAAGGTTTGCCGTGGATTATAGCAAGTAAAATAAATACTACAAGTTTATATAAAATGGATATCTAAGAATCTTACTGTAGTGGTTATATCAATTCTTGATAATTTTATAAATATTTCTTTATAACTATATTACTTTTATGAACTTTATCGCTGCGATGAGCAGGTATGGCTATACACATCAGCTCTAACGGTAAAAAAGCGGATGTCTGCTAAGAGTCAGCCCTTCAGCTGTCAAGCTCCAATTTAGTCTTATCATAGGAGTTAATGGGTATTTAGCTATAATTAAAATGGATGTATTTTTTATATTCCTTTTATAAAAGGCTGTCTTTATACTATAAATTGTTTTAGAATTGCACAACGACATAGAACATTAATCATAGAAATAAGCACAATGTCTAACATGTCTCAGCCAGTTCAAAGAGCTGCTACAAGGTCCATAATCCAAAAGTATATCAACAAGGAGACATTAAAGTATGTGTTTACCACACATTTCTGGGGACCTGTTTCAAATTTTGGTATTCCAATTGCTGCATTATATGACTTAAAGAAGGACCCTACGTTGATCTCTGGTCCAATGACACTGGCTCTGGTTGCTTACTCTGGTGTGTTTATGAAATATGCTTTAGCTGTTACTCCTAAGAACTATCTGCTGTTTGCATGTCATTTCATAAACGAATCCGCTCAACTGGGACAAGGTTATAGGTTTATTGACTTCAATTACTTCAAGTCTGACGAAGAAAAGAATAAGATTATTGAAGAATACAAGATAAAAGCTGAACAAGCTAACGAAAAGAAATGATTTGTTTATTCAAATGTTATCTTAAACAATACAATTTCCACGATTATGATTTAAGTCAAAAAGAAGCATTTGATTCATATTGTAAGTTCTTAATCCATGACTCTTTTCTATATTTATTTTCATGTCAAACTGGAGTAAACTATTCGAGCATTATTTTTTCTTCCTCTTTGTACAATATCTTTTTGGAATCCAAAACCCATTATTCTTTCTCCCTAAATAACTTCACATATATCTACATTCTATTCTGTAATGCATCCACAATTATTTTACAACACACCCACAGAATACTCAAATTTTAACTTATCAATCCTTTCAAATCGTCATTCATTCTATAGCTTTTTCAATTTGATAGAATTGAAACATAACTGCAATGCAATACGATAGTATAGACACTGATTACAAGTAATACAATACCGAACTACCACTGTTACAACTGCTACATATAATGTCGGATGAAATTGAGGATCGTCCTAGGACCAGATCTCGAACACCATCAGTAGACACACAATCATACACAATTAATGAAGAGGCACATCATATAATTACAGATTCTGATAGTAGTTCAAGTGAAAATGAAGATGGTGAAGGTAATGAAACTAATAGCTCAGATGATAGCTCAGAATCTGGATCGGTAGAAAGATTTTTAGATGAAATTGTACCGACTACAAGCACTTCATTTATACCCAATGATACACCGGATCCGGCTACTCTGTTTGATATAACAGAGTATATTTTTGATTCAATTGTACAATCTACAAATGCCTGTGATTTCTCTGAAGCATTTGCACTACAGGCAAAGACATCAGCGGTGATAAACTCTAAAAGTATGGAACTGAAGAACTTGATAGAGCAAACCAAGGTACGATTGCCTGAACTTCAGGCAAAGTTTAAAAACGGAACACAAACGTTGAGAACCATCAGAAAGAATTTGGATAACGCTAAATCAAGGATACAGGTAATGAATGATGTACTTCAAACTGATTATCCAATAGAATTTAACCAAGCACGAGATAAGATATTGGAAAGGACACTTGATTCCGATGAAGAAGTTATCTAAAGTATTGGAGATGTCACTCATATAATACTACTTGTCATACATCGTCAAAATAAGGCGCTTTTAAACTTGCTTGCCTATACGTTTGTGATTTTAATCTATTTTAAAGAAAACTATTATACATGAACTATATCCAATTTAATTATAAAAAGCCAAAATTGGAAATGAAGTAATTTTTTATTTTGTTTATGAACTAATACTTGAAGTTAATTTCAATCAAAAGTAATCTTCTTTGGCTTTTTGCTCATATCAATATCTTTAAAGAATGCACCATAAGCACCATGTTCTTTACGTTTAGTATGGGTACCGAATTTGATCAAATCTTCAGGAACTGGTTGGTTAGCTCCATTCAGAACATTAACTAGACCACCTGCTAAGTGTTTCTCTTGCTCAGTAAAGAGTGTGTGGGCAGTACCAGTTTGGCCGGCTCTACCGGTTCTACCAATTCTGTGGACATAATCTTCTACAGTCAATGGGAAAGTTAAATTGATAACAGTTTTAACATTAGGAATATCTAAACCTCTGGCAGCAACATCAGTAGCTAGAAGCAAGTTTGATTTCCCAGACTTGAACTCATTTAATGCTTGAGTTCTTTGCTGTTGAGATAGGTCACCATGAATAGCAGCCACTTTATATCCATTGTAGTTCAAGTTTCTCTCAACTCTAGAAGCTTCCTTTTTGTATAGTGCAAATATAAGAACTTTGTCATTCTTTTTTGGGCCAGATTGGTATTTCTTTAATAGATCCAAAAGCTTTCTTTCCTTGCTACGTGGATCAACAACCTCAACAATTTGTGTAATACGCTTGTTGGCACTCAATTCATCTCTGTTACCGATAGAGACTTTAACTGGTTCCTTCATGAATGTAGAAGCTAATTCACGAACCTCCTTTGGCCATGTAGCAGTGAACATCAGAGTTTGTCTGTCCTTTGATTTTGTCTGACCGATAATTCTCTTGATATCTTCTTCAAAACCCTTTTCAAGCATTCTATCAGCTTCATCAAGGACCATGTAGTCGACAGGAGATAAATCAACAGAACCTTCTTCGATTAAGTCCAATAATCTACCTGGAGTAGCCACAACGACATTGGATTTAGCAATTTGACGTCTTTGGTCATCTTTTGGAACACCACCGTACACAACACAACATTCTATACCAACCTTTTGAGTAAGGAGAACAAGATTGTCATAGATTTGAGAAGCCAGTTCTCTAGTTGGTGATATAACCAATACCTTGATGCCCTTTGGCTTTGAAGAACTAGTTAGCAAGTTATTAATGGCAGGAACACCGAACGCAAAAGTTTTACCTGAGCCTGTTTCAGCAACACCAATAACATCCTTACCAGAAAGAAGATATGGCCAAGAAACAGCTTGAATAGGTGTAGGCTTGGGGAATTTAGCAATCTCTTTCTGGACTTCTTTGTCAAGGGATATTTGGTTGAAAGCTAATAGAGGACGCAAATTTAACTTGCTTGGGTCCTCGACAGAAACTTCATTTTCTTTAAAAAACTCATCAATAACTGACTGAGGTTGTTTAGATAGTTCCTCATTTTCGACATAAGCACCAATCTTAACTTGTTTGCTTGGTTGCTCGGTAGTCTCAGAAAGTTTGTCAACTTGTTCAGCCTTCTTATCCTTCTTGTCTTTCTTGTCATTCTTCTCCTTCTTCTCCTTCTTCTCCTTCTTATCCTTCTTATCCTTCTTATCCTTCTTGTCCTTCTTGTCCTTCACCTTCTTGTCCTTCTTAATCTTCTTCTCATTTTGCTTGATAGCAACATCATCGGTAAGCTTTCTCTTCTTTGATTCTTCGACAGTCATATTAATAGATGTACAGTATATGTGTATCTCAGATGTTGTAAAGGTAATATAATATCACAACCTCAACAACTCTAATCTAGTTATATCATTGATGAGTTTATTTTATAAGTGCTAATAGAAGGCGATGAGCTAGCTCATCGCATCAATTTTTCGAAAATTTTTCAGTTTTTAACTGCCGAAATTGTGTAAGCCTTAGAAACACCAGTAGATCATTCAATCAAAAGGGAAAACATTAATAGTTTTTGGAAAAGAAAGAAAACCATATTGATTACACAAATCCTCGAGGTTCACAATGTGATTAGGATTCATGGAGTGGACAGAATTGAAGCAATAATATTATTACAGATATAAAAGAGTTAGAATTGGATTTAAGGTGCAATAAATAGTAGGAATATTTTTAGATGAGTTTTGATTTTATTAGCTAGAGAGAGGACAGCTAGTGAAAGTTGCCAAGTGTATGTTTTCGAATGCATGCAACATATGACTCGAGTGTCTGAGAGTATATGCCTTAAGTCTTTTTTATTTTGATCTGCGAGAGAAAATTGACTATATTGACTGCATTTTAGAGCAGCCGTAACTTCTTTTTAATATTTTTAAATTGTGTGCGAATTTAATAGATTTCTTTCAAGGATACTGTGAATAGCATCTTCTATCTTTAGATCTTAAAAATTCATCCGGTTAAAAAAAAACGGTACATGTAAGGTACAGTTGACTCTGTATTTCAATCGGGTTTCAATGCTTGGTATCCAAACCCACCTTGTCGTAGTGATGGTGAATAATATTATTGACAGAGTTTGAATCGTGGTAATCATTGATAATTTCAATGTTAGACTCATTGACATCAATATCATCCTCACTTTCTTCTTCCTCTACAGCATGGAATTCCTTCTTACCCTTGAACTCCCAATATGCAATGGCATATACAGTGTAGCCCACAATTACTACCGACACATAGTTCATATTATCCTTTGATACTGGTAGTACTGGTGGGAATGAGAAGAACACTATAGCAAATAGTGTCCATCCTAACAGGACAATGTTTGAAAATAGACCGAATTTCCCTAGCCAGAATGGTCCTTGCCTTATTTGACGCTTACGCATTAGAAGGCAAATGACTGGTATGATATATGATAATAGTAAGAAGGCGATGCAGCCTGTGATCAATGAGTTGAAAGCAGTAGTGGAGGCCAAATACAAAACACCAATAAGGGCAATCAAAGCTGAAGACATTAAGTGCGCATTCAAAGGTACACCAGCGTTAGGGTTAACTTGAGACCAATACTTGGAGTAAGGTAGACCATTGTCTCTAGCAAATGACCAGCCTAATCTTGCTTGCCATGTGTGACAGGCAATGATACAACCAAATGATGTTATTAGCACTAGACACCCCAAAACAATGGCTCCGGCTTTACTGTTGGTGGCTTGTTCATAGATATTTAGGATTGGAGCACCTGTATTAGAGGCTAATAGCGCATCCAAATCACGAATGGAGAAGAACATGGCAATGACATAGCAAAACGATGTCAAGAAGCCGATGGCAATTGTACCCATGATAGCAATAGGTATAACTCTTTCTGGTTTCTCAACTTCAAAGGCCATATGAGTAGCACAGTCCAAGCAAGAGAAAGACCAAGCAGGGTTAATTAAACCAACAATAAACGCGATGACACTATTCTTCCAGCCAGTTTCGTTATAAAATGTTGCAAATACGAACTTGGCATCGTTGAATTTACCTGATGAGCAAGCAAGAACTGTAACTGTAATGACAAAAAAGGATGTCAAGGAAATGTATAGCGAAGATGCGGAAATTAGAGGTAAAGATTTACCATAACAATTAAACAACATCAAGAATAGATGCAATAGTTCAAAACAGACAAAAATATGCCATCTCTTTGGTGTGAATTCTGGGTGAGTTAGCACGTACATACCAACTAATTCAGTAGCAGCAGACAAGGTAGTAGAAGCACTTGTAAATAATGAACCAGCATATGCAAATGAACCACATAAGTAAGCTGCAAATCTTTTGTGTTTTGTTGGGGCCAATTTCAATGACCACCAGAATTGGCCACCAGCATGCGGGTATGCAGAGGACAATTCACCAAGGGACACACCAATACAAACTGATATCAATGCAATGATTATAATACCATAGACGATCATCATAGGCCCACCGGAGTTGATACCAGTAACCATAGATGCAGAAATACCGAACCATGAGTTTGTTAAGCCAAAACCAACACCAAGGATTGACCAAAGAGAGAAGGATTTCCTCAAGTGGACTTCGCCGTCTATTGATTGCTCTTGTTCTATTATTTTTTTACCATTTTTGGCTTCAAATTGGCCATCAAGAATAGAATCCTGTTGACTTGTTATAGAAGTCCGCTCAATATCTCGAGGTGACATATTCTTTATATTTCTTCGGTATTATAGAAAGAAGTTCAATGTAGCAGTTATTCTATGGATTGAAATTTAATGAAGTCTAAAAAAAATCACGATAGTTTATCTCTTTTGTTCTACCTTGATGTATTGACTTGTTTATATAAAAAAAACTCTCCAGAAAGTCAATATACACTTGTTAGACTAGAAATGCATTTAATCAAATAAATGGCACAGCATATAAGAAGTTTGTCACTAACGCAACTCTTCGGTCTTCCTTGATAAATACCGGTGTCTGAAGTTTCTCAGAAACAGGTTTCTCAGTTAGAAGAAACTCGTGGAATTTTGTTGAGATAATTGCTAGTGATAACAGGCTCGATTCGGTAACGATGATCCTAATTCCGTCTCGAAATGCAAGCTGTGTCATTACATATATTTTTCAAGATTAGCATGTGAAGAGGTTAAGTATATGACCATGTGAATATGATGACCGTTGCTATCATTGGTTTCAAGAAATTAATACAATCATAGCCCATGTGAAATATAGTTTTTCGTTTCTACTTCAATTTTTGCAAGAATTCGAGAAGCATATTCAACTACCATTCCTTTGTCTTTATTTTAATAAAAGTCAGTCGAAAGATGGTGATAAGTTTACGACAGCATTGTACGTTGTACTAGTCGAGTATTGTATATTGGGATACAAAAGGTCTTCATCATTTAAAACAAAAAAACAATGGATAGTTGAATATGTTTTGTTTTTTAAAACATCATGAGATCAACACCTTTACTACAATAGTATCCATACTATATGCAAAAAAGGAATTGATCTCTATTCTATAGGCACATCGCATACAAATGCGTGGATATTCTTTTCGCACTCCAGTCCAAAGAAGATAAATAAGTAATATCAAACTTTAGCATATCTTATTTGTTCGAGCTGCTTTTATACTTTTTTTTTTTTTGATAAAAAAAATTTTCTCGCATGCTGAAGCTCATCTCAGCAATAGAACAGAGTACAGTTAGGGCTTTTTCCCTGTCCGGATAGCAACTGTCAGAAGCATTCACAGTTCAAGTATCTTGCTGTTTCGATCTTGTTTTTTCAACAGTTTACAGCTTATTTACTATTACAATATATAATGGAAAGGTGAATTGGATCAGTCCCGAAAGATGGTGTATTTTAAGTAGACAACATCGTGTTAAAAACACTAGTCACTTTATAAAGCTGTCGAAAAATCGACTGTTTGTCATCACTTTCAATTTCTTTCCTCTTTAAGAGTTTTACTATCAACAAAAACCGATCAGCCTAAGTTTAGCGTATAAGTGTACTCACGTATACATTCAAACTTCATTCTCGATTGCTGTTTGATTACATCAGCTCTTTCTATTTAAGTTTTATTTCTTTTACATTACTGTGAACAAAAGCAGAAACTCTATAGCAATTCATATATTGTAGTTTTTAACTCGATGCCCTTTATATACTTTTTTTTTCTCATTCTTGTTCTTCTAGCATTCAAATCGTGAGGTATGCTGGCTGATCAAAGTAGGGTTCAGTCAATGGTCATATTAATGTATACCAAAGACTTTGTCATAGGCATCGGACTCCAAGAATTTCGCAGAATCATTTGAGAAGACGTCCCTGAAATACCACGCCAGCCTGCTGGCAAGGTTGTTCCTTTCCCACCAGGGGAGAGCCATTGTTGCATCGCCGATATCTTCTTTTGTAATAAGGGATCGTATCACAAATATGAACAGCAAAAATGGGATAACATAGGCTATAGCTCCATTGAAAGTATTATTTTTGCTCTTGTTATCATGCACTCTAGTTTCTCTCTTAAGTTGTGGGTCAAATTGGATCTGTTCTTGCAAAATTCTGATTAGCCGGTTCTGTTCTTGTAGCCTACTCTTCAATTCGCCAATCACCACATCATGTTTTATGGCAGTGCCATTGTTCCCTCCATGTATATGTCTTTGTTCATATTCTTCCGACAATAAGTCATATTTCTCCTTCAATTTGGATATGGTTGATCTCAGCTCTGTTAAGTTGCGTTCATTATTCATAATTGTCTTCTCTTTATCTTCTAATTCTCTTTTCATAGATTCTAATTGCAATTCTAGACTCTTATATTTCCTATTGATACGCCTTGGAGTTTCTGGTTCCTCTTGTGGTTTTAAGTTTCGCAAAAGATCAACCTTTATCGGACTACCGAGGCTATCCGCTTTACTTCTAGGAGACGATTTGACATCAGCTTTCACTTCCAGGGCACTTATGAAACTTGCAGGAAACCCATCACAATCCTCAAATATTTTGTTGATAACGGTTGAAAAATTATTACCTGTTAGTTTATTCAGCATATCAGAGAAGGATTCCTTGTAGATCTTGTAGTATGGAGTCTCCTTCGCAAATGCATCGATAAGATCCATATGCAACTTTGGTAAAAGCGGCAGCTTCAATCTGTTCTTGAACCGGGTCATATGAAAGTCGGTTTTATTGGTATTAACAGTATCCTTTATGACCTGTTCACACTGTGTGATAAAAGATGGCATCTGTTTGGCGTAGATGAAGCCATCGCGGTCGCGATCTACCTGCAACCACACGCGTTCAAACAATAGCTTTGGAACATCTACCTCAGACATTTGACCAAATTGTGTATATCTTGTTTATCTACAGCACCGTAAATTGAGTTAGTATCTTTCACGTACATGCAGGGAAACCTTTGAGATGTATACCTCATCGCTTACAGTATTGCATTGTCCTTATAAGATACAGTCCTGTTTGTTTTCTAAAACGAGGGCAGCTCGTTGGAATTTTTTGCTTCCGTACGAATAAGTAATAGCGATGAGGAAATAAGAGTTCGAAGAGGTTCCATCTTCAAGGAAGTATGAGAAGAGCCATTACTCATATACCAGTAATTTGACACTGACAATCTTTTTAGAAATTGTACAAGGTGAAAAAGATTGAGTTGCAGACATACTAAGTATTCTGTCTGAACATAAGAGCGGACCCCCATAGTTTCCCGGACTTAAGATAGAGGAAAGTACGACAGGAATTGTTGAATTTGTGAAATTATTAGAGCAATATAGTACTGGAGAGATACGTTTTATATCAATTGAATTGGATTACAACGTTTATCAAGGATGAGCGAAAATAATAACGAGAATCTGAATTTACATGAAGGATTGAATCTTGATGATGACGACCTGGAGAATATGTTGAAGAATCCAAATCTATTTACGACTTCACCAGGAATAGATGTTGAGAGCATTCCAAGTGCCACAAATCAGAACTCTGTAAATGGCCAGGATGATAAGAGTGGTATAAAAAGCCAAAATAGCGACACAAATGAAGTCATTGAGGATATTGTCAACCCTTCCATAGATCCGTATGTCTCTACACCGCATAACGATGAAATGGCTTCTCCAGAAGACGATATAGATAGTATAAACAACAAAGATAGCAACAAGCTTATGACATCGTTGGTGAGACAGAACTACGGGCCTCATCTTGGTAGGGACAATGCGGACATTAACAGTTCCAATTTTAGGTCGCACTATCAAAACTTATTTGATGATAACTACTTAAAGACGGATATGGGCTCACCAGTTAATAAGAACAAGCGTAAGAGAGAAGATGATGATGATGACCAGCTTTACAGCTCACAGATTCTCCGAGGACCATTATCTCCAGGTGGCAATGCACACAAGGTGGATAACCGATTAATGTCGTATGGTAGTAATAACCTTAATAGTCGGCAGCAAACGCCTGGGATGGAAAATACTCCATCAGTATTAAACCGTCGTTTTCAGAATAAAACCAGACCTGCGTTTGTGAACAAAGTTTGGAGTATGATTAATGATCCAGTAAATTCACATCTAATACAATGGTCTGAAGATGGACTGTCCTTGATTGTGGTAAATAGGGAAAAGTTTGTGCATGAGATCCTCCCGAAATATTTTAAACATTCCAATTTTGCCTCCTTTGTGAGGCAATTGAATATGTACGGATGGCATAAAGTCCAGGATGTGAAATCAGGTTCTATCCAAAGTAGCTCAGATGACAGATGGCAGTTTGAAAATGAGTTTTTTGTTAGAGGTAGAGAGGATCTATTAAACCGGATAGTAAGGCAAAAGGGCACATCCGCCAACGCAACGCCTGGGACACAATCCAATATGAAGTATGGCAATGGCAACCAGATACGTGGGCTTCCGAACGTGAATGGACAAACTTTGAGGTTGATGAATGAGGCCAATATGGGTAATACTATGGATATTACTGCTGTTCTTGGAGAACTAGAGCAAATCAAGTTTAATCAGATGGCTATCTCCAAAGATTTGATGCGCATAAACAAGGACAATGAGCTACTGTGGAAGGAGAACATGATTGCCCGTGAGAGACACAGGACCCAGCAGCAGGCACTGGAGAAGATCTTTCGTTTCTTGAGAAATGTTGTTCCGCATGCGGACCAGAAATTGCTTATGGATGTTGCTGAGCCCGTTTCTAGTCGGATTGAGGAGGCGCAGGATATATCAGACGCACCCAGTGTGTCTTCAAAGAGCTTTGACTTTGATGACGGAAAAGAGGATAGGTCTAGGTACATACCACTACAGGACGAGGATGGCAAGCGTCCTTTGTATTTGTTAAAGAACCGAACTATGAGTGAGAACAGCAACAAGAGCAGTGGTGGTCGTTTAGCCTCTACACATAACGATAGCAGTGGTCGTATCTCAGAGATACCGTTTGAAGAAGACGATCTCAGTCCCCCTCGCCATGAAGTAACTGACGTGGGGCATATCTCAGGTCAAAAGAATGTAGCCATTGATAAGTTAAAAGCAGATCTACACGAACAAGAGGCACGGATCAAGTACTTGGAAGACATGGTAGAGAATAAAACCTTGGACTCGCATCTCAATGACTCGATGACAATGCCAATGATGCCCAGCCCATCAACAATGCTAATGCATGATATGGTTGAACCCTCAACGATAGCATTAGGTAAGGAGGCCACAGACACTAGCGAAGGGAAACACCATGGTCATGACCAACAAGGCCAAGTGCAAGGCCAGGACCAAGTGCAAGGCCAGGACCAAATGCATAGCCAGGACCAACAAAACGACATGAGTGCAATCGGTGGGTTATCCGAATTATCCCCCGGGCTGTCTCCGGGACTGTCCTCGGGCCTTTCGCCAGGGTTCGATATCGGTGACTACCTGAACTCATCGCAGAACCACATGACACCGATGTACGAGGATAAGAAGTAAGCCTTATGTAGTTTAGTTATATATCAATAGCTTGTCCATAGGAACTACTCACATGACTTACGTGATCGCCAACGATATTTGAACAAAAGTGCACCCGAGAAATTGCCCGATTGAGATGAGATGAGCTGCCGTTGTCCGTCAACTCTTGAAAATCAACTACTTTGGCACAACTTCAAACTAATTGGCAGGCCCTCCCACCGCCTATATTTGTTACCACTGTTGTGTGTGTGCCTGTCATTGCTATTACATCCCAGTTACGGGCCCTCGTTCCCTGCATGCGAACAAGGAAGGAAAAAGGCCAGGAAAAAAAATTCAGAACTCTTGTGAATTGTTCACTATCTTTTTGCCAAGCAGATAACGCTATATATATAGAACATATTGATTTGATATTAGAAAAATATAGTGGCGCAGGAACTTATACGTTGAAATTACTCCCCCCCCGAGAGACGAGAGTTTGTTTTGTTTTTGAGCGAAGAGCGTTTTGTGGGTTATAGCGCTAGCGCGAGTTACTTATAAGGAAGGAAAAGTTAAGACGTTGTGAAAACTGAATCAAGACTGGGAAAAGGAAATTCTTACTCGAGTAGTGGTTTTCCTTTATAAGACAGCAGGCGAAGCGTAAAACACTTTCAAAATACAGTTCATTACTTTAATCAGGAAGTTGTCCGGCGATAATTTAGCTTGATTTGTATAATAATAAAGGTATTATTTCTTACAAGTCTGGTTATTTTATCTCAAAGACCTTATATTCAGGGCAAGTTTAGGTTTATATTAGTTTTTTTTCAACTTGAAACAGAGAGCTGTTATTTTTATTTGTTTTATTTGCTATTATTTTGAAATTTGTTTTCGTGCTACTATTCCAACTTTTTAATACTGTTTTATTAATATTTTGTTGCAGAACAGAAATTTATTTGTTTTTTTTTATTGTTAAGGCATATATCTCTTCGAAGAGGAAAGAAAATCAAGATATTACCTGCTTTTTTTTTTTTTTTTCTTATTGAAATATTGAAATGCTATGGATTCCAACCAACTAATACACTTGGATTCGGTTCCTAATTTCAAGGATAAGAATGAGATTAAACCATGGTTACAGAAAATTTTCTACCCGCAGGGAATAGAGATCGTCATTGAGAGATCAGACAGTCTTAAAGTTGTATTTAAGTGTAAAGCTGCCAAGAGGGGCAGGAAGAGTCAGGAAGAACTTACCGAGGAAGAACGTTTACGGCAAGAGGCTTTGGCTAGGGAACATGAAATGAAGAGGAAGTCTATGGGTAACAAGAGGTGTGTGTCGCGATATAATCACTGTCCATTCCGAGTACGGGCAACTTATTCGCTAAAGAGGAAAAAATGGAGTGTAGTGGTGTTAAATAATACACATACCCATCCTTTAAAATTTAATCCTTTATCTGAGGAGTATAAGAAATTTAAAGAGAAACTTCGAGCCGATAATGATGTCGATGCCATAAAAATGTTTGATGAACTAGAATATCGAACGCAACATAACTTACCACTTCCAACATCGATCATTCCTTGTGATTGTGGTCTGACTAATGAAGTGAAAAGCTTTGATGTGGTATTACCCAAAACTATGGTACCAGACGAATTATCGGTTAAGGCTAGCGAAATCTCATTAAAGAAAGTATTGGAAGAAGATGAAAACTGTACATTCTTGACAAATCTGAAAAAATCCAGTGCAATCTCAAAGAATAAAGGAGTGAAGCGATTGAAACCCAAGCATTCGCTATCTGGCAATACAGAAACTTTAAGAAAAAATCTTCTTTGGAAAAGTAATCAAATTTACTATAGTGAGACTGCTGTAAATTCGCCGATGTTAGATTCTTCTCCAAATTTATTTGGAAATCAATTATCTTTGTCTACACCAGATTTGGTGGCAGCAGATGCTGGCAGTAATGGCAGTCAAATATCTACCAAAGCCTTTAGTGATTTTATAGATGATCCATTTACAGTGGGTACTAATGGCAATGGTGCAGACTTCCAACCATTCACAGCTTCAAATACAGGGAATGCAATAACCAATTTGGACGAGATTGATTTTACTAATATTTTTGCCAGATCGACTAATAACAACCACAAGCACCCTTATAACTCTACAGCTATTGATAGGAATGATTCACCAACATCAAATGCTCCTTTATCAGTAAAAAATGCCTATGATGGACTTGATGATTGTTGGTCAATATTCATGTCACCAAACACTACCCATGATGACACACCTGTTGATATTTCCCCTGCATCCTCTAAACTACATAACAAGATGCCTAGAATTCCAGAGCAAAGGTCAGATTCTTTACAACCGAATGTTCGGTTTAATGATACAGCTTTAAAACATGAAAATTTATTCACAGATGACCTCATAAATAAGAGTAGTCCAAGACATGACGTTGGAGATGAATTCTTGTTTGATAAGATGCTGAATAAAGAATTGACGTCTTTGAACGAATTTACAGAGAACAAACATTCTGACTATCCTGTAAACACGGGTTCATTTAATCTTGATGTCTTTGGACCTTCTGTCGATAACAATGATTCTTTGTCCACTTTAGATTTTACTAAGCCTATGAACGATAACTTTGTTAAATTAGAAGAAGATCACATAATGTGAATATTGATTGATATGAGATGTATTGTGTCTTTGTTGTTTTCCAAATGTCTATATTCAAATTTAGAACTGATTAAATTACTCTGGCTTTCTTTCCATTTTGTTTTGATGACGATTTTCCATTTACGTTTATTTTTTAAAAGGGTTAGCTTACCAAAATCCGATCATCTTTTATATATTAATTCCACATGGTAAACTTTAACCCAAGAGTAAATAGACACTATATTTTATATATAATATTTTAGATGAGTTGATTTTATTCTATTTTCTTCTCTAAATGGGCATATAAGAGCAACCGTTCCTTGTATTGCAATACTTTATAGCAGCAATGGACGCCAGTAATTACTTCCAAAGCTAGCTGCTGAATTGAATTTTTTTTGCAGCATTAACAGGAGATTCGCAGTTATTCACTTTTATTTTATATTTTGATATATGTATATGAGATTATCTATCGCGTATAATACAGATTCTGATAATAGAGATTGTATATAAAAGATGGTACAGAACAGCATGTTTTTGAGGTCAAAGCACTAGGACAGTTTGTCCTATTGTTACCTTTGGCAGTTAATAGGGAATTCATAAATGCATTTCTTATATTCGTTCCATTAATTTGTACTGAGAATGTGAGGCGGGTCACTAGATTGAATAACAATTCAAGAGAACTGGGTTCTCTTGTTCTTTTGATCAGAAGTAAATATATGTGAGCATGCTAGACAGACAAAGAAAAGAACCATACTTGTATCTTTCCTTCTCTGCTGTGATTGGAAGAAGACATTCTCTCTCGAGTGGCACTTTGGACATTCACGGTCAGACCTCGGAAGCGTTGGATCAGAACCAATATCCTGCACCACACCGGCGGTTTCACCAATATTTGTAATCAATTCGTGTCTATAGACCAAGGGAGAACCAGCTTCCTCAATATACGAACATGTTCTGCATTCGAAAAGTAGTCTGTTGTTCTCCTTATCCTCACGAGGGTAAAGCATGTTGTTGCAATCTCGGCAGAAACGGAAAGTAGTCATTTTGTCTTTGTAATAATTATTTGTTGACTATAAGTCGTTTTCAAGTGTTCTTAGCTGGGTTAGTTGCTTAACCAGTGCTCTAATTACCAATTTATATTTTATAATTGTCAATAGCTCGCTTCCACAGATAGATATCGTTTCCACAACCAGTTTTCGACCTCACAGAAAAAACCACCGTCTACAAACTTCTCGACGCCAAGTTCAAGTAATGATAACAACAACTAGACTAGCATCCAGGATTAAGTGCCATCGACTTCAAACTGCTATTTGGGCTTTATTACTTCGAAGTTTTGAAAAAAAAGCTTCAAAAATTGCGAAGGCTAGTGAGTTCGTCTAATCAGCTTTGTCACTGCAAAACTGGAAAATTGCTTCGAAAGTCTCAAAAAAACTCGAATTTGGGAAGGAGTTGTCCAACGAATATAGACCTGGGAGAGCAGACTAGTACTTTAGCCCATTGTGATAGCTACGTAAGACTGCTAATTTGATTTACTTCAGAGGTAAGTGCTACGCGGGAGGGCAAACAAGAACTGGTATTGTTTTTCATTTAATTTAAGAGAGTTAGAATTAGCGAAGGTATAAAAAATGTCGTTACGTTTAGTTGCTAAGAGGTCTATTGCTGTGCCAAGGGTGTCTAGGCTTGTGGTGCGTCCAATGTTGACTCGCTTTAACAGCACTGCTGCTGAAGCTGGTGTGAGCGAAGTCGACCCTAAGATTTCGAAGATCGTGGAGGATATATCCAAATTGACATTGTTGGAGACATCAGCTCTAGTGACCGAATTAAAGTCGAAACTGAATATTCCAGATATCTCGTTTCCTGCTGCTGGTAGTGCTCCAGCTGCTGCACCAGCTGATGGAGCTGCTAAGGCTGAAGAAGCTGAGGAGGCTAAGCCTGAAGAGAAGACCGTGTTTGGCATCAAGTTGGAATCGTTTGATGCTAAATCTAAGGCTAAGATCATTAAGGAGATTAAAGGCCTGCTAGGTTTGTCCCTGGTTGAAGCCAAGAAGTTTGTTGAAGCAGCTCCTAAGATCCTAAAAGAGAATGTTGCTAAGGATGATGCTGAAAAGATTAAGACTACCCTTGAAGGTTTAGGTGCCAAGGTATCCCTAGAGTGAGATCCTTCAAACAACCCAGAATTGTATGACGGATTTGGTTTTTTTTTGATTTTGAGAATTTTAAATGCCCCACCAATCTCTTTCCCTTTGCATTGGACTAATCATATTTACAGTGGAGAAAGCCGGTGATTATCTCAAAGTGCATTTTACTTGCACCCATCCTACACTTCTGAATTCATGTTTTATATAGTTTTTATTCATTCTTTAGATTTGAGAAAAGAAACCTGTAAATATTAGGCTCTCATTAATATATTATCAAAAATAGTATTGATTTTTTGTTAAATACGTGGAATACACTTATATGCAGTTAAGTGCTATATCTAGAGTATTCTTGGCACATGTATTTAAACAGAGCCAAGGGCAAAACAATATAGGATTAGCATTTAGGGCAATACTAAATAAGATAAATTTGTAGTTTTTTAATAGATATATAATTGCTAATATACCCACGTAAGTTCAATAAAAAATAATAAAATTAGATGAATTGAGGAAAATCTATGCAGATTTATCGTTGCTATCTATAGGTCGTCACTACAGGCACAATAGAGGGCATTTTCTAGTAGTTATTGACTCTGATTTTTAGATGACCCAACAGTTATTGTTCAGATGTTAATCTATAACCAAATGGATGAGTTTGCGTATTGGAGTAGAAGTATAGCGGGTTAGAAATTTTTTAGATATCAACCTGCTTGTATGTATTTATGACCAGACGATATTCTGTAGTCATTATCAATTGGTTTCGTGGTCTGTTTCTTCTCTATACCTGAAAAAATGATCCTAAGAAATACTTCACTGTTTGTAATTTCATACCCTAGATTCTATCTTTAAACATCTACAAAGCAGTGGTACTTATGATTATCTTTTTTTTCCTTGAAATGCTCCCGTAAATTTTGGATGAACTTCTTTACTTCAGAATTAATCAGAGCCATATATTATCACCAGAAGGTTTTGGATTTTGTGGAGAAATGTTTTGCTGTTGAACTTGTGGCATATTATTTGTTTGAACGTTTGGTGGATAGTGAGTGGCTCTGTTTACTGGTTCCTGGGTAGGAACAAACTGCCCTTGAGTTTCTTTTCTTTGTCTCTGTAGTAGTGGTTCAGGACCTTGTGGGGGTAATTGATCCTGGTTCAGTTCAGCAGACGCCAGCGGTTGCATTTGAACCTGTTGTGATTGTTGTTGCTGTTGATTCTGTTGTTGTTTTAGATTCTCCATGCCTTTATCTATTGCACTTAAGAGCTCTGGAGGAAGGGATGCGGCAGCATTGTTGTTTTGGACTGTTTGCTGTTTGATCTCTTCTGGTGTTGGGTAATGCTTATCGTCATTCTTGCAATAATGGAAGTGACTAGCAAACTTTTTCATGGCCAATAGTTTAACCTTATTGAAAGAATCGTTCTTGCTGTCCTTGGTATTGCTGGTTGTGTTTGATTCGTTGTTGTTGTTACCACTTTCCTTATTGGCGTTTGCAGTGGATGATGTGTCAAGCATCAGTACGTCTTTTTGTTTTTCTACCATGGCCTTGGTGTATCTAAGCATGGTCCAGTCAAAGAGGTGATCGTTGTGGTATTCCAATTTAATGCTTAGGTCTTTGAACAGTCTGGCTAAGTAGAGATAATCTGGTCTTTCATCGAACTTCAAGTTTCTACAGTAGTTCATGTACTCTGAGAATTCCAGTGGTAGCCCTGCGCAGAGAGTCTCTACGCTAATGCACAGTTTCTTCTCCAGGATACGGTCGTATTTTTGTTTCTTGGTGGTGGCCTTCAAACCTTGCCATGGTAGGGATCCCTTGCAGAAATATATCAGCATGTATCCTAGGGACTCCAGGTCGTCTCTTCTGCTCTGTTCGATACCCAGGTGTGTATTTACACTGGCGTATCTGGCTGTACCTGTCAGGGACTTGTTCTCTCTGTATGGGATGTGACGGTGCGTGTTGAAATCTCTGTACTTCTTGGACAGACCGAAATCTATGACGTGCACGGTAGAGCCGCGACGGCCCACGCCCATCAAGAAGTTGTCCGGCTTGATATCTCTGTGGATGAAGGACCTGCCGTGGATGTACTGCACGCGGCATATCATCTGGAGCGCGAGCATGATCACGGTCTTGAACGAGAACTTCCTGTGACAGTAGTTGAACAGATCCTCGAGGGAGGGCCCCAGCAGATCTATGACCATAGCGTTGTACTCACCCTCGCGGCCAAACCAGCGGATAAACGGAATACCAACACCACCACTCAGGTACTTGTACACACGAGACTCATAGTCCAACTGCGGGTGCCGGGACCGAATCGACTCCAGCTTGATGGCAACCTCCTCACCACTGATTAGATTAGTACCATGGTAAATATCACCAAAGGAACCACTACCGATCTTCCGACCTATCCTAAACTTCCTGCCCACACGTAGATCCATCGCTTATAAATATTTTGTGAGTGTGCGAAAGTGCGAGTGTGCAAATGTGCAAATATGCGAGTGTGCGACAAGAAATAGACTCAATATTTCCTTTTAGCTCACAGTTATCGAACTGTCTTTTCAGTATTACCAACAAGATCAATAAGACTTTTCAAGAGTGCTTTAAAGTCCACAAAAGAAATTTTTTTTTTCCTTCAGTGTGTCTTCAGTGAGAGCCAAGGATACCAAGACACCAGACAAGGCGAAATACACAAAACAGCGTTGGATGGAGAGCCGGGTAAACTTCAATTCTTAGTGCTTTCGGTTGCAGAGAGGCATCGCACCTTGCATTCACCCTCTGTGCATGTTATATCTATTGTATACTTGCTTGTAGGTATAGAGATTGGTACTTTCAGCTGCGTTGGTTCAGTTCTGTGTAGCACAATTTGTAGGGTTATATCGCAAAAACATACGTTGAGACTACACGAGACTTTGCGACGGACGCGAGGATACACCTCAAGCTGTGCAACGAGGTTGTATCAATACCAGATAGGTTGCGTATATACAGGTGTAGCCTGTGTGTGGGAGAAGGGCCAGTGAAGCGTATAAGCGTTAGTATATCTTATATATGTATAATATAGTCACGTGTATTAACGTACGTTGTGAGTTTCACGTCTTTTGTCTTTGTGTCTTGCGTATAGAGTTATATGTCACATGATTTGTATAGGCCCGCATACATTGGGGGGGGCGGCAAGCGGCATATAAATTAGCTATTATTCTACTATTTCACAGCAAAATGCAGTCCAAGAGTGTTCTCTTGGCTAGCGTAAATATATTTCAATGGTAGAAAATACGCTTGCATACAAGTATACTCTCTGATACAGTCTGTGAGAATTTTCCTTTGTGGGATGTTGGTGGTTTTTCTACTTGCTGTGGCAAGTGCCCTGACCGTGCCCTATGAAGTGGCCTGTCCCGAGTATTCGCTTGTGAGAAATGGTACCATGGGCCTGTGCCACAAGGAGCTGCATTACTTGAGCAAGAAGTCTCGTTTGAAACACGTACAGCTGGATGAGATACTCGCGCGTACCCAGGTCGGCGCTAATTCATCGGTGGTGCACAGATATTTGCCCCGGGTAGCAATTGCTTTATCTGGGGGTGGTTACAGGTCAATGCTGCTAAGTACAGGGTTCTTACGAGGTCTGGACGCTATGGGGCTCTACCACTACTCGGATTATATTGCAGGCATATCTGGCGGGAGCTGGTCGGTGATGGACCTGGTGGTTAACAAATTCCAACTTGGTAAATTAATTTCCGGTTGGGACTTATCTACGTCGATGCTGCCAGGTATGCCCGACGTGGACATAGGTGATGATGACACTGATTTCATATCAGATATGCATCTGGATCACTTGTTGCAACCAAATATAGCCACGCAAAAGAGAAGCCTGTTCAAGAGAGACAACGTAGTTCCTTCCCCTTTGCTAAAGATAAAACAGATACTGTTCCCGAATAATACACTCGCATCAGAAAACTTATTTGAGAAACTTAGTAAGTTCAAAAACGCCTTGCAATTTTACATCGACTTGCATTTGCATATAAGATCTAAGAGGATCAATGGGTTCCCTATCTCGTTCACGGACTATTGGGCTCAGGCATTGGTGCAAAACATAAAATATCGGCAATTACCAACCCACTTGACATACAGCAAATCTGTCAGGACCAGCAATTATTTCAAAAATTACTTGGTACCAATTCCAATTATAGTGGCTAATTGTAGAAATGGCTTTTTAAAAAATGTCATATTCGAATTTACTCCATGGGAGTTTGGTTCCTGGGAACAGGTATTGGGTCTCTTTGTTAATATAGAGTATCTGGGTTCCCGAATTATAAATGGCGTCTCTCATCAATGTTACAAAGGCCTAGACGATCTGGGTTTCATCGCTGCCACATCGTCTTCGATATTCAATAATGCATTGATCTATGTGTGGAAACTAGCTTCAAAATCTTCAAAGGATGCCATCGCTGCTGTAAAGACCGTTCTGGCTGTTTTTGGGTTAGGCACAACAAAATTTGAGTCTGCTCTTCAAACTTCATCTCAGATTACTGCAGCTTTGGACACAGACTATGCGGTTTACCGCCATAACCCATTTTATAAATACAGTAATATACAAAATGAATTAGCACAAAATGATTACTTGTATCTAGTTGATGGCGGTGAAGATGGTGAAAACATTCCCATCAGAACACTGGTCCCAAGAAATGTCGACATGATTATGATCATGGATTCAAGTTCTGACAAGAAAAACTATGCCAATGGAGATAAGTTAAAGATAGTCCTGAATCAAATGAAGGAAAAAGAAGGAATTTACTACAAGTATCCAACCAAGATTGTAACTAGTCAAAAGAGGCCCACTATCATTGGTTGTAAACCACCAAGAACCTCAGACACAAAACTTGCACCAATCCTAGTATATTACCCAAACAGTGAAAGATCATCCACCCAGGTAACAAACACATCAACTTTCAAGATGATATACACCTCAGAAGAACAGCAGCTTCTGATAGACCATGGGTACAACCTTGTGACAGGCCATGGAGAACATGACTACCAGAAATGCATGGCGTGCATACTTGTCAAACGATCTTATGATCAAGCATCTATAATACCACCAAAGCAATGCAGCATTTGCTACAGTAAGTATTGCGATAGTTAGTGTTCTTTCATGATACAATGTATCTTGAGAACTGATATATCATTAATCATATATGTCGTTAGGTCTAGTCAAAGCAGTAATTTTGATTTTGATCCCCTTATGAAATTCACGAATTTTCACTGAAAAATTACAAAAATAGAAATTTGAAAAGTAAATACTTCAGAGAATATTACTTGATACAAGGGCTATCTTTGATCTTTAGTATACTTCAAACTCTACCAAATATCATATTGTTACAGATAGAAGACGAAAATGAAGTTTAGCAGATCTGTATTTGCGCTGCTCGCTGTCTTAGTGTCGGCTAATGCTGACGTCAAGGCTAAGGATGATGTAAATGTCGAAGTTGAGAAGCCACCAAATGGCATGTCCTGGGAAGAATGGCATATGGACCATGAACACGAGCTTAAGAAATATACGCCTGAGCAGTTTTTTGCTCTTCATGATGTTAAGAAGAAGGGTTACTGGGATGAGAACGATATTCTGGGTCTATATGGTCTTAACCGTGACGAAGTTATTGGTGCAGGTGACGGTATGGGAGAGCATGATAATTCTGAAAAGATAGATGAGACCACCGCTAAGAATGTAGTCAAGTTTATAATGAAGTTACTTGATGTTAATGATGACACTAGGATTTTGAGAGATGAATACCTGGAATTTGCCAGAAGGGGTAAGAAGCTTCCTGATTTGGGTGTTGGCGTGGGTCATCATTCAGATTTCGAACGTGAATACGAAATCCATCACTGGAATAAGTACCACAAGGATAAGGATGTAAATGTCAAGAATGTCCATAAGGAAGATATTGAGCATGAACTATTACACCATGAGCACGATATTGAACACCAGGAAAAGATACAAAGAGGTGCTGCTAGGGGAACTGTTATTACTGATGATCAATTGGAAGCTAGAATTGAATTGAAAAATATACCATCTAGATTCAAGAACGGTTATTTTTAAATTCTAACTAATTCACTTCATCAAAGGATAATTTCCTTGGGCTTAACGAAATATCAAGCTTTAATTTAGCATAAACATGCCTCTTCATTTGTTGAGGTCCATATTTACTTGCTAATTACCTAGCATCAATAACACGCATACTATGTAAATCAATTCAATTACTTCAAGAATTCTTTTTATCTTTGTGCTTATTTATTATTTTCTTCATCAAGTTGATATGTTATTCAATTTTTATATGCGGATTATGGGCACTAGCAAGTAGCTAACAGCCAAAATAGTCTTGTTTGTAGACATGTTTTGATAAATAGCATTATAATTTATGTATTTTCTGCAATATATTGGTCAGAATTTCATTTTCCATTTGTTTACCTTTCACTTCGTGGCATCTAATACCTTTCATATTTAACTGATCTTCATTAAATTTAATCTCACCTTCAGATAAATACACAACATCAGTGATCAGATCATTCCAATTGATGTGGATTGATTTCCGTTCTGTTTTACTGGGATCTTTCGAAGTGCGGTAAACTTCAATCGCACGGCGCATAGAGTCAACTACCATCTTAATGTATGAAATTCCAGACAGAAAAAAAGTCTCTCTATCATATTTGTTATTTATCAAGAGCACTTTTTTCATACTTTTTGTCTCTGAAATAACATCAGCGATATTACCCAATATAATGATGGGTAGTAAACTAGTCATTAAAGAACCAATTGAGTACACCAGTATGTCAGCTTGTTTAATTTTTGCAACAGCTCTTGGGTTACCAACTGGTCTTATTTCTTCTCCATAAGGATTTATATATAAAATTCTTTTTATCGGGGCCGGTAAAGTGCAATCATCCATCTTATCAAAGTTTATCTGAGATTCCTTCAATGCTGGTAGAATATATATAGGATTTGCAAATTCTTCCTCTTCTGTATCATTTATATCTGTCCAAGTGTTTCCTGACTCTTCAACGGAGTCAGTTGTGTCTTGGTTTAAAGAGCTTGATTCATCATTATTTTCGAGTAATTGTACAAATTTATCCTTTGTGATAGAAACTGAGGAGCCTCTGTTCGATGATAGAGTCTCTTCAGAAATATTTTCGTTGTTTTTCTTTGCCTCTACTTTATCCTGTGGCTCTTGTGGTTTAGAAGGGTGACTAATCTGCGACTGTCCCGTTATTACTTCACCATTGGTAAGAAGCGCAGAAATATGGTGTGTATGATTTGTGTTAATACAGGGGATGACATTTAGGTGAGTATTCGCCCTTCCAATTCTCATCATTAACTCGATGGATGCATCAACTGAACCTAAAAACAACCTCACACCTGTTAGAAAGAAATTTCCTATAGAAGCTTTCCCAAAATGGAATGGATTTGAGTTCTTACTCTTCTTGAGTAGTTCTGACTGGACATTTATCAAAAATGGTCTAGCCATGTCTCTAGACTCTACAGGAATGTTTTTCCATATAATGTGCGTACCTTCAACAATCTTGTTCCATTCGTCCTTCGCAGCTTGTGTGTCTTGTGGCAGTCTGTATCCAAATAGCTTTGTTAGTGCTGGGTCTTCGATCAATCTGACGATCCTGGACCTTATATCACCAACAGCGGGGCCACCTAATACCCTTAAGATCTCGCTTGTAGACCCACCATTATCAGAGATGGGTAGTACATACGTCAGGTCCTCGCCTTGGTTTATTGACAATTCATTAAAGCAAGGCGTGAGTGAGTTGGTTGCAGTGCCTCCTGAAAATACAACAACTTTCATTTCAAAGTACACTTTCTTGGTTGAATATTATCTATGTTATCGCTTATAGTGTTTCTTACCACCGCTAGATTATATGTTTATATATAGTCTGAGCGTATCAGGGGAAGATTCTTTACAATAGCAGCCCCGCAAAAATAAGAGCTAAAAGTACTAATAATAGCAGAGGCAGGACGTGAGGTTAATTCCACTGAATCTGAAGGCCAGTTCAGTGACAAAGTAATCTGTGCATCGAAGGTTCCCATGTATCCATCACTTGTAAGTGTCTGAATGGCAACACTGGCTAATAGGACCCTTCCACTCCCCCCCCCCACCCCACCTACCACCCACTAAATTCTCGAAGAAGAGATACATCCAAGGAAATATTAGCAGCAGAAGCCAAATGAAAACATAGTGGGGCATTCAAAAGTACGTACAACTGGGTATGCTGCACCTTTGTTCTATGATTTTCAGTTTTTGTTTAGTAGCTTTTCTTTCTTTTTTTACGACTAGGAGCTCAGAAAGTTGCGTACACATGCCCATTTTCATAGGTACTCGAACATTGTGTTGAAGGATCTCAGAGATGCATGGAATGGGGGGAAGGGTAGCTACTCCTTTGTTATACACTAATTTCTGTGGATCACAACAAAGAAATCTTCGCAACATGTTTGTATATTGTATTGAACGTTGGTATTCGATGAATAGAAGGCAGAGGTGACGTATATTGCATTTATTGTTATTATAAACTGGTACGGTACATGGGCTTTGGGACTCATGTGATAGCTATAGTGCCGAGTTATAGTTAACTCTTTGCAATAGTTGGTGATGAAAAATTTGGATAACAATGGGAAATATATATAGGTGTTGTGGTATAGCACAATTTGCATTAAATTGCCAATTGATTTGTGGTTGTCAAATAGCATAAGCAGAATTACGTTTAGAAGAACGATTTGCATTAATACGCCATGGTTAAAGCTGTTATTTTCACTGATTTTGATGGTACTGTCACCAAGCAGGACTCTAACGATTATTTGACCGATACTCTAGGTTTCGGTAAGGAAGAGAGATTGAAGGTCTTCGAAGGTGTTTTGGATGACACCAAGTCCTTCAGACAAGGTTTCTCCGAGATGTTGGAGTCCATCAAGACACCATTCCCAGAATGTATTGAAATTCTTGAGAACAAGATTGAATTGGATTCTGGTTTCAAGGACACCTTTCATTGGGCCCTAGAGAACAATGTCCCAGTTGTTGTTGTATCCAGTGGTATGAAGCCAATCATCAAGGATCTTTTGACTAAGATGGTCGGCGAGGACTCCATTCACAAGTTGGATATTGAATCCAACGAGGTTGAAATTAAGGACAACAAGGAATGGAGAATTATCTACAAGGATGAGTCCCCATTTGGTCACGACAAATCTAGAACCATCAACGCTTACAAGAAGAAGTTTGAGGCTGACTTGAAGGACGGCGAGGAAAGGCCTGTATACTTCTACTGTGGTGACGGTGTATCTGACCTAAGTGCTGCTAAGGAATGTGATCTTTTGTTCGCCAAGAGAGGTAAGGACTTGGTCACTTACTGTAAGAGACAAAATGTTCCTTTCCATGAATTTGACAGTTTCTCTGACATTTTGGCTAGAATGAAGGAAGTTCTAGCAGGTGAAAGGACCGTTACCGAGCTAATGCAAAACTGATAGAATTTTCCCCCAAACTACAAATACCAGATGACCATAATATTTATGAACTGTATATTTATGTCTTTTTTTTATATTAACTAGTTGTAGAATGGTAAAACTAATGAATATTGCAACTCCATCGATGTCTGAACGGCTTAACTCCGAACGGCTTAAACAAAGCTTGGAAAAGAGGGGAACTGCAGGTTAACTCTTACTGACAGTAGAATATATAAAGAAGGCATGATATGAATGGTACTCCAGCTATCAGTTCTAAGATATGTAAAATGGGCTGTAAGAAAACCACTCTAAATTGCAAATACGTTATCTGAAAATGGCAGGGAAGATCAAAGTTAAGAATCCCATTGTGGAGATGGATGGGGATGAGATGACGAGGGTTATCTGGGGGATGGTGAAGGATAAATTGATATATCCATATTTAGATGTTGATTTGAAGTACTACGATCTGTCTATTCAGCACAGAGATGAAACTGAGGATAGAGTTACTGTAGATGCTGCAGAGGCCACCTTGAAGCATGGGGTAGCAATTAAATGTGCCACTATAACGCCGGATGAAGCAAGGATGAAGGAATTCCCTTTAAAGAAGATGTGGAAATCTCCAAATGGTACCATAAGAAATATCCTAGGTGGTACAGTTTTTAGGGAACCGATAATTATCCCACGTATACCTAGAATTGTTCCTACATGGAATAAGCCCATAATTATTGGAAGGCATGCGTTTGGGGATCAATATAAAGCATCAGATGCAGTCATCAAAGAGCCAGGGAAATTAGAGCTAGTCTTCACTCCTGCATCAGGTCAGGGCAATCCCAAGACAATTAAAGTCTATGATTATAAATCCCCCGGCGTAGCGCTAGCGATGTACAACACTGACGAATCAATAACAGGATTTGCAAGAGCTTCTTTTGAGCTAGCCATAAAGAGGAAATTAACATTGTTTTTCACTACAAAAAATACTATACTGAAGAAATATGACGGTAGGTTTAAAGATATCTTCCAAAAGATGTACGATGAAGATTACAAGGGTAAATTCAAGGAACTAGGTATAAGTTATGAGCACAGGCTTATTGATGATATGGTTGCGCAAATGATTAAATCCAAAGGTGGGTTTATCATTGCCATGAAAAACTATGACGGGGATGTTCAATCTGATATAGTAGCCCAAGGTTTCGGATCACTTGGCTTAATGACATCGACATTATTGACTCCAGATGGTAAGATCTTCGAAAGCGAAGCTGCACATGGCACAGTAACTAGGCATTACAGGCAGTATCAAAAGGGCAAAGAGACCTCGACAAACTCAATTGCTACAATCTTTGCTTGGTCCCAAGGTATAATCCACAGAGGCAAAGTGGACCAGACACCTGATGTTAGACTATTTGGAGAGATCCTAGAGAGGTCTACAATTGACACTGTCCAGATAGACGGTATCATGACTAAAGACCTAGCTCTAATTCTCGGAAAGACTGAGAGAAAGGACTACGCAAGCACAGAAGAGTTCATAGACGCTGTTGCAAGAAGACTCAAGCGTGAGTTCAATTCCCATTTCAACAAGCCATCGAAACTATAAAAATAGCTCACGCATTTATATATTCAGTAATAGTTAAATAATATTCAATCAATCAAAAAATACCGACGGAAATACGAGACTAGCTTAGCTGTTATGACAAGTCCTTTCCAAGAATGCACAAACCCTAATGATACCAGCCCTAACGATTATCACAGGAGCTGTTTAAGCCCTAGGTCTGAATTTTCAATTTTCTATGTTTTCACTTTCTTTCTGCAAAAAAAAAATTTTCGTCGATGAGCTTGCTTCCTTCTTTGAAAATTTTCACTTTTGATGCGATGAGAGAGGTGATGAGCTTGTAGTAACTAGAATTATAGATACATTATCCATCTGTATTGATTGGTGTACATAAGAAGTAACACTGTTATTACTTGTATTCAGATAATACACAAGTCAGCAAGTGCTATACAGGAAAAATGTCTGAAGAGCATATTATCAAGCCAGAGACTACCAGTCCATCTACCAATGCCAGTGAATGGCCATTGTTGTTGAAGGACTACGACAAGCTATTGGTTAGAAGTGGTCATTACACTCCTATTCCAGCTGGTAGTTCACCATTGAAAAGGGACTTGAAGTCCTACATTAGTTCAGGTGTAATTAACTTGGACAAGCCATCTAACCCATCTTCCCATGAAGTTGTTGCATGGATTAAGCGTATCTTGCGTTGTGAAAAGACAGGTCACTCTGGTACTTTGGATCCAAAGGTTACCGGTTGTTTGATTGTCTGTATCGACAGAGCCACCAGATTGGTTAAGTCCCAACAAGGTGCCGGTAAGGAGTATGTGTGTATCGTTAGATTGCATGATGCTTTGAAAGACGAGAAGGACCTAGGTCGTTCTTTGGAGAACCTGACTGGTGCTCTTTTCCAAAGACCACCTTTGATTTCTGCTGTTAAGAGACAGCTTCGTGTCCGTACTATATATGACTCTAACTTGATTGAGTTCGATAACAAGAGAAACTTGGGTGTTTTCTGGGCCTCCTGTGAAGCTGGTACTTACATGCGTACTTTGTGTGTTCACTTGGGTATGCTACTAGGTGTCGGTGGTCACATGCAAGAACTGCGTAGAGTTAGATCCGGTGCTCTATCAGAAAACGATAACATGGTCACCCTACATGATGTTCTTGATGCCCAATGGGTTTTCGACAACACCAGAGATGAATCTTACCTAAGAAAGATCATTCAACCACTAGAGACTCTATTGGTCGGCTACAAGAGAATTGTTGTCAAGGACTCCGCTGTCAATGCTGTTTGTTACGGTGCCAAGCTAATGATTCCAGGTTTGCTGCGTTACGAAGAAGGTATTGAACTATACGATGAAGTTGTCTTGATGACCACTAAGGGTGAAGCCATTGCTGTTGCCATTGCTCAAATGTCTACTGTCGACTTGGCTACATGTGACCACGGTGTTGTCGCTACTGTTAAGAGATGTATAATGGAGAGAGATCTATATCCAAGAAGATGGGGTCTTGGTCCAATTGCTCAAAAGAAGAAGCAATTGAAGGCTGATGGTAAGTTGGACAAATACGGTAGAGTCAATGAAAGCACACCAGAAGACTGGAAGAAATCATACGTCCCACTGGACAAGAGCGAAGCTTCTGAAAGCTCATCTGATGCCAAGAAGGTTGAAGAGCAAGTAAAGGAAGAAGTTGAAGAGCCAAAGAAGGAAGAGAAGGAAGACGAGAAGGAAGACGAAGAACCAAAGAAGGAGAAGAAGGAAAAGAAGGAGAAGAAGGAGAAGAAAGAAAAGAAGGAGAAGAAGGAGAAGAAGGAGAAGAAAGAAAAGAAGAGAAAGGCTGAGGATGAAGGTGAAGAGAAGAAGAAGAAGAAGTCTAAGAAATAAACAATCATGCATACCACAAATTATTCGTGAGAATTTTATTTTATATTTGTTACACTATATTTACGGTCCAAAACTGTTGACCATTTAGCACTCTATAACATTCTGTATTTTATAATCTTTAAACATAGAGGATTTCATCGGTAAAATAATGTTGATCTCTTTATGAAGAGATCATTCTTTTTGGTCTTTTAATATTTAGTTTTGTCATTTATGACATAGAGTGATTTAAGTTCAAAGCAAAATTTTTGTACTATTGAGTGTTATAGTACGATTAATTGAATGAGACCTAAATAGAAATCAAAACCCATTATAAAATATTAATATGTTTGAATGTATGCGTCTATGTAATAGGGATTTTATAATCTATATAATATACAATAATTGAAGAATGCCAATGCCTAGTAGAATAAGAATGGAAGCATAGAATCGAATAAGTAGCTCAAACTATAGAAATAAGAGGTCATTAAAGCTACTGCTGTCATTAGAGTTTCGTAAACTCACCAACTGGAAATGAAAGGAAATATTGTCTATCAGTACTCATCATAACTTTTCATTTTTTTTTTTTCTTTCTTTAAATTTGGGAGCGTATATTGTGTAGATATGTTTAGAAGTTCTCGTCAATGGCCTGTCTTTGTTTATCTGTCAAGGAGATAGGGTAGTCGACCTTGTAATTCACGATCATGTCACCTCTTTGACCTGGAGTCTTTGGAATAGGCATACCTTGGCCTGGGTAGGTAGATTTCTCAGATGGTTGAATAGGTTGGATTCTTGATACAGGCAGTGTTCTACCGTCGATAGTTTGAATAGTCTTATTGAAACCGAGTAGAGACTCCTTGAATGTCAATGGCAGTGTGTATATCAGGTCGTTACCGTCACGAGTGAAAAATGGATGCTTCTTTTCCTGGATGATAAACTGCAAAGTCTTTCTGCGGCCAGTGGCAGGGTTATAGTCACCGTAGTTCTTGTAGGTAATCTTTGTACCAGCTTTCCAGCCTGGTTTCAACTGGATATCGACCTGGGTCTTCTCTGGAGCACCATTAGGGCCCTTTCTGCCGATCATGAAGGTCTTCTTCTTACCAGTGTACAGGTCTTCCAAGCTCACGGACAAGTTAACTGGGACGACTTCTTCCTCAGGCTGTGGGCTAGAGGCAGACCTGAACCCGCCTGGCATGCCACCCATGCCACCCATGCCGCCGCCCATACCGCCGTGCATTCCACCGCCCATGCCTCCGTGCATGCCACCCATACCGCCAGGCATGCCTCCGAACGAACTGTAACTGAAGCCATCGTCGGCGGCACCGAACGGCGAGCTCCCACCGAAGAACTGCGAGAAGATGTTGAACGCGTCGTCGTTGCTGAAGGCGTGCGCACCGCCAGCGCTGCTGAACCCACCACCTGGGAACCCACCGGCTCCCCCGAACGCAGGACCACCGTTTCTGGCGGCCTCGAGCCCGTACTGGTCGTAGACCTCTCTTTTCTGCGGATCGCTCAGGATCTCAAACGCCTCGGAAATCTCCTTGAACTTCTCAGTGTCACCAGTAGGCTTGTCTGGATGGTACTTCAACGCAGCCTTCCTGTAACCTTTCTTAATCTCTTGCTCATTGGCACTTGGGGATATACCCAATAGATCATATAACTTTGTCTCTTTAACCATTGTCGCTTGTAGTCTTTAGGTATCCGTTTGGTGCAGTCAAGAAATAGAAGTATTATAGAATAGAGTTATATATATATGTAATTGGGATTTTTATGAAGTATCCGAGTATATATACTGTGCCCAACTGCAAGGGAGTCGCACACTAGAAGCTTCTAGGCAGTTCTACCTGTCTCTCTGTATGTACCTTATTAGCAGAGGGGGTATTCCCACTATATAACCTCTCTAGCTCTCCCACCTAGCTCTCCCACCTAGCTCTCTGCCCAGCAATTGAGACCTGGAAGTACAAGAGATAGACAGAAAGCCTTTAATCCATCCCCACGACCTTCTAGAACATTCTCGAACACACCAAATAAGCAAGAACTTGCTTTGCGGCCTTTTTTGTGATTGTGCTACTGGGTATGAAGTGATACGGGGCATGTTTTCATCGTGTATAAGTATATGGGAGTATATACACATATACGGATAGGTGATCATGTGATTTTAAAAAATAGTTATACCCAAAATCAGCTCTCTCGATGTGTGGTCCTTTTGTTCAAGCTATCTGTCTCTCTGTCTATATGACTATTGAAATAGTGGGTTTAGGTGGTTACAAAGTGGGTTTTATATGGTATACATTTATATCCCTCCCCCCTCATCCCAGATTTGTGCTATTGTTTCAAGATAGGAATAGATACAGTCCCTGATGTCTGTTTTGCTGGTTTCTGCTGGGTATGACCACACTATAAGGTTCTGGGAAGCACTCACCGGTGTGTGTCTGCGGACTATACAGCACCCTGACTCGCAGGTGAACAGGCTGGAGATCACAAACGACAAGAAGCTGTTGGCTGCTGCTGGGCATCAGAACATCAGGCTCTATGACATAAAGACGAGCAACTCCAACCCTGTGGCGTCTTTCGAAGGGCACAGAGGGAATGTGACCTCGGTTTCCTTCCAGCAGGATAACAAGTGGATGGTGACTTCGAGTGAGGACGGTACTATCAAAGTATGGGATATACGATCGCCGTCTGTGCCCCGCAACTACAAGCACAACGCGCCCGTGAACGAGGTGGTCATCCACCCGAACCAAGGTGAACTAATATCCTGCGATCGCGACGGGAACATAAGGATATGGGACCTAGGGGAGAACCAATGCACCCACCAACTCACACCAGAGGACGATGTGCCCTTGCAGTCGCTGTCTGTGGCCAGTGACGGGTCGATGCTGGTGGCCGCTAATAATAAAGGTAACTGCTACGTTTGGGAAATGCCAAACCACACAGACGCTTCGAACTTGAAGCCCGCAACTAAGTTCAAGGCGCATCCTTCTTACATTACGAGGGTGCTGCTTTCCTCTGATGTCAAACACATGGCGACGTGCAGCGCTGACCACACGGCAAGGATATGGTCCGTAGAAGACAACTTCAACCTGGAATCCACACTAGATGGCCACCAGAGATGGGTATGGGATTGCGCTTTCAGTGCAGACAGCGCCTACCTAGTCACTGCATCTTCTGATCACTACGTGAGGTTGTGGGATCTCTCAACAAGAGATATAATTAGACAATACGGTGGCCACCACAAAGGTGCCGTTTGTGTCGCGCTCAATGATGTATGATCCCACATCTAGGCCTAAGAATAGGACAAACGAGACCATATATACTATTTAAGATATTCTTCAAAATACTCCCATGACTTAATATACTATAATGCATACCTGTTCAAAATTTATACCGTCATCCTTTGAAAAATCAAAAAGCATAACAGGAATCATATAAGCTGCTATCTATTATGCACTTCTGTAATAACATATTTCTTATATATAAGTTTGACATTATGAACTATCTATTGTGTCATAAACGCTATACAAATTTAGATAGATCCGATAAATAACCAGTCAATTGTGTGGAAAATGAACCCAACAATAACCATGCAGGTGTATAACTCTCTTCATCAATGACTAAATTTCCAACAGTCTTACCAAACAACTGGGACGTGCAATCAGCTAGCTGAAATGTTGTGACCCCATCCATAGACTGATAGAAGGCACACAAATCGTTGAAGAATGTCTGCATTCCATGCTGATCTGAGTTGTCCGCGTTTGGTAACAACGTGAGGATATTCTCTCTGAAAAATTTGACTAAATTCGATCCGATGTTATAGTTTTCATTACCTGAGATCAGCTCTAGCGATTCTAATGCATTTGGGAGTATTTTTTCTTCCCAAGACCTCTCCAGTTCTTCAGTGTTACAATTAGCTCCGAAATACTTGTCATCTAATGAACGCAACGTTTGTAAAAGTTTCAATTGCTGTTTCAACAACCGAAGAAACGTTGTCACGGTTTCCAGCTTCTTGTTGACAAGAGTCGATGGCAAATCTATGGTTGACTTTGAGATAATGTCATAGAAAGTATTGGCGAGGATTTCCCATTTATCCTGGGTTGTTTGATCAATCGACTTGAATTGGAGGAGCATACGGGAGATGTAATTTAGTATGGCCACATATGTCAGTGTGTCACACTCAATTATCCAGTCATACAATTCTTCGGAGATCAATAGGTTATACATCTGTGGGGATATTGCTCCAGAACTTGAGAGAAACAAGTTGTTTGCAAGTCTCTCGAAGTTCAAGAAGCGCACATTCTCAAACAATGTATTGCAATGAATGTGATACAACGACTGTAGAGCAGCTGTGATATCTGTGTCGGTACCCGCGGGTATAATCCCAAGGGGTATTTCTGGCAACCTCCTCCCAGATACAACAACGATACCTGCCTCTAGTGTGCTGTCAGAATCTGATTTCACGTCAGGCTTCTCATCATGATCAACATCCACCCCAGACACTGGTTCTCCATCCTTGTCTTCTATACGTGTGTCTTCAGTCTCAGTGATATTACCTGTAGCTGAAGATGAGTTTTTGTTCTCACCGGAAACACTAGACTCTTCCTCACCACCTGGCAACCAGTCCTTTAACAGGTCGCTGATAAACAACCATCGTTCAACAGATTTTGACCAGAACAGGCCGGGCCTTCTGGATTCTCGTTGTTGCAAATCAAATTTTTCAGTCTGTTGCGCACTAGCAACGTCGCCGTCATGGTGGGAGTGAGCATCGGAGACAACAAACCTTGACCCTGGAGTTGATATAAAAGAAGAGAGGTTCTTTGTTAACGGGTTGTAAAAGATATTCCCATTTTCGAAGTATGTGGCTGAGCCGCCAATGGGTAAATGGAAGTCACTTTGCGCTGTCGAGCTGACAGTTGTTGCTGAGCCTGTTAATGACATGGGGGAGTCAGATAAACGAGGGGAATCTCTCGAGGGTCCTATTATTGTTGGAGCAGAGTAACGGGTTACACTTTTAGTTGCTAAGTGCCTTCTTGAATTGCTTTGATCTACGCCGTTTTGAGACCAATCATCTTTTAATTTCGTCTTAATATCTCTATCATTGGGGATAATTGATGTTGGGGAGGGACTATTTCTATTGCCACCTGGAAGAGAAGAATCAGAGTAATGCCTGTGAACCACGTTACGTTTGAGTTGTGGTGGTCTAGAAGAACTCGTCTTTTGTTGCTGTTCCAACAACATCGATAATGAATCGTCTGTGGTTAATTTTAACCCACAATAATGGTATTTGGATTGGCCTCTCATCCCCAATCTTCTTGTGGTTAAGTTTGGATACAAAGATCTTATCAGCTTGCCGAGAGTGGCCTGTGATAAAGGTTTTAGGCCGTTTTGTGCGCAAGATGAGACGTATTGAGCGAATATTCTCCCCCGACGAACGTATGCACCAGGCTGCAAGATACAATTTTTCATTAACCATAGAGATGCAAAAGCCTGTTTAGATCGTTCACGAGCCTGTTCCGCACTTTGCTTTTCTAGCTTAGATCCATTTTGATTATCCAAGTTTAACACTTGGAGTTCAGCCTCTCTTACCTGAACTGCAAACTCCCCTACTGTTTTATCTATATTTTCCTCTGCGATCTTCTTAGCTACAATTTCTGGAGTTGTGTTATGTTCGGAATGATGACCACTATCGGTATTTGAGAGTAAAGACTTTGCATTTTTTGAGTTCGGTTTTCTACCTCTTTTACCTTTTGTTGGTTTGCCGTCTTGAGATTTCCCAGAATGTGGTTTTGTAATCCGCATGCTCCGCTTACCTGAATGAGTTGAGGTACTTGAAAGAGGCGTAACAGCACTCACAGAGGAAACTGGAGTCGACACACTCGTTATTGAAGCAGAATCAGATATACCTCTCAAGTACCCACTCGTACTTCCACTACTACTGCTGCTACCAAGATTTACCTGACCTAGGAAGTTTGGATGCTGTAGTGCTAATGAACCTTCTGAAGCAGCTAATGCTCTGGCATTAGAATCATCTATTAAATGTTGTTCCTGTATCTGTGATGCATTGATATACTGCTGTTGCATGGTACTTGGAAGCCTGTTAGGCACATGCTGTCTTTGTTCCAAAATATAAGGTAGTTGGATAGGTACCCTTTGGTAGTGTATATTTGATGGTGCCATAGGATTTGTGTTTATGATACCTTTATGTTGGTCACTTATTAGACTGGGCAAAAATGGTCTCTGTTGCTGTTGCTGTGGTATTTGGTGTCGTATCATTGTGTAGTCATGCTGCTGTTGCTGCTGCTGCTGTGTTTGGTTATCTATAACACCATAAGGTATATTTGCATTTGGTATATATTGTGTCATCTGTGATCTGTCATATATCCTTCCTTGATTAGCGTTCATGACTTGTTGTGAGTTATAATCTGGTGTTGGTTGACCCGCCGTAAGGATGTTCATCTGTTGTCGTTGTCGGTTTTGGTACTGCTGTTGCTGATTCACGGTAGACTGTGTATTGCTACTTGGAATAGAATCATCCCCAGTGTATCGTACGTATGACCCAGCTTTTTCGTTGCTGTCTCTCATGATTTGCGTTTTTCTTCACCGACTCTTCTCGATTTAGATAGTACCGTCACTAGGTTCAAGTAACCCGATTAAGATTGTGCCAAGGTAGGTTAGTAAAAAAGGTTAGTGCTATTCGATGTTTGTCAAAATCTGATCTTACTCAATGTATATCAGTCTCACAATATCAAATTGGCTTTTATTCCAATAAAATCGATGGCTTTCCCTTGAAAATTGCTTGCTCTTGTTCGGTTGACACTCAAAATATTCGTGTAGTGAATACTTGCTTACTTAACTCTCTTCGAGGTTTTTCTGTTAGCTAAGACCCTGTTGTGAAATTTAGTCGAAAAAGACCTTGCCTTTCAAATTTCTTCAACTAGAAAAAGTAGCGAAAAAGAAAATAGTGAATTGAAAAAAAAAATCAATTGAAAAAAGGAGAGAAACTGATTAGGTAAACCAATCGATAAATGGGAAGCGTAAATCCAAACTATTCTATTCACTAGAAATGCGAACACCTAATGATTATTATTCAGTTAGTCTTTTTGAATAGAAATACTCCTTCAAAAGAAATAGTGTGAGTGCTTTGGAGATCTTCTTACGTCTGTGGATGACTTCTAATCAGTGTTGGAAATGATCACAGCTTACTACCAGGATAAGAAAGTGTAAAGCTGCAATATAACAGAAGTAAGAACCAAAAATATCAAGCCTCTCTTATTCTGATTTGGTTTTAACAGTTCAGTTACAAATGTATGGAACAATTTTTACTGCTCTGGTGGAAACCGTGGTATATCTAGAGAAACACAATTCAAATGGTGCAAGAACGCTTGATGTGTCTTGTTTCTGTTGCAAATTGTCGAAGTGAATATCTTGATGAATATCAACCCCGTCCTTAAATAAATTGATGAGGATTTGATATAATATTACCCTGATATTACTAGAATCTGTTTTGTACTTGCCGATTTATATTGGCTTTTAAAGATAGGTCACTTGGAAAGGAGAGAATATTTTATTGAGAAAAAGAGTATTTGTTGAAAGAATTCGACAGACTTTTATTCCTTTTTAAAAGTAATTTTCTTTCTTTCTTCCTCCAAGACTATTTTATAATTCAATTACAGTCTCTCGAACCTAAGAATATTTGGCAATTGCTTACTATTAAAATCTTAGCTTCCCTTTTGCCAAAATCCAAAAAAAAAAATACCCAGTCTCCTCTTTATTATCAACAGGAACTCACAGAGTTAAACTTGTGAATGTTCTCACTAAAAATACGTAAATCAGTATCAGAAAAACGTCGATCTTCTATGCCTTCTTTTCTGTGATGATGTTCTTTCTCCTTTTGCTGAAATTCTTTTTCTTCGCGTTTTCTAAGGATGTCGAAGCTTTTCCTTTTTTTTTTCCTTCTGTATTCACTGTCAAATTCTTCTACGGTATTGTCTGATAAATCAATACAAACGACAGTAGAAAGAAACTTCGCAATGATATGCCGGTGGGATAATTCGAGGATAGCTAAACAGAAAAGAATATTTTCCAGGTGTGGAATACGAATCTAATCTCTTGGAGCAAAATTTCGAGAACAAAATAGTAAGCAGTTCTCGAGATGAAAAGATAGTTGAGAAAAAAGAAAAAAGACAATCGAGAATAGCTTAAACAAAGGGGGTGTGGAGAAGTCACTAATATATGAAAAGCAGCGGTCTTCTATCCTCTTGCGCTTCTTTTAAAATTAACTAGAGTTATTGGTCTAGAATCAACGTGCTATGATATCTATTGCCTGAAAGTATTGTAACTCTAGCTATAAGCAACTCCTAATTCTCAAAAATCGAATAACTAAAGTTTTTGTCTTAACTCTTCTTGGATAGAGATGTAATAATATTCAATCAGCAAATTTTTTGGGATGTGAAAATAACCAGTAGAAATAACTTGACTTGAATGTTATTTGGTTGATGTATTTGATTTGGTGTTAGTAGAGTTGAGGCAACTTTTTTTAAGAAGTTGCTAATATTCTTAATATGCTTATGGATAAAAAAAACAATTTCTTCTTAATATTAATATTCAGTGGAAAAAAATATGATAATCACTACTGTGTTTCAATAGAAATAAAAAAATAAACTTGGAATAGTTTTAAAAATTTAGTGATTTATAGTAAAAGTTGTTACTGAATTTTCCACTCATATATTTATATGTCAAACTTCAAAATCAAAATAAAAATGGGATGAAGAAGAAAAAATGTGTGCTATAAGCTGCGGTAATATGATGTGATGGCCTTGATAATTAGTAAGTTAAAATTGAAAAATAAAAATGTGGGATGAAATATTTATCAAAGTTCCGAATTTTCTTAATCGAATTATTGTTAAGTATTTATTCCAAACTTATGGCGTCTCTATTAGTATTGTTGCGATGATGCAATGAAATTCTTTAATAGAGTGCTTCTGGCCTTTTCTTGTTTTTCCTCCAAAAAAAAAAGTGGGGTGTTATACTTATAGTATTTTAGCTGATTTAATCAATGCGTGACTTTCGATATGATAAATTTTTTTTTGTCTATTGTCTTTCCCTTCAATTCAATTCAATGACTTGGCATATAATGCACGATCTCGGATTAGTAAAAGAAGGTGTAAATAAAAATAGACGTATTCCCGGTCAACGGTAAATACAGTAAGATGAAATAACGGTACTTAGTTCTATTTTATTTTTTGTAATATCTTTCAAGTGAATGACAAGGGAAACAAAGAATAGTCTATCAAAAAGGACAAATTAAGGGAAAGTAAAAACTATTAGGAACCAATCAATCCATCAAAAAAAAATACAAAAACTACACAAAGGGAAAATAAAATGACGTTATTGAAAAAACTTCTTATAAGAACTAAAAAAGTCACATCCCGGGAAAGAATGTTGGCTATAGAAAATGGAAGTTTGACGGTAATGTTTGTATCCGATCGCCAACTGGAAAACCTTATATAACAATATGAATTTGACCATTTAGTAATATTTTGGATGCTTTTCATCTTTTTTTTTTTTCTGGTATAGCATTAGCAAGAAGGAGGGGGGGTCCAATATTCTATAATTTCATATGAACTCTCGCATCTTTCTAGAAGGAGCTACGTAGGATCTTCACGATTTCATTTATCTTCCGAGTATCTTGTAAGGTATTAGCTAAAGATTTCGACTTATCCATTTTGGTCCTTTTACCTTTGTTCATTGTAAATGGTTAATGAAAATCCATCTTTCTCTATTCGTAGTTTCCAGGCTACTTTCAAGGGGAAGTTCTTACTTTTCAGATTTTCATCTTCTCCATGGCCAACAGGTCACGCAGAGACCAAGAAGCACCGTAGCTCAATCTTTTCTTTTACAGAACGCGATTTCCACTGAATTGCCGTAGCTTTACTAATATAATGTAATGATCAAGTAATTTGCAATTTTTTTCAGTTTTTTGTCATTTTGTTTTTCTTTCTTTTTTATCAAGGCTCCCTTATGCTTTGTACAGTGTGTTCTGAGTAGGAATTAGAAGCCAATCTCCTGCTTCTCAACTTTCACCTGGATCGAATCATTCTTCGAAGGAATCCCAGACACAGAGGAGAACTGGTGGAAGGGGGAGCAGCTGAGAAAAGCCTGATGTTGCTGCGGGATTATTGCACGGGAGAAGAGGGGATGGATATTACTTAATTTATTTCTAATGTTCACACATAAGGAGGATTCGATGCATAATCTTCGGCACAGTTGGGGTTGTACGGTTGTCCTTACTCTTCTGTTGTTCTCTACCCCTCCATCCCCCGAGAGTTCCTCCTTCGAAAAGAGGGCTCCCTTTATGTTTCATTGCTATGAAAAACCAGGAAATCATCCATGGAAGCTTCCATGGAGCAAGAAGGTTTCGCTTCAGGATCGCCTGTTTCGGTGTTCTTGGCGGATACTTACTGTAAATAATATTGATATCCGGGTATAGTACTGTTATGTGCGATCGGTAATTTTACTATTCATTCAGACAAGATAAACCTAATTCGCTTTTTCAGTTGTTTCTTCTGTAACTTGTTCTTTGTATTGTGCTATACTTTTTTTCTATTAGATGTTCTATTTGCCATATGATAAAACTATGAAAAGTAGGATTTTTGTGCCTAATCTATTTTGATAAGTTGGTGCTACGCGTCGGATGGAGAACAATGGGAGGAAGACCGCGTTAGGATGTCCCCCAACACTGATGGAATAGAACACGTAAGAGTCACGAAACGCAGTCAACGGTGTTAAAAAAAACCCATCCAGGCGTCGGTGGGAGAAAAGTTAGAAAAGGAGCCCCATCAAAGAAGAGCATGTGTGAGAATCCCTGGAGGGAAAATACGTAAAGATAGAGAAATTCGAAAGAATGAAAAGAAACGGTCACTACGTTACAACTGTTGGATCTGATCACATATCGGCCAATATCTACCTACCAACACTTTACTGTATATGGATTTAAGGTTCGTGGACAAAAGCTAGGTTGAATTCTCTGACAATTGTCTTTTACGTTGATAATAGCATTCTACCATACTTCTGGTATAGTTGTACGGATGGTATATAGTATATATATTTTTGATAAAATAAGCTTTTAGTTACTGCCTTCTTCAGCGAAACTATCTAAGAAACATCAGCACAGGACCAAAATTTTATCAATTTTTATATAATTGATGATAAAAAGCCAACGAAAAAGAAATAGTTTGATTGTGCTGAAAGACAAAAAGAAATGACGTAGCAAGATCCCCTTCCTGTGTGTGGACTTGTCAATGTTGTTGTTCTAGTTGCGTAGTGGGAGCGAGGGGAAGGGAAATGGTAGACCAGCAGTTACCTGAACAGGCGTTCGCTATTTGTACGACGTTTTCTAGTAGATTCAGTGTATTCTCCCTTCTGAAGAGGAAAGGTCCAACTGGGCTGATTGACATTAAGGTTTCCACCCTTGTCGTGCGAAGGTTTCTTGGGATATTTATATTTTCCTACTCTGTACGGGTTTTATTCTCTGCTGGTTCTCTCGAGAAGGATGCAGTACAGGAACTTGTCATACCCACTGACCATCTTCTCTATCAAGTCTGATCGCAGCAAAAGTTGCGATTCCCTTATCACTATCAAGCTACCAGAACCTATTGAACTTGAAAAAATGATGGGTACTTCTTAGGTTTCACGTTGTAATGAGGGGACAAAATATTACAATATCTTTCAACCCCGATCTGAAAAATTATGTACAAGATGCAGGCCGGTTGTCAGACCACGATGTATGTCACGTACCTATCAATACTGGCGGTGAGTTATTCTAGAACTTTCTATGTAAGTTACAAATGGTGAGCATTTCTTGGCGACTCCAATTCTTTTTTTTTGATTAAAGATTATTGTGGTCATCTCTTCATCGGTCGAAGATATTTGATTGTGAGGTTATAGCGAGAGATACATACAAAGTCAATTCCATATTTAAACACTTGTGATAAAGTTTAGCATGGTGTGATCTAAATCAGAGCTCAAAAATAGTGTGTTGGCTTGTCAGAGGCGTATCAGACTTTGAGTTCCTCATTACATTTACTTGACCCGAACTTCGTATAGTTCAAAACTACTTGTAACAGACTCTTTATACAAAATTGTGTTACCCTTGACCGGTGATAGTACGAGAAATTCCCATCTTCAAAAAATGATGTTTTCTAGTCCTTTTCTTCAATGGTAAAAAATTGGGTAACTGGGTATTTCTTCGGTACTGTTCCTATGCGGCAACAGTATCAGAGCTGTGGGAAAAATCATAAAGGGTAATATGAAAGTTAAGGCACTTTCCTAAAACTACGTAAGTGTCTTAGTAAGACATGCCAAAGGACCACTCAATTCACCTCTTGGCAACGCAAGAGAGTTCAAATGAATGAAGGAATCCTTATTGAAGGCAAGATATGAAAGTACTACAGTGAACCTCAGGAGCAAACAATGTGCCGTATGATTTCTATGCAACGGGTGCTTCATGCGCACTTGTTGTTTACTTCCATCTTCCCACATACTCTGTCGTACAAAAAATATTGAGCACAGCACGCAGGAATAAGATCAAAAAGGGCAGACTAAAGCCGGGAAACGAAAAAATGTACGTAATGCATTATTAATAAAGCAAAGAAAAGTTACGAAAAAAGAAAAGGTAAATTAGCAAATCCACAATTGACAGAAAAAAGGAAAGAGCTATTTTGCTTATTATAGAAGTATTTGTAATTGATTTGACATAATTTTTTGACAACAATTTTCAATTTTATCCTTTTTTTGAAATTCTAGATGATTTGTGCGGCCACTACTGGAGGAGAAGAACTAGAAGGCAGATAAAGTATTCGAAGATAACGTTGCGGAATTTGTATCGCTTACTCTTTCTGTTGGGCTTGTTTTCCAGGAGAAGGGTTGAATACAACATCGGTACGGGTTATTCTAGTAGGAGAAATGGCTCAACAAGGAAGAAAATCGGGAGGCGACCGAACAATGGGGAAATGCCCCTTCCCAGTCAAGCAACTCGAAACTCGAATTTTGCTGATAATCACATGCATCTTGCCCGGGCCTGTGTGAGTCTCTTTAGTCCCTACCTGGCCTTCCATTGTTTCATCATTTGTTTGTGCCCATTGTTTCCAACAAGACCTGCGTCATTTGTTATAGGATAGTATAACCTAGAAATGAACGGTAGATAAGAACCGAGCAACTGAGATGCCATTGTTCTCAATTTGAAACAATGCTAGTGTGCTAAGTGTTGTAAATGCCGGAAGCATTAAGATTCACATGAAAGAGGAAATTTCTGTTCTTAGTCATTGCTTTATAATAGCTAAACTAGAAATAAATGCGAATAAGTGCGCCTCCCTCTATCTCTACATCTTGACACCTTTTTTTTTTCCATTTCTGGTCTTGGACCTTCTAATTGTGGACCTTCTATTGGTCATTTAGAGGAATCCCATGTTATAAAGTGGTTGCTTCTTCTGATAAGCAGCCATATTTAGAACACGTACTGCTATCTGTCTTCAATTTAAAATAACTACAAAAATAGTAGTGCTAAGAAATTGGCGAAACAAAATACAACTGTTGCAACTAAAAGCTCTAATAAGAACAGAGCGAAAATCCGATTCTCGGTTTTTGAAGGGGGCGGCCAAGAGATTTCAGTATTGACCTAACAAGTTAGTAATGGTTTAGTAAGTTATGTATATCCCTTCTTGTAAATTTCTCCTAATCTTTAACACACATGAAAATCATGTAGCGCCCAGTAATTTGCCTGTTTTGTTCATTTTGCCAATACTAGCGTAATACACCTTGAGTAAACACAGCCATGTGAAAGAGAATGGCAAGAGGCATCATATAATTATTCCAATTGCGCATAAACAACCAGAAATCTTTAGTTCTATAACTAGCTTCTTATTTGTTTTCCTACTATAATGATGCGATTGCCAACACTCGCCTATGCAAAGCCAAACGCTGTTCTGTTATCACTTCAAAACTAAGAAGGTCACGTCCATACGTCTACAGTGAGTGTATATGAAATTTTTTTTTTTTTCAAAATTTTGAAAATTTCCAGCTTTCTTAGGCGATGAGCATCGCAATCGATGAGATGATTTAGAAGCACTATTAGCATGCCTTTATTAGCTGTGATCTCGTTTCTTGCCGAAGTGTATTTATTGTTAAGTTAGGTACTTTCTTTCAAGTAGCAAAGCCCTATAGATCAGGAAATATACTTCGCCATGTCTGATATCACTAACGAAAAGAAGCCGCTAAACAGCGACCCAGAGATTTTACTACGTAAGAGAAGAAATGCTGATAGAACTAGACTAGAGAAGCAAGAGCTTGCTCGTCAAAGACAAGAACAGAGAAAGAAGGAGCAGATCAAGAATAAGAAGAAGTTCATCAGAGCTGAGAGTTTGGTTGCTAACTCCCTTGCTACATCTAGAGAGAAAGAGAGAATCAAGAGAATCTCCAAATTGGAGCACAAGAAGTTGAAAGGAGATGTGTCACATTTACCATCTGAGAAGAATTTCTTCTTGAAAGTTACTGAGAAGCCACAAAGTGAAGAAACAGATGACTTGATCGATGAAGATGAAGAAGATGGATTCGAAAGGGAGAAAGTTGCATACAACGGTGAAGAACAGTTACTGTTTGTATTGAGAGTAAAAGGCCCTGTAGCTGCAAGCATCCCACACAAGGCATACAGAATTCTAAGTACTTTAAGGCTTGAAGAAGTGAATACTGCTGTTTTTATCAAACTGACGGAGACTACTTTCTCACTACTGAAGATAATTGCCCCATATGTTATAGTCGGTAAGCCATCATTGAAATCTATTCGTTCCTTGATTCAAAAGAGAAGTAAAATTGTGTACAAGAGAGAAGATGAGGAAGAAGCTAAAGAAATCATTCTAAATGATAACAACATTGTTGAAGAGAAACTGGGTGACTGCGGTGTTATCTGTATCGATGATATTATTCATGAAATTGCTACACTTGGAGAAAATTTCACTAAGTGTAACTTCTTCTTGCAACCATTCAAGTTGAACAGAGAAGTATCAGGTTTCTCCTCTCTAAATAAATTGAAGAAGCTGGAACAAAGAGAAGTCGAAAAGAAAACCAGAAAGGTCTCCAATGCTTCTACCGCACCAATTGTCCAAATTGATATTGATGCATTGATTGCTAAGATCAACTAGGTCTTTTTCAGTAATTTTCTTCCTTTATTTCTACAGGTTTTAATTTCATTGCCTTTTTTGGTTGAAATTCAACAGTACAGTACACTTTAGATTTTAACATCCATTATTCACCAGCTTTATAGATACATTTTATAAGGCTTCAAGTCATATAGCGTTTAAATTTCCATATGTATATTAGAATACACTAAGAACTTTCATTTTTACATATAATTTTTTCCAAATTCCCATCCTTTTTACCAATAGATAGCGGTTTAATATAAGGCTTCAACATGAAATATTTTGTGAAAATCAAAAGTTAATAGTTTCACTGTCGAAAATATGAAAGTTTAAGTTTTCAGTTCATCCCATTGTAGTTATCAAATTTCTGTGTTTCCCGTATATGTGTGCTCTGTATTCATCGCTATCTTGAAACTGGTTATGATCGTTGCGCATGTGACCTGTATCGCTCAAAAGAGCCCGGCACCGGTACCGGGCAAAAGCCCCTAGCAAGCTAAAATGATTCAACTTTCGTAGTAATTTGTTCAACCGGTCACAGTAAAGTCAATGACTAACTTTTGAATCGAGGATGTATTTCCAATTGAAAGCAATGTATATATAAACCATTGTGTTGAAGCTTGTCTTACAGTTTTCTTGTATCCTCCCATTGTTCATATAGTACTTAAAGTACCATAATCCTTAAAGAACAAACTTGAAAGAGAATACACTATACACAACTAATAAATAAAGAATAATCATGGCTGTGACCAAGACAATTGTAGTTCTACCAGGTGACCATGTTGGTCAAGAAATCACTGAAGAGGCCATTAAAGTTTTAAATGCTATTCAGGAATGTCGTCCAGACAAGGTCAATTTCAAGTTTGATCATCATTTGATCGGTGGTGCTGCAATTGATGCCACTGGTGTTCCATTACCAGACGAAGCTTTGGAGGCCTCTAAGAAAGCTGATGCCGTGCTTCTGGGTGCTGTTGGTGGTCCAAAATGGGGTACTGGCGCTGTCAGACCAGAACAAGGTCTTTTGAAAATCCGTAAGGAGTTGCAATTGTATGCTAATCTAAGACCATGTAATTTTGCATCTGATTCCTTACTAGATCTATCGCCATTGAAGCCTGAAATTGCAAGAGGTACAGATTTCGTCGTTGTTAGAGAACTAGTGGGTGGTATTTATTTCGGGGAGAGAAAAGAAGATGAAGGTGATGGTGTCGCCTGGGATAGCGAAAAGTATTCTGTGCCCGAAGTTCAAAGAATCACTAGAATGGCTGCTTTCATGGCTCTGCAACACAACCCACCTTTACCTATTTGGTCTCTAGATAAAGCCAACGTTCTAGCATCATCAAGATTATGGAGAAAAACAGTGGAAGAGACGATTAAGAATGAATTCCCACAATTGACTGTTCAACATCAATTGATTGATTCCGCTGCTATGATCTTGGTTAAGAACCCAACTCATCTAAATGGTATTATTATCACAAACAATATGTTTGGTGATATTATCTCCGATGAAGCCTCCGTGATCCCAGGTTCGTTAGGATTACTTCCATCTGCCTCCTTGGCATCTCTTCCAGATAAGAATACGGCATTTGGTTTATATGAGCCATGTCATGGCTCTGCTCCAGACTTACCAAAGGGAAAGGTTAACCCCGTAGCAACAATCCTATCTGCTGCTATGATGTTGAAGTTGTCTCTGGACCTGTTCGAAGAAGGTGAAATTATAGAACAAGCAGTCAAGAAAGTGTTGGATTCTGGTATCAGAACAGCGGATCTAAAAGGTACCAACTCTACTACTGAGGTCGGTGATGCAGTAGCGAAAGCTGTCAGGGAACTATTAGCTTAGACTTAGTAGATGTACAGTTGCATACATAAGTCTGAACAGAAAGAAGTAAATATCATATCTAGTTCGGTTTAGAAATCAGTGACTATATTGGTTTTGACCAGATCGCAATCCTTGCAAGCATTTAGTAATGACTATCAAACCGGTGAATCATCTGATAAGGCTATATTAGCTTGTGCATTCGCATGTATCGGGAAACGAACTTTACGTAAATCCGCATAATGACTATTAAATAAAAATACGTATTTTTATAATGATTTATTAGATAACATATCAAAAAACTGTTATTTTAGTGTCCATTATTATTAACATGATAGGGAATAAAACGCTCAAATATGATCCTATAGAAAGGATGTCTTGAAGTGAAAATGACAATGCTGTTTTATCGATTTGCTTTGGAAGCCTTAGTGACTGTAATGTAAGATGTTATGAATAATTAATCTAATGGCCAGACCATTGGATGGAATTCAAATCGATACCTTCTTGTACCATTTCCCATAGAGGAGATAGTTCTCTCAAGAACTTCACTCTCTCAGTGATGGCTTTTAAAACGTAATCCACTTCCTCTTCGGTGGTGAATCTACCAATACCGAAACGGATAGAAGAGTGAGCTAAAGCGTCATCTTTACCCAAAGCATGTAGGACATATGATGGTTCTAAAGATGCAGATGTGCATGCAGAACCAGATGAAAGTGCAATATCCCTCAAGGCCATTAGTAAAGACTCACCTTCAACGTAAGCAAATGAGACATTTACACAACCTGGATAACGCTTTTCAGCTGAACCATTTAGTGAGGTATGTTCCAGACTCAACAGACCGTTTACAAGTTTTGATGACAGTTTGTCAATGTGCGCTATGTCGGCATTGTATTCTTCGTGCATTAGTCTGGCGGCTTCACCGAAACCGGCAACTAGGGGAGGAGCTAAGGTTCCCGATCTCAAACCTCTTTCTTGACCACCACCAGACAGTAGTGGCTCAAGTCTTACTCTTGGTCTTCTTCTAACATACAGCGCACCAATACCCTTTGGACCATAAATCTTGTGCGAAGACACGGACAGCAAGTCAATGTTCATTTCATTAACGTCTATTGGGACTTTACCGTAAGCTTGAGCTGCATCTGTGTGAAAATAGATTTTGTTCTTTCTACACAAGGCACCTATCTCTTTTAATGGTTGCATGACACCAATTTCATTATTGACAGCCATAACTGAAACTAGACAAGTATCTGGCCTGATGGCCTCTTCAAGTTCTTTCATATCGATGAGACCTTGGTTGTCGACACTCAAAAATGTCACATCAAACCCTTCGTTAATCATACCTCTTGCTGCTTCCAATGCGCACTTGTGTTCCGTCCTTGTTGTGATAATATGCTTCTTGGTCTTCTTATAAAACCTTCCTACACCTTTGATGGCCAAGTTATTGGATTCAGTGGCACCTGAGGTGAATATTATTTCCTTTGGATCAGCGCGGATCACCTTGGCTACATGGTCCCTGGCGGTCTCAACCTCTTTGTTGGTCTCCCAACCATAGGCATGCGTGTTAGAATGAGGGTTACCATAAAGACCTGTGTAGAACTTAAGCATCACGTCCAGGACACGAGGATCCGTAGGCGTCGTGGCCTGCATGTCCATATATATAGGCCTTGTACCGTACCCACTGTCCTCTTTGTAAGCATGGTGTAAGACTGTCTCCCCGCTCTTCAACACCTCATCTCCAGACTGACCTTGAGCAGAAGCCCTAACATCAGCCTGCTCCTTTGCAGCAGCTTGAATATCTGTGTGTGTCTCAAGAGAAACGTTGTCAGTCATCTTGATAGCCTTCGCAGCTGCTGCTGCGGCACCCAAAGTAGCACCCGGGGTATACCTTCTGACATGTCTGCCCGCAGCAGACATCATGAAGGGCACAACTCTTAGTCTGCTAATCATGTCTTCTGTGTTATTAGTTTGTACTTTCCAGTTGTAGTTTAGAAGAAGCGTTGCTCTGTAATCGAAACTCGCTATCTAACCTATGTGCGCTGGACTGTTTTCTTGCTTCTTGCGAAAAGGTATCAAACGTATGAAACTCAGTCCGAAGCCTATTTATACTCAAAGAAGTTATTAATCAGCAAGGGCCCAGAGTCCCACCAGGACAGAACGAACTCCAGATGTGATGACGAAGAACAATTGTCATCCCAAAGGGCTTCAACTAGGTGATTCCTGCATCGGTTTCCCCAGTTGTGAGTGAAAAAACTAGCAAAATGACAAAAGTTGCTGGAAAATTGTGATTTGAGACACCCCCAATCGGACATCAAAATTGTGCAGTTAAAGAGCACTGTGGGTGCTCATCTCGAAGTTGCAATGATGAGACCAGTGTGGCGATGCTGAATGGGTTTCTTATATCGTTGCTGAGCGGTGCTGCTGCCGGTACTTCCACCGACCTTGTGTTCTTTCCGATTGACACTTTGAAGACTAGGTTGCAAGCTAAAGGCGGGTTCTTCAGGAACGGTGGGTATCGGGGAGTGTACCGGGGTCTTGGGAGTGCTGTGGTTGCCTCTGCGCCTGGTGCGTCGCTATTCTTTATCACATATGATACTTGTAAAGCTGAGACGCGGGGCTTCTTTAGAGGGTTGCTTCCATCTAGCAACGTTGCCGATGTAGTGACGCATATGTTCTCTTCCTCGATGGGTGAGATAGCTGCCTGCATGGTCAGAGTCCCCGCCGAAGTGGTCAAGCAGAGGTCGCAGACCCATGCGTCGCACTCCTCTTGGGAGACCCTGAGGGAGATTTTGAAGAATGAGAACGGTGAAGGTGTGCGGAGGAACTTGTATCGCGGTTGGTCTACCACGATCATGAGGGAAATCCCCTTCACTTGTATTCAGTTCCCCTTGTATGAATACATGAAGAAGGTCTGGGCCGAATTAGACGAGAGTGATCGTGTAGAGCCATGGAAAGGCGCAGTATGTGGTTCCATTGCCGGTGGTATTGCCGCAGCCACTACTACACCTCTGGATTTTTTGAAAACTAGACTAATGCTATGCAAGAAAAGCATACCTCTAGGGACACTGGTCTCTACCATATATAAAGAAGAAGGGTTCAAAGTGTTTTTCAGTGGTGTTGGGCCCAGAACTATGTGGATAAGTGCAGGAGGTGCCATCTTCCTTGGAATTTACGAAACCGTCCATTCTTTGTTATCCACAAATAAGAAACCTACTAGAAATGAGGCGTGAATAAAAAAGCAAAAAAAATAATTGCTCTAATTGATCTTACCGCTGTTGTTCGACTCATAAATTTGTCTTTAGCATTGATAGATCTAAATAGTCTTTACGATGTATATTCTCTAATGATTTTGTAAATATTATACTTTTGCATATTTGATTTAGGCTTGGAATTACAGGTATTTTTTTAATGCATAGGGGGTGTCAAGTTCATGATCTTTATAGTCCAATTAAGGAGAACCCCATGAATTCAATTTATACGTTCACTAAATAGTATTCAACATTTGATGTTTTTGAGAGGTAAATTAACCATCTTAGTATGTGGATATCGTGGGAAAAGTGCGTACAGTTCTGTCCCACACCTCCTAATAGTCAATATTCTTGTCCTTCACGTATGATATCTTCAGATCACAGCCACCATAGTTGTAGCCTTGTAAACGACCGTAGCATACTTCTGCGTCATCCTGTTCATTGTAAATTACAATAGCTGATACTGTCTCTCCTGCATTGTCTGTATTGATAAAACCTGCCGTTTTTACTTTACCCAAAGTTTCAAACAGGTCATATAGATCGCCTTCTGTGGTAGCACCTGGTAAGTTATCACAAAGTATGATTTTTGATTTATCTTCTGTTTTTACATAGTCGTCAGATGAAAACTTATTTTGAGCACGAGCTCCTCCATCGCTAGAAACATCTGCCTTCAAAGCTTTCTCATCTCCACCCTCAGCTGTATCAATGTCCATTTCAATATCTTCGTTATCCTGATTAACTGTCAGGTCATCTGTCTTCCTGGTAGATGAGATCTGTGTTGGGTCGGGTATCTGGCCACGTACTTCAAGCACTTTACCTTCAATCTCAAATCCATTGAAATGCTCATAAGCCTTCACCATATCTTCTTGGTTCTTGAATATCACGTTTCCAACACCTATTGACATTCCTGTAGAATCTACTTCAACATTAGCTTTTAGAACATCGCCAAATTCCTTGAACATCGTTTTGAGCGTTTGCCAACTAATAGAATAAGGCAGGTTTAAGATCATTAATTCGTAACCTTTCTTCTGAGGCTTTACTGCTTTTTTGGGCTTCGTTACATTGGTGGTATGCCCACTGTTACTTCCAGAAGAGTGAGTAGACGACGACTCCGGTGGAGGGTTATCCTGTCTAACAAATATCTGACGGTTCATCAGGTATGCTCCATCAAATTTTCTGATCGCCTCGTCTACTTCTTCGCCAGACGTGAATTCGACAGTACCCATCCCTCTGTGGTGACCTCTGGAAGTGATAATATCTGCCCTGACAACTTTCCCCACTTGTGAAAAGAAATCTTTCAGGTCCTCTGGAGTGCAGTCGTAAGTTAAATTACCAACAAAGATACTGTTTGTGTAGTTCCTATTTACTTTCTCCTCATAAGTGCTATCGAGCTCCCTGGCTAATCTGGGCCCAAAGTCGCCCTTTGTGCGAGCAGCTTTCTCCTTGTCTCTTCTAAACTTATTTACACCACCGCGCTCACTAGGTCCCGCTCCATTGAAACGTCTCCGCTCATGGCCTCTACCACCTCGGGAAGACCCCGGACGCGGCCCACGCTCCGCCGGTGGCCTCCCGTCATTCGAGGGCCTCTCAAATCCTCTCCTAGTGGCATAACTACTCAATGACCTACGGACAGGCGACCTAGACCGACTCCTCTGTGCTTCAGACATTCCCTAACCGTTTCTTTTTATCACGCACGTCCTACAAGCTCTTGGCTTTCACTCCTCAATTCTTTCAGACTAATTCAACCGCTTCAACCAATAGCTAAGGGTATATTCCTCAATGAGAATGCATTGATTCAGCAAGTTGATCTTGCAATTCCCAAAGGGCTTTATTCCTTCTAAATTCTGTTCTGAGCAAAAAGTCTGTTTCCCCTTCTGCCCGTCTTTGGTGAGTGCAATTCACTTCTCGAAGTTATAAAATATAAAAGGACTGGCAACGTTTGCATCACTGTGCTCCATCTTTGAACTTAGTGGTAAGGGCAGTGGAAACGGTATAAGACGCAGGATGTTTAGCGGGTTGCACACTAGTAAGTATGCGTGCCAGGTAGTGGTGCAGATTCGTACTGCTACGAAGAGAGCTGCTGGTTCGAGGACGTCTATGAAGGACAGTGCTGGTCGGCGTCTGGGTCCCAAGAAGTACGAAGGGCAGGATGTGAAGCCCGGTGAGATTATAATGCGTCAGCGTGGTACCAAGTTTTACCCCGGTGAGAATGTGAAGATCGGCAGAGACCACACTATATATGCGGTGGAGCCAGGTGTGGTTAGATACTACCTGGATCCGTTTCATCCCTACCGGAAGTTCATCGGTGTGGCGTTGTCTAGGGATATGAAGCTGCCTAAACCGCATTTTGAGCCAAATGTGAGGAGGTTTGGGCGGATCGAGCTGGATAACCCGAAGGCCATCGCCAAGGAAGAGAATGCTCTTTCGAGAAAGGAATACCTGTCGAGAGATACTCTGTTGAAGGATCTCACAGAAAGGGAAGCCAAGAGACATGAAATGATGGACAATTACTGGAACTTCATTAGCAGCGAGCTGAAATTGAACATAATACCAGAGAGAAAAGAGATGGCCTCCAATTATCTGTTGAGATATAGGACCGGATTGAAGAATGGGTTTGACCTGCAGGAGGCCCAGTTTAATGCCAAGTACTACTTGCAACAGATGCTGAAGTTGAAAGCCAAGAGGAAAGAATGGAATGAAGAGAAATTGAGTGAGCAATTGCACAATTTGGATGAAACCACAGCACTACTAAACAAGTCTGTTTCTTTCAGCAATAAGTGGGACATAATCCCATACATATCTGAAGAAGAAAAGCTCACGAGAAAGGATGAGTTGATCAAGAAGCTGACGGAGCTAGGCACTGCAATCAAATCGAAGTCGGACAAAAAGGCGGTCCTGGAGTTATTTAAGGATGCCTCCCACTTTTTGACTCAAGCTCAAGAAGTTCGTTTACGTCGTCAATTCATGAAGCCCGTGCAACCAGAGATTATGAATGTTAACGTTGCTGAGAAAGCCGACAAGAAGACTACTGTCATTAGAAGATTTAATTACGAAAAGAGTAAGATTGATATTATTCCAAGAACCAAAACAGCTTTCTTTAAGAGACTATGAAAAGCATAGACCAAATCATCTGTGTATATAGCAGTATATAATTTAAATAGAATGTCATTAATCCTGTACATATAGTCTACATGAAGTTCTATGATTTATGCAACAAGTAGTAAACTTATTGACTAGCCAAGTCACGAAAAATAGTAGCTAGCGTATGTGAGAATGAGTTAAAATATGGGTTCTGCTGTACAAATATAAGTAATTAGACATTTCGCAAGAGAGAACAAATATAAGTGTTATCGTTGTATGAATGACTATTGTCAATTATGTAGCATTATTTATCATTTTTTGGATGAATGTTTTCTAAAGTTTGAATAAATATCATTTAACCAGGTGGTAGTTGACTGATATCAACTATGTCACTGATTTTGCCGTCGATATCTTCTTCATCGACTTCAGTTTGCAGAGGAGTTCTTGGTAAAGCCATCATACCACTTCTGGCGCATTCCAGCACACCAAATGGTTCAACTAGCTTCAAGAAAGCGGAAATCCTAGATGGCTTGGCAGAAAGTTCAACAATACAGCTAGTTTCACCAATATCGACAATCTTACCCCCGAAGTTCTTGGCCAAGTTGGTGATGTCGTTCAAATGTTCGTGCTTCAATCTCAGGACTTCACTTGCTTGTAAGTTGGATGGATGGAATTTCTTCTCTCTGATCTCAGAGACAATTTCGTGAGAGTCCTCTAGGTTGGCTGTAGATTTGTGGTGGTGGACTAATAGATCTTCAAAGTACTCAGAACCCAATAGAGAGACTCTGGCCATAACCAACTCTCTCTTGATGATCTCGGAGTTTGAGTAATCAAGGACAGCGTAAACTGGAATCAAGTCCTCGATTTGTCTTCTAGCTTGTTCGATAACTCCATCTTGACCCTTCAGCACGATAGTCATTCTACTCAGATCCTTGACCTCGGTGTTGCACACAACCAAAGAGTCAATGTTGAAGCCCCTTGCGGCCAAAGTACCAGAAATCCTAGATAACACACCAGGCTCGTTCTGGACCAGACAGTTCAGCACATGCTGCTTTCTAGGTTGACGGGATGGAGCTGGTGTCTCATATAAAATCGAAGACACAGCACTATTAGCATCCCAAGCCGGAGTGTCCACCACTGGCAAAGGTGGTCTAGCTGTATGCTTGTGTAACTGCTTGTATGTCATAGCAGATGTTGAAGAGGAGCTATGACGCACCAAACTCCTCTTCACACTATTGCTCAGAACAGTCCTAATCATATCCAATGAAGTTTTCCTATTCACGATACCGATCCCTTCTCGAACTGTAATACCCAGTTCTATCCTTCAAAGGTACCACAAAACAAATATGGTTATGTAACGGTAAAAATATAAGAGACAATTGTCAAAAGTATCAGTTTCCGCTACTGGCAAGCCCCATTCGTTACTTCACTTTTTATTTATTCCTTTGCCATTTGGCAAACAAGATTTTTTGCTTCATTGGATGACAAAATTTTTAGTTTCTCTGAGTCATCACTGGTCTAGTTGGGATTACATGAAAGAGGGCAGTCCTGGAATGCTAACTTGAACTACATATGGAGACTAGTACTGTCTCGCTGAAAATTTTTACTCTGACTATATTGCTTATGTAGATTGTCTACAAGTTTGAAAGGGCCGTCGTTACGCAATGTTATTGACTTTCACTCCTGGAGCAATGCTATGATCTTACGGATGTGGAGTCTGGCCATGAATTGGTCCCTGGCCAACTCTCTGACTTTCTTGATAAATGCATCAAATTCCAGTGCACCGCAGTTTAGTAGACGCGCCAAGACCTGTATCGTATCCGTGAGGGCCCTATCCCTTGCCACTAGGGTATATAATTGGTCCAACGCGGGAACCTCAGTGGTGTATACGGTATTGGAGTCCAGAGTTGTGCCGTTCTCAGCAATAAACTTCTCCACAAGTAAGGTCTCTTTGTCTACGTCTTCTATTCCCTTTTGTAAGCTTTCTCTTGACTCTATGATTGAGGATTTGATCCAGTTTAATTTTTCTGATTCATGGTTGTAAAGATCATCGAATTGTTTTATCGCGGTTTGTAACTGTGGAATGCGTGATTCAATCTGTTCTTTCTTGTAATTCTGATCCAATGTGGACAATTCATGGATGGTCATTTTCAATTTTTCGAGGGATTGTGTGTATGCATCTGAAACAGGTTTCTCATCCATTGAATCTAGTAAATCCACCATTGGCACCTCGTTAGGGACCGCATTCACAAATGTTCGCTGTGTATTTTGCACAGGATTTGCATGGTCGTCATGATGTGGTGGTTCTTGTAAATTCAATTGGCGTAATTGGTCGTGCAATGCATTGCTCTGTTGGGGTTTCTCGGGCAACGGTGGCGGCCCCATGGTACCATTTCCCGTTGGATTGATGGAAGCCTTTGATGGTCTAATTGTTGTATCTGTCTCTTGTGTCGGGTTCTGTAATGGCATTCTTTCTGGTATCTTTGGAATGCCATTTGGTCCCGGTATACTAGAAGTTTGGCCAGCAAACTTGATTGCGTTGTCAGTAGTCTTTGGAGGTAATGCTGGCTTAGGTGGTACGGGTGGAGACTTCTCAGCGTCAGTTGTTCCTGGCGCAACAGTACTCGAGAAAGTTACTGGTTGTATGGGTGCGATTGCATTGCACATATCTGCTAAATCCTGTATCACATTGAAAAGATTGGCGCTCTGTGGATTCCACTGTCGAAGCAAGCGGGTGTGTACTCTGCCATCGGGTTCCACAGATTCGTTAGTGGCTAACTGTAGATCTTTACCCAGTAGCTCTAAATCTATAAACAATAAAGGTTTCGCTATGGGATATGACTCTGGGATCCAGATAAGCACAGGCACGTCAAGCCCTTGCTCAATATGTATGCCACCGTATAGGCAAAGCAGCAACCGCGGAGAGCCATCCTCATCCGTGAAAACCCTTGTCCTTGGCCGCAAATTCTTGAATTCTGTCAACGTTTGTACAGCATCATGAAACACCAGCTTCGGCTGCTTGTATATGGGCTGAATAACTTTGAAAAGCCATTGTACCACGGGTTCTGGTAAAGGCGTCGACATCCCACTCAATTGAGCAATGTAATTCACTATAAACCGACGTAGATTGTAGGATTAGAGTCTCGAAATCTGTTATGTTGCTGACTATTCAGTCAAAACCCATATGGAGAAAGGGCCGTTCTTATGATGCTTTTCCCGGGAAATTGAAAAAGTACGAAGAGATGAACTTACTGGAGCTTAAAGTTAGACATCTAACAGTATAGATTCAAGGGATTCCCATCAAATATACTGTTTATAACGTTGGTGTTCCATTAAATTACGATTACCGTTATAGAATCCAGAATAGCGTGTGGCAAATATGAGTTTGTATGTGTTTCTTCCAACTTTTTTGTTAGGTTTTGCGATAAGGATAGACTTTTGGATCAGTTATACTAACATGGATTGCAACGAATACATTGCATACCTTTGACTTTACCAAATAGTTGCAAAGTTATATTCTTTTTTAAGGCATGTGGCTTGTTGAGGGGTGTGCTGTTTTTGGTATTAGACGTTGATTTCTTTACAGTTATACGGTTTTGAGTGTTTTATTGGTTGTTGTACTTTTATGTGTAGGGTTCTGGCAGGTGGCGCCAAAGGAGGATAGAACTGTGTGGAGAAGTACAGTAATACTGACACTTTCTATGATGTTCCTGATGTGGGCTATCACATACCTCGCACAGTTACATCCACTGGTGGTACCAAGACGTTCGGATTTAAGACCTGAGTTTGCAGAATAGATTTAGCAATCACAATCACAGATAAGTAGTACTGTTTTAGGTTGTGATTTATGGGATATTATACAATAAAAACAAAATAAAATAATAATATTTACTTTCTTTTTTCCAAATTATCTACCATTGGTAATTGAAATTATTAGGGATGTCGGTCTTGTTGGTCTTAAGGACCTGATATACATCCATAAGTAAAACATTTGGGCATTATAGTAGTAATATCATATCGGCGTATAGAATATCAGATAGCTGATAACATGTGGGATATTAAATTTAATGTTTTTATCAGCATTCCCTTTGTGTTATCACCTTAGTTTAAGTCGAATTTTCATGCCATTCATGACCGATGCAATTTGAACTAGTACGAAATGGTGTTTTACATTTGATTATTGGCTCTACTGAATGCATTGCTGTAGTGTAACTACTTTCTGCTAGAGATCTATCGAGGTTGATCAAGATGTCAACCTACTGCTTATAATTATGTATAGTTGCATCATTTTGTGCGATGGTTTCTGTATGAAAGAATCATAGCCCATCACTTCAAGTAATTTTTTATAGTGAAAACTGAATAATAGTCCAACTCAAACTGTTGCAGTAGTATAAAAGTAGTGGTAATTGATCATTAGAACTGCTATAGAATTGAGAGCGAGTGTCAATTGAAATATAGCCTGAGAAAAGCTGAGTGAAAATATTTAGGTAGTATAATGAAAATTATTAGCATTACGAAGGACTCTGCAAACAAAGAAGGTGCTACCATTGTGCTTTTACCAGAGGATAAAGAGGATCTATTCACTGTGCATCAAATTATTGACAAGGATGATGAAGTAATCTTCAAGAAGAAGTTCACCACTAACCTTGATGAGGCCGGTAAGAAGAAAAGTACCGACCTGGTTAAATTGAGACTGAAAATAGTCTCATCTGAGTTCGAGATGAGAGATGAATATTTGAGATATAAAGGTGTCACAGTTGCCGATGATAATGGAAACTCTAATGTGGATATACCCGTTGGTAAATTCTTGAGCTTTACGGTTAATTACAGCTTCCCATTTACTATTATAAAACAAAATTTTGATAGCTTTATGGAAAAGACATTGCAAAATGCAGCAAATCCTGAATCTAGGTCTGATACTGCAGCTATTGTTCTTCAAGAAGGTATCGCACATGTCTGTTTGTTGACTGCATCATCTACCATACTGAAACAGAAAATTGAATATAGTATGCCAAAGAAAAAGAGAGCAACAGATGTTATGAAATTTGATGAAAAGACAGAGAAATTTTACAAAGCTATCTATGAATCTATTAAGAAATATTACGATTTTTCGAAAATCAAGTTGATCCTGTTATGTTCACCAGGATTTTATGCCAAAACATTGCTGGAAAAAATTACCCAATACGCACAAGAGGAGAGAAATAAATCAATCATTGATCATCAATCATTATTCCTGGTTGCACACTGTTCAACAGGTTATTTACAAGGTATTAATGAAGTTCTCAAAAATCCACTATATTCAACCAAGTTGAGTGATACGAAATATGCTAAAGACGCTGCAATTATGGATGAGTTTATGGAACACTTGAATAACGACGATTTCAAAGCATGGTACGGTGAAGCTGAGGTAGAAAAAGCAGCGGAAATGGGTGCCATAAAATATTTATTAATTACTGATACCATGTTGCATAATGATGATATCAAAAAGAGGAAGAAATTCCTTGCTTTATATGAGAACGTCGAAAGTTCCGGTGGTAAAGGTGTGGTTTTCAGTACTTTGCATTCTCTTGGTGAAGAGCTAGATAGGATGACTGGTGTTGCATGTATACTAAACTATCCATTACCAGATCTGGACGAAGATCTTGAGGATGAAGAATCTGAGAACGATAATGAATTTGAAATTTAAAATAAGTTTAATTTTGCTCCGATAACTACTTCCATAAATTCCCGTAGATTCAATAGCATGAAAAACTGCTTGTGCTTAGATTAGCATAATCCAGAATACATTGAATTAGTCATTAATTATTTATTGGTGGCCCATCTATTTATAGTTTCGAACTAACTCACCTATTTAGTAATTAATCTTTTCGCTAAGTCTCGAAACGTTATCAGCTTAATATATGTGTCATATATAATACAAGTCAGAAAGTATAATTTTTGACAACGACTCACAATACAATAAAAGAAAATTAGACAGTAATACAACTACATAATAACACAATTTTTACTTGGATTGAATTTGGTCTTTTCTTTTGGACGTGTTTCTGTAGGTTTCTGTTGAGTTGTTGTTCCAGAGGTCTTTACTTCTGCCTTGCCAGTAGCGGATGTATTTTGCTTGGCGGATGGCTTACTGTCCATATTTTTACTAGATTTAGTTGAGGGCTTTTTGTCGCATAGCTTAGAGGCAGTTTCATAAAAGGTTTTACCTTGTGTCTTTGCCATTCTGAGTTCAAGAGAGGAAGGCTGTCTTGAACCGTCAGCACCAGCCAAGGTACCAGCACCCCAAGGACTACCGCCGTGGATGTCCTCCACATTCGACAATTCTGCAAATGTGTATTTGTAGCCCAATGGAACAAATACCATACCGTGGTGGACAAGGTAGTTCATACAAGTCTTGACTGTGGCTTCTTGGCCACCACCATAGGTACCAGTGCTGACAAATACACCTGCTGGTTTGCCCCATAGGGAGCCTTGAACCCAGATAGCGCCTGTTTTATCCCAAAATTCGGCCCATTGGGATGGAACATTACCAAAACGAGTGGGTACACCAAACAAGAAAGCATCATAATCGGTAAGAGTTTCGCCATTAGCAATTAGGAAGTCCTCTGGCTTTTCAGCAGCGTTCATTTGCTCCAGAACATCATCGGGAAGTGTCTCAGGAACTCTGAACAAAGTTACTTCACCACCAGCTGCCTCAACACCTTTTTTAATCTCCCTTGCAATGGTAGTTATGTGACCATAGCAGGAGTACGTAATAATTGCTACCTTAACCATTTTAAATTATTGTTTTTACCTTGGCAGTTGTATTCTGTAATTACCTCGATATTACGCTGATAATGTGTAAAACTATCGAGTTGCTTCTTTCAGAATGCTAGAATAGATAGTGTACATGTTATATATAAGAAGCATAATAGCTGTGTTTATATCCTCAAAGGGTGTCCTATGTAAAACCTATATCCAATAGAGGAAATTTAGGGTCAATAAGGATAATTGGTTAGATAGTGTTTACGAATACAATGCAAATATGAAATGAGCCATCCTATCAAATGCGTGAAGAGAAATTGAACCAATTGTTTGGCTAAATGGGTCTCTAAGGCCGGGCTTATTCAGTTAACTGGTGAGCTTCTATGGATACTGAGTTCTCTTGCAGCACCCATTATGTAAATGTGCTACTAGTTTTAAAAATAAGGTCAAAGGAATTACAGGGCAAGTCAACAAAACACTCCCTCAACTTATCACAGGTGAGACTCAATCGATGAGGTTTTCCCAAGAAGAGAAGCAAGACGTCAAGGTAAGCAGGGCAGACAACAAGCAGGCAGCGAAATGTCCGAATGTGTTTCCAAAGCAAAAACTCTCTTTTGACAGACCTTGAGAGAGACACATTCACCATCATTTGATAAAGAGCTCAAAAGGTAAAGATAAAATTGTCCCTTAATTATTGGTTCGAAGTGATAACTGTTTTCTTTCAATTTATCTCGGAAGCTGAATGCTGGTGAGCTGTTGGCGAACTGCTGGCGAACTGCTGGCGAACTACTGGGAAGTTGCAACCTTTTCAGCTAGGACAGCATACTGGTACCAAAAATAAATAAGCGAAAATAGTTATTCATGATATATCCATTAAATTCATCGGTTAGAACCTATTTGGGACCATCAGAATAGAGTCAAGTTAATCTTGGGAGTTAGTAACCTGTTATATTCAAAAACTTTTACTTGAAAGTAAAGATAAAAATTATACAAATGATATGTATTCATCAATTCATTATAAAAGGACAGACATGATAGAGTAATAAAAAATGGACTAATGATACTGAAAAGAAAAAGCTGTGTGTATTGATTGGCTTACTTTTCACAAAATCACATATACAGGGCAAAGTATGCAATGCGCTTATGAGAATCTCCTATATGGCATGCAATTAATTTTTACAATATGAACCTCCTTAATCCCTGACAAAAAGTCATCAAGAATAAAAAAAAGGTGTTGTTTGGCCTCCTTTTACATTTTATCGAGCTGTATTTCAGATTGTAGGAATATAAAAATCGATATGGTTGCAAGTATTTTCTTTCACAAAAAATAGGAAAAAAACATTATAACTTAAAAGTTGAAAACAAACGGGATTCATCACAGCTGATGATTAAAGCTGATTTTGTATCTTGCAGTAAAAATAAATAGAGCAAAACAGGAAATTAAGAATATTAATAATTGTTAGAAAGATCCCATTTCATCCTATTTATTTCTTGCTTTCAATAGATTTTACCAATTCCTTGAACTTCTCGGTGGAGAAAGACTTTGGTCTTTCAATTGGAGCACCAACAGCTCTGTCGATGATCAATTGTGGAAGAACACCGAATGCTCTGGAAACACCGAACAATACAGTGTAGAAGGAAGCTTCAGTTAGGCCGTAGTATTGTAATAGAACACCGGAGTGGGAGTCAACATTTGGCCATGGGTTTTTGGTCTTACCGTGCTTGGTCAAGACCTTTGGAGCAACGTCGTAGATGGTAGAAACCAACTTGAACAACTCGTAGTCTGGGAAGTGCTTTAGAGCAAATTCACGTTGAGCAGTGTAACGTGGATCTGTCTTTCTTAGGACGGCGTGACCGTAACCTGGGATAACTCTACCACCGTTCAGCGTGTCCCATAGGTACTTCTCAACAGTTTCCTTTGAGTAATCACCCTTGACCTCTTCTCTGAAAGTGAACAACCATTCCAAAACTTCTTGGTTGGCACGACCGTGCAATGGACCAGCCAAACCGTTCATACCAGCAGCAAAGGATAGGTAAGGAGAAGATAGAGCGGAACCGACCAAGTGTGTGGTGTGAGCAGAAACGTTACCACCTTCATGATCGGAGTGGATAGTCAAGTACAATCTCATCAAGTCGACGAAATCTTTGTTAGTGTAACCCAATAGGTGGGCCAAGTTCTTACCGTAGTCGGCGTTAGGGTCGACTTGGCAGATCTTACCATCCTTAAAGATGTTACGGTAGATCTTGGATGCAATAACAGGCAACTTACCCAGCAGGTCTAGGGAGTCTTCGAAAGTGTAGCTCCAGTATTCCTTCTTGTTAACACCTCTTGCGTAAGCCTTAGCGAACTTGGACTCTGTTTCTAAAGCGTTAACGGCAATGGACAATTGAGCCATTGGGTGCAAATCCTTTGGTAAGCTGTCCAGCAACTTCAAGACATGTTCTGGAACTTCAGATCTGGAGGCCAAGTCAGCGGAGAAAGCCTTAACTTGAGATTCGGTTGGGACTTCACCGGTCAATAGCAACCAGAAAAGAGCTTCTGGGACTGGTTCGGAGCTGCCACCAATGGTAGGCAATTCCTTCTTGATTTCTGGAATGGTTCTACCTCTGAATCTAATACCTTCCTCAGGGTCTAGCACGGAACCTTCCCAAACGATACCTTTAATACCACGCATACCACCGTAAGCTTGCTCCAGTAGTAGTTGGTCAATGACGGTCTTACCATGTTCTTTCTTGAATTGCTTGATCTCTTCTGCTTGTTTTGGGAAGATGTCAGCAAATGTGTCCTTCAAAGTCTTTTCGGAACTTATGGAAGTGGCACTGAATGCTCTCGTAGAAGTGAAAGCTTTGTAAGCTTGTGCCCTCAAGGCTGGGGTAGCTCTAGCTGCTGAGGATAAAGACATAGCTCTTGTAGTTAAGATTTGTTTGTAATAATGACTAACTGTGAATAGCTTTTCTCCTTTTCTTTATTTCAGTTAAATTAACGAAATAAAAATAAAATGCAATGTTTCGAGAGAAAAAATTAGGGATAGATTTTTCAAAAGAAATAAAAATCACAAAAGAATATTATGGTTCAGTAAAAATTCACAGAAGTTAGAAAGTACAATAGAATTTATAACAAAAATATGATAATTCTAATATATTCTTTCCCTTGTTCTGTCAGTGGATATTATATTTTTAGATTTTCCTTGTCAAATGTTATTGCAGGGGAAACAAACTAAAAATTATCAAATAGAAATAAAGTGTAAATTAATTCCTTGTCGCTAAAAAAAATTAATCGATTTAGAATATTGATTGCTCGGTACTGTTTTTCTATTCTTTTGTAATAAGTATATGACACAAATTTTTACAAAAGAAGACGAGGAAATATAAACTATTCTTGAAATATAATCTTCAAAATCCAAAAACCGAACTGTCCGATATATTGCAACAAGTTGCAACACTTATATATAATTTTTTTTTTGTTGTCTGCTCTTCAAAAGAAAATCAAAATAAATTATCAAGAGCCTGTGCCATTCCTATTTTTTTGTCTTGAAAACACCACGTCCGTGACCACACAAATAGCAATCCTATTGAAATGTGTGTGCTAATATCCGAGTTTATTGTATTTTAGTGGTTTCCCGTAAATTTAATATCTACAAGCTTGTAATAACATCATGATGGTCATTCTTTTTTTTTTTCCTTTGAGTTTTGCGACTTCTGTATCTTCAGTTTTTTCATAGCTTGCAATTTGCTCTTTAAAAAGCATGCTACTCTACATGTAAACTTTAGTATGAACACTTCACTTCACTTCCACTTCGCACTTCACATAAAACTGGGAAGAGGGATAATATAGAGATGGAGGGGAGAAAGGACTTCCAAAGACAAAAGGTAATAGCAAAGAAGGCCCAAAACAAAAAAAATTAAGGGCACAAATTAGATGTTACCAGTAAAACCCCGTTGGAAGGAAAGGAGAGGAAAGGGAGTCGATAGGCCAGCGCAAGGAAGAGAGAGTAGAGATGTAGAAGAGATCTTCTTTTTCCAACATACTGCGTAATTTTGATTTGTTGTGATTGGTAAAACGGGAAAACGTAAGGAAATCCCACCAAATGCTAACAACCCTCAGCAGTAATAGCCATGGGAAAGCTATACGTAAACTGTTTTTACAAGGTAAACAAGGAGCCGCAAAGCAGAGTTTAACACTTCAAGAAAGAAGTTCCAGCACAACGAGATCGACTTCTCCCCTCTCCTCCCTCGAGAAAAGAGAATTAGGGAAGCACGAAAGATTTCGAAAATGAATGTAGTCTCTCTAATTGCACTTCAAGCATTGGCTGAGAAGAGAAGAAGAAACAAAATGAGAGAGTTACGGAGAAACGCTACAATGGCATTTCATTGGTCAAAAGGGTAAGCCAAAAACTTGTAATTCTCGGGATTGTGATCATGTACTGTACCAAAAGTTGCAAAAAAAAACATATTTTGTTTTGCGGGAAAACGGAATCCAAAAAAGGAGATAGTAAGCAGACCAAAACCTTGTGCGAGGATGAACATCAATATTTTCTTTCATTGTAAGAAAAAAGAATAAAAATAAAAACTGGGATACTGAAAATGTGTCTATAACCCGTACTGGGATTAATGGGGGGGGAGGAAATGGGGAACCTAAGAGAGAAGCCTTACGCTAAAAAAAAAAAAATTAAAGAATAAGGGCTTCGGACCAATAATATCACTGGCTTTCTGTCTATTTGCTAACTTCCTTTGCACTGGAATCTGAATCTGAATCTCATGTTAACCTGCGAAGCCCTAAGAAAAATGAGGTAAGAAGACCTAAAAGACCTAAAAGACCAAAAGGACCAAAGAAAAAAAAAGCTCTCAATTTCAGGTCCCTAGGAGCTGTTTTTAGCTTTAGGGCTTGGATAAAGAGAAAAGAGCCCTTCCTAAAGGTCATATGTAACTTGTTTGGTAGTTTCTGCTGTACCAAGCATTGGTGATCAATAGGACCTAAAAAAGACAGTGCAGAAAACTTTAGGGGAGAGCATAGAAACTCCGTGGCTCTCTGGAAAAGGATGGGAGAAGTTAGAGGTCATGCACTTTTATTCTTTCCCCCCTCCTTCTAAAACTGACTAAAAGAAAGCAGGGCCGAGGACGTAAGATTCTAACAGCTGAAGAGACAGACAGAGAAAGAGAAGGAAATGAGAATAAGGGCGCAGGAGTAGAACCAGGAGTTGAAGCCAGACGGAGAGAATCCTGAGAAAGAATAAAAAGTGCGTGACCTGCTAGACTACTACGCACAAAACTGTCCTCCTTCAAATTACACGCGTAGGAAACCACAGTATATTTCCAAGTGTAATGCCTACTTCTATTTCTATTTCTGAGAATATGTGTGGCAACAAGCAATAGGAAGCGTTGAAAGACGTTGAAAGACGTTGAAAAGCAAAGGACTGTCTGAGGAGTATGGTACAGTAGAAGAGTAAATCAATCTTCAAAATTTGGCACTAAATACTCGCAGAAAGGCTAACAGCAGAGCATTCCCAAAGCCATTTCACTGCACACACGTCTTCTATCCCCATCTTCCATTACTAGCAGACTAGTCAGAAGCTAACAGAAAATTAACTATTCAATAATAGGACATCGGTTGTCTTTAACTGTCAATTAGAGAATAATTTTCCTATTCCACTTCTCTTGTTACGTGTGTTAGTGTTGCTGTACTAAATTGGAGATTATCGAAAGGTAAAAAAAACAATTGCCGCCTTTATCCGATTAGGCTCGTAATATCGCCTGCAATTTGAACGGCACCCCGGTGACGGTGTACTCCTTCAAGGAGTAAGTTACGTTTCTCCTTAAAACAAGATCTAAATCAAAAATCTATCGTCAAAATGCGGTTAACTCAGGAGAATCCCATAAAAGGCACCATATTGAAATGGATGATGACCATAAAAAGTGGGGTATTAGCTTTTCAGAATTGTAAAAGTGTTTTAGGAAGACCGTGAGTTACATGTTTCTCAAAAGTATGTGTGACCTACTTCCATGATGAAGTTTATATTACTCCAATATTTTCCTGTTAGTCTGTACACTAACAATACTCATGCCTTACTCCGAAATAGAAGCAAGGGACATGGTCCACTTTCCCAACTTCAAAGGTGTCTTGGATTGTTGTGTAATGTACCTTTCTTTTAGTGATTCCGTAGGAGTACTTATTAAAACATCTCCGAGAACACGGAGCTGATAAGGATCTACGGTTTTCTTCCCCATCTCTTTGACGGCTGTCCAAGAACATTGACGAGGATACTATGTAATCGTATCCTGTGCGGTTATCCTTACCTGAATCAAGTCTCTCATTTCAGTGGTAGGAGAAGCTACAAGTAGGTTGGAAGTGGAGGGAAGAATCATATCTTGTCATAGACTGTACTCTTTGTAAAAACGCGTTATTAGAATGAAATGCACGCATAACCACCCATTGAATTGCATGTAATTTTTTTGGCGTCTCACATACTTGAAAACAGGAAACTTTTTACCACACATTTTGGTCTAGCTGTAACTCATAAATGGGAATTTCTATCCCATGATTTCATAAGGTTTCTGTTGTTACTCTATTTCTCGTTTGATGGGGGAGGGATCTAGGCGGTTATCATATCGTAAATTCATGATAATCAATAAAAGTATATTCTGTTTGGAGTAAATCTAAGGTTGTGAAAAAATCACTTGTTCCCTAGCGCTTGTCCTTTTGTACACTCAGCAGCAGCTTAGCTTCTCTTAGTTCTCTTCTTAATTTATTAACTTGGTTTTGAACGGATGAGCGTTCATTGATTAATATACAGCATTTGGATTCTAATTCTTGAATGTTATTTTGTTGTCTTTCTACTATTTCATTCAACTCCCTCTCTCTTTTAATGTTTACGTAGTTCCTCTCGGTGTGATCGATCTCTTTGGCTACATTTATAGATGGGATTAAACTAGACTCCTTTAATTTCAGATACTTAACCTTTTGCTCTTCGTACTGTTCTTTTAATAGAGATAATTCCAAATCCATTTCTTGTTTACTAACACTATCTTCGATTAGCATACGGATGGATTCCTGGATTGGTTTGATCCCCCGCCTTTTCTCTTCTTGATGTGCAAAATATCCTAGAAGCTTTCTTAGCCGCCCATTTTCCTCCTTAAGCATACTCAACAGCCTTATGTGTTCTCGGTTCGAAGCAATTTGTTGTTCGTCCAAACGGCGCTTAACTTCTAGTGTTCGCTCCTTGAAATTTTGTGGAATGGCTCGAGATAAAAGTGAAAACATCTTGCAAACGCTATCGTAATCCAAATCCGTTGGAACTTCAAGATCCATATTACATAATGTAAAGCATCTACTTATCAGCAGTCTCAGCGCTTCTAGCTCTTCATTTCTATCTGTCTCTGTCTGATAATATTCCATTTGGGTAGTGTCCACTCTTCTAGTCTCGGCCTGAGCTTTCTCTGTAGTATCAAATATACCACAGTCTTGCATACCTGTCTTTGAAACATTATTCTCTGGAAAGTTTCTCAATATAGATTTTAATCGTAATCCTCCCGACGTTGCAATGTTATTAACGGTTTTTCGTTGCCCATCAAGTTTCAGTGGAAGTGTTTCTATTGTGTCGTCATCCGAGTATGTAACTATTGTGTTCCTTGGGTTGAACTGCACACTGCAAGTTTTCTTTCTAGTCATTATATGGTTGTTTGTTTGTTTTTGAGAAGCCTTAGTTATTATTTGTAGTCTTTCATATCACTGATAATTATCTACTTTTACAGGCTATATATTAATATATCGGCGTAAATATGATCCATATTCAACTCAACCTGATAAATCGGATATCTCTTCGAGGAATAACTTCCAATGGCGAACTATAATATTATTATCATTTTAAAACTTGGGTCACAAAGTCGGTTTAAGGTCATTCTTTAGGTTTATGTATTTGACACTAAATATAAAAGGAAAATACTGTTATTTTTTTCCAAAGGACACAAATAAGCCCAACTCTCTCCAACACACTACGTTTGATAGCTAGCCTTGAAATCACTCAGTAACTGAATGTATATGATAAAAAAGTCTGTGGTGATCTCTAACCTCCCCAACCCCCATTACACTCTGAACTGTGGTAAGACAAAATCGACCGATTGCAATACTGGCGATAAGAGCAGAAAATAAAATATCTTCATGCAAGGAATATCTTTATATTTAGTTATAATGTGTAGTTGAGTATAAATAGTAGACAAAAAGCTCGATTTATGCATGTTTATGATACACACATATGCTAAGCTCATTTATGTGTTAAGAGTGTAAATGTATTAAAATGAATGCGTGTATCTTTTTTACAATTGATTTGAAGATAGTTGCCGTCACATCACAGTGTGTTTCAAAGTTTAATAATATTAAGCAAATTGGCAGATTTATCTTATTGACAGTTTTTATTGTATTGAAGCAACAACCTGTTGTCATATAGTTTTCATGCAATTAATAATCTCCTGGAGGAGGAAAAAACTTGTAATTTAACAGAAGTAGAAAGAAGTTGAGTGCATTCATGATATAGTTTCTGATAGCAAGCAATAGCAACCTATTTCCGACCCTTTTCTTCCATTAGTTGCCGGAATTAACTAAAGTAGTATTCATGACATCTGTATCATGATTGGCTGGTCTTTCATTTGCAAACTGACTTAGTATCTTGTTTTCTTCCAGTGAATATCTCCCTGTTCTTATACGATTTATTGGCCTTGCTTCATGACTATCAGAAAGAGGGAAGATCAGGTTAGAATATAATTGAGTAGAGCCTGCCAGCTTACCTTGTACTTTCGCATTAATAGTGGCTTTATTAAATATAAACGAAGAAAGTTCACTGTCAGATGTGGTAATGCTAGATGGAACACTAGCTAAACTGCTTGCATTATCTGTTAAAATAGATGTTGATGAAGAGGAAGATGAGTCTGTGGTGGAAACAGATGAAGATGACGATGAGGGTCTACAAAAATAGTTTGAGTTCAAAAATTTCTGATAATCTGTATCTGGACTATGAGGAGCTTGGTCGGTATCAGATTTCCTAGAAGTCTCTGTGTCCTTAGCTTCTTGAGATGAACTAGCCACTTCTGGTAACAATATTTGATTTCCTGTATCTTCAAGTTCAGTATCTACAACGATATTATCCCACTTGGTATTAAATACAGGGTCCTCAGTCGATTCAATAGTAGTTGTACGATCAGAAAGGTCGTCTTCCGGTTCTGAGTTTTCCATAGGAATGTTATATGAAGTTGATATTGAATCTTGGAAGGACTTGGGGGCGTCTATGCTTCTCAGATCCTTAGCAGTTAGACCACTTGGACTAGCAGGTGTGGGTTTTGTTATCGTTTCTACGGAGTTGTTGGAAGTGCTATAGCAGTCATAATACTCGATCGGTGAATCCACAGTTCTAAAAGAAATTGGTGATTCACCTGACAATTTCAAAGCTTCAATATCTATTGTAGTGTCCGTCACCACGCTTTGCTTGTCATCAGAAACCTCATTCTCATTAGATCTAACGGGTTCTATAGTAATTGGTTCATTAAAACTCTCAGTTATTGGATCAGTTACCACTTGTAAGATTGGATTATTGGAAATGTTTTCCTCTATCTTATTAGTTATTGAGGGCACGATAGGTTCAACAGGTTCACTATTTAACTCAATATTAGCAATTGAATGGTTCATTAAGTTAACAGTGGTTAACGTGTCCATGGAATCATTAAGATTTGCGTAATCAAATTCGGATATGAATCTTTCTCTCTCTGTGAGCGGCTCATGTAAGGATTGGCAGGTGGCATTTATTCCAATTCTTTGGTTCAGATCGGTGGGGATAGTAGATGTTGAATCGTATAGGACTTCATTGAGTCTCTTCGGCTTTATGTAGCTAGTAGGGTCACTATGGTATAAATGTTTTAATGGCGAAGTGTTATAGTAGTCAGTGTTTTCACTGAACTTTCTGGATATTACTCTTCTCCTGCTCTTTAAAAAGTTTTTAGAGTAATTACTTCTAGAAGGTGAACTTGATTTCTTATTTTGGCTGATTTTTTTAGGGGATTCCTTTCTAGCGAGTTCCTTTTTCTCCTGTTCCTCGGCGGTTACAATTACATCGTTAGCGATGGTGTGCTCTTTACTGGCCTTTAGTACGCAGTTATAGTTTCTGTAGTTGTTATTGTCATAGTAGGTTTCGCCATTTACATCATAGCGGCAACACAGTTCCATGTTTAGATAAGTATCGTTTGATTTGAATTGCAAAATGCGTTTGAATTGCAAGATATATTTCAAAGAGCTTAGATTTATCTTGAATTCAAATTCATCGATCTCCGCGGAAATCGATTTAGTGAAATATGCAGTAATGTAGTGAATGTCGTTCCAATTATTGAAAGTATATTTGACTTCAATAAACTTTTCGTAGTTTAAATTTTTTACTAGGATCTTGCCTACTATTTTATCATCAATGGTGGAGTCCTGGGCTAAGCTTACTAGTTTGATGTTACCATCGCTGTTCTCAAAACTATGTTGACCTGGATTCACGTCAACGAAAGTCAATAACCAATTAACTTCTGAAGCCAGTTCACAGTTTTGAAGGTTATCATCGGCTACATGTGTGATTGAAGTGCGACGTGACGTCTGCGCTTGATTGCTTGTACTACCATTGAGATCATTGAAATAGTGACCTGCACTATTATCTGTTTGGCATACATTGGTACTAAAATTTGGAATTATTTTACATGTACTGCTATTATTTGAATCAAGGAGACCAGCTCTTTGTTGATTCGTATTTGAGCAATCCGGTGGTCCCAGATTCTTGTTACTTGTATTAACATTATAAGCAGCAGGGAAAATCTTACCGAAGAAGTTCTTGAGGTCATCATCGTGTATGCCGTCATCTTCTTCGTCATCTTCTTCGTCATCCAGGAAGAAACTTATAGTTGACTTGGATTTAATCCCAAGGAAGTTCAAGTCCTGGTGTTTAGTGAAATCGTCATAGTCACTTAGATACAACACGTTGTTCAATGATGTAGAGCTTACATTAGAGCTTTCGGATTCTCTTAGTGGTTTCAAAGTGGGCGAGTTTTCATGAGATATAGAAATCGGTTCCGAGTTCGAGTCAAAGCTCTTGACCGTCGTCAGATTAGTAGCAAATCGTACATTTTTCAAAGATGAAGCTGTACTTAGAGATGAGATCGTAGATATGTTTGATAGCGATCTCGTGTGGCCCAATTTTGAGTCATTACGTATAGCATTATCGAAGGAAGAGTATGATTTCAGCGAGGGTTTCAATTTGGCATTCTTTTGGACTTCTGTATTTTGATTCAATGAGATGTATACACTCATCTCAGGTCGAAGAAGTGTACTTTATTTTTCTATTAATAATCAAAGAAAATGATTAGCAAAAAAAACAATAATAAATTCAATATCAAAATTATCTTTTTTTATTTGTTTTTTACTTTGTCAATAAGCGAGTATAACTCCTGGAATTCAGTTATTTCTATTTAATATAGTTTTTGATCTTATCTGCGTAACAAAGTAATACCTTCTTGATACGATATCCGTCTAATTTTACAGAGTAATTTATATAATTTTTTTTTTCTGTTTCTGACTCAAGGGTATGTATGGTTGAGAGCCACAAGAATATTTATAAGATCTTATTTTTTGGTTTGGTTTTAATACTTTTGTATGTTTTAGTTTGAAGAGTCTTTGAGAATTTTTTTTTCTTGCCCTGGCTCATCCACGGTCTCTTGGGACTATATAAGGGTCACACAGAAACATTCGTGTCAAGCCCAAAAGAAACCCATCCTTTCCCAAGAAAGTTTATCAGCAGAGCAATTACGTCTTTGGCTTTCCTTCTCGTCTTAACACTTCCCTTTGTGTCCGTTGTGCAGGTGTATCTCTGGGCAGATGAGTATGTCTTTCCCTTTAGTCTGATTCCTCTTGCACTGTGAATACTACGACTTTGCTCTACAGTCTCTGCGTACGCCGTGTCCTTTGTGTGTTGGGTTTTGAAGTTTGTGGGGGGGAGAGGAAGGGCGGGAGTTATATTGTGCTGGGTTTGCGCTTGTGCATGATTTCACACTGAGGTACTCCTTTTGTCACAATTTCCTTTCCCAATCTGTTGATCACAGAGACTCACACGCAGAGAGTACTCTGTTTGTGGGAAGGAAAAAGAAAAAGAAAATACCGTACCTGTACTTCATTAATGTAGTTCGTCTCTCTCTATTCCTTGTCTTCGTATTCGCTCTATGCCCAATTGACTCTTCAAAGCACTCAGGGTGCGCTGTAGTGGAGCCTCTGCCTTGGTATACACAAGTTTCAGAAGTACAACTCAAAAAATGGGTACCTGCAGTCACAATTGCAAGTACAAAAGATGTACGCACACCTTTTTCCCTATTTCATTTCTATTACGTTCCCTGTACGCTAATTTTGAGTTCTACAACTGCGCGAATGATACCCGAGGGAAGGGATGGAGAGTTGTTGTGGGTAGTCATCCTCTCTCTTTCACCCCCTTCTTCCTTCCCCCCCGCTCCCCAAGGTGTCCGGGATTTGTCTGTCTAACTGATATTCCAGTTGTTTGCTTTTTATTCCAACAATATCCGTCTATCTCAACGAAATTCTTCTGTCCCCTTTTGGCAAACATTCTTTTCTTTTAATCATTTTCTTTCCCCCCCCCTTTCAAAAAAATCTCGCACTACGGATGTTTACTGTAACAATGCCTTCTTGAAATTTTCTTTGTGGTTGTTTCTTGTGTGCACTTCTATTGAGATCAATGGAAGAACCCGAACATCTCTCGATTTTCCTGCGGGATATTTCAAGAGAGTGGTCTTCTATTTCGGGTACCGCGTTTGTGGAATTGCTAGCGATCGAACAACGGGAACGGATTGGGGGGGGGGGGGTGGAAAACCTTCCCTACAAAACAAGGAAGAGACTACGGGAATTCTAAAAAAAGACAAGACTAAGCCCTTTACTAATTCCCAGCCATCTGAATCTTCAAAACAGCCTTCTGAAGGAATTGCAGAAATCTCAAACTCATCGTGAGGAAAAGGATACTGAGACGCTACGGGGAGGACGATGAAGTAAGGGGCAGAAAAGAAAGGTATTATCACTGGAAAGGGTTTGTACATCCCATCTAAAAGCTTTGCGCAGACGCCCTTGCACAACTTTTTTGGAATTTCCTATATTAAGCGATTGAATCATCCCTCGTTCCTCAACAATACGTGAACAATGTACCACATCGGTGCTGGTACGATCCTTTCTGTGGCATGGAGAAAACAAAATTTAATCTTTTGGAGTGGAGAAAATCTTTCGATCCCACAGAGATGACTGAGCCAGGGCTTACAAGATACACGAACGTAAATGGTTGTATGGGGGTATGGAGTCTAGAGAAGCAGATGAGAAAAAAAAGCATAGAAAATGTATTACCTGATTCGGTAATATTTCTTATCTTGTTGTTGATTCAAATTGTGTGGATTGTGGGGGGGGCCGGGAAAAGACAGGATGTGATTCAAACAAACGCACTGCACTGCTAATGCCTTTGTGTGGAAGTCTGACATGGCCGCCCACAGATGGTCCCGTATTACTTGTAGTAGAGATCACAAAATTTTTTGGGTTGATAAGAAGGCCCACGAAGATAAGGGCAGAGGAGTAAGATATATATTTATAAGAAAAAAATATACTAAAATACCGCGTAGGCGTAGAAAGCATTGACGGCTAGTTTTATACTAGGAGAAGGAATCAGATCTATAATAAACAACAGCGAAACTGTAAATGATAACATATAGAAGGATATACCAAAAATGCAACTATACCTTTGTATATTAGATAAGATATTCATTACTCATTCAATTATTGATATATTGAATCACTTTCGCCTAGTTTTGTTACCTAGAGAAGGGTATTAGCGCGATTTTTTTTTCCATCAAGAAAGACAGTATTTGCTGTAGAATGCCGTTTAGCCTGCCTTTACTGCTATCTGGAACTGAATTGAAAACAAATACTAGAAGTACTAGCATTACTTTATTACTGTTATGTGCTGTAGTTTTTATGTGCTGTATATATCTCAAGCTTTCTACAAGAGAAACATCTGGTACTCGATTGAGTGCTGTTTCAACTCAATAATTCAAGTATTCCCATACACAGATGTGACCTGAACCATTATTTTTTTTGCTGGTTACTATCCCACTCTCTTGGAACCGTATTGTTTGGAATTGAAATGATGGGTTTGAAATAGGGCAATATATCCCCAATTCCCAATTACATTATATCAAAAGGGCAAAAAAAATAATCAATTGAAGAGTGTACTACATCGAATGTGTCATAGTGCGGTTATACAGTGAACATTCCCGAAATGGCAACTCTCTGGCCTCTCATTTTTGTTTCTTAGCTCCCGACTGCCCACCTTCGTGATAATTGATTGCTTCTTTTTCTTTTTTCAGCCTTTGTTCCGGTTTTTATCCTCTTGACTGCCTTACATAACACTGTCTGTTTGCGGTGCATCCCATTGAAGTCGATTCTCTGTCAAGAATGCACCCACTAAAAGAGAAACTCTGTCTCTTAGCAGCATATTGATAACATTGCAAGACTTTGCTGTTCTCAGCTGGAACAGTAAAATAAATAATATGCTAATACTAATTGAATAAATCAAGTATACAACGCAAAATAATATTTTCAAAAAGCTTCATGAGTGGGTATGGATAAATATTTTTCCATATTATCTCAGTTGCTTTTTATCTACTACGGTAGTAACATTTTTCAGTTCAGTTAATTTCTCTATTTTTATTATATTTAGTTCTTTCGGTTCGTGCCGAAACTATGTCACTCGGCTAATTTATTGTATTTGCAAATGTTTGCCTTGTTGATATCAATGTGAAAGTACTTTTGTTTTCTTAATGTTACAATATAAGGAGACTCCCTTTCTGCTAGTATATACGCTTCCATTGAACCATCATTTTCAACTCTTTATAATATCTCATGCTGACCTAATGCAGAATAAAAATAGGTAGTTGTATTAAAGGTGTGTTCCAGGTAATTAAAATTTTACAGAATCCTAGATGTGATGTCTTGAAACACTAATCAACACACCTTTGTGTATGCTGATATGCTATACTTGAAAAATATAATAATGTGAATGTACAAGGAAATGATGATACTGTGTTGCGAATTATATGGTATACTTATGCTTTTTTTATTGTTTGTTTTTAGTCCCGAGAGCTTACTCTTTGGTGCTGTATGATCTTCTGAACTTGTCATCGATCTCAGTTAGATAGTAAGTGCCGGCTCTCAAGTGGTCAATAGAGCCAGTTGGCTTGAAACTCTTTTGCAAGTGTGCCTTCTCTCTTAGCTCAATTGCGGCTTCGTATTGTTGAGGGGTGAGGCACTCTCTGCTTTGTAGCTTGTTGTCGATGTCCAGCTTGCTGACTATGTCGCTGATGTCACCGCGGACAACAAGAGAGAACAGAGAAGCGGCTAGACCACTACCGTAAGAGAACATACCGATACGCTTGCCCTGTAGTTGCTCTTGGTCAACATATGATAATAGAGAGGCCAAAGAGGCGTAGACAGAACCAGTGTACATGTTACCAGTGTTGGTTGGCACGTTCAAAGAAGGAGCAACTCTGGTGGCATGGTGTGGCTTGGCAACGTTGACGAATAACTTCTCAACAGATTTGTCGACTAGAGACTTTTCGTAATCTAGAGTAGCCAAAGATTGGTCAACGTCTGGATATAGAGATGGGTTACCACGGAAGTCGTTATACAAAAGTCTACCGTAGGATTTTGTGACCAACTTACAAGTAGGGACATGGAAAACGTTATAATCGAAGTGCTTCAACACATTGCATGCTTCATTACTGATTGGTTCCTGAACCAATCCGCGGGCAATGGCTTTCTTTGAGTAAGCTTTGTACACTTGGTCAAGGGCCTTAACGTAACAGGTTAAGGAGAAGTGACCATCGACAACAGGGTATTCACTAGTGAAGTCTGGCTTGTAGAAATCGTAAGCATGCTCCATGTATGTACCTCTCACAGAATCGAAAACCAATGGTGCATCTGGACCAATCCACAGGGCAACGGTGCCGGCACCTCCTGTGGGCCTAGCGGCACCTTTGTCATAAATAGCAATATCACCGCAAACAACAATAGCGTCACGACCATCCCAACTGCTAGATTCAATCCAATTGATAGAGTTGAAAACGGCATTGGTACCACCGTAACAGGCGTTGACAGTATCGATACCTTCCATATCACCGTTACCTGGGAACAATTGAGTCAAGACAGTCTTCACAGACTTGGACTTATCCACTAGAGTCTCGGTACCAACTTCCAAACGACCGATCTTGTCGGTGTCGATGTTGTAGTTCTTGATCAAGTTTGAGCAAGCAGTCAAACACATGGAATAGATGTCTTCACGGTCGTTAACGAAAGACATGTTAGTTTGACCTAGACCAATTGTGTACTTACCTTGAGAAACACCGTCGTACTTCTCAAGTTCAGCCTCACTGACATATTGGGATGGGATGTAAACCTCGATACCTTTAATACCAACATTAGTTGGTCTGGCAGCTTGGAAATCGGTTCTCTGCTTCTTAATCTCAGTCATTAGATGTTGTTGTTGTTTTTTAGCTAGTGCTGATTCAGGATCTGTGGTTTCAAGTTATTTAATTGAATGTATGTTGTTTTACGTTTCCCACTTTGCCTCTTAACAGCAACTTTGATCCAATTTATATATGAAAAAAATTTTCTACAATGTAAGCCAGAATGGAGAGAGAAGAAAAAAGACCTCCAATTCAAATAAGTTACATATCTAATACAAATTGCAAGCTATTCAAGAATAAACGAACTTTCAGTGCGCTGCTTCTCATCATTTTTCCCTTCAAGTTCTTTTTCCTTTCAAAATTTTTTTTTCAACAATGTTCACAAACAGCCTTTGTGATATTAGAGAAGGACCCTAAACGAGCCATCTCAAACTACAAACTTAACCACGATGCTCCCATCGGAGATACAATACTCTTAAAGAGTTTACTTTTTTTTATTTCACCATCTTTCCTCCTTTTGCTTTTGCTTCTACCTCCTCTTGTCTTTATTACCAGCGATGAGCTTAGCACCGCTATATGAATTAGAATGCAATATACACTATCTAAGTTTCCAATTCAAAACACACGAAGAAACTTCCTCCCATTCACTCATCGAGAATAGAAATCGAGCAGCTTACTACCACCATCACTATGCTCTTCCCTCTACTTTCGCCTTAACAGCAACACAGTGCACCCCGTATACACTCCATATATACCCAGTTGTGAAAGATCCCCCTCCCACCTTACGATCCTCGCAGCACTTTTGAATCCCGCACCGATCGAATGCCTCTGGAAACACCGATGAGACCGATGAGACCGAGAGTATAAAGGTACTAAGGTACTAAAGTACGAGAGCACGAGAGTATAAAGGTACTAAAGTACGAGAACATGAGAGCAACTCGCCTTTGTCTGCATTACAAGCAGGAAGCCACTTGGCCTTTTGGGTCTTGTGAGTGGTAGTGTCGTAGCTAGTAATATAAATCATGTGCCGTGTTTACGCAGTGGCAATTCGTGTGTTGTTATTAATGGCATTCCCACCGTTTTCTCTTTCTACATTTTCTTAATGTTTCGTGTCCGGGTTCGATTCTCGGTGGAAGCAGTTTTCGTGTGCTATCATTTATAGGCTTTTTCTTGCCCTCTTAACTGCCATCCCATTGTCTTAGGGTGTTGCCATCGCATGTGTGGGTTTGACAAAATAATATTGTTCTATATTGAAGTTGTCTTAAATGGTTCATGGTTAAAGAAAACCATTCTTTATACAGGTTTTATTTTAAAAAAAACAGCTTGGCATTATTGAGGCATAAAGCTGATCACCGCAGAGATGCTGTTGGAAGAGTTGCCCTCAGAAGTTCTGATCAATGTGTTCAGTTACCTGGATGAGAAGGACTTGTACACTTTGCAAGGTCTCTCAAGAAGGTTTGCCTCTTTGATCGGAGACGAAGAGCTGTGGAAGAACTTGTTTATTACACGGCTGCATACAAGTTACTTCCCGTCCTTCTCGAAGTCCCAACGGTATAGCCACGAGTATGTGGCAAGAGTGTCGGGTGTCAAGCAGTGGCAGCATAATCGACTCATCAAGACCAGGTATAACTTGTCACCAACACCATTACATGTTACACATTTACGTAACCACCCAAACCAGGTTGCCATAGAGGAACTCATTTTCCAGTACCCGAAGCTGGCCTGCTACCATGACGGCATCATCACATTGGTGCAGTTGCAGTCCAAGAGATCGAAAATCAAAAACAGAATGGTGTACATCCCGTGCACAACTCCACAAGGTTGCTCCACCATGCACTTCAACATTAACTCCGCCGTGTTCGGCAGATTCGATGGGAGGGTGTTTGGGAAGTTGCTCACGAACAAGTCCTACTTACAACCAGTGACGGAGTTCGACTCTTCCCACTCAGCATGCGTCACTGCCATTGCCACTACAAACTCCACCATGATCGATTCAACCACCAAGGACTGGTCTGTAAGTGGTTCCGAAAATGGGGAAATTATATGGTGGTTGGAAACGAAAAAGTATAAGAGCTTGAAATTCGCAAACAGCCCCATCTTGAGACTCTCTCTGGTGAATAAAAATATTACTATTGCTTTGGATGAGAAGTCTATATATGTCATAGAAGATATGGAAAGGGTACACACTTTGGACATTCCTCATGATCCTGTAACAAACAAGCGGATCTCGATTCACTTCTTCAAGATCGATTACGGCGCACAAACATTATGTCTTGCGGACACCCAGTCTATTTATATGATTTCATTCAATTTGACCAAAGATTTTGGTCAAGTGAAAGTTCTGAAGTTGAAAGATCCCACAGAAACGATAACTGATGTTATCATGGATGAAGAAACCGCAAAAAGAGAACAAGATCCTCAACTAGCCGGAGGTGACGGATGTTTTGTTGCACTCTGTACATCCAATATGAGAATCCTGGTACTCAATACAAGAAAATCTTCTTTTGTAACTGTGAATGCGGAACAATTGTACCAAGAGGTAAAGCCCCTCAGGGAATTCCAATTTAATGATCACATCTATGCCACCCAAATAACAAACTTAGTCTTGGTATTGGCATTGGCGGGAACTATTGAGATTTACGATGTGCTGTCAGGTGAATTGATCAAGACGGTTCAAAAAACGGAAAAGATTCCTCAATTTTTGCGAGTCTCTCAAGGTAGGATGATTGTTAGTAGTGGAAACACCATACATTACTTGCAGTACATTCCTGATGAAGATGATCAATCTGAATCCCATAAAAAATCACATGGATCAAGTAGACTTCGTAGTAATAAGTGGAATGAAACACTACATTCAGAAATGGAAATGTATAATGAAAAACTTAAACAAGAGGAAGAAAGAGAGTTGGAGAATGCTCGATTGATGGAAGCCTACGGTGGTGATATGGACGGTGATGACGAAGAGTTACAACTGAAAATTGCATTATTGGAATCTCAGAATTTGAATAGTCAATCAGCGGAAGGAACTGATGATAACGCCAGAGCGGATCCTACAACCGAAGAGGAAGATGAGGCCTTGAGAGCTGCTATAGAAGAATCTCTTCGTATGCAACGCTTGCAAGAGGAAGTAAGAACTGCTGTATCAATGGAGGATGATGAAGAATTCCTACGAGCCGTTGAACAATCTTCTAGGGACGATGAAGAGAGAAGGACAAGGAGAGGACAGAGAAGAACTTTGACGGATCTCGGTCATAATGAACCTACGACTGAAGAAACCTCAAATGTTCAACATGGAGATATTAATGATGAAGAATTACAATTAGCTATTGCACTTTCTCTAAGTGAAATAAATGAAAGTCAGTAAAATTATCTTATCTATATATCAATAATGATATCTAATCTATAGCATTTCTCATTTAGAGATAGTTTAATGAATTGCATTTTTTTTGATTTTTTGTATTTTTTTGTTTATTATTATGCTATGGTTTTCACTATTTCGTAAGTTCAGAATAATGACCAAAAACATAAAATCATATCACGAATAATAAACTGAGAGTTATTAGTATATTGAGACATAATTGAAAAATAAAGACAGTAAATTTGTAACTATAGGACAGGAATAGAGACAAGTATATACCAAGTCATCTAGATCTAGAGAAAAATTCGAAATACATATATCGAACATTTACTCTAAATGAAACCGTAACATTAATATATCTTAGCTATAAGGAATGTATTCAAAAATTTATTCGTTTTCATCAATGATACCGTTGATCAAGGCCCACTGTTTGTTTGCCAAGAAAATGTTGTCTGGGTCTTGTTCTCTTCTAACCTTCTTAAAGGTTTCCAAGTCTGAACCATACCATTCCTTGACTCTTGTAGCCATACCTCTCATCTCATAGTCTTGGTATTGACCTTCAGCCTTAACTTGACCTTGAGCAAACGAGGTAGAGCCCAAGAAGTTCTTAGCCCAATGTGGTTTACCGCCAGCAGCAGACATTGTATCTTCAAACAAGGTGAACCACTTGTGAATTGGGGCATTGGTGTGGAATGGTCTGTAAATTGTCGCGTTAATGTATAGCGTCAACTGACTATTAGTAACACTGTGGATAGGAGCATAAGAGCATTGAGATGGGGTGTTATCCAAGTAAGGACGTAATAGGTTACCGTAAACTGGACCTCTACTAGTGTTAGAACGGAAAGAAGTTTCAGGTTGTTCCTTTGGCAAAGTTGTGTTTGCACAACGAACCTCAACTGGGACATGTACATAGAAATCCTTGTTAGCAGCGGCTTGAGCAATTGAGTGGTCAAGAGAACGCAAGACTTCTAAACCATTGTCCATTGGACAACCCCATTCATCAACGAACTGAGAAAACAAACAGTCCATGTTGAACCCAGTAACAGAATCCTCAATTGCCACATCACCTTTACCTAGGGTTTCAACTTCACCATATTGTCTTCTGAAGACAAATCTTTCAACATATGGAGTCAAAGGTGGGTAAATCTTGGTAGATATGAACAACAAAGTCTGGTAGAAAAATCTACCTAGAGTAGAACCCCACCACGAATATCTTGACTTAGTCTGTGGTTCATTAGTCTTTACACCTCTCCAAAGGATACACTTACGTGTATATGGGTACCACCAAATTCTGATAAACTCTGAAGAAGTCCAGAGAGAGTCCCATTTTTCCAAAAGAGTTTCAAATTTGATAACTTCTTGGGTTGATTTAATGTTGAAAGCTGGAACAACACGAACAGTTGCACCCACAATAATACCAATCTTACCAAGCGACAAAGTAGCAGCCCTGAAAACTTCAGGGTTAGACTTTTCGTCTAAAAATAATACTTCACCTTTACCATTGACAACAGTCAAGTTGACAATAGTAGAAGATACCAGACCATGGAATGGAGACGAACCGTGAGTACCAGTAGAGATAATACCACCAATACTTTGTTCAGAAATGGACCCCAAACTTTGCATGGCGTATCCCTTTTCCCTTAATATTTTGTGGATCTCATACAACCTAGTACCACCTTGAATAGTAACGTCTGCGTATGTCTTATCCTCGTTTTCCACAAAATCTAGTAACTTGTTCATCTTGTCCAAGTTCATCATCCATTCGTCGGTAACACACATGTTACTAGGGGAGTGGCCTGAACCAACTGTAACAATAGTCTTGTTCTTTAGTTTAGCAGCTTTGACAATTTCGACAACTTCGTCGACTGAGGAAGGCTGAAAGTACCATTCTGGTCTTGAGGAATAGATACCAGCCCAATTGCGAAACACAAAGTTCCGCCGACCACCAAATGTTTTCAAATCCATGTTATTGTCCTTTTTTTTGGTTTAGAGAAACTCTTTACTTAAAAAAAAATCAGTACTCCAATTGCTAGATCTTGCAAAGAGATTATCTTTGGGATAATAACAAAAGCAAACAAATATGATTTATATAAGTTTGAACAATAAAAACAAGGAGTTAATATGCCCCCCCGTATCCTTGCTTTATATGACAATTTGACTCAATTTCGGGTTAACCCTTCTCCCTTTACTGCCAAATTTTCAGAAATTTTTCAGTTCTTCGTGATGCGATGAGGTTGAACATAGTCTATATATTAAAGAAATCCACGAAATTATATAATCAATTGGCTAAGTGGCAGAGTATTATTAAATCTTATATTTTCCTGTAATTTAGAATGTCTCGAAGGGAGGCTATTTTTGTAAGGACTATATATGAATGAAACGCTGACTGGTCGTTGCAGCTACACGATAGCTGGATGGGTTTCGCGGTCACGTTTCGGTCACAAGGAAGTTCTAGCCCAAGTACCGCACCAATTGCTGTGGGAAGTGTATCGCTATGTGGTGAACATGGGCAATGATACCTTGGAGCTGTATTTATTGTTCTTACAATTGGAGGCTCGAGATATGCCACAGCACTTCTCACAAAAGCTCTCGATCTGCGATGTCAGCGTAGTTGAATTGAGTCATCTACTTGGCGAATCCGCAACGAAGCTACCACTTGATCTACAAGTGCATGCATGTAGAGACGTCGATGATATGCGTCAATTAGTTGATCTACAGTGTCTTCATGGGTTATCCGTGATGTGCCCCGTAGGTGACCTTATACTTTCATACTGGATCACGCGGCTGAAGAACTTGAAGGGCAAATGGACTCAATTGAAATGGCTCGTTGTGCCGACCAGTGTCAGTGCCATGCACATCTACAAGCTACTGGAAGCGATCCCTAGCTTGGAGACTATAGCGTGTGGGTTAGATGCCGACCACGTAAGACAGGTGCCTCAATTACGTAAACGGCTGCATCTGACTGATCCGCTCATCAAGACAGAGTCACAGATCCAAATTGCACTATTACCAGAAAGATTTACTACTTCTAGACCAAGCTACAAGGCTACTGTTAACCCAGTTACTATTTCCGATACACATTCTGTGTACCAGGTTACTCCAATCGATACGGTGAGCACCAGCAACATGCGTAAGAGACCTAGATTAAACACCAAGAGGATATCCGCGAGCCAATATTTTGGGATATAGTTTCTTTTCGAACTGATGAGAACAGGAGAAGGGACCACCTGTCGGAAAGAGTGAATAGACATACATTTGCCGGAAAGAGTACTAAGAGAAAGACCTGTGGAAAGAGTTAGGAAGAGAAAGTGGATGAAACTTAGAGATACAGAAAGCCACAGAATGAAATCAGGAACAAGATATGCAAGTGATCAAAGGAAGTTTCTACCGATAAGATCCGATTCCAGTCTTCTTTTGCTTGTATTTTTTTTTTACTCTGTTTGATAGGACAAACAAAAACGCATAGAAACCGGAAACTAATGCAAGTGATGTTCCTTTTTTCCCCTGAGGACATTCGATTTAGTTGTTGATCACTTCAGAAATGTCTCTCCAGATGTGTCATAGTATGGCTAACCATGTTTTTGATAGTAAACGTTGAAATGTCATAATAAACCTTTGAAAGACGAAAAATTCGTCGAAAATTTTTCCCTTTGCGATGAGTGTGGACTTTTGTCTCCACGATGAGTACAGAAAGTTGGTGAAATTTGATGAAGGGCTATTGATAATTAAACGAATTGCGTTTGGGAATGTGCCTTTAAAAATAGAACTGTAAATTGAGTAAATTGTTGTCTTGACAAAGTGAATATTTAAAGTTGAGTGTTTCTAATATCCCGAGATTTCCTGGCTGCCGAGAGGATGAAGAAGTGGACTGGCAGTGCTAGCATGAAGTTAGAGTACTCGAGACCATTGCCCACTTGGGAGGATGTGCTTAGGTATGAAAAGACGTCTGCAAGTGCAGTGTTCGATAATGATGAGGATCTGAACGGGTATCCTAGGTGGTGTCTGCATAGTTCAGTGAAAAGGCTTTGTGATGTACTAGGGAACAAGTATTCGAAGGAGAACGAGAAGTGTTTGTGCTTTCCATCGTATGGCGTAGCGAAAAGATGTAGAGAATATATCAAGAAGAAAGAAGGCCTTAATACCAAAGTGCGTATTTTGCAATTGGCAACTTCGAAGCCTTTAAATAGCGAAGAAATGAAAAGCAAATGCGAATTTAAGATAGCAGTTGTTTTTGTAACCAAGAATCTTTTCCACCATGTGCGACAATACTGGAAACTTACTGGTGAAATTGTATCGCCCAGGCTCGCAGATTATATCCTGAATGAGCTTTTCATAGCTGAAAGGTCATCTTTTGCCACCATATCCAACGGTAAGAACAAAGATCAACAAATGCAAAATAAGAAGTCGCAGATTAATTTCACTCTTGCAAACAGAGCTCTTGCATGTGTGCGCAAGAGATTAGTAACAAATGTTATAGATGCGAATGATGAGCTGGGAGAAGACAACTACCATTTCCAAAATGATGATGATGATGACATGGAGCCAACATTTTTGGACACGGTACGATCTAATGACAATGTAAATGTGAATAACCATACCAGAATAGATGATCAATTACTGAGGAATGGGTTTGAATTTTCTGATAGCGAAGATGAAGACACAATAAATCATAATAATCCATTTGGTGATTCTACAGATAGTGAAGAAGACGATGCATTCGTATCCTTGGTCCCACCGGAGCCTATCGCAATCGATATATCTGATACACCAATCGATTCTCCTTTGCCTGACAGTTCCAACAATGCTTCAGCTACATTTATAGACCCATCAGCAGCGACTATAGCCAATGATAATATTCCTAACGACATTGATCCTGAAGATGAAGTCTTTATATTCCCTTCAGGTATCGCTTCTATATTTACAGCTCAAAGAGTGTTACAAGAATACGACTTACTCAGAGTGAACAGAATAAGATACCAGACTGAGAGCAGTAATGGTACAGGCACTCAGAAGAGAATAGTTTTACTAGGTGATATCTGTCCTGATATAGTAAAGATGTTCCAGGAGTTTAACGATGTAATTATAATAAACAACCAAAAGGGTGCTTTTTCAACTTTAAATGACTTGGAAGTTTTACTAAATTCTGGTGAACAGATTCTTGGTGTTTTCTTAGCCATTCCAACAAACCCTTGTCTGGAGCTTACCAATTTACAAAGGCTGAAGGAGTTGTCTGACCTTTTTGTGTTTCCTATCATATTTGACATTTCAATGGGATCTGGAGTTCTAAACTACAACATCTTGAAATATGGTGATATAATTTGCATGTCATTACTTACCAGGTTTACAAATATCGAAGTAATGGCTGGCGCCATGATAGTCAGTAAGAAGCGGTCGCCAAAGTTTCATGAATTTTTCCTTTCACGCATGAATGAAGAGCTATTGGAATCACAACTACAGAATACTTCACAGCAGACATACTCACAGAACCAGTTCATCTCACCAGGTGCAACTTTCTGGGTCGAGGACGCTGTCCTATTAGATAGAGGCTCCTGTAAGTGGCATGACCGTAACATCAAGATAAACTATACTGCGGAGTATCTAGTAAAGAGAGTTCTGAGACAACACGAAGGCAAGGTTTTTAAGCGCGTGTTTTATCTCAACGATGAGGCTTGGCAAGAGAACAACTACTACAACATGGTCAAATATTCTCGTGAGGACTGTGGATACGGTGGTATAATTGCCATTGAGTTTGAGAAAGAGAATCAATTGGCAAAATTCTACGACAGCATTGAGCACATATATAAAGGAACTCCAGTACTAGGTGGTAATGATATCACCACCGTAGCTGCTTTCCGTGAGCATAACGGCAGACATCTGCTGAGGGTCTGTGTTGGGTTAGAGAACATCAAGATCTTAACCAAAGTGTTCCAGTCTGCATTAAGCAAAATATAGAAGTAGCGAAACGAACTATTGATTAGTGTTTAGCCTGTATATCAACATTTTTCAAAAAAGAATCACTAGAAGAGAATATACAATGCTATCTCTTTTTGCATCTCTTTGTTATTGAATTATATATATGTGATTGAAGAAATAAGATATATATGAGTAGAATAGAATATTTAATAATCGAAGTTCAATGAATAGTTTATTGTTTTTTTTTTTACCCCTCTGCCGTTGGGCAATGTATAAGAAGTTGAAAAGTGCAAAGAATAGAAGCCAAAGTTATTATCCACAAGATGTTTATTTTTGAAAGGGGTGAGGGGGTAGATTCTTGCCTTCTTTACAAGTACTTCAATTTGATTGTTAGAACGTAGTTCTATATTCTGTGCATTACCTTCCGTGCCTTGCAATCCTAGTTGAAATTGAAGGAAGTTTACAAAGGCTTCTCACCTCTGTGGAAACGTGGGTTTCTTGGATCATTGATAAACTCTTCACTGTTGGACATGGCAGTGGCGGCTTTGCTGACACCATAGTACACAACTGCACCAGCGGCGAAGAATGGCCAGTAAGTCTTCAGGACTGGAAATTGAAATCTCTTAATCATTGCTATCGGTAATGCTTTTCGAGCTATTTCTTGTTTGTCTTCTTCAAGTTAAATATTTGCTATGAAAAGCCCTATATTACCACCTTACTATCAAGGAATATATTATATCGTTGAACTTATAATCAGTATAAATTACAATGAAGAGATGGTCTCTATTCCATGACTTGTGAGAATTAAAGGTGTAACGAGAAGCACTTGGGCACACAGAGTGTGTGCGGAAATAGAGAGATGGGGAGAGCTTTCCACTATGAGAGCACTGGGGGGGGGGAGATGAATATTCCTCTACGGCTTTTCCTCTCAACCCAGATGGACTTCTCGCCGTCGACATGCGATTTGTTGCTCGAATAACACTAGGGGGTGCTAGTCACATGCCAATTTTCACGTCAATGGCGACTAGAGCTCTACCAGGATGGAAGTTCGATACTATTGGTTCGTTCAGTTGAATATAAACACACGTGGAGTACGTACAGACGAGCATTCATTCATACACATCATGTGACCAGCTTTACATAGCTTAATACGAATACATAGGATTTTGGATCAATCACTAGATATCATCACCTACGGAACTAGCTGGACACATATAACATGTGACTTAAAGATAGCTTCCTATTTTAATGCGCTCATTTGAGAACAAGATGCCACTCCAAGACTGCCTTCTGTCACATGTATATTCGCACAGAGCAACGTCATTTCTTGCATAGTGCGTGTATACATGTATATAACTAACCTAAGACTTAGTCTTGCGTTTGCTGGCTTGGTAGTGATAAACCTGGTGGTACTTAATAGTATACGCTACTGTTTTCCCTCAATATTTGTATTTACCAAACTTTCTTTATCTGTATGGGTGGCTCCTTGTTTAGTAGGCTTGGCTATCGTTATTGTATTGTAGAACCAGATAAGATGACTATACATGTGAAAGCATAATTAGACAATGACATGAAAACTTTTTGTAGAGAAAGAGAGAGAGGGAGAGTAAGACAGTGACAGAGAAGCCGAAACAAACTAGGAAATTAACAGTTGAGCAAAATTATCGATTATTGCTGGGGGTTGTCTTGGTTGTGAGGAACTTCGTTAAGATATCACAAAATATATTTGCTGAATAATGACGTTTTTCCCATCGTTTGCCAAAAATTTTTTTTTTCGTCTTTCTCTTCAATAAATCACTTGGGAATTCTGTCGATCTTTACCTTGTTGACACTTTTCGCACACACACAGACACACAGACACACAGACACACAAACTCTGAGACTAAGCTTTTCATTTGGTTGCATTGTTAACTTGCAAAGACTTGCTAAGCTCTACAGAAAAGACTGCCACTTATCCACCTTTCTACTCTAAATACTAATAGCTCTACAAACTTTCATATATCTCTCAAAAGATAGAACAAGCCCTACTATATAGGCTGGAATATCAACAAAGAACAAAAAAAATACAATCACAGAATTAAATATTTCTCTCTTTATGGTATCCAGGAATCCATTATAGAGAAACGAATAAGAACAAATAAAATAAACTACACACTGAACCGTGATGATGTCTGTGGGTTCGGTACCTGTGGATAATGGTGCCAATTTTGCTCCCATACCTAAGAAATCCAGAACTATAAAGACTGACAAACCAAGACCACACCTTTGCCCTATATGTACTCGTGGATTTGTGCGGCTAGAACACTTGAAGCGACACCAGAGGGCACACACCAACGAGAAGCCGTTCTTATGTGTGTTCTGTGGTAGATGTTTCGCTAGAAGAGATCTAGTGTTGCGACACCAATATAAACTGCATCCAACACTGGTATCAAAGAATAACGAAGGGTCTCTGGACAATAGCCGCAATAATTCTGTTTCACCAGGAAGCGACAATAGTTCCGATGCCTTGAAAGCAGAAGCAGCCATCAACGATAACATTATAAAAGTCAGCGGGAACAGGGCCACCATCTTACCCACGCCAAGTAACCCCCTCGCAAAGACTACAGCTGAGCTACGGAAAGCAGCCAAAGTTGCCGAAAGTACTGGCTCCTCAAAAGAATCTACACCTTCAACAAAATATGCCAAGAAAGTTAATAAGAAGAGAAAGACAAAGAATAAGGAAGCTGGTAGCAACGGAAATAGCTCATCCACTTCACCACTTGTTTCACCATCTATATTCCCACAACCATTGAATCTAAACCAAAAGAAAGACAACAATTTGAGTGTACCCGCATCTAGGAATAAGAGACATGCTTCTTTTTCCGCCTCTAGTGCTTTCACTTACTTCCCAGATAATGTCTCACTAAATGGCAATGACCAGGAACACCAGAGAGAAAACATCGAAGATCTGGGCGAAGGCATTCCGCATCTCGTTGGTTTCTCAACCCCACAACTTAGTGCACAGGAATTAATAAGAAAAGTAATGCAAACTGGTACTATGGACTTTGAACCTTTAGACTTACCCCCATCCTTATTTGGTGACGAGAATGGTCAGCAAATGCTTGGTATGCAAAATGGGGATTCTGACTTTGGTGTGAGTCTGTTTAATAGCAATGGTGTTACTAAATCCAACAATGAACGTGTAGATTTCATTAATGGTAAGAAGAAAGCCAACACAGTCGATAACACTTCCACAACTAACTATATTGGCGATCTTCCAAGCTCCAGCATGAATAACTCTAACATGAAACATGCTAACAGCTCTGCATCACTAGCTGCTGCCTTGAGCTCAATGTTTGCAATTCCAAATCAATCCTCAACAAATTTGGCAAACAGCGGTCCCTCCCACCAAATATTGACCGATTTGGTAACCATGGGTTCATCATTTGGTGGTTCCAATGGGTTTAACAAGAATCTACACAATAATACCTCGGAACTTGACCTTTTCAATTATAAAAATTGGAAGAATAACTCATATCACGATATATTTGAGGCCCCATCTGCTTCAAAGCAAAAGAAACGGGCCACATTTACAACCAACGATGTAACAGAAATAGATGACCAAATTGACGGACAAAATTTCAAATCCCCACAGAGTATACCTGATTCAAACCAAAGAGGAAATACGAATACAACTTCACCTGATGAAGACTGGACTACGAAATTTATTAAAGACTCCGACCTTGAGAAATATTTTGATATGGATGCTGACCACTTCAATGATATTGGTTTCTTCCATTCTAACATAAATGATGCAAACCAAAACTCAATAAAGAGCAATCTACCTAGTGGTATAGCTAGCAGCCAAAATAGCTCCAACGAGACCTCTGCTATCAATTCTTCCTCCAATCTACCAAGGTTAGGAAACAGTGTAGCATCACCGATCAACTCATTATCCAATAAATCTGCAGTTAATACACCTCCTGTAAATATTGAACAACCAAGTGTCAACAAAGCCAAAAATGTTGAATTCAAGGAATTTAGAGAATTGTTTAACTCACATATTGATAACTATGGCTTGCCTAACCACATGAGTAAACGTACATTTGAAGAAGAAGATATTGGGGCAGCATTAGAGAGGTCTGTTTCATCATTATTCACTTCAAGACAAGTGGAATTATTTAGAAAGAATGTTAACGCTGCCAATCTTTCTCTCTTTTCTAATCCTTCTTCTGCATCTTCTTCACTGAATGGTTCACCAAGAAACTCATCTGAGCCTTTACAGAAAAAACAAAAACATATTCCACCACCGTTGGCATTTTTTACCGAAAAGTTTAGAGAGCAGATTGTTACAATGAATAACTTAACTCAGACAATGTTTCCTTCTGTGAACGTTCTTAACCACTATGTTAATTTGTATCAGAAAGAATTCCACCCATATTTTTCTTTTATTCATCTACCTTCTTTTGTTCCGTCAACCGAGAATTATCCATTTCTATTAAGTGTCGCAATGATTGGTGCTCTTTATGCTTTTCATTCTAACCATGCTATGATATTGTGCAAGGTGGCAAGGCACAATATTAGAGTCTACTTAGAGCAAACTGTTAAGAATCAAAAGGTGACTCCATTATGGTTGATTCAGTCTTTAGTTTTATTGACTTTTGTTGGTATCTTTAGCGATGATCTAAATGTTGCAAGAAGTATGAACACACAATTGATGACATTAATTAGATTGATCAAGAAAACTAACTTAAACATGCCTCTGGAAAACTATTGTAAACCACCAATTGCTAGCAACCATGCACTAGATTATCAGAATAATCCTGCTACTTTTGCCAAATACAAAGCACAATACACTACCCCTGAACAGTTAGAAAAAGATTTTCAATATTTTATTCTTGCTCAAACTAGAATTAGGACCTGCCATGTTGTTTTAATAATTTCCAACTTATTCACATCATTAGTGGGCCTAGAATGTTGCTTTCATTCAATCGATTTAAACTGTGGTGTACCATGTTATCATGAAAGTTTATTCTCTTGCCCGTCATCCAATGAATGGGCGGGAAAACTAGAAAAATACAACATTGTGCTAGATTCTAAGTTCTCTCTTATTGAACTATCAAACGGTGAGGCCAAATATGCCAATTGTATGATGTATTTATCCAATGGCAGTCAATACGTATATGATAACACGAAGGTATCTAAGAAAACGCTACTATCTCTGCTAATAACTATACATGAGAAAATATTTATAGAGAGGAACAATATTAGACATGAAAATGGTGATAACATACCTCTAAATGACGCTAAATGGAGAATGTCATCAAGACCTATGATATCAGTCATGGTTAAGCATTGGGAATCCATGTACATTAAGAACGGTGGATTGCTAGTTCCAACTGATGAAAACATCAAAATAATCAATAGGGATCCTGCCATGAGATTAATAGTACCATTACATTCTTTTGCTTTAATTAGAAAGTGCCTGGATTTGACGCCAGTAATGAAGCAAATTTATATGCACAACTGGGTTGGAATGAATGAAACCATGCAATTAATATGCTGTGACTGGGAGTCATTAAGAGAGAGTACAACTTATGCTTTGAATATCATCGATTTTTGGGTTATCACAATGGATGGTTTAAGAAATCAATCTATTGGTGGGACCCCAATTTTCACAATAACCTGCATTTTCTCTGCTGTATTAATTGTTGCCGAGTACATGAAACATTTAGAGGATTGGTCAAATGATGTTTCCTCCGATATAAACTCCCAACCTAACCTAAAAGTCTCTGATAGAATACTATGGTTCAAGATCTTCAAAGTCCTGAAGAAGGTAGAAGGTCATTTGTCTAGCAGAGACGTTGGATCAGAAACTTATTCACAGTTTTTGAGAACACAAGCTAATGGAGCCTTGGACATCGGTTCACTAGATGAGGCATACATTGAATCTGCTACTAAACCAGATAGGGAAATCAGTGAAACTCTAGAGGTTATCAAGAACTCACGATTATCTACCAGATCACTTTATTTTGGTGTTCGGATCTTAGGTGATGCACCTGTGTGGCCTATTGCTATTCTATTTGCGTTGGCTTTGCAATGTAGAGCAATCCACATGGAGAAATCCGCAGACAAGACTTTACTGCATTAAAGAATGATGCTTATTTCGTTGAATGTAGATTAAACTACATCTAGACTATTTCCACAAGTAATGAGAGTCTTGTAATGTGCAAAATATGCTGCTTGCTGTCTTACTGATTTTTTATGACTTTTTTTTAGTTCCCGAACTCTTTCAATTTAACAATTGAAAATTTTATAGACATCATCATGAACTTATAGATTAATATAGAAATTAGATTATTATTCACATTTTACCAAATTATAAATATTACTCTTAATGTCTATCAGCAATTTTGTTAGAAATGCTATTTTGCCTCTGATCTCCGTACCTTAAAGTTCGCATCAGGCACATGAAAAATTTCAAAATTTTGCGATGAGCTAAAATGCCACAACATAGAAATATATTGAAGCAGTGTATAACTCATACCCCGATAAGCTATATTGTTGTACACATACATCAAGATATTGTTATCTAACCTAGAGAGGTAGTATTATAAATTATTAAAAGTTGTGGTCCTCAAAATCTTTGAGTTTAGCTATTAAGACACTCATAATCATGCCTGAAAAGAAATTGCCAATGAAACTGAAGGGCAGGGAGCTTTTTGAGAAAATTGGAAATCCTAGGCACATTGTAGCTCCCATGGTGGATCAATCTGAACTGGCTTGGAGGGTACTATCTAGAAGATATGGTGCCACATTGTGTTACACACCGATGTTTCACGCCAAACTATTTGCTACATCTGAAAAATATAGAAGGGAAATGTGGTGCGATCTGGATGGCGACTCTAAATTGGATAGGCCTTTAGTGGTTCAGTTTTGTGCTAATGATCCAGAGTATTTACTACAGGCGGCGAAGCTCGTGGAAGATAAATGTGATGCCGTCGATTTAAACTTAGGGTGCCCTCAAGGTATCGCCAAAAAAGGACATTATGGTTCGTTTTTAATGGAAGAATGGGATTTAATCCATAAACTAATCAAAACATTACATGAAAATTTGAATATACCAGTCACAGCTAAAATAAGAGTATTCCCGGATAGACAGAAAACATTGGATTATGCAAAAATGGTTCTAGATGCCGGCGCTCAATTTTTGACTGTTCATGGGAGACTTCGAGAACAAAAAGGCCAACAAACTGGTTTAGCTGATTGGGATATCATTAAATATCTGAGAGAGAATTTACCGGATAATACGGTCTTCTTTGCTAATGGTAATATTCTTTATCCTGAAGATATTGACAGGTGTATTTCTCAAATTAAATGCGATGCAGTGATGAGTGCGGAGGGTAATCTATATAATCCTGGCGTGTTCAATGTGCATTACATTGGTGATAAAGATAAAACATATCCTCGTGTCGACGTGCTATTAAGAGAGTATTTTGAGATAATAAGAAATGAGTGTAAGGAATCACTAGCATCTCGTAAAGCAATGAAATCACACTTTTTCAAGCTGCTCAGACCATTTTTACCACATTATACAGATATTAGGAGCAATATTGCTGCATTAAACGCTAAATCAGATTTAAAAGAATGGGAAGATAAGGTTGTAATACCAGTAGAAGAAGCGGTACAGGAGCTTTTCAAAAACCCAGACATTGAAGATATGATAATTACGCATGATAAGGAACTATGGGGCGGTTCATACAAGACAATTCCGTACTGGAGGTGCCAGCCTTACTTTAGGCCGGTGAACGGTGTGACCGGTGACAAACGTATAGTACAAGAGTTAGAGTCCAAGAAAAGAAAAGCAGAATTTTCTCTAGACAGTCAAAAGGAGAAAGAGTTTAAGACAGAGTAAGTTTTAACTGAATAGTTCGTCTTAGATCATTATAGAAAAATCACAACATACTCTATAAATTTCTCGCTAACTATGTTCGAACGTGTATATTTCAATTCAAATTTTTAGATACTATCCATGTCTACAGCCCTCTAAAAATCGAACATTCCATACTGCTGATTTGCCTCCCGGGATCGTTTAGACCCCAAGAATCCAAGATATGTTTTAGCTGACAGGGTGC
>ERZ1036435.38-NODE-38-length-130001-cov-12.830899_pt1 | contig 130001 bp, 64 predicted proteins | sample MGYA00514223_ERZ1036435 | MGnify/ENA primary metagenome ERZ1036435 (study PRJEB33795, sample SAMN09464927) | human gut metagenome | host: Homo sapiens | place: USA: Stanford, California | collected 2016-08 | study: EMG produced TPA metagenomics assembly of the...
TCTCAACATAGTCCGCAGCAGTGGTGGCTGTGATCGTCACAGGTGGGGGACTGTACGTCCTGGTGCTGCTAGTGGTGATCAACCCACCAAACTCGTTGGTGGTCGTCCAGTAGCTGATGACCAGGTACTCAGTCACTTCGTTGCCCAGATCAACAGTCTTGGTCTCGGCAGGAGGTGCAGGCCCGAACGACGTGTGAGGAGCCTCAGGCAAGTTGTAGTCACGCGTAGCATTGAACAGTGTGCTGTCAGTAATAATCTCACCCTTATCATTCGTGGTGATGAAGAACGAGATCCAGTCCGTCTCAACATAGTCCGCAGCAGTGGTGGCTGTGATCGTCACAGGTGGGGGACTGTATGTTTTCGTTGCTTCTGTAGTTATCACTGAACCCACTTCATTTGTTGTAGTCCAGTAGCTAATGACCAGGTACTCCGTCACTTCGTTGCCTAGATCAATTGTTTTCGTCACGGGGGGAGGAGCAGGACCATATAATTTGATAGTAGTCCGAACAGTAGTGGTTGGTTTGCCATTTTGATCAGTCTTTGTAATGTGAGATATCAAGTCGGTTTCGTATTCACCATTGCCTTTGTCAATTGTTGTTGTATAATCATCCTCTGGAGGAATGTAGCATTTTTTATTAACTGGATCGTAAAAGCCTTCTTTACAGACAGGATTGTTAGCCTGGTCAGCGCAAGGTGTAGCGACGTAGTATATGGTGCTTGTAACGGGTAGTTCATTGGCTCCTAGCGCAGTAGTAACATACTGTGTGCTGTATGTTGTTGTCGAATTTATGGACCTACAATTTAGTTGATATCCAATGCGTGCGGGACATTCAGCACCATCGGGGACGGAAAAAAACATACCCGAAAAATCTGTTAGTGGAGCCGGAGAATCGTTGAAATAATAAGAAAAGTCTAATTGGGAACCACCATCTCTGTTGTTGAAGAAAAGCCTTAGTGGGTAATAAACACCTTTTTCAAGGTAGACTGTAACATTCTTATCTTGATTGGGCCACAGGTTGTAGGCAAGAAACTCACCAAGATTGTTCTTCGTTGCTTCTCGATTACAACAATCAAACGCGTTAGTTGCACCCAAATTTAAAAGTAATAGATCATCGGCTAACAATTTGAATGTATATTTACCACTTTGTTTGGGTGCCAAGTAACCGAACAACACCATTGTGAAGTTGGTGACTGTGATTGGTTGTGGGAAATTAAAGCCAGCTGGCAAAGTATCAACTTTAGGAGAACAATCCTTATTCTTTGCTAAGAAATTTAGTGGCCCAACAACGCCATCAGCCTTTCCGAGTAGTTTATTCTTCAAATAGCCGGAACGAGGAAATTCTGGATCCTTATACGTTGCATTCCAACAGTATCCATTGTTACCATCCATAGGGTAGGCGTACACTTCCAGAGATAAACCAGGCGTAAGTTGTGTGCCCACAGAAGGAGAACAACCCACTGGGTAATTAGGAGCATTTGATGAAAAATCTCTTTTCTCTAGAAAGATGTTCTCGAAGTTATACGCACTTGCGCATTGTATAATCAATAATAAGCATATGAAAAAATTGGACAGCATTTTGTCGGGATTTTCTTTACTCCAAAAATGAGTCTTTGCAATATATTTTAATTATAAGTCTGATAAATGCTCACTTTAACCTATAGATAATATATTGTATTTGTGATTTATTGATTTATTTCGTCTTATAACGGTATTCCTTAATAAATGCAGTAAGTAATAACCAATTCTGGTATTTGTATAAATGAAGATTATGGAACTTTGAAATTGGAAGATAAAATTTATCAAGGCATACAAGTATAAATAGATAAATTTTGTAAAGAAGCAAGCCTCTAGTTATCCATATTGGTACATATATATATATATATATATATATTATCTAGAACATAAAATCTTTTAAATTCAACGGTTAGTTAGCTGAAGGTTCTGTTGGGTTTATAGGGACAAACTGAAGGATGAAAAAAATATTAAGTACAAAGTAGTTCCAAACCTCGAGGAAAATCCTAAACTATTTCTGCAAGGAGTTATTAATAACTATGTAGTGGAAAGGCAAAAGGACAAGAGTAAGCCATTGTATTATCCGCGAAGTTATTCTAGTGTACCCGTTTATGGAATCGCTACATAAATATTGAATCAGACAAGAAAAACTGCATAAAAAACGGAGCAATTATAGAAGAAAGGGATAATAGAATTTCCGAACTTCTGGTACAATTAGTTATATGTTTCTGTACTTTTTTTTTTGCCTTTCTCCGAAGCTTTTGATCTAAAATGCTATGAAGGCGATTTGTAATGAAGAAAGGATTTTCCTAAGAGAAAAGCTCTATGTCTTATTTCTTTTTAATATCTGCGTTATTTTTCGTTATAGGCCAGTGAATAGTAAGCACCCCTTAGATTCATGTTGCTGTTTGTATTATCCCACAATTACACTAAGAGATTAATGTACTTAAATGGGCAAAAATGATATTAAGACTAAACCTCAAACTAGAATATTATCCCATGTACTAATTGTTCTTGATACTCCCCCTGTGCAGAGACTTCTTGAGAGGAGTGGGATATGAAATGGTTAATCCCGATCGTCCGGAGAAAGGCCAACCTCCTCAACAAATGAGAATTATAAGGTGCTGGTCCTGGTGCAACTTCCAGTTCTTATGTTTAGAGAGATAAGAATTATACAGAAACACCTGCACAAATGATGCTTGTTTAGTCATTATGTCCTGGGAATAATCTTCTTTGCACGCGGGACCCAATATAAATCCCGAATTAGTAAGTACCCTTCTTCAGAACAGAAAGGTGGGCAGATCCACCCGTCGGTTACTATGAATCGGAAAACTTCCAGTATTCAACACCGGCGAGATGCTTGTCCTTTCCACAAACCTTTCAACATTCTCCAGTGTTTCTTAGGTTCTCTATGCGTTACTAGTCAGTTCTGTAGTACCGTGTACGAGACTCTCTAAGGGATTTTCCCATCCGCAACTAGGATAACAAATTACTAATTTGGGTACACTAAGCAGGGAATTGTTCAAGGTATCCCACTAATTTCGCGCATAAACGTCCGTAAACATAGAATTGCACGCACAGAATACACTAAATTACATTGTGTTGCTCTAGACTAAAGAAACGGCTCGGAGTTAGGCCAATCGGGATTCTCTTCTCTTAATCACCCCCTTAAAGTGGGGGTGAGTTCCGATACATGGCAGGGTTCCTTCTGAGCTGACCGGTGTCTTCCATGGCAAAAGGCAATGTTCCGGTCGGGAAAATACCGCAGCAACTTGTGGGATGGACAAATATAGTCGTATATCTTGAGTAGGTTTGAAAAGTCTGACTAACAATCACCGGTACAACCAGCCTTTCTAATTACTCTTTGGGGATTTGCAGAAATTTGTAGAATTCTGTTTTTTCACAATACGTGTGGGTAACTAGAGGACACTACGAGTATAGGATTTCTGGTCGGGTGGAAGGAAGGGTTGATTCAAGGGCAACGGCTAAAAAAGCATGCTATTGGTGATAGAATCAAACCGTCCTAAATCCGGACCCACGTTGGTTGGGTTTCTAATTGCTGTTTAATTGTAATATTAAAGGAGTGCAGACCCTACAGTAGCATTTCATTTTCATATATATGATCTGTTTGTGAATGGACGATTTGTGCTATGAGCTGAGAATTTCGTTTACTTGAATGATGCGTAGTTGTGCAGAATATTCCGCAAACTTTCTTGCTTCGGGGGCTGATTGTTGCTGTGTTGATTAGAAAGGGTAGTCGCTTTTTTTGCTTAAAGAAATCGAAATCCCGTATTCTCAATCTTCTCAGCACAAAATCAGTCGGGAAGGATTTTTATTTGGACCGCAAATGATTATTATCTTTTAGTGTCGTTACACCAGTCCGACAGTTAGTCTATAAGTATATTCAATAGTTTATGATAGGCCATCAACAGAATACTCTAACAAAATAAATTTGCGGTAACTTTTCTTTCTAGTACCAATGAACCAGTATACGTATCAGCAACCAATGCAGAGTTATAAATACTTTTCATAATAATTGATCGTGGATATGTATAAATTGTACCACCAATTTTTGTTCAGCAATTGTATAGGCTAAATATTTATCAGTAAGTAAGCAAGATGTGAACTAGCGATGAATAAAAAAAGTCATGTTCTGCAAATCCAAAATGAACAATAAGACTTGAAAATGTCTGCTAACAAGTCTATTTTTAGAAATAGCAAGTAAGAATAGCTGTGTATAATACCTACTGTAAGATTTCCACACAAATTAAATAGTAACAAAAAAGGTTGATCCATCGAGGATCGAGTTAATTGTAGAAAAATTACTAATAAAAATTTTGCACAATTATCTAAGTTGCCGTATCCATCACCTTTTAATACTTTGAGATTTGCAAAAACTTCCTTAATTGGCTATAAGATGCACCCTGTAATATGCTACTGATAAATAGTTTGAATAGAAATGTCTTTATTAAATACATTTGTCTAACCTACGTTATCCAGTTTTTATAATGTATTATTTTTGAGAAAAGAGTTTTTGCAGTCCCCAGGCTGATTTTAACATATTATGATTGTGAATAAGTGTTAGTTTGTATCCTAGATATCATATGTACCATACCTAACTTCATAATTGGTAAGTATGGTGGTTCAAGAATGCCCTTTAAAACTGTATTGCAAGGTTAATTTAGTTGAGATACCGCAATTTTTTTCATGGGTAAATTTTCTTACATTTATGAAGAAACTCGAAGACTTGCCAGCTATTTTAGATCCACAAATTTCCTAGTTGTGAGACTAGATTGATAATAGCTCTCAATTAATGGGGTCAGTATCCACTGCCCTAATGTTCTCTGGTTATGAAATATTTATGTTTTGGTGAACAGGTTTTAGTTTACTCTACATTGGGCCGTTGTTGCTTTTAGTGAGATAGCTATTCAGAATCTAAACATGCGTTTAGTAACACTATTACAAGAAAGCATATTTGATGTGATGTGATATACCGTCCAATTGGCAAAGCTCATCACATAAATACTCCCTCACTACCTATTATGTAACAAACCTTTTTTTGATGAATGAATAACCATTAATATATCGAAATAGTGTGTGGCTGCCTAATGCTCACTTATTATGGAGGGAATCCATACCATTGCGGTAATGTTGCATATCTTAAATTTCAAATAAAAAAATCCAATAAAGCCGAACTCATATAATACTGACAACTAAGTTATTTGAAATAAAAAGATATATACTTCGTACTTGCTTAAAATTTAAAGTCACATGACCTGTGAGGTGACTTGACGTATCCGTCGCACTTTGCTGAACGAAATAATCGAAAGTCATCGGAAGAATGAGCTGTAAAGGATAACAGTAACAATTGAATGAAGCCAAGGCAGTTGAACTATAATATTTTAGCATAGCGAACCCATCAATTTATAAACAATGATTATTGGTTTGCTAATATAAATTAATGGATTGCAAAGAAAGAATCTCCTACAATCTAGACTAAAAGCTGCGAGTGCTTCATATGTACCAGATATAAGACGTAATGGCGTCGCAATTTGAAGGATTTGTTGACATACATTCAATATTTTACTCTACATTTCATCCGACTGAAGGGTCGAAGGTAAAGTTTGATTTCCCTCCAAGGAGCCTTGAAAATAGTGGTATCAATTTCGATTCAATCAAAAACTATGTTATTCCTAAGCGTGCCCTATGTCATAGACTCATCACTTTCAAATACGGCAACTATAGAATTGCTTGTTACCCTGTGACAGTTAACTCTTCCATCTATGCTAGAAACTTTTTCAGTTTTAACTTTGTGTTCGTGTTTCCTTTCAATTGCGAAACATCACCTTATGAACCAGCAATCGAAAGGCTAGGTAAAATGTTTAGAGTGCTGGAAATTCAAAATCAGATATTATCAAAATCAGAAAATGACACCATAATGTTTAACTTGAAAAGTGCCGATAAAAATTTCAATATTGATAATGACAGTTCCAATTATATTTTAGGTGATGACATCAGTTCTATAATGACTACCCAACAAAAGGACAAGTACGAGAGATTAAATAACATCATATCTAACATTAAAAAAAAGCCATCCAATTTCACCATAAGCGATCTATTAATGAGGCTTTATCAAGATCTAAATACATACTCAGAATGTCTTATTCCCATTGATGACGGTAATGCTGTCGATATCAAGCTTTTCCCATTGCTAACTCCACCTACACCATATATCTCAATTGAACATGTTCCTATCTCTCTGGTAAACTTATTCAAAATAGTTGATGTGAATTGGGATCCTATTATGCTAACCATTATACCTTACATTAATGGTATCAATAACATATACAGAATATCACAACTAAGTCATAATGAAGAATCATTGGTAATTGAGTGCATTAGGCATTTAGTTTACTATCGGTGTATTGTGTTGACTGATATCTTTGAGTTTTCAAATGTTTATGCCCCAACTTCCTCCTTAAGACTTTTTCTGCTAGATCCCAACATGGCCACTGAATGTCAGTCATACGTAATGTTACCAATAAACTCTAAAATGAATGATTTGAGTTTATATCCACATCATGGGAAGCATTCAGCTTTTAATGGCGACATAGGTTCTAGAAACAATTCTGTATCGACTTCATTGTATTCATTCAATGGCAATGACTCAAGACCACAATCAAGGTCTTCGTCAGTTGATCAGAGTCAAACTAATTTTTATAAGAATAAGAAGCAATCTGAAAGTAGCATTTCTACAGGGAATTCTAACAATGGCCAGAATATACACAAACACCTACCCACCCGATCGCTCTTATTCGATCTATATAGATCCCTTTCACAGGGTATAACATTGAAAGAATGGTATATGCAAAATCACAAAATAATTCGTGATAATCGTATTGATGTGAGAAGATTTATCACCTTCGGCGTCTTACGCAGGATAATTTACAGATGTGAAACCTACCCAGTTATAAACTCAACTGATCATCTACAAAATTTATGGAAGTTGAATGAACTAGAGAATCCAATTTCCATGGAAAACATATCAAAATTGCAATCAAATCATATTGATAGCTTGGCTGCCGATGAAGCATTAATGAATGCATACAAGAAATTATCACTGAAGGTGCCCTCTAAAGGTGCCTTGAAAAGTCATAACACTAGTCATAGCTCATTTTCATTAACCCCAACTGCACCAGAAATGGAAAATTCACAAGCAAAAAGGAACAAAAGGCTCTCAAAAGTATCTTTTGAAGCTCTTCCCGAAGACAGAAATGGTTTCCGATGGGGAAGTAATATAAAGACGCCAATCCAAGAGACCACTTGGAAAAAGCTATCAAAGATGCAGAGAAGAATTATGCTGAAGGCATTAGCCGATGCAGAAACACTTGACAAGATATGTGTGCTACTAGAAATGCCAAGACAAAATGTGGTTAATATACTTCATGAACTGGGAGAGCTGAAACTCATCAACTGTTGAATCATATTAATTATAATATAGCAGACTAGTAGTTAACTAGATTGAAGTAGTAAAAAGGTGACTCATCTGCAAATACCTCTAACATTTCCTTCTGTCAACAAATTATGCTGGTTATTAGGAAAGGTTAGCATTCCCATATTTTAAATGAAAAAAAATATGGAGTGGGGTTCTATTCCAATACCATAAACTTAGAACGCTTAATTCATGAGTTGCAGTTTTCTAAAATAGTGTTTTGACGTGAAATTGATATGGAATACATTATAGCTGCGACTATTTGTCAAGATATAAAACTTTTAAATTTTTTTCTATATACTATAATAAAGTGTATTGAAGAAGAGAGGCAGCGATATGTGAAGCAAAGACAGCTACAATTATTTAGCAGACCGGACTATTATTTATGATTCCAAACAGAATGGAAGTGATAAAAAATATAAAAACTTATCCTTTTGAAAATAGATTGTTGAGTAAACAAAGGTTGAATTATTAGAAAGAACAAATGATTTGTTTCAGTTGTTTATCTGAATGATCTGGTTATTCTAAACAATATAATTCTTCGGTATGTTTGATGATCCAAGTAGATGAGGTATTTCTAGGTACCTGCTCGGCATAACAGCAACTCTGAACCATCAATGACTAGAACCTGTTAACTCTATCAACAAAGTTTTTGAGATTTACAAAATATTGTTGCTTTTCTCGATACAGCAACTTTCTTGGAGGTGTATCCACAGGAGGATCTGCAGGATCATCAGGATTTGTTGGATCGTTAGGATTTTCAGGATCTTCTGGATTTGATGGCTCTTCTGGATTTTCAGGATCTACAGGCAGAGGAGGAACTGGTGTATTAATACCTGTGGGGCTTGCTGTCTCTGTGGGAACGTCTGAAGGATCGACATTCTTTGTTGCAGTGGGTACTATCTCACTACCATCGTTAAAAAAACTATCTAAGTTTCCACCAGCTCCATTAAATGCAATAATATTTGGTGACATTCTCTCCAGATTTGTTAGCTTTCCCTTGGTACCGAAGTCAATTAATCTTTCTTTTATTTCTTCAGGTGTTAAAGGAATGACATCAGGAGTTCCCAGGCCAGGTTGCAGTGAGGCAAAATAGGCCAATAACCCGGCAACTTGAGCAGCAGCAGCAGATGAACCAGTAACGCTGATTTCATTGGTAAACTGATTCCGTTCAAGATTTGGATATGTAGTTCTGACTCTGTCACCAGGACCATAAATATCAACGCAAGATCCCCAATTGCCCCTATCTATTGGTTCATCAGTAATTGACATACCAGCAACCGTGATAGGCTTTGAAGAACTAGCTGGGCTAGAATTGCATGCATTGATTCCTTTAGTACCTGCACCAACTACAACGTGAATACCACTAGAGACCATCTTGTCAAACGCTGTGTTCAGTGATCTAGATTTCGCACCAGAGATGGAAAACAGGACGACTGCACCGAGAACTCCATTCTTTTCTATTCTTTGTGGATGATGATGATTCACAAAAGACAAGCCCTTGATAATGTTGGAAACTGTACCACGGCCTTGCCAGTTCAAAACTTTCACATCAATTAATGTAGCCTTTCTAGCTACTCCAACCTCTCTTCCACCCACAAGTCCTGCCATTTCTGTACCATGACCATTCATATCTCTCTCATCTTCATTTGGTGTTATTACGATACCACGGATAGTTCTTTCTATGTAATAGGCATGTGTTTGGTAGACACCAGTGTCTAATATATAAGCATCAATGTTTTGTCCGCCGTTAGGGTCAAATTTGTATTCATTGAAATTAGAGAGTCCCAACTTTGGTCTGTGAGAAATTCTTGCCAGATGCCAGTGAGAGTTTGAATCAGTTTCTTTATCGTCAATTGTCAAGATAGAATCCATTTCAACATAATCCACGATGGACTGTTTTCTAATAAATTCTACAACTTCATCGGTAAAGTAACCTACGTAGCCATTAAACCCTGATCCAATGTCAAAGGTATATAGGACTCCACCTAATTCCTCTGTGCTAAATTCTTTATCTCTTGTATGATGGAAGAAAGGGTCATTAGGTGCAAGAGAAATTGAACCGCGAAGTTGTAGTTTAGCCACTGTCTGAATATGTAATTTAATCTCATTCGTATAGGCAAAGTTTTTGAACATAACAATGTATCTATATGGTACAATATTATTTTGGATTTCATCATTTTCACCCAAAGGTGCTACCAAAGGTGCTTTTACATTCCCAGGTCTTTTTGACTGCTTAAAAAAATTATCATATTCTTGACTTTCTGATGTTTGTTCCAAAGTGTTAATATCAGGTAAAACAATAGCATTGGACAATGAAATAATCCCAATAACTAGGGTAATGATGTTACTTAATCTCATTTCTCAAAGGGTTAGCCTTTTTTTAATGAGCGTAACTTATATTCTGACCAACTTAAACTAGCGAAACTTCAAACTAGATTTTATCCGCTGTTTTTTACAGTTCGTTTGATCGAGAAATTATTTAATAGTTCTAAAAGCCCAGTAAACTCTCCCGTTTCGAACAAAGCTCTCCAATGGATATACAACTGCACAGCCGTCCTGTATATACAATATAGAAAAGTATTGTACACAATTAATTAACTGATAGTCAAAAAAGGCCCAAAATAAAAAAACATGAACATTTATAAAGCCGAGGTCACTAAAGGAAAGGATAATTAGAAAGGACAAGCAGCCCAAAAGCAAGAATTTCGGTGGTATTTATACCTCAAGAGTTTTCCTTTTACCGTCCCTCCACTTGTGAACCCCATATGTAACCACTACAGCTATTCTTATGACTCTGACAGTTTACATTACCTACTTTGGACTTCACTAGCCCCTTTTTGTATGTTCAGCGGCTAACTTAATCACTATCAAATTGCATTGGTCCGCGACATTCTGTGTAAATTCCGTCAAAATCATCAGATCTGGACATAAGCAGACATTTGCTGCTTAATGAGAACCATGTTCCAGACATTGTGCGATCCCTGCTCTCCACTATTTTCCCACGCATGTCCCTGCTAGACAATAGCATTTCAGCATCTACACAGAAGTAGTGGAAGTAACTTCCTCTAAATTTAATCACTTTAAGCATTCAAATTCTGCACGACAATTAAACAGCAAGTAATAGTTCCTACGCACTGCCTCATGCACTCATTTTGCGCAGGAACCCAAGAACTACAAATCGATTTTTTTAATTAGCAGGGTAACTAGGACAAATGCATCCCACCCCCCTCATCCCTATCAGCGGCTATATCTCCTCTGTCCCACTTATATCTCGCAGAGATGGGACAAGCCGCATAACAGATAAACACGGAAATAACGACATCAAACATTGGGACATTTTGTATTTTTGATGTCTGAAGTTGCGATTGTTTTTCCTATTTCGGTATATAATGCTTATTTATAGCAGCCAAGTTGTATTTGAAGTTTTTGCGTTGGCAGGTGTACGGCGGATTGTCAATAGAAACGTCTACACACCAAATATATGTGGCTACCGAAGCCTACAGATTCTAGAAAAGCAGTGGGGAACAGTGACAACAAGCATACTTATGCTTATCCGCGTATGTATATATATATGTGTGTGGGGAGGGGCAGGGGGGAGGAGGACGGAAGTAGCAGCGGCTATAAATTCAGTATGTTTCTATTGGCGGCTATTTTCTTACATTATACAGTCTTACCATTAATCGCTGATTCTAGGAAGGTCATGGTTGCAAGACATGCAATAGAACGGTTTGATTTCCATTTTTATTATCCCTAATGGTAAGGTATGCTGTCTGTAACTGAGATATAGTCTTGTTTTCTTTCTCAATACTATATAGATAATCTGTTTATATATGGAAAAGTACCACGATACCTAGGAAATAGCTACCGTGATTATAAATGCACTCAGTAGACAGCAAGTGAGTATGATGACTATACCGTTGTAGTGGTGTCCCATGCCAATATATGTATAAAAAATGCTCATATAACAGTACACAGACTAAAATCCATCAGGGGGTAGGACGGATTTATTGGATACTGCTTCATTCATGATTTTAAGTGGATGAGTTCGTTCTTGCAAGAAGAGAAGCTTATCTTTACACGATGAAGTTAGCCACTTACAAGAGCTTAGTCTTGATGATTTCTTGTCTGATCTTGAACGTGTAGTAAGTCATGATCAACATAATCACAATCAATGGGAAAATCCACAGGGATATCTTCCACAGCAAAGTATCGACATCCTGCTTACTACTATTAGCTTTTTGGGTGGCCTCTCTTATACGTATTTGCTCTTCATATAGAGATTCTAATTTATCATTTAGAGATAAAAAGTCCTTAAACTTCTCCTTTTCAATAGCATCAGCTTGTTCTTTGTTCTCATCACTTTGATTAAACACTTCTGAACGTTTTTTAACTATTATGTCCAATAGACCTACCATCTGTAAGATGAAGTCAGTAGCCTCCTTCTCAAGACCAATCAGTTCATCCAACTTTTTGTCCAATACAGAAATATCATTGGCAAGTAATCTTCCTTCAACACTGTCCAGCTTCTTGTACAGATCCAAAGTTGAAATACTGTTCCCCTTCTTAGTGTCAAAAATATCCTGTTCCACTATCTTTTCCTTGCCTGTATCTTTGTCAATTTGTTTTGTGACGAATTTTGGTTGAGGCATAGGATTGGAATTTGGAATCAAGGAGTCCTCAACAACACCGTTGTAGGCATGCATTTTCAAGATTTCAAAGGACTCAGCATTGTTATCGTTAACTGCCGTGACACCAAATCTATATAAACCTTGAGGCAACTTCACTTTGAAAGTTTGGAAACAGACTCTGTTGTCAATTTGCAACTTCAACATGCTCTTATTGTCCTTGTCGTATGTCAGTCTGGCCGTGGTTGGTACAGCACTATCTTGGTATGCTAACAAACAAGATCCAAAAGATTTCTCATGAACAATCTCGGGGGTAAATGCAGTGATCTTGTCATTAAGCTGGGCTCTAATACTTGGCCCATGCACTTCATTGGTATCTAGATGCAACATAAGACCATCAAATTTAGAAGGACCGTTGACCATGGATTTATCCTTCAATGTCTCGTCAATTTCTTGTTCACTTGATCCTGTGACAAACCAAAATGCCATAGCTGCTTTTGAATCGCCTTCAAAGCCGACATCACGGAAAGTCCACTCAATTGTGAATGATGTCTCTAAGTTGAATGACTTCTTTAACCACAGCGAACCTTTGCTGTTCTTTGTAGGCGTTAAGATGAATCTGCCTGCTTCCAGTTTTGTTGCATCTGATGTTCTCCAATGTGCAGGGAGTTTATCGTTCAGCTTCACCAGTTCAGGCAGCGAATACTCTAGATCTAGTTTCTCCTTATCCGTTTTGCTACCGTGTGAATCAGTCCCGTGAGCATACACAGCAGAGCTCGCCAACAAACCCGTTAATATACTTCCAAACTTCATCGCAAGACTAGCAGAAAAAAATTATGGATGTAGCAATCTGATCCTGCACTGGTTGTGACCGACTTGCTTTGTATAGTTATGATATCCTGGCGATTTGCTATTACCAAAATATGATGCTCTCGAAGACAATTAGACTCGTATATTCCCAATAAGTTGGGCTGATTTCTTCGCTAATTTTCTTGATCTTGTGTTTAGCAAAAATAACGTCTTCGGGACAACTTTAGTCTTTTTTTTAGAAGTTAGATGAAAAAAAGCAGGTACTACGCGGGTTTCTGGGACGGGAACAAGGCAATTTCGTGAAGACAATGGGGGAAACTGAGCAATAACGTCTACCGAGCAAGCCATTGAATAGGTAAGGCTGTGATTACAGGATGTTACTTGCGGATGCGGTGCCATTAGCTTTAGAAATAGAACTTACGTACTAGTATAATGCGGAAAAGAAAAGGAAAAACCTAAAAGAAAAAAGATAAGTAAACGTCTATTTATAATATTAATTAATGCATGGTGAAAAATGGTTTACGAGAGCCATTTTAGTTTGAAATGAAGTAAATTATATGTGTCCGAATGGGAGGTTAGTATTGAAACTGATCCCACATTATATTCATGAAATGAAATGATGAGCCTGGAATAAATGAAAATCTGAAAGAAGGGAATAAAATAAATAGTGAAGCTGTTATGGGGACTATTTCTTGTCTCTCTTAAGTTCTTCAATTTCTTTAGTGAATAGTGCTCTTGGTTTATATCTGATTTGGTCCTCTAGAGACAGGTGCCTCTGCTTCACCACCTCGCCGTTCTTATTCACGTACGATATCGTAGACTCCAGCTCAGGGTTTTCTTTCAGCAGTTGGTTATGTCTTCTTCTGCGCTCTGTTTCATCTATAACATCATCCGAAGCGAATGGGTTCTTCAATGGCTTCTTAGTCACCAGGAGATCATCCTCGGTGTCGGAGTTCGTCGTGCCGTCTTTGCTCGAGACGTTATTCCAATCCTGAGCCATCTCGAAAGTGATCACTTTGTCACTGGGAGTACCGGGCACTTGCTTTGCCATCTTCCTTATCTGTTCGTCGTTTTCTGCATCACGAATGTGGCTCAATTGCAACTTAGGCAGTTGCAGAGGCGACGAAGACCGGGAAGGTGACGTCGATGTCTCGGGCGGAAACAGGGGCTCTGTCTCCTCCGCAAACAGCGTCTTTGTGATGCTCTTATACTTCCCGCTCGCGTCGCCCAGCAGAGAGTCACACCCGGAGTCACACCCGGCCCCCGCGTCGTCACCAAACGTCCTCTTCACAGACCCACGCCTACCTTGCAGCGGGAACGGCGACCTCTCCGGCGACTTCAGCCCGTTAAACGTAGTCTTCTGCGGCTGCAGGGCAGGCACACTCTTGAACTTCTGCACCGTGGATGGCGTCACAGGCGCCAGCAGCTGCGAGCGCTGCGGCGTACCCATCACAGAGTCCCCATACCCATGCATTTCCAGCGACCCGGAATCGTGCCTTCTCTGTCTCGACCTAGGCGGAGTAGAAGGTGTCATTATCTATTTTCGCACTTGTAAGCTTTATCCGTAACTTCTTGTTCCTGTCCTTCGACGTCCTTTCCCAGACACAGACTCTACAAAAAGCTGTCACTTTATATATTAGCAAAACCTCAGCCATTCTATATTTTGTTGGTGGTTCCCAGACTTCACTATTTTAGTCCCTCCACCCAACAAACACTATTAGCCCAAAACCTGGGAAACCCAGCGAAACCAGCACTTTGCGCAAAGAGAGGGCTGGGCTCGTCTGCAGACACAAGACGCGTAATCCATTTGTCTTCCTGGTCTCTCTCCCCACTCCCCCCAAAGCAAGAGAAAAACCCGTACAAACTTCTTGATTCTTTCACACAATCCCCCCTACCCAGGCTGCCTCTTACGCGTCTTCCCTTTGCACAGAACCACCCGCACAAAGAACTTAACTCCCCAACAATAAATGCCACTTAAAATACCTATGTACGAACAGTTCCACCAGCCATTTCTGTATAGTTATGTACGCACTGGATCATGTGAGTGTAATTTGCTGTTGGGTGTGGTGTGTGGGTGGAAATAACATCAAACGGTCGGGTCCAACGCATGGTGTTGTGATTTTATTCCAGGCATAATAGCCCTACCTTCTGCCTGGACATACATCTATTATGCGACTACATACAGATCACAGTTCACACAGACAGCGTTCTGGGTTGTGGTTGTAGAGTAAACACTTTCCCTGTTCACAGACACGCACTAAGCAGTAATCAGAAGTCCAGAAATTTTTACACTAATAGCCCAACAGCTTGCTGGAAAGAATAGCGATATAAGTTTTGTTTGTGCAAATAGACAGAAGAAAGCAGGTTTTTTTGAAGATACAGGAATAGGCAGACTGAAATGAACGCTCTGTATATACACGCGCAGAAGCAGAAGACGCAGTTGCAGCAGGATATCGCGAAGTTTGAGCAGGATAACTTGACAGCGCCGATCTCTTTGCAAGGCTCCATATCCGCGACGCTGGTGGCATTCGAGAAGACCATCGAGCAGTACAAGCAGCACTTCGACAAGCGGAGAGCCGGTGGAAGTAATGACGAGGAGCAGCTGGATCCCAAGTACGAGCTGCGGTTGGTGTCGCTGAAGAAGGATCACAAGGACTTCGACGCGAAGTTCAAGGAATTGAAGCAGAAATACAACGAGAATAACGCCAGGAGTAAGCTGTTCGAGTCACCGCTGGATGCACAGACCGGTGGAGAGTCTGTGATGAATCAGAGGAGAACCGCTACCAATGACCACACATCGCAACCTGGGAACACTTCTAGTAACTATGGTCTACCGATGTATGATGGGTTGCAGAAGGAACAATCTATATTCCAGAGAGGTAACGCACAGCTGGACATGATCTTGGAAATGGGACAACAATCGCTGGATGATATTATGGAACAAAACCAAATCCTACTGAAAGTCCAAGATCAAATGTCTCGTAGCTTAAGGACTTTGGGTGTCTCCGAAGAAACAATCCAAACCATCAATAAACGTGTGTTCAAGGATAAATTGATATTCATATTAATAATATTTTTGTTTCTGGTCGGTGTCTACTACGTACTAAAATGGTTCAGATAATAACCATGACAAGACCACACCATGATGCATTAAATTTTACTAGATAGGCTTCAATTATCCACATACTTATGTATTATATTTTATAATTTTTTAATTCATAGAGAATAGCATTCATGTCATCACATTCAATTCTCCTTCTTATAGCGCCTGTAGTGTACTGAAAATTCAATCTTTTAAGCCATTTTTTTTATAATCGTGCTAAATACAAGACATATTAATAGTTATATATACATGACGTTGATGAACTAGTGAAAACTCTCTCATTGGGGTTTAACGTTATTATCGTTTCACTTAAATCAGATAATTTCTTCGATTGTCCTTGTAGTAGAACTGCTGGTACATTTGTGGGCTTGCTTTGCTTAATCTTTTTACCTATACCCAATTGACCGGAATCATTTCTCCCCCATGCTACCAAACGACCATCGTCAAGTTTGCAAATTACATGATGTGGCCCAGTGTACCACTGCTTCACTTTAATGTCGCCGACAGGTTTTGCGTTTTCAAATTTTATCCGGGTTGGTTCTTGCTGAGAGTTTTTATAGATACCATTGCCTAATTCCCCTTCCAATCCATTACCAAATGCAAAATAATGTTCTTTATTCATGTCAATTGCTTTTTTACTTTCACCAACAATATGCCCAGATTTAGGCGACGCTTTCATTGTGACATAAGACGTTTCAGCACTGCAATTCAAATCTATACATTTTATATCCAGCGCATTTGCCCCAGGGAAATGGGCGTTGAATGCACCATTGATAATCTTTGGGTAAGGAATTGATTCAGATTTATATGAAATTGGCATAGCCAATTGACCGAACCTATTCCATCCGAAACTATACAAGTTTCCTAACGAGTCTCTGGCTAATGTGTGATAGTCTCCACATGCAACTTGTTCGATGGACTTGCTGATGACGTTACCTGATTGGTCGAATGAGTTATTTAGCATTTCAATTTCATGGAGTTCGTGCGCTACTGGAAAGGTATCAAATTTTGAAAAATAGGGAATCCCGAATTGACCAAATGACTCTTTATTTCCATCCGATCCATCAGTCGAACAGGTATAGGCCTTACCATGATTAGATATTAGGACTAAATGATCTTTACCAACATCAAACTGAGAAATCTTTTTCTCACCTTTCCTAGTATTAAATACATGATTAATATCAATTTGGTTATTGTAAACCGGGTACTTACGCCAAGGGAACAGCCAAGATCTATGGTAGTCCAAATATTTGGACAAATTATCAATGTGCCCCACAGGTATTATCAAAATTTTACCGTCTTTGTTCAATGCATAAATAGTCTTACCGGATAATTTCAATTGTTCAAGCTTCTGTCCTCTTAAAATAACATCATCGGAGAGTATATCAACTAAATTACCTGCTTGATCAACACCTAGACATTTTTTCTTATCATCTAAGATAATGAGATCTTTTAGTTCCTTGTTGAATGCTTCTTTAATAGCTTTGGGGATGGTTGACTTATTCATCTGTCCAAACATCAGAACACGTGTGCCTTCTTTGGATACATTCCCTACCAAAACGGGCTCTTTCTTGGCAAAAATAGCCTCAGAGCCATCGCTAGGTAGTTGATTGCTCTTACCTAGTATTATATATTTGCTTTTTATATTAGGCCAACTTAGGTACAGTGTTGCTCCACCACCAATTAAGACAAACAACCCTAATCCCTTGAAAATAGCGTTAAGTTTCATCATCTTCACATAGCGCGACTCAATTTCCTCCTGAGAGGCTTGATGTTTCACATCTTTGGTCCAGTCGTAATCAAATTTGTTCAATCTCTTGGCCTTGTATGGCTTACCTTCCAGTTTCTCACCAAACATCTCACTTTCATCAAATTGCGGAGTCATGCTATAGAGTCGCCGCGAATGGGCAATCAAGCATCTTGGCAATCTCGCGGATACCCTAGACAACATCATACTTTCTACCACTGTCGTTCAACCTTGGCAGGTAAATATATTATGTATTATAAAGTAATTACAACTGTTTAGCTCTGATGAGGTTGATCTTTTATTTTATTCAAGGCACAGCTTACCCGTTATTTTTTCAAAATCTTAACTGAACTCGAACCTTGATTATTTCCACTCACAAAACTTGAGAACGTGTACAACTAGTTACAATAAGAACAAGGTTAATACGAATTTCAAATGCCAAATAATATAAATCAAGCTATGAATATATAATTGAAGAAAAAAAAATCTGTGCAATGAAGTTTAATCAATGAGTACTCCTGCGCACAGTACAGGGGATGTTTAGACTCTATATTAAGAACCTCTGTGGTACTTGACAAGCCAAGATCCTCCTCACTAAACCATAACGGCATCTCTGAACAGCTAATGTATTCAAGCCTTAGTTAGCGTGCATCGTCAATGTGCCAACTGTAACTCATCAATGCGAACCTGGTCAAAGTATGAATGTGAAAAATTTTTTTTTCGATTACATCGCATTTGTTTGTTGTGCGTCGATTTGTTAAGAGAAATGAAAAAAAAATCGAATGAGCGATGAGATGATCATCGATGAGTTTTCGTATTCGTTACAGTAATAAAGATTCATCTGAGCAGATATACTTGCATTTTCTGACACTATTTTTAATAATTGCGGAGTTACGTTCATGCTCTCTATTATATTTCTCTGAATTTTATGATCAATACCTGAATTCAATGAAAAATTGAACAATATAATTGACATAATTGTCCCGACCTATATCTCACGAGTGGTAGGTAGTTCTGTGAACGATTCAATTGGTAATTAGAGGTTCTACTTTGAGGACTTTGAATTTATTCTGAATTTGGACCGGTCGGTAGGTCAAAATTGGAATGAAGAGTACACAACAACTTGGGCAAGAGGCTCGCGAGTTTGAGTTCAATCCAAACATCCCACTTCATCTGTACCTGAAGACATGCGTCACCTTGCTGAATAATGCGTCGGAATGTTTTCAACGTGGTGACAAGTCTTTATCATACTTCTATTATTTTCGATATGTGGACCTCTGCACAAATAAGCTTCCAAATCATCCAACTATAAGGTCAACTAGCACTGGATTGGATAATGATAGTAAACTATACGTCCAAGAATACAAACAGCTTCTGCGGTTGGAAGTACCCCATATATTGAAGATAATGGAAGAATTGAAAACAGAGCTCGATGCCATGTACGAAAGGCACAAAGTCTCACTGGCAAATAATATTGCTAGTCCAATTTCGTATAAGCATAACAATAGGATGGATGCCTTATTGCATGACTACTACACAGAAAGAGGTTGTACAGGACATTCAATGCAGCACAAAACTAGCCTGCACAAGAACGAAAATTTCAACGAAAGGATAAACTTAATGAAGGATAGTTTTATGGGTAGAGCACCTAATGGTTCCCAAGAAGTCAGAAATGTCTCAAATACATTTTATCCTGATCTACCGACTCTATCATAACACACCCACATTCTAGACAAAACTTAAAGCATGAATAAAAAAATTCGTCCCTAATTTCATAATGAACAAAACAAACACTTACCGTGAGTATTTTGTATTCATATACCACTAATATAACACACTAATGCATTTATTATTATCTAACATCATCAAACGTTCCAGTTTCTTATTATTGAATATATTCTGGATATCATTTCGGGATTCAGGTCCTGGATATCGTCTCTGCGTCTTGCGAAGTCCTTTAATAAAAGGAGAAGCTCTCTCTCAAAACCGTTACTACTTTCTAGTATATTTTTTCTTCCAGCTGGAACATCAAGCAAATGTGAAGACTTTAATGCTTCAGAACTTATAGAATGTATTAATAGCTTATCGATTTTCTTTTGCAAGGAAAAGGTGGCAGTTAAATTTAATAGTAGTAGGACAATAACTGTAACTAGTAAACCAATTAATATCCAAGTAAACCATTTCACAGTTGGAGGAGTCTTTTTTACTGTTATCTCGGTTTTCTTTGTAGTTGAGGTAGTTTTTTCATCCTTTGGTGCACCACCATCATTGCCATTTAACTTTTGCTTTTCCTTTGTTTCAGTTTCTTCGGCAAGAGTTACGACTTCATCAATAGAATTCTCCTTCAAATATGTTCTTAACAATTTTTCTATCACGTCAGCTGCCTCAATCTGTCCTGTTTTACAGGAGGATTCTATCATACCTTTTATCCAACTTGAACCTGTCCATTCTACCCAATATGATATTTTCATGCTACAGCTTGTAGCATCATTCCATCTAAACATATACCTTGTCTTTGTGGAGAAATTGTTTCCGCTTGGGACATTGGGCGTCTTTGTTTCCACAACCACATTAATTGCATTTTTATAGTCTTTACTTATAAGTTTCTCAAGTACAACACATTTAGTAGACTTGGGTCCAACAGAGTAATTCAGTGCTTTAATATATGTGAAGCCTCTCTCATTTTCAATTTTGTCAAAAGACCCAAATTCAGAAATACTTGAAGAGTCCAGTTCTTTCAGATATTGATTGTGAAATGATGGCTCAGTCTCACTGAAAATAATTTCAAATACCAGACCTGGGGGAGCATCTAACGTAATCTCCTTAAGAACGTGTTCGTCATTATCTTCCGGAGAATAGTCGAATTCAGTCTTCTTGAAATACAATGGGCCATTGTATACTATCGGACATGATGGCTTAAGTTTATGAACACGCAGTTCCTTGGTAATCTTGTAATCTTGTACAAAATCCGCTGAACCTTCTCCTTCAGTATCAGACGAACTACCTGAGGACTCATTGACATTGTCCGTAACTAATTCAGTTTCATCAATAGAGAGAATAGCTTTATTAATGATATCATCGTTATTGTTAAGGTTCCCTACATTATCAGGAGTAGTCAACAACCTTTGGAAACTACGTTTCAGCGTTCCAGAGTTATCAATAAATAATGGACCATCAATAAGCTTTTGCAACGGTGATGATGATGTGGATGATCTTCTAGAGGTCAGATTACTTGCACTTAATCCATTGACCTCGGCGGCTCCCACCTTTTCTGGGTGTACAATCTTAGGGACAACCACGTTGGTATTGTCCTGATGTATCTTATTTCTTTCTGACCAAACAGTCATTAGTATATCAAATGTCACATCCGTGGAGATGAATCCTGTCAACACATAGATGCTGTCGTCTGCTCCCTCTATAGTGATAGCTTGTGTTATGGTTCCTCCAATTGATGATGATAAGGTCTTTTCAATGTGCTTGATATCAACCAAGGGAAGAGTAACCTTGTTCATCCAGTCCACAAAGGACGAGTTGAACGACAGGTGGTTCTCGGAGATGTAAATCCTACCGTTATAAGTATGTGATTTGTGCATCAGACAACCGAAATCATCTATTAGTCTATCAGTGCTTGGAATTGACCTGAAAATAGCATGGAATGCCTCATCTCTTTTGTCTGATGCATAGTGATATTTCGAGTCTGCAAATAAATCTGAAGAATGGTAGCCATTGGCAAATGTGCTCTTGCTGAAAGTGGCCGCGTCTGATCCAGAGTTCGATGTGGAACCATTTGTAGTAACTACAGTTTTCCTATGCAGGAAAGCTGGCACCATTGAGTCAAAAAATGTGGGGCTTCTCGACTTATTCTCGGGGTTCAAGTCTGAGCTATCATTGACTTGAAGAGAATCCTTTCCCTCGTTGGAATCAGCTACACTCAGTTCTTCTAAGCTCCTTGCTGGTGAACTTGAGACAGAATTAACCTCAGACAGTTTAGGGTGAGCTGGATCAGCCTTGTATAAAGACGTATTGGACTTCTTTAAACCCATATAGGGCGAGACATAATCCTCCATAATCTAACTTTAACACTGTCCTACCAAAACTCAGTATCTTCAAAAGAGTAGTTCTTGTTTAAAGTCCAGCTGCCAGGTCCCTTTTATGAATAAATTTGTGTATGTTAAACTTTATATGCTATAAAACTTCCAAATCAATGTGTGATCTCCCAAAAAAAGAAACAAACTGTAAACAATCCCTTAAACGAAGATAGGCCGAGCAAATCCATGGCAACAATGGTAAAGTAAGGTAATTCATTCAACCTCTTCATTAGCATAAAAACCTGAGACATAGCAAGAAATTGATTATAAAGAATAGCTGTGTATTTGCTAAAAACTCTTGAATCATCGCCCCGTAACAGCCATTGAAAAGGGGGGTACCTCTGTAAAGCTGGAAACGCACAGTTTCTAAAAGGTAACATAATACCCATGATTACACTCAAGTTATTACACTCATCCTGGAGAACAGTAGGCTCATCGCTGTGTAGTACCACCAGCTTGCAGGTAGCCCGTAGTATGGCCATCGCCGACATCACGACACACTACATAGTTAATTGACCACGTGTAAGCGGTCAAAGGGCCACCGCCTTTAATAAAAGTGAAAAAAATTTCTGGCGATGAGTCCTCTGGTGGTCGAAGGCTATTCCAGATCTGATGAGTTATGGCTCAACAATAAAGACCGAGCCGCTGACTATATCAAGGGTATAAATAGCCAGCGTTGGTAATTCGAGGTTCAGCAGGCATTGGTCACGGTTGCTGAATTGTTCTTGCCAATAAAACTGGGGAGGAAAGGAAAAAAAGCCCTCTTCAGGCCGTTTCTGGAGTTTTAACGATAGAAATAGAAATTGAAGCCGGGACTGAAAAGAAAAAGATAGAAGGATAGAGGGACATAGAAATAACACAGGCACAGAGGAGAGATCGGTTGCCAATTGTGAAAGGATTTAGAGATTTTTGCAACTTGTTTCAAGGACAAGTCCTAGTTTGTGTCTCTTCTAGGAATACGATTGTTGTTCTATTCTAATAGAGATAGGCTGTTCAGGTTACGAATTCAGCAAACCTCAACTCAATTAGAGAGAGACTATAAAGGTAATTGATAGATATAGTAAAGAAAGTCAATCAGAACAGTTTAGGACGTTGGCCTATTTTTGAATGAATAAAAACTCATTCCATTCAATATAATAGCACAACACAGGCATGAATGGGACGAGAGCTGCACCAGGAGTAACACCGAGCGAAGTAGCTATGCATGGCAAGAATGAAATGGAGGTAGTTGAACAAGCACCTATTCCAAAGACAAATGCCAATATAGGGCTTAAAAGCCCTGTCAATACGGTGGAAGATGTTAACCAGGAGGACTCAACAAACTCACCTCCACCCATTCCTCATGTAGAGATTAATCAAATGCCTTTGTCTATGATAATAAGGAATCTAACCGTATATACAGTAAAGGAGATTTCTCAATATATGAAAACAACAGTTCACATGAATACAGCAGATACTTCAACTGCTAGAAAGATGAGATTTTTGAATCTGCTGATATTTATTAGGAACCAATTTCTGAAGTTGTACGTGCTGATAAAATGGTGCCGGACTATAAAGGAAAACAACTTCAATATAATGATTGATTTACTAAACTGGTTTAGAGGTACAAATATGACAGTCAATAATTGCATCTGGGCACTGAAATCCACTCTGGAGTCTACAACAAATGCAAAATTGCCCAATGTCGATCTTGTAACGGCACTTGAAGTTCTTACATTGGGAAGACCAAATTTACCTACCCATGATTTTAAGCTGAGTGGAGAAAACAATGAATATGAGACCGTGAATGGTCAATTAAGAATACCCACAAAACTTATTATGCAAAGATTAAAGGATCTCAACATAATTGTGATGATAAAAATTTCATCGATCGACATTCCAAAACAATTCAACAACTATGAAATTAGAGATGGAAGAGTATATATCACTGTTCCAGGCGAATTTGAAATTCAACTCTCCACTATTGATAGACACTCACCTTTTTTCTTTGTTGATTTCAAGTTATTATTTGCTGGTACAGATAGTTTATTCAATAAACCAAGGCTTGAAAAGATTATCAATGATGTCTTACTAAGAAATAAGAAACCATTATACTCCTTGTACAGCTTACTACATCGTTACGTTCTTACTTTACAGCTTTACATGATTCATCTAGAGCTGTTAAATTTGGAAAATGATGGTAAATTTTCTGGCGGGAACCTGGTGCATAGTTACAATGCCAAGAAGAGTTTAATAGTAATGAAATACTGGAGAAACGGGAAGCTAGGAAATAAGACAAAGATAATTATTGGTGTTGACAGGAAGTCCGAGGATTTAGTTCTCAAATGGGATAACGAAAATGCCAAGCAATCGAAGCATATGCCACTAGTTTATACACACGTTGTCGGAAATGTTGAGGCAATATTAGATGAGATTATGTTCAACCATTCTAGGCTAATTAGAGCAGATTTACTATCTAGAGGTGTATTTCAGGAAGATGAAGAGGATCCAAGTGTATTATTATTTCAATTACCCACTACTTGCTTATCAACTGCTCCAATACAGCTTAAAATCGATCTTGTTAGCGGCGTATTTTATTTCAAGAATCCTTCCCCACTTTTGCTTGAGTATGTTTCTCAAATAAACAGAGCGGAAACACCCGAAGACCTAACTTCTGTATTACAAAGACTCAAATTAGATAAGATTGTCCACATTATACGAAACATGTTTGATAAAACAGGTTGGGTATGTAGTAAGGTAATCAAATTGGATAATCCAATAGCAACCTCTGTCAACTCAGAAGAGATTAAAACCAATTTACTACAAAACGATATGTTCATTAGATTGGCGTCTTGGCCTGTAAACTGGTACTTAATTTTGACAATTGTGTCATCTAATTCATCGTGTATTATAGAAAAGCGCATTGGTAAAATAATATCTACAAGTGGCAAATGGAAAGTACAATATTTAGATACAACCAATGTCCTCTCATTGAAATTAGAAAGTATAACCTATAAGAAAATCATCTCACTACAGAAGAGTACTTTGAACAGGATTATTAACCATACTTTGATTGACTCATTAAATCATTTGAAGACACGTAATAAAGTTTGTTCTCCTGATTTGATTGTGAACTCACTACCAAAACATCTATTAGAGGATGAGGTGGATGACAAGGTACCTCATAGCATTGAAAATTATCATCACATATCATTAATTACCATAGAGTTGGAATCCTTCTTAGAGGGATCTAAAGCCCTTAGTGGCATTCTTGAAAGCACTATGTTTTTGAGAATGGATTACAAAAAGTTTGAGATAAGACTGTATGGAAAATTCAAAAGAAGTACAATGGCATTCCATTGCCAGTGTGATGATCTATTGATTAATTTTGTGGAACGAGAACCATTAGCTTTTTACTTGGCTGAAACCTTTACAAATCTAAATGAAATTGTTCAGTATTTGACACTTTTCAGACAAAAACTAATGCAATTAGTTGTTTTAACTGATGTTGTGGAACGTCTACACAAGAACTTTGCATCTGACCACTTCAAGATTATTTCATTAAAACCCAACGAAGTTACATTCAAGTACCTAAAGTCCTCGACTGACGATAAAGACTGTACTATAAACATCATCACAAATGAACAAACAATAAAAAACCTGACAGTGAAATTATCAGATAAAAATCCGCAGCATATCATCCAACCCTTTATCGATAACCAGCAATTCGAATACCAATTTATTTTTAGCTATTTGCAGTTTACTTCACCACTTTTCTGTTGCCTGAAAGAAATTCTTGATGAATCAAATAAAGAGGAAAGATTAGAAAATGCAAAAGAAGAATCAGATTCAACCAGAACTTCTACATCTATCACGTTAGGTCTTCATAATTTGAGTGAATATCAATTAGTATATTTCAACCCTGAGTTAGGCTACAAAATTACCCTGATATTGGAATTGAAGGAGGTTTCAATTAATGGGAAGAAGAAGATTCAATTTTATGTCCATTTCTCTCAAGATGAACACATTACAACAAAATCATCAGCTTATCCACTAATCCATCAAGTTAGAAATGAAATTTTTATGCTAGAAATGAAAAAAAGGGATGGAACTCCTAGTCTCATTAAACTAGATAACACAAGGAATGTGATTAGACTAGGAAATGGTATTTCATGCGATTCTGATTCGATAGTTGAAGTACTAATGAGTATTAATAAGATACTTCTTGGTGATTCAAAGTCCGCTCCTCAGATTACTACAGTGCCACCAACTAATAAAACCATATAACTTACGTCAGTTTTTTGTAGTGTATGACAAGATTTACATAACCAGTAGATATTGGTTAACCTCGACACGATAATATAATTAAATACTCAAACTGTTTTAAAAAGGAGAGATTATCAAGTTAAATATGCACGAATCGAAGCGGATGTTGTATATCACATATCTTTTACATTTGTCCACTAATATTTGTAACTGCTTTCAATAATTATTTAGATTGAGTTTGGTCAAATTAAGCGTAATTATGGATCGAAAATGAATATTCTATTGGTAAATTGTAGAATCTGAAAGGACAATATATTTTTCATAAAGATCATATTATCAACTAAAGATAAACGCTTCATACTTTGAAAATACTCGACAGTTATTCGATTTCGGAACATATGAGCTTCTAAAATATAGAATTCTTAACAACATCCACATACATTTTAGTACCAAAAATTTGGTCATCTTGGAAAAGCAATGAGCTTCTTAATTTACTCACAGTTAAAGTAATCAATATCATGTATACTAATAATATTGCTGTCAATAACCACTGTGTATTAGCTGCTATTTTTACTTATATTTTCTAACAATTCGATTTAGGAAGTAGTTGAAAATTTGATGAACAAAATCTGCATAAAAGAAATTAAAAACAAATTTATTAGATGACCTGATTAACACTTTGCAGTTTGCGATAAATATCTTCTCTCTGATTAAGTTTAGTATTGTGTGTAAAAGGCACATAAATTTGTTCAGATACTGAGGCCATACTTTTAATACTTTTATGCTACTGAAAAATGCAAAGCCTCGAGATAATAACCGAATAACAAAACACATTACTTCTTTAAAAAAATTCAATCTCTAACATGTGTTGTATTATTTTTTGTTACTATATTGTCCTTGCTGAAGATACAAAAACTTCAGAAACCTTTCATCTAGTTATAAAAGATGCCTCATCGTTAGACAATCTTTTTGAACAAGATATTTCTTAATATAATCCGAACTCACTCTTATTTACTGGAACCATCTATGTTACTTCACAAGCAGCCTTAATTGTTATTACATCAAATGAATAAACTCTGACTAGCTACAGATTTCACCCAAGGGCTCCGTAGGAGCTATAAATCAACATGGTAAATTATGTACACACCTCTTATAATTTTTAACAAAGAAAAGGCTGACTTAGCCCACACGTTCTGGGGTACAGATCAATGACATAAAATCCAAATGACAGTAATGTGCTATACGTTTAATCATTGGGTTGGGATTTTTCTTTAATTAGCCGCGATAATTAAAATTACAATTCAAGGCGTCAGCGTATATGCGCAACATATTTGCATAAAAACAGACACCAATAGTACCGAATCTTAAAAAAATAAGAAAAATATTGAAAATCTTTCAAATTAGTATAGACCCGACTGTAATTTTGATCAGAAAGAATGGAATTAAAAAGTACATCAACAGCATGAAGAATTAATTAGACGTGACAATAACAAATCATATTCACTAGAAAACTAATTCCAGAACAGCGTATCTTTTATGCTGGAAATAACAATACTTAGATTTGAAAAAGAGCAAATATTCCTCCACACTTCAAAGACGCTAAGACAACACCAATTCAAAAAATCTGTTACAGCACTTTACCACTCATTCAGGATACAAAGGAGAAGATAGTAACAGAAATATCTGCTCTACTACTACTTTGGCACATATTTCGACTTCCTATTATCTGTTAGAATATTGTATGATGGCATTGCGTTTAAGATTACCACAACTTCAAACTTGTCTAAATTGCTACATTAGATATTAAGTAAAGATCCTCCTCAATGGGAGTACAGTTTTAAGTAAGACAGAAGTAGATATATTGAAGTATGAACGACATATCTCCTGTATATGATATCAGTTATTTCTATGAATATGTACATACTCGGCTAACTTCAATTGTTCAAAGAAATGCTTGACCATTTTGAGAAATGCAATTAAAATCTCCCGCAATCCACGCACGTTAGAGATCCCGAATAATGAACAATTGGTAAACTAAACAAATAACTTTCATAGATACTGAGAGTTGAAACACTCCTTAAAATTATTATATGGCATCATCAGTGTCATATAAGGGTGGTGCTGCCTGATCATAAGGAAAAGGTTCCATTGTGGGTTCAATAGGTGAATCGGAATTCATTAAGAGATCCACTAATTTTCCTTCCATAGCTTGATAGCTATTTGTTATCATAGTACCCTCAATTAATCTCGAGAATGTTCTTGGTGCATTGGAATGTGATGTCGAGCTTCGTTCCGCACCTCTATCAAATACAAAAGGATGCTCCGTGAAACACAACGAATTTTGAACAAACGATGTATTGTTTTCCAAAAATGGAAGATTATTTTCTTCAGATGTCAATATACTTCCTTCTCTGCTGAAATTATCGTCCGTTTCTTTATATAGGCAATGCTCAAGACCTGTCTCAACAAACTGTGGCAAGTCTGGCTGAGAGAGATGGTCAACTCTGTTGGATGTCATTAATAGTGAACCGATTTTCATTCCTGGATCTGTGAAGGATTTCATTGTAGGACGTACTTCCAAGTCTCTCATATTTATTGACAGATTGGTTGATGTTGGCTTTACTGAATTTTTCGACCTCTTCCTACCACTTTTACTAAGTCCTGTACAATATCTGGTTGACAATGAATGCATTTCAGACAGCGACGGATCAAACTGAGCGGTATTTTCTAATTTATTTTCCTCTAAACACACCTCCATAGCGACTTGTGTTGCATCGATTTTTATAGCACTCTTGACAGGCTTACTATTGATAGTAAACACAGGTTTCTTATTATTCTTTTGTGGGTTCTCAGCCAGGTTATAATGCAGCGCATTGTACTCAATGATAGCTTCCAATGCACTTTTATCTATTAAAACTGATGAATCAATATTCTGGGAAGTTACATCTACCTCATTTGAGTATCTATCTACTTTCACATAGCTATTGTCATCAGTGAAATTGAACCCAGACTCATTTGCATTTCTTACACAAGCCTTTCTTTTGGCAGGTCTCTGGCAATTATTGTAGTTGTTATTTAGTGATGCATTTCCCCTCTTCCTCTTATTTTGCTCCTTCTGTCTCGACCTATTTTTTATGCTAATGATACCAACATTTTTAACTGGAGACGGGCTACTACCATTTGTCGGAGATGAGACTTCATCAAATATTATTTTTTTTGGGGGAGAGTAATTAGCCGGTGTATAATTAGATGGTGACCTACCTCTAATAATTAGGGCCGGTGTTTCCATCTCCTCAATATGAAGAAATATGTACTTTCTGCCATTTGGCAATTCAAACGGTTCAGATGTATTTTCAAATATTTCTTTGGATTCTTCCGATTGTAAAAATTCTGAATTTATTAGTGATGATTCGGTAACTGCAACTCCAAACATGACATGTAACTTGAAAAATCTATTTTGATCAAAATGCTTATCAACATTGTTAGATGCAGAAAATTGAACTCTTTCAAAACGGGCAACTTTCTTTATGCAATTATCAGGATACAGGCCCAATATTGTATCTATCGGATAATTGTTCAGCTCTTTATTGCGATAAAAATGAAAAGTTGGATCGAATTTTTGCTTTTTAACAATATTCCTCACGTTTGATGCTTCTCTAATTACTTGATGATTTGGTAGTGGGGATGGAATAATAGGGCATATATCTGGTGAAAATTGAGGCCCTTTATCTCTCTTCGCCGTATGTTGCACTAGCGGGATATCATTATCATGGTCATCAGTTGCTCTTATCTTAACTGCAAAATACTCTACAGGCAATGTTCTATCAGAATGTAGATCACTATATTTCCTCACATCGAAACATATATCACTACCTTCAACAGTTTCATCATTTGCCGGGAGTGCATCTATTGTAAATGAGTGGCTTAGAAATTTTTTATAGTCCCAACCGTCAATTGTAAAAGCAGCAACTAAAGTAAAGTAGTTCCTTTTATATCCTACCCAGTCGTCACCAATGTTATCAAATCCTCTATCAATTCTTTGTAGTAGTTTCAAATTCATAAGCTCACCAGTCTCAACACATCTTAGGTTTCGAAATCTTCCCCCACTATAAAATGGCGGTCCTACTTTAAATTGAAGAGTGGACCTAGGCGCAATTCTCAACTTCCTTTTATCAAAATAATTACTGATAGTACCATCTTCGTTTATTCTAGTCTTTATGACATACTCCGGCTCCAGGTCTCCGGAGTCATCAAAATTTTCATCATCGGTACCATTTAGTTTGCTTGCTGCACGTCTCCTTCCAAGCTCTACATTGCAATATTTCTTAGCCATTATTTAGTAATCCTTATAGTCCAAACCTAAAAGCCTTTTGCTGCTACAGATTACCACTTATTCAAAATGCTATAGCCATACAATGAAATCAAATTAGCTTCTAGTAACTATGTCCCTGTTGAAGAAATAATAAACGCTGCAAATATAAGGAAGAATATTCAAAACTTAAGAAATATGATCTGATGTTAGCACTGGCTCACAGTTACTCCTCCTGTGCTTAATAAATAAGCAAGTATCTCACCAGATAAATGGACTTGGTCAGCGTAAAATTAATAGCGATTCCTCTAGGAAACGGAGACTTGCGACGCAGCTATGGCCAACGAAAAACAGCAATATCACCAGTGAGAGCAAGTTGGTAAAGATTAAAAGTACCACAGTCCAAAAGTTCCAAAAATTTGCTTTTGTGTCAATCGTAAGATTGAGTGTCTGGTTGTGAAGCCTATACGCCCTTTTAATTCGGCGGCAAATACAATTTATTTTCTGAAAAAGATTAAGCGCGGATGTATCACGTGATACATATTATTTAAGCTCTGGAATAGCGTATTGCCCCTTCTCCGCGTAGGCAAATGTCCGTCCCATTTATATCTGGTAGGGATTATCATATAGGTGTGCAATGCCACCTATATGATATTTGTATTGTGGCTCTTACCAATGGACAGAAAGCTGTGATGATGACGAACAGTTTATAAGTTTTCAATAGTAGAAGGACAAATATGATAGTATGCAATGTGATTAACATAATTTATTCTATAATCGATGCTAGATATTAGTGTTGTAGTGATAAAAACAAAGAGTTATTAAAATGATAATGCCATTTAACGTGACCTATAGTCATATCGTTAGAAGTATTGAAAGCACATACTTTTGTTCATCCTGGGTTGTAGGAACTCGAAATATTATGATACAGTAGGCCTTAAATTATTACTTGTGTTTAGGATGTTTAATTGATAGAGCATAGACATCCAAGTAGTTGGTGAACTCATAGATAATTTCGTTAAAGAACAAGCCATGAATCCCTAAAGTGACTCCAAAACCTAACCACGATAAGGCAAAGCACGTTTGAAATATATCATGTCCTAAATACTCAACAACCACGGATGCAGTGAGAAGTTGAAGAATCGGAATAAACATTGGGAAATGAATGAAAGGGAACTCTTGCTTTGTTAAATGTGCCACAATAATTCTACCGACCATGAATGCAGCAGTTAGACCAATTGATAAAATTAGTGGAAGAGAAATAATTTGAGGATAGCTCAGAATCAACAAAAAAACTGATCCGGAGTAAGCAAAGAAAGGGATCAGCCCTCTATTTGACTCTGTAGTTGCATTTTCAGTGCCATGATTAGTAACAAAAGAGTCCTTGTAATATCTTTGAACATTCTTCAGGGACGACTTAACATTAAAAATGACACCGACAAACAAAGAGAACAAAAATATATCTAAAAATGTTACCCCGTAGGTGTAATTATTAAATGTTAAGTTGAACCAAGCGGTGTGCCACATTAAGTCCGGTCCAAAAACCCCCGTTAAGAAAAGTGAAGAAGCTATGGTTAAGATTCCTTCAACAGGCCCAGACATTTCACTTAGAAATAAAATATGTGTGTGATACTCTTCCCATGTGCTTAAATAAAAGTTCAACAAGCAACAAAATTGACAGAACAAAAATTTTGGTGTATATCCCACAGATGCAGCCGAGCAGAATAAGAACAAAGATAGAGTTGTGTTTAAAGCATCAATGCTATGATCAAATAATTCACCTAATGGACCGGATTGGCCAGTTAGACGAGCATGGATTCCATCACAGCCATCAAACGTCTGGTACATAAACATACCGAATGCATAGGAAATGTAAGTCCATCTTGGAGTTTCTTTATCTAAATTGGGATCATAATACAGCACAATCAATAGGTTGAACAGGATAAATCCTAGTCCTGATAACGTGATAACGTTAGGTGCCATCCATGAGGGAAATATCTTTTGAAATTTCAGCCAAAATGGCTTAAGAACATATTTCGACACAACAGAGAGATCCTCGCTTTGATACTTGTAGTATTTTAAGTTCGCTATTTTGTCTTGAGGAACAAAATAACCCATTTTCTTTGTCCCTTTTCTAAACTACTACAAATCCTGCTTTATAATACGCCAATGCTAATAGTACAGTCTATAACGTGTGATCGTGATTCAAACTCAAATGCACGATCTAAATTGGAATTAGCCAATTTTATCTTGAAAAAAATAACAATGTCTTGCAAACAGTAATTATACCGATAGCAATTTACTCACAGTATGAACAACTACAAATATCTGAGTTAAAAACTAACTATATTGCCATGTTTTCATATTTTCGATTGAAGGTCATCGCGTTTTTAGCATTTTAGCTTTTTAACTTTTTTTTTCTCTTTTTCGCATAACTTTCACATGAGCTTAGTCAGATGACTTGTGTGCATATATAGACTGGAACTCCTATTATGTGGAGCTGAAAGTCTCCCCTTCTTCCTGTATGCCTTATTAGACGTCCAAGATCGGGATGCAGTTCCTCCAGTTACGTTATTCTACTTCTATACCCGAAGTCAGAATGCCTGTCCGTTAAAAAAAAAAAAAGACACTAGAATTCATGCCCTCTAACTTATCTTAAGCACCTATTTGCATGTCAACAGCATCTTTGAGACCACTGAAAGAAGCTGTTCATTTTCACATGCTGCTGCAACTCTTTCCTTGTCGTTCAACTGCTTGTTCACCTGGTTTTCCGAATTATGTGTGCCTTCTTTTACCATAATTGTGATTCTGAACCGCGGGGGCAGAGATCTCTCCAGCCTAACTCTAATTCCCAGACCAATCAATGTAGCTAAGGAACAGTGAGTAATAGTTGGGGTTATCTTAATTAGCACTTCGGCGATATCTGCTGGATTCCCACTATCCACCACCTTGATATCCTGAAGGTTTACAATCGAAAGCTGTGCCAGCGTTAGAGGGTGTTCTGGGTCCTGAATGTAGGCAATCAAATCGTAGATTTCTTGCTCATCGACCGGATCATAATCTTCACCGTCTTCTTCATTACTTATACAATCATCACCGCTATCCGAGACAAGATCTGGTACTTGGTTTAATGAAAGCAGTTTGTCAAATAGCTCAATATTCTTCTGCAACGATGAATCTGTGGAGTTCTCAATCTGCAACAACAACTTCTTCCTTTCCAAAGTAGTCTTGTTGCTAATACCGTTCAAAAGCAACTGATTTGAAGCATCCTCAGCTCTCTTTGGAAGATCACTCTCATCTAACACATCAGGATTCTCATTAATATACTCAGACATCTTGGTCAACTTCCTAATTCACTGCTTAGTTACTGGTGGTAGCATCACAAACTTACTGAAATGGCGTACTCACACAGGTTTTATATAAGTTCCTTGCTAAAGTCATCGCTGATTGTTGGTACTAAATCCACTTAGTAAGCACATCGTGTGCAAATTCACTTTAGGTCACATGACATTGCAAGTAGAGTTGGAATACGGGTAATAGATATGGCTATGATTGCTAGATAATATGAATTTGATTAAGATTGATTTATTAAATATGGACATGTATATGATACAGTTGCGCATGTTGGTTTGTTGGATAGTTTTTATTACAAAATTTTGATGCAAACAGTCAGAAAAACATGAAATGATTATTTACTATTCTGTTTGTGGAGACTTCTTGCTGCATATATTGCCTTTAACCACCTTTCTTTGTACTCTCCAGTTCTTTCCAACTTCTCTCCAGAATCTTGTGAATTAAGTTCAGAGATTGGTTGCCGTGGGTGTTCAATGATTTGACATTTTCCTGCTTGTATGGTGATGCTATGATTATGTCGTCTAGCACCACGATATTCTTGCCGTCCCATCTAGTGTCTGATACAGTCTTGGACAATGCATCGAATATATACTGTCCTTCGGCTGTGATACCTCTTTTCTTCATATCAGCTTCTCTCTTGGCTTCCTCTATTCTTGTGTTCAGCAACTTCTGTACTCTCTCCACACTCACCGTAGAAGGCTTGATTTGCTGTCTCTTGAAGCTGTTATATGGAGGCTTGTCACCGATCACTTCCAAACTCTTGATAAAAGAGCATTTGATGATCTTAAAGGATGGGTTGGCATTATTCTTCTTTGGCAACTGGATGGTCAGTGTGTTCGACATGGAATTGTACGAATAAATCTTACCATCAATCACATCATGCAAAAGATTAGTGATCTTAACCCTGAAACCTAGTGCTTGCTCTAAACTGAAACTCATTATGTGTAGCTGGTATGCCTTCCTTCTATGCCTATGCCTATCTATAAAAAAAATCTATTACACAATCTGATTGAACAACTACCTGGCCATGCAAATACTAGCTTGAAACCTATGACAAACAACAACCAATCTAAGACAGATAACCTGTAAGTATACCTACCATTTGAAATTGCGTTTGACTATTGTAGATACGATGAACTTTTGTCACTTACTCTTCATAATGGTAAGATGTCACTTTCGGATTTTTTTTTTTCACTTTTCTTGGATCAATGATAGCCCATAGTTTCCAATGCTAACTTTGATATCTATTGTAAAAGTATAGCTAGCCTATGTACAGATATTAAATAGATCGTGCTGAACACAGTAGTTTTAATGCTGTGGATGCGTCATTCAAGGCGTCCTGTGGGAACCCTGCGATACGAGCCACTTTCAGTGCATCCGATTTTTGGCTGATGCCGGGCCTCATCTTGTGATCGTAATAGAACTTGTTTGGGTCATTTGTTTCCCTGATACTTGTCTGGAAGTAATGTATACGGTGGGTATCTTCAGAGAGATCCTGGTCTGCCACTTGTTTCAGTTCCTGAGCGTAGTGGGTTGCAAATAATGACCTGCATTTGTTGTTTTGCAAAAGGTGTTTCAGAGTCCCATAGGCTACAGCAACGCCTTCTTTGCCACTAGTTCCTCTACCTATCTCATCCAAAATTGCTAACGATCTATCTGTAGCTCCATTCAGTATGAGGGACGTTTCAACCATTTCAACCATAAATGTGCTCATATCATTATAAAGATCATCTGCGCTTCCGACTCTGCTATATATCTTGTCGACAAGTCCAATATGTGCTTTCCTACAAGGTACAAAACATCCTATCTGTGCTAGTATTGCAATGATCGCATTCTGTCTCAGAAAAGTTGACTTACCGCCCATATTGGGACCACTGATAACCCATATATCGTTGCTTGATAAATCACAGTTGTTCGCGGTAAAAGGTACCAAATTTTTTTTCTTCAATGCATCCTCCACTACCAAATGTCTTCCATCAACAATCTCGAAACTTCTGGTCAAATCCACTTTCGGTTTAATGAGCTGTTTCTCCTCAGCTAATGTAGCGAAAGAGCACAATGTATCTATATAACCAATAGCATCAGCAACAACTCTAATATCGTCACTCTTCTTTAAAATTTCGGAGATGAACCCATCGATGATGCCATCTTCAGCATATCGTATACTCTGTTCATTTTGATTTAACTTATCAGCTAGATCGCTCCAGGATTTATGCATCAACCAGCACGTTTGTGAGGATTTTTGTACTATAGTAAAACCAAGACTTTCCTTATTCTCTTTCAGGTGTTTTAATAATAGCGTAATCACAGTCGAAGTTGCTGTTACATGGATTACAAACTCACCCGATGCTTTCTGTTTTAGTAAAAATGATTTAACTCCAAAACGATCGATAAAGAATGTTTCATAGTCTTTTCTCAAGTTCTGCTTTTGACTTAACAATTGCGAACGTTCAGCTAGTAATGATTGTATAGCAGAGCTAAACTCGGGATTGATTATCAACTTTAAACTGTAGCCATTATCCTTGCTCTTTAGTTGGGCTCTTTCATCAGGAAGGATAGTCTCTTTTATGGCTATCTCTCCCTCTGTATTAAAGGTTCTCTCACCCTGATATATTATATGTTCCTCATTTAAAGCATTAGAAATCTCTTCCAAAAATAATTCAGGAAATGTTAGTCTTTCAATAATCTCACTAATTCCATTTTTAGATTTGCCATTACTCTCCTTTAATAGGTCATTGAGTAAACTTTGTAAAACTTGGGCTGTTTTTAGTGATTTCACTAGTTCCAGCATTTCTAGAGGTGTCCCTCTACCAAAGTTGAATTTCTGCAACAATTTTACTATATCTTGAATCTTTTTCAGCTCAGATATTATTTTATCATGGGAGCGCTTATCAGCAAGAAAAAGCGATACTATACTTTGTCTTAACTTTATTTCTTTGATATTCATCGATGGACCAGATAGCCATTGTGATAATAACCTAGTCCCCATAGGTGTTACAGTTCTTCTCATAGTGTTTAGGAGCGTTCCTCTTTTTGAATTATCACGTATCGTGCTGTGCAACTCTAATGCTTTAGTCGTTCTGGAGTCAATTTGTAGAATATCCGTTGTAATCTGTCTCTTTGGAAATTGGAAGTTTATTGCGCATTCTGGCAAATGTTCAGCTACGTAGGATAGAAGATTCCGCAATGCTGCAGTCTCCTTTATAGAGTACTCGTTCAATTCCATCCTCAGTCTTTGTCTCATACCAGACGCCCTAGTAGCAGCAAACATATCAAAATAAGTATCGAGAGTTCTATATCTAGTGGTTGTAGTATAATAATTGATGAAGTACCTTTTTAGTTCTGCTAACTGTGGATACCAGTTACCAGAGATAATATCATCTGAGAGCTCTCTCGCATTTAATAGGATCTCTTTCGGTTTTATTCTTGTAATAGCATTCATAAGATCCTTTAAAGGCAGCTCTTGGATATAGATTTCTCCAGTGGATATATCACACCAAGATATCCCAATTCTCAAGTTATCCTCTGCAACATAATTAGTAAAGTTCTCAGGAAACTCAATTGTGAGCAGAAAAGTATTCTCAGAGTAATTATCTAATGCTTCATCTATAAATGTGCCTGGCGTTACAATTCTAGTAACACGTCTATAGAATCTATTATTTTCATTTGTTGCGTAGCCATCTTTCTTAAACTGTTCTGCAACTACAACACTGTAACCATAATCTTGGACTAATGCCTTCAAATGTCTGCTTAATTGAGGTACAGGGAAACCAGCAAAAGGGACTTTGCCATGAGTATAAGTTCTCTGGGTCAAGGCAATGTTCAATAATGGCGCATATGTCGAAGCATGATCAAAGTATAACTCAAAAAATGAGCCCATTTGGGTAAGAACAACATGGTCTGGGTACTGACTAATTAATTTCTGCACATATAACAGCGAAGGAGGCAATGTTTTAGTATTTGTCGACTCCTCATCTATCGTTCTAGTGATTCTAGCATCATTGGCTATGAATTCCCCTAGCTTAATCTTGATCACCTCTTGTTCAGTAATTCTGCTCTGCGATATGAGCCTTACAGGAAACCTAAGCTTACAAAATCGTATTCTAGCCAACGACAAACATCGCAGCATAATATTTGAGGTCAGGTAGATAACTTTACCTAGCTGATTGAATACAGCTTTGGCCAATTGACTTTGAATCAGATGCTTTGGCTTCCAAGTTAGTCGCAACTCATCTACTTTTTTTTTCACCTTTGATCTGAATTAATTTGGCATGGGTTTACTTATGTAAATCTAATTGTATGAAGAGATTGATGCAATATGCAATTATTTATTGGTATGATGCTAAAAATTTGATATATTAAATAAACTCTAATCGTTACCATTACCCACACAATTACTGCATTGATCACTATATCTATCACGCACAGTAATGATGAGGGCGAATGAAAATATATTCTGAATTTATGCTTTCGTTGACTGAATCATCAATTCAAGAATCCTTTACAACTTGGAGCTCCACATAAGCATGGAAGTCTTTCTTCTGCATCGGTTTCTCGTTCAAATTTGTAGTCGTAGGTCAGTTCTTCATTAGCTGCAATGTCACGTAAGGCATAGATAACAATCCTACGCTTACCACCAACTTTAATAATCTTGGCAGTACAACTAGGTTCACAGCAATGATTAATGAATCTGGCTATACCACCTTTCTTCGTAGCATCGATAACAGTATGCTCATCAATACGGAACAGATAACTAGAACCAATACCGTTTTTTATGTAGCGCCTTTCTCTCATCTCGGCAACTGGCTGTCTTATTCTTTCACCAACATATTCAATAACCATTTCCTTAGCATTGATGGGTTCCAAAGCGTATAAGCCCCAGTTATGAATAGCTGACCTTGCAAATGTTACCGGTTTCTTTCGCTTATTCAACTGGTTCAAAGAAAGTAACTCTGATTCAGTACCAGTGGCAGCTTTCTGAGCTTCAATATTCTGCTGGAACCTTCTGTTGGATGCTCTATTGTCTCTAGATGATGAGATCTCAGCCAATGACCCCTCACCAGTATCAGCTTTATTGACACTCTTTTCTTTAATAGCTATATCAGGGCTCTGTTCTTTTGATTCATTATGATGGCTGACCGTATTCAAAGGCTCATGAACCCTTCTTTTATGAGGCAAGTATGATGATTTCAATTTTTCAGGAATATGTTTGAACTCCGATGCAATAAATGGAATATTTTTCTCAAATAAGGTTTTGTCAAGAGTTTGGTTGTTGAGACGCAGTTCGTTATTAGTTGAAGATTGTGAAATATCGGCCATTTGCTTAATTTTCCATATCCTATACTCAAGTAAACCATTGTCATCATCAAATTCCAGATCCTCGCCCGCAGGAAGGCATTCTTTCAAAAATTCCATATCCTCTTCATCCTTAATTGCATCTTGAAGATCAAATAACGATACAGTATCTATGTACTCAGAATCATAGGTGTTTTCAGGGTACACTGTAACAGGGAACTGTGTTGCAGAAGGTAAATATCTTTCATTGACTTGTGAAGCATCATCAATTTCCTTATCAATAAGATTCTCAGTTCTGTAATCAATCTTATGATGATAGTCCATTTCCTCGTTAGTTTCTGGAGTTGAAAACATATCATCCTTCTTATCCTCATTTTGAAAATCATCCATAATATCATCTTCGTCCTCACTTGATGACGAAGTAGACATATTGTCTCCTTCAGTAGGATCATCTGTAGATTCCAGTCCGGACGTTGGTGAGTCTTCTCTAACTTCATCCAATAGATGCGCAAGTGGTTTGATCTTTTTCTGGGGTAATTCTTCCTCAGCTTCTTCATCAGACAGGTATCTTTTTTGTCTTCTCTTTGGCTTGTTGGTGTAGCTCGCATATAAATTGAAAATATTGAAATCTTTAGATTTAGCCTGTTCTGCTTTCTTCTTTTCCATATCTGCCTTCTTAAGTTCTTCCTGCTCCTTCCTTTTTTGGACGAGTTGTGGGAAATTAGATGGTTGAAGAGTATCAAAAACCGCTGGTCCAATCATAGTCTTCCTGATCTCGGTATGCAGAGTTTTTGCCAGATCTTCGATTATGTATTTCGAGGCGGCGTCAATTAATTCTTCTTTATTATTGTATCTTACAATCTCTACTTTTTCTTTGCTGTCAGATGGAACATCTTTGTATTTCTTAGAGAATCTGGATGTAAAAGGCTCAATTAGTATGAAATTGATAGGGACGGTAGTCCTTTTCCGTCGCGAAGCCATCGTTAATTTTCCTGATTCTGCGTCCATACATAATTTGGCATGTTCGAGGTTATTGAAGATAATATAAAATCCGGTAGCATGTTCTAGGAATCTAGAACATTTGTAAGCCTTAAGTTTTGATTTAAAATCTATCAGACGAAGACCCATCACTGAAATAAACCTCCTCGATATATAAAGTGCCGGTCTGTTATTCACTATCGGTCTGAGATCTCCTGGTATAGTTTTTAATGGCTTTAATATACCTTTTTCTTCTTTATTCAGTTCTGCAGATTTTTTCAAAGCAGATTTCTTCTCCTGTTCCATTTGGAGTTTAACCTTTTCAGTTTCTTTAGATAATACGGTTATTCTCTTATTCATAATATTTTCAAGTTCATTATTCTTGTTCAAGAGAACATTAAAATTACAACCTAGAATGCAGCATTTTTGTTCTTGGCAACTCTTTACCGCTTGGTAAGCTGCTTTTGCAGAATCATTAATCTTCCCACTCGGATGAGTATATTTAACTAGATAGAGATGCAATGGTAAAGCTGTCTTCGGGTCACTGTAAGATGCAAAATGAGCTAATTCACCAAACTTACGAAAATAGTTCTTAATTGAAATATCTGGAATATTGGCCATTTGTGTATTTGAGAAGTTTTCGGCAAAAACAACCACTTCTGTTGACGGTGGAGGGCCCAATGAGAACTTATCATACGATATTCTAGGAACCAGCGTTAGTTCTTTCCTGCACTTACGAGCAGTTCTTTGTTTCTTTTTTGTTGAAGAGTTCCCAGTATTTGGAATTGTAGTTTTTCTAGGATCCGTTGATTTTTCATCAGGCTTTCTGCTCTTAATCACTGATTTCACTTGACCATTTATAGTTTCTTGCTGAACAACAAATCCTACTTCTGGCATATCTTTGTTCACCTCAGTCCACTTTTTCATCTCCGTTCTATGAGTTAGTACTTTCTCAACTGGGTCAAAGTAATGGTATTTACATGTAAGCTGCTCGATATTTTTGTATTTGACTGTTGCCTTTGGCCGTAGTGAGACATTGTGTTGGTTATGATTTCTGTTTGAAACAATACGTGACTGCTGAGGGCCCGTTGGGATGTTTACAGGTCCATATGACTTACCATTGCTGTTTCTGCCACGGATATAGCTTTGATCTGTATGGTTGGGACGATACGCGTTAGGATCTTTCGTTTCACTGTTACGCGCTTTGTAACTGTACTGTACTCTGCTTGGGGCTGAAGGCAATTTGATTTCAGCATCGTTATGATGGAACGATCTCCTACTGCTGTACTCGGTTGGTGTGTACCTGCCCTGCGGTACATTGTTGCTGGATCCGTTGTCATTTCTGGAATACTGCCCGTTGTTGTATTGGCCGTTACCTGCACCTAAACTCTTTTGGTAGTCCTTCCTATAACCAGACTCATCAGGTTGCCCCTCATAGTTATAGCGTTGACTACCGCGAGATTGGTAATAGCTGCCATTACCATTACGCGATGAGTATCGGCTTTGGTTGGGATCACTCTCATCGAAGTATCTCCTGTACTGAGACATACCAATATAGCACACAGCACTAGCGGTAAAATAAATAGTTTTATATGCACTCTGAAGAGAACGCACTTGTACTCCACAGCCTCTATATTACTTTGAATACTTTCAGCGATGTGAAAACACGAGTTTTGGTCGGATAACTGTCGTGGAAACGGGAAATTAAAACCTGCGTTCAGTAGCTAAAAGTTACTAGACGCGTTGGTATATATCCTGATTAAGTTATGCACTGGATAGGTTTCTCTTTGACCTCACCAAATGGTTGTTCATTACTTCAGAATTCTGCAATTTTTCAGTTCTTTTAAATTTCAAGAACGTTCGGATGATTTTTGGCAAAAACTGAAAAGTCTAAAAAGGTGACAATAATGGCAAGCTCTAATAGTACAGAAGAGTCTTTCTTTGTTACTGTCTTCTCCAGGCATTGGTGTGTTGGGGAGCAAATTGGTTTAGTGGTATTTTGGATATAGTGAGGTTGAAGATGTCGAGCAGGCAAGTTCAGCAGTCGTTGCAGGATATTCTGGGGTATACGGATCGAGAAGAGGTTGATTGGGGGAAAGGTTACTTGAAGAAGTTGGTTACTACGACTACCACGTTGTACAATACATCTGCGAGCAAGATAGTACTTACTCCAGATGAGGAAGTGGCTCGTTGTCACATATGTGCTGTTCTTGCAGCGGAGAGGCTAGCGGAGAAGCATATGCCTGACCTGAAATACTATACGGATAAGATACCCTTGCAACCCAGTAGGGTGAACAATCTTATGGGATACTTTAAGCAGAATCTGTTTAATATGTCCCCTGTAAAGGATATGAGTTGGACACCGAGTCCGATGAAGAGAAGAACAAGGTCACCTGTGAAGAATAACGATCGATTCACAGCGCAAGACCCACAATCGTTGAAGAAACAGCTGTTTGGTACACCTACAAAGAGCACGGGATCTCCATCGCCGTTTGTAGTACCGCAATCTCCGGATAAAAGTAATAGCAACAGTCCTCGGAAAATTAGAAGGAAATTGGCTTTTGAAGAAGATGACGATGAAACCGATGAGTCAGTAGTACCAAGCAATGATTCAAGGTCTAACTCAAACAATAATTTAAGAAAAGATTCTGAGACACCAAGCGTTATAGATAGCTCTTCAACAGCTCCTGTGTTTGGTAATGTCGCCATAACAACACCAAGTAAGAGTGTGCTTGATGAAGATTATAAAGAAGATGATGAATCTCGTGAATCATCAGTGCAAACAGAATCCAGTCCAAGAAAGAGGCGATTAGAATCTCCAAGAAAGAAAAATTTATTATCATTATTGGAAAAGAGGCACGTAAATATTTCTGCTGCAGATATTATTAAGATCTGCAACACATTCGAGTTACCAAAAGACGTTGCATTTCATGTCTTAGAAGAGTATTATGCAAGATCTTCTTTCCTTACCTACTCCTGGCAACTCGTTGCTGGTCTAGTCATAAATTGTGTATTTATAGTATTCAATGAGAGAAGGCGAAAGGACCCCAGGATAGATCATTTGATTCTGACAAGAATGCAAAAAGAAATGAAGAGTAAAGACCTTAGTGAAGTCATAGAGAGCACTAAAATGGTCAAAGAACTTCTCGAAGGTCAACAATGGTACCGTGAACTAGAAGTTAAATACAACTACTTTGATGGAGCTAGTTACAATGAAGTATTGGCAAAGAAGCTAGGATCTATGTTACAGCCTAATAACATCCTAGCGACTGAGGATCAATATAAGAATTGGTCAAGAAGAATAAGGGAGGATATATCAATTCGTGAGCTATAGACATTTAATACTAATATGTAATTGTAATTGACACTTCACTATAAAAGTAATGATAGAAAGTAGTTTAGGTACAGGGTATAAAGTTTTAAATATTTACATATAAACAATTAAATGAATTAAGTAAAATATTCTAGTGTGTGCTTAGAAAAAATTGAGCAAATACGCGAATAAGAGGACATGCAGCGGCAGCAAGACATTTTAAAAATGTAGAACATATAAAGTAAATGAATCGATGTCTCTTCCACCGCTACAAAAACAAAGCATTAGGTATATTGGTTGGCATTATATTAGTATTGGTCAGATGCAAGTTATCAGTTGAAATTCCAATTACAAATAGAAAATCGAACAGTTGATAATTGAATTTTCTGCATTAAACAATTGAATAGATGGTGTGTGTCTTTTTTCGATGTTTTCGACAGTTAGTTTCAATTCTTCTTAGAACATGTTTTGAGCTTGGTAAGCAGCCAAAGTTTCTTCGACCTTCTTGCTAACAACTGGATCAGCTCTGATTCTCTTTTGGACCTTGGTGGCTTCAGCGAATGTGATTGCTTGTAATTTCTCATCAACAGTTCTAGCCATCTTGGCGGCTTCCTCGAAGAGTTCAATAGCTTCATCGACCTTTTCTTGTTGTAGTCTCAGTTGGGCCAAACCAACCTTAGCTTGTTCGGATCTTGGGTCAGCCTTGCAGGCATCTTCAAGTAATTGAGAAATAGTAGCAAAATTTTCTGGAGTTGGTTGTCTAGCCAAGATAGTAGCCTTACCAACTAATGGAGCGATACCAACATGGATTTGCTTTTGCAAGCTTTCCAATCTGTATGCAATATTGTACTGCTTAACGGCTTCGTCGATGTCACCCTTGTCGGCTAGAATTTCAGCGTAGAAGTTTGGCACTTCTGGAGCAGTTGGGAAAGTCTTTCTAGCCTCTTCAAACAACTTTTCACATTCAGCCATCTTGTTTTCTCTGTAAGCAAGACAAGCTAATTGGATGTAAGGGAAGATGTTCTTTGGATCAGATTCCTTAGACTTCTTGAAATCCTCGCCGGCCTTTTCGTAGTTTTGGGTGATGAAATACATTTGACCACGGTGGTAGTATACTGCGGCGTTGTTTGGATCTAGAGCGATAGCCTTCTCAAAGTAGGAGAAGTAGTCCTCAGATTGGCCACGGTCAGCCATAGTTAGAGCCAAGTAGATGTAAGTGTTTACTCTTGGGTGCAAAGCCAAAGCCTCTTTCAAGTTTTTCTCTGAGTTATCCAAGTCATTTTTCAAGAAGTCGAAGATACCAAGGTATTCCAACGCGGTGGCGGCCTTTTCTTTGAAAGCAGCGTCGTTGTTGTTAGGCAATTGTTCTCTGTAAAGCTTAGCGGCCTTGGCAAAGCATTCATCAGCCAATTGGTAACCGTCGGAGGTGGCACCGTATAGTGCCTTCAACCCACGGACCAAAGTCACATCAGCTTCGTTAGATTCGTCATATGTAGGGATCTCAGTTTCCGGTTTGAAGATACCGAAGAAAGAAGAAAGCGAAGTGTTTGATGGAAGTTCTTGTCTTTCTCTTGGCTGTTCGGCTTGTGGAACGGAGGCGTCGATACCCATGTCTTCCTTCAGGACGCGCAATGCTTGCTTGTTTAAGTTACGTTCTAGCATAGGCTCGATAGAGCTGCCGTTAAAGTCGCCGTTTAAGGACAGTACGGAGATATCGAACATAGCGTCCTGGTATCTACCCATGTTTTCGTAGGCAGAGGCTCTACGTAGCAAAGCCTTGGAGTAGTCAGGTTTCAACTCCAGTGCTCTTGTACTGGACTCGACCACTTTGTCCAAGTCACCTAGGGAGACGTAACAGGCCGAGATGTTGGAGTGGAACACTGGGTCCTCATGCAGCTTGATGGCGTGGTTGTAGAACTCAATTGCGTCTTCAAACCTCTTCTCCTTGAACAAGGCGTTACCTTTGTCCTTCAAAGCGGTGGCATAGACCTTCTTTTGATCTTCGGAAGACGCCAACATAGCGGCCATATCTGGCTTTTCCTCATCACCATTGATGGTCAGGTAAGCCTTGTCACTGGTGGCAGGCTCCGACGCGGTAGCCTTCTTCTTCTTCTTGTTCTTCTTCTTCTTGTCCTTCTTGGACTTCTCAGTGGTGGCACGAACGTTGCTATAGTAGTAGTAAGCACTAGCGGCGGCAGCAGCCGTAGCCACTGCGGCAACAGTAGCCACAACAGCCTTTCTATTCTTCAACAAAGCCATTATTTACTTCCCTTAGTCTCGACCCTCTGAGGGACATCAAATGCACACAATCCCTAAGCATTGATTAAGAGCTCCCTGCAAATATACGGGTATAAAGTTCAGAAGTGTGCGCAACGAAGGAAAAAAATAGTATCCCATTAAACGTATACCAATGTGATGTCTCGTACAACACGTAAACATCTCTAACGAAGCACATGCAACGTATAACAGTACCTCTGCAAATAGGGGAGTTAAGTTTGTTGTTGTTTGTGTCTCTTCTCTATTAAGGATTTGTTCTCGGGGGGGCCAGACCTGCGCGTTCTCTTAGCACTTTCCTCATACATCATATATAGGGGGGGAGAGAGATGAGTTACACCTGTACGGCTGTTTCAACAGGTTGTGCCCATTCGCTATGGCCATCCCTTCGAGGTGCGGGTGTCCCTCTGTTACCCGATTAGGACAACGCGTTCCCTCCTTGCTTCTGCGCAACTGTTCCCTGCTTTCAGTCATTAGCTTCACCCTCTTTTTTTTCTCTTTGGGCTTAATCTCTCCGGGAAACTGGGGGGGGCCCCCCTCCTCTAGCGACGCATATCGCTCCCATATATATATGAGCAGGTTCCGGGGGGGTTCAGGGAGTTGATTCTGTGGATCTGTTTTTCTCTCTCGGCGGCAATTGTGTATCTCAATTACGTAGAATATCCAGTAAGAAACACCAGATCTGAGAAGGAAGGAAATTCTAAATGTCTCTGATATCTACCGTGGACGACCACACGCAGGACACTGCGAGTGTCGCCAGTGGCTCCAGTGCCACTAAGAAGAAGTACAACCCAAAGGTTTACCATGACGACAACCAGCCGCTGAGCAAGGAGGCGATGTACCGTGCGAAGCTGAAGTACGGCGTGTACAACTCGCCTATCTCCGGGGGTGTTGGTGTCGGCGTTACTGACTACAAGGCCGCTACGAACAAGGCTGCGAATGTTGCGAACGATAACCAGACCACAGTGGAGGCGTACCGCCGGCTGTACGTCGACCAGGGCGCCGCCTCGGCGGCGCTGAAGGTTGGGACGGAGCCCGTGCGGGAGAAGCCCGACGTGCACGCGGAGAAGTTCAAGCAGAACCGCGCGCTGAACCTGAACTACACGTCTGCCGCTGCGAAGGCGCTGTCTGTCGGCACCGAGAAGCTGTTCACGGCGTCTGAGGAGGCGCGCCACGCGGGGCAGAAGACCTACAGTATTGTGTCGCAGGTCTCCGCCGCCAGCACATCGCGCGCTATGGACATGTCTAAGGTGCTGAAGGGTGCCGAGCGCAAGGCCGAGTCCCGTCTGAAGGAGCGCAGTGAGCCCGAGCGCAAGGAGTACGTGAAGAGCTACTCGATGACCGCGGGTGCCGCCGCTGACTACGGTGCCGCCGGTGGTGCTGCTGGTGCTGCTGGCGCTGCTGGTGCGGCCTCGCGCAGCATCGACCTGAACTCCGAGGTTATGGCGCGTGTGGCCAAGCGCTCTGAGCTGCCACCCAAGCAGGAGGGCCCTACCGAGAAGGAGAGGAACGCCGCCAAGTTTGCGCTGGGTGCTGCTACTGCGGTGAAGGACCTGGACCCCAAGAGCATGCTGCCTGAGGACTTCGCTGCGCGCGAGCAGCAGAGGCAGGAGTTTGTGAGACACATGACGTCCCAGAAGGTTCTGTCGATGGCGCGCGAGAAGGTTGACCGCGAGATGGCCTCCATCGACAAGCAGCAGGCTGAGCGTCGTCTGTACGACAACGACTCGTACAACCGTGCTGCGGTGGCCATTGCCCAGCAGAACTACCAGAACAAGCTGAATGCGCAATCCGAGAAGGCGGGCAAGATAAACATTGGTGGTGGTCTGTTCTTGACGCCACAGGAGGTCGACAACATTGCACATGGCTTGATCTCGCCTGTGCTGGGTGAGGTCTCTGAGCGTGCTGAAGCCCAGCGTGCTGCCGACACTGAGATTGCCACGCGTATTGCCACTTACGAGAAGGACTTGTCCAACTGGAAGAACTTGCAACGCACCAAGCAGACTAACGACAAGAACGTTTTGGAGGTTAACAGCAAGCGTATTGCTCTGGAGAAGCAGGAGGCCAAGGATGCCGCTCAGAAGAAGTACGATGAGATGATCAAGAAGATGGACGAGACCGTTGCCGAGAAGAAGAAGCAATTGGAAGCCGCAAAGCAGAGACTAGAGGACTTGCAAGAGGAGATGAACATGAAGCTCGGTATGCAAGACCAGAAAGTCGAGGAGGAGTTGCAAAAATGGGACGAGAACCGTGAAAAGGATATCGAGGCCGCTCGTTTGGAACAAGAAGAGCTAGTGAAGCCATTCCAGGACGAACTGGACGAGGCTGAGAAGCAACACGAGGAATTCCTGAAGGAGCGTGATGGCATCGATACCGAGATCACCGGTTTGCAAGAGGCCATTGAGGGTCACAAGAAGAAGATTGAAATCTACGAAGGTGATATCCGTGCTCATGACAATATGCATGTCGAAGAAGGTGGTAAACTGGAGAACTTGGGACAAAACAAGGAAACCTTGGCAAACACCTTGAACAACGACATCATTATTCTTGCCAATAAGACCAAAGAACAAGCTGAGTTGTCTACCAAGCAAGCCAGATTAAAGCAACTTGAAGTTGATGCCATGGTCAATGAAAGAAAGAGTGAACTAAATCAAACAGAAATTCAATTGAAGAAGGAGAAGTTACAATTGCTAGAATCCATGAGAAACAAAGCCCAAGCCCGTGGTGATGAAAAGATCGACGAAGAGAAGGTCAAGGGATTGTTTGGTATGACATCTGAAGAATATTTGGCAAAGCATGCTCCAAAGAAGGAAGAGCCAGCGGAAGAAAAGTTGGAGACAGTCGCCGAGGAAGCTTCTGCAATGAAGAAAGAGAAGCCAACTGCGGCTGCCGCCACTACTGCTGCCGCTGCCGCTGCCACTACACCAAAGAAGCCTGCATCTGCTCCTCGTGCCGCCCCTGCTGCTGCCTCTCCTAAATCTGAAAAGAAGCGTAAGGGCTCTGTTTTTGATAAGTTTTTCTTGGGACCAAGAAAGGCCCACATGATTGAAGAAACAAGAACAAACCAGAAGGTAGCTGAAGAAAAGGCCAAAATGGACTCAGTTAGTAAACCTCACTTGGTCTCTACGACAAACGAACATGCTAAGCCACACGCTGCTGCTACGGAGGAGGCTCCAAAGAAGGTCGATGCTCCAAAGCCTGCCACTGAGGTAAAGTCGTCTGAAGCTGCTGAAGATGAGGAAAATAAGCTTGAGCACACATTCAGTGGGTTTTCCCAAGGATCTGTAGCTGATGATAAGGGTACAACTAGTGGTGCTCATTCTGAAACCAAAAAGGATGGTTACTTCAAAGAAGTCTTTTGAATTAGTCTAAATGCTTAATTTTTAATTAAAATATATTCTAATATTGAGAATTCAATCTCTCAACCTGTTTTATTTCATCTTTCTTTCTTTTGCCTTAGTTAATTGATTTATTAAACTTTAATTTCTATTGTCTAATTTTATAATTATAATCGACCTATATTTTAAAACTATAGCTTCTGTCTGTCTGAATTACGAAAAAATTAAACATTTTGGATCGCTTGACATCCATGGGAACTTAGTTTAGGATATATTAAGACATTATATGGTATATAAAGTTGTTCAGAGCATCTATCATAGGGTATTATTTATAAATGAAGATCAGATCGAACATCCGGATTAGGGAAAAAAGTGCTAGGAATAAAATATAGCAATAGCGGTAAGAATGCATGATACGTTTTGGCTCTTGAAAATGTAGTTTACAATGCGATAAATGTGCCAATGCAAATGATGAATAAAAACAGGTGTAGTCTTCTTAAACCTGGTTGTTTATATTTATCTCGTCAGCGTCCGCGGAATCTTCGAGTTTTGCTTCTGATATAGTGGAAGCAAAACTTGATTCTTTGGAGGAAGAGATTTCTGAGTCGTACTTGTAGTAGCCGTGGATTGCCTCAATTTGGTGGAAGTACTTGGAGTACATGTATCTGCCACCCATGTAGAAATCCCAAGAGATGATCATGAAGAGGACACCGAACCAGAAGGCCAGCAGCCATTCGAAACAAGCACTCTTTGAGTTGTCGCTGATAGCTGCAAAGCAGATGGCCCAAACGACGGCCAATGCCAACCACACCACTTTCATGCTAGCACTGATGATGAATTTGTTGTACTTGTAGCCGGCTAGCTGGTACCATTTCAGAGCTTGGATGGCGTCAGGGTTCTCTGAGGAGAGCGGGTGGAACAGAGCGTATCTTCTGCCCATCATGAAGTATTGTGCTGTCTGGCAGCACACGGAGAAGAACATTAGCACTACGAAGACACCGACCATGGACAAATGCACATGGTGGTACAGTGCTGTGGAGAAGATGGTGCACATCAGCAAGGCCACTTCACCCAGGCCACCCAGGATCACTGCTGCGAAGATGAGGTTTCTCTCGTGCCTGGTATAGTATGGTGGCATAAAGTATTTCTTGGAGAGTATAGTCTCGTGGTACTCGACTTTTGAGTAATCTTTGTTCGAGGAGGACCTCAGGAACCCCGGCCAATGCCCGGACCTTTGGAAGAACTCGCAAGCGACTGTGATGACGTAGCCGAGCCCTTGCCACCCTGCACACGAGATGAACAGCGGTCTCAGGTTTGTAGCACCTATATCCGAGATGTATACGGGGAACTGCTCAGTGTGCATGAACCAGTAGATCGGGTGCCCTTGCGCAGCCCAGCACACCAGCATCGTGATCAGCATCCCATACCATGGAATAAACGCAATCCATGGCACAACGAAAAACCAATTGCCTGGTCTACCAATCATTGTGATATTATCTTTTTACTTGTACAGCTCTGAAATTTGCCAGTATTCACACACACACACACTAAAGACTATTATATTATTTTATATTTACATATTTGTATATGGCAAAAGAAAAAAAATTTTTGTCCTTCGATGGAATGATTTACACTCCAGTTTCCACTTCAGCGAATACGTAATTGAGCTGCACCGTAAGCACTATTTGCTGTCTTGCAACGACGCTTCATAGCCATTCAAAATCATCCATCAACATTTGACCCCCACCATCCTCCATTGTTATGTTATTGCTAAATGCAAGATCCTTTCAGTTGTTCCGGAGCAAACATTGAGATACTTCAGCATCGGACACAGAGATATCACGTAGACCCCCGATTCAGAAAAAAATAAGAGAGAGACAAATGCCCTAGAAACTGCCGGAAAAACGTATGAAAAACCATATGCAAACCCGGAAAAACCGGAAAAACCGGAAAATCTTTTGTTTTTTCTCGATTTTTCCGAAAAGTGTCGAAAACAACGTACATATGTACTTGTCATCTGATTAACGTATTCTAGTATATTACATGTGATGTTGACGTATATTACGATTGTTGGGATTTCTGCAAAAAAAATTTTTTTTTTTTTTTTTTTGCAAAAAATTGAAGTTTTCGATGAGGGAAAGGAGGAAAGTTCATCTTTTCTAGTTGTAATATATTAGGATAAGGACTTAGAGAGAGAAAGAGAAATAGAGTTTATCTGATCCGATAAAAGGAGACGTACAACTAACACATTAGCAACTATGATTATTTACAAGGATATCTTCTCTGGTGACGAATTGTTGTCTGACGCTTACGATATCAACGAAGTTGATGGTGTCATCTACGAAGCCGACTGTGCTATGGTCAAGGTCGGTGGTGACAACATTGACATTGGTGCCAACCCATCTACTGAAGATGGTGAAGACGATGTCGAGGACGGTACTGAAGTTGTCAACAACGTTGTCCACTCCTTCCGTTTGCAACCAACCGGTTTCGACAAGAAGTCCTTCTTGACCTACATCAAGGGTTACATGAAGGCTGTCAAGGCTAAGTTGCAAGAGAAGAACCCAGACGCCATCCCAACTTTCGAGAAGGGTGCCCAAGTCTACGTCAAGAAGGTCATCGGCTCTTTCAAGGACTGGGAGTTCTTCACTGGTGAATCCATGGACCCAGACGCCATGGTCGTCATGTTGAACTACCGTGAAGATGGTACCACCCCATTCGTTGCCATCTGGAAGCACGGTATCGACGAAGAAAAGATCTAAGCTCAGTATAAATTGAATTCTCTTTGACATCTGAACTTTACGACATTTTCTAATTCGCCATTCAAAAAAGCCTTACCCTAATCGGCAAGTTTTTTCGAAACATAACTCGATCAATTCTAAGCATAGATTGACCCGTTTTTTTAGCGTCTCCGTCTCCTATATAAATATTAAATAATTATTCTAATCAACAATATACTGAAATTTGTTACAAAATTAAGCTCGCCATCGGGTGTTTGGCAAACATGCCCTTCTCCTCAATAAAGGCCCTGCATACTTCCCTACATTTCACCAAGCACACACACATATATACACGCGCACACACGCACATCAAGCGTGAACTATTGTAACGATAATGAGAGCCTTTACCCTTCAATGGCTATCCAGATAACGGCTACCAGCAACACTGTGACCACCAATATGGTTATAGTAGTACCTTCATACGATTGGTTCTGGAGAGGGGGCCTCTCTTCGAATTCGCAGCAATCAGTGTGAAGAGGGCCTAAACAAAGGTCAAATAGAGTCGAAACGCTTGTGTTGAGGATGATGCCCATAGGGTATAAGTGTTTTGAGTGGAGTTATCTGTAGGAGAAGAGCCATTGGATTGCTTTCTGTAAATAAATTGGGATAAGAGGTTTTCACAGTGCAGGAGAGGAAGCAAAAAGGTAAAGATGGCGCACTACACACTTCCCGGTGTGATGCACTATCTGCAGACCGAGTTCACCAAGAATGAAAGAGACCGGATCACTTGGGAGCTGGAGCGTGCGGAGATGAGGGCCCGGATAATTGAGCTGGAGAACGAAAACAAAGACTTGAAATATAAGCTAGTATCGATCCAAAACGGTGAGGCTGAGAGCAGATCAAGCCAGGAGAAGGCAGATAAGAGCAAAGAAAACAATGCCACAGGGTTGGCTCCACTGATAAAGTCAAAGCAGGCGGTACAGGATAACGTTAAGGAGATCGTGTACTTGCTGAAGAGCCCCAATGCCAATGATCAGATCGAATCCCTTAAGAATAAAAGCAATACGACTTATCAGGTATCGAGGATGGCCTTGAACTCCTCGAGTGACTACTCAAACGGTTTGTCAAACCAGGCATTAACGAAGTCGCCTGGTCAAGTGAAACTCGATAACAAGGGGAGAAAAAATGAACTTGATGCCGAAGATCAGTCTGATGAGCGTGTTAAATTCGAATTGGAGGAAGTCTCAGACGCAGACACCGTCTTGCCTTCTGATGAGTCTGATACGGAACATTCATCAAAGAAGAAGCCTGCCAAGGTCGCATCGTTATTCAAGTCTGACGTTCCGCAGGCAAATAGATCGGTCACAAGATTACCAGAGAATGTTAAAAACATGAAAGTTTACAAAAATATGATTTTGATGAATACAGACAAGAATGATATGATTCTCGTTGATGTTCTCAAAGATAATAAATTATCCAACCCTAGAAGGTTTGTTTTGAACGGCCTTACTGAAGACTTACTCGACTACTTCATTGTTGGCGAATCTCAGATCATGACTATAGATGAATCGGGACTGAAGTTATGGGAGTTAGGAAAACCGGATTGCATAAGTCATATAAGTATTTTCAAAGATGGGCACATAAAGCATATAAATTACGAAGACATTATCAGGGTAGATTTCAAGAACAAGTGGTTGCTATTTGCAACGAAGGAGAACGTTGTTATTATAGAAGTTGTTATCACTAAGAGTTCAAGTCCTTCCCACTTGTCAATAAACAAGAAACACATTGTTGAGACATATAAGAGCATTGTTGATGTTGTACTCGGAATGACTGAGAAGTCGTTTATTACAATTTGCGGCCCACCTTATGAATTGAACATATACAACTTTCAAGGTGAAATCTTGCAGACTGTCAGTTTAGAGAAGCATATGGCTGGTACCATGCTCCTAAGAGATGAGTATGCAAAAACTAGTTTCCAATTGAATAAGGAATCGGCGAAACTGTTAATACAGATAAACAACATTATTCTGGTTTATAGTTTTGATCAGAAGATCATAGTGCTAAAAAGACTTCTGAAAAATATTCCTGCTTCAATCATGTTTAAATCATCTAACGATGTTGTCATACTAGCATATTCACCGAAGAGGATAGAGTACAGGACTTTGGCACGGTTTGATTATATCCAGAAAGTGATAAGTAACGAGGGTGAGGGTACCGCTGAGGAAGTAGAAGACTTAAGCCTAGTAAACGAATCCTATGGCCATCAGATATCTGCAAGAGCATGTCCCATGGATATCATTACTTTGAATAAAAAAATGATGCTTTTAACTGCAGGGGATACCGGTTTGTTGTCATTAGACCAGTTAGTAAACTCAAAATAAGAATACTACATTGGATAATCCGAATGTTGCTTTCATCACCACTAGTAAGTTTTTACTTCTTACCTATTCATATTGCATCGTCATTTCCATACATATAGCTTATTTGCTTCTTTTGCAAAAACCAATAACCATCAATTGACTTACCTAAATAAAGCATTAGTTAATTTTAATCTAGACGTACGTAATAGGCTTTTGTTTGTGCTAGTTTCGATGTAGAAATGCATTATAGCACTTTGAAGTCCTATCTTTTAATAGGTAAGTACTCCTCTCACGTGATTCAAAAAATTGTCTGTGAAAGCTACGCAGAAGACATTTCTACCGAGAGCTGGTTCCTGATCCGCAGAATCCTACAACATCATACAGTTAAGTAAGAGGGCATCGAACAGCAATTGCATTCTTATATAATTCATTTGACAACTACTCAGCAAATCATATAACCACGTTTGTGAGACATAATCTGTGAGAGACAATAGGACATATAAGACAACTTTCGGACTTGAAGATGTTTCACTTGGTCAAGGGACTATACAACAACTGGAACAAGCGAGAGCAATACTCGATATTGATCCTCGGTCTGGATAATGCTGGGAAGACGACTTTTCTCGAGACACTAAAGAAAGAGTACTCGATGCATTCGAAACCTTTAGATAAGATAGCACCCACAGTTGGACAGAATGTGGCTACGATACCAGTAGATAATAACCGCAGCATACTAAAGTTTTGGGATGTTGGTGGGCAGGCATCTCTGCGGGCTATGTGGTCTGAATACTATCCTCAATGCCATGGAATCATATTTGTGGTGGATAGTACTGATAGATCAAGGATTGATGAGTGCAGTGAAACTCTGCGAACAATAGTCATGGATGATGAAATCGAAGGTATACCTATTCTCATGTTAGCGAATAAACAAGACAAACCTGAAAGAATGGAAGTACAGGATATAAAAGAAATTTTTAATAGGATTGCCGAACATATGAGTGCAAGGGACAGCAGAGTACTGCCGGTTTGCGCATTGACCGGAGAAGGTATCAAGGATTCCATTGAATGGATGATATTGAGACTGCAAAGAAATAAGAATGACAGACCACCTGTTTACAAATAATCAAACTTATGGGAAATGCTATTTCTTGGTATTCTTTTTTCTGGAAGGACTCTAGCAAATGCAGATTTTTGAAAAATTAATGCTCATGGTAATAATTACAATCTGAGAGGAACTAGTACCATGATCTGTAATAGTGTAATAATTAATAAATATGATGAAAAGGACATTATATTCTGATATTTGTCATGTATAATAGGTATAGGAATTTATGAGTTTATATTTCTATAGAATTGGATATGATACACTTACATTAGGGCAACCACATGTTTCCATCAAATGGTCAGGGCTTCAAAAACAATTGATTGGGAGACATTTAGTCGTTTCTTTCCTCAATGTGGAATACTAAATAGTTTGGCAAGCCGAATACTTCGTAGTTCAATCTCTTGGCCATCTTAGCAAACCCTTCAGTCTCGATCAAATGGTAAAATGGGAAAGTTGGGAACATAGCACCATCTCTGTGTACTTCAGCTTTTACCAATGTACAACCACCGCCGACACCATCCAGCGACATCAATTCATTTGGTGGTCCGTCTGGTGTGTAAAAGTGAGCCATCAATGGTCTATAGGTAGCAATCTCGGCATAACCCTCAACAATGATTTCGTCGTCACCCATCTTATCACCAAGTTCTTGAGCAATTTGGCTGTCAGCCCAATTGTTGAAATCATATGGTCTAATCGATGGCTTGTTCTCAGCCTCATCAAAATATCTTTGGTACACATTAGCAGCCAAGACAGGTTTGTTCAAAGCTGTCATGTCTTGGATCAATGAAGGTTTTGTCTCAATTATGTCAGCATCTAACCATAGTACCCAAGACGTATGTGGGCCAATTGTAGAAAATAGCAGTTCGTTTCTTGCCAACGCCATGGCACTTCTTCTCTCCTTTTGAACAGCCAGCGCGTGTCTCTCCTTCTCTTGTAATTTATCGAATCCCTTAGAGTCCTGACGTAGGATGGTGACTTTTCCAAATCTGTTGTTTTTCTTGTCCGTTTGGGCTCTCTTGACAGCAGCTTCAAGTTGTTTTAATGCAGCGTCACCAGATGCAGATTTTGGGATGATAAATCCTAGCTCCAGTAGGTCTCTTGGGTAGGTCAATTGCAATAGATTGTCCCAATAGGCCTGGTGGAACGTTTGCATAGGAGTTAATATCAAAACTTGTTCCTTGTTGACTGCTGCATCACTGGTGGAGTGAAGCTTGTTAAGGTCATACTTGGCGACATGTCCATTTGGAATTCTGTCGTCTTTGTTGTCACGGAACATCCAGTTTCGGCTCTTGACTTTATAAGAATATTTAGGCATCTTGAACTTAGAGCTGTATGGGAAATAGAAAGTTCTCTCACGCTCATCAGCCCATTGGAAGTTCGCCAGGGAACCAGTACCAAACAGACCGTCGCTATCCGACCTGAAAATCAGGAAAACTGTCAAAAGAGCAACAGGAACCAGCAGCAAATAGAGCGGGTTCTTGCGCATACGATATTTGGTAAACTTCAAACCCATCTTGAACACCCAAATACGTTTAGCACTGCAATGTCAAGCAGTTATCAATATTTTTCGTTATGTTTTCCGCGCAAACCTTGTGAAAAGAGGCTCCTTTCTTGTTTCAGCACACTTCAAAAGAGGATATACGGCTCGGATCAGACTAGCACTCTCTTCTACCTATCACTGCTCCTCCAACCAGCGGCTAATACTCCACTTCCCAATCCAAAATCATACGTGTTGTTTGTTTGGCCTTGGCATCGTCCTCTTAAAATGTGATGCGTGCCTTTCCCCAGCTGTCGCGAATGCGCAGAAAACTTTTCTTAGTATGACGTTTTTAGTGATGTTGTTTCTTGGGTAATAAGCACCTCATCATCGTCTCTGTATTGTCTAGTGCGTTTTGGCTCTACCGTCCGTATACTTTTAAGATTATGTAGATTATGTTTATTATGTTTATTATGTTGTGGAGGAGGGTGTGAGTGCGGGAAATGCAATATATATGTCTATTTGGTAGGTCTTTCGGACCATATCTTGTTGCAGATGCTGAGGAACAGCTTCCTGTCGGTTTCTGCGGTGCGGGAAGGGAACTGGAATTCGTAGCTGTGGTTGTTGATGGTAATGGCCCCTTGAACATCCTTTGTGAAGGCTCCCTGGACATCCCTCGTGATGTTAGGCGTGGGGATCGCGCCGTCCTCGATCGCCAGGTGCGAGTGGTCGTCGTCCTCTTCGCACTTCTTGTCACTGTCGCAATTGGCCTCTACACACGTCTTCTCACCTTCTTCCTGGTCCGCCTTATACTCGATATCCTGGTTGGTCTCCTGGCTGGTGATGTGATGGTTCTCGAGTGTCCCCTGATCCCCAGTACAGGTATCATCTCCAGCTTCACTTGAGATGTCAGGCCCAGCTTCTGCTTCTGCTTCTGCTACAGCTTCTGCTTCACCTTCAACCTTGTCCTCGTCTCTTTCCTCGATACTGTGATCATCTTCGCAGTCGTCTTGCGAGTCTTCCTCTGCGACAGTGACTCCCTCCGCGACGCCATGCGTGATAGGACTCATTATATCGACGATCTTGTTCTTGCCTCGATGTTCCACCTGGTAAGGCTGCGGCAAGAAGTACATCGGCGTGGGCACATACTGCGGGACAAACAGCGGGATCCTGCGCACCGTCGGCCCCACATACCTCACCACAACGTTGCGCTTTCGCTTGAACTCCAACGGAGGCGGTCTCTTCCGCTTCAATGACTCGTCCACTCGTTCTCGTTTCACTTTCACTTTCACCGGCATCTAGTCCTATTCTGATATTATCGCTCACATGAAATCGCAAGCCAGGTTTCTGCAACCCTCCCCACTAACCTCGGCAACAGCACAGATATATATAGTCCCAGGCCTGCCATTTGTCCGCAACCAGAGACTCCTTGATAAGCTTTACCTAAAGCAGAACCACGAGTTGAGGTCCATCTCCCAAAAAAAAATGATCCCAAAACTTTAAAGTTTCGTCCTGAGACAACGGATATAACCAGAATGGAGCATTGCCATCAGCAACCAGTGGACAGAGGGACAAAACGGAGGTCGTGTCCCTCCATTGTTTCCCAACTTGCCATTTTATATCCCAGGATCATCGCATCGCATCGCATCGCATCGCATCGCATCGCAGTAATTTTTCACTTTTCGCTCCGGATAAGAAGTCCTTGAAGAACTCGATTTTGAAAAGTTTTCATTGTATTTCAGGACTTTCTGGAATGCAAACGATAAAGGTGAAAGCAACAACTCAATTGTCTGTAAACAATGTCTCAAGGTGCTCTGTATGCTAATGCCCGTGTCAGAACCATGGTCCCAAGGGCCTTGATTCGCCACTTGAAGCTTGACATCGATATTCTGGACCCTGCCCAGGAAGAGGAGAGGTTTGCCCGTGACTTCCCATGGAAGAAGGTTCCTGCCTTCGCCGGCAAGAACTTTAAGTTGACCGAGGCCATGGCCATCAACTACTACTTGATCAACTTGTCCTCTGACGAGAAGTTCAAGCAGCAAATGTTGGGTGCCACTTTGGAGGAGCAAGCCCAAGTCATCAGATGGGAGTCCCTAGCCAACAGTGACTTGATCATGCAGATGGCCGAGGCTTTCTTCCCATTGATCGGTAACGTCCCATACAACAAGCGTGTTGTCGATGCTGCTTTGGTCAAGGTCGAGCAAATTGTCTCTTTGTTCGAGGAGAGATTGACCCACTACACTTTCTTGGCCTCCGAGAACTTGTCTCTAGCTGACTTGGTTTGCTGCGCTATCTTCACCAGAGGTTTCGACTACTTGTTCGGTAAGCAATGGAGAGCTGAGCACCCAGCCATCGTCAGATGGTTCAACCACGTCAGAAGCACTGACATCATGAAGGAAGAGTACAAGGACTTCAAGTTTATCGACAAGCAAGTCGAACCACCAAAGACGGAGTCCAAGAAGCCTAAGAAGGCTGAGAAGAAGGCTGATAAGCCAGCTGAAAAGCCAGCTGCTGAAGCTCCACAACAGGAAAAGAAGCCAAAGCATCCATTGGAAGCTCTTGGTAGATCCACTTTTGTTCTAGATGAATGGAAGAGAAAGTACTCTAACGAAGACACCAGACCAGTCGCTTTGCCATGGTTCTGGGAACACTACAACCCAGAGGAATACTCCTTGTGGAAGGTCGGTTACAAGTACAACGACGAGTTGACCATGACTTTCATGTCCAACAACTTGGTCGGTGGTTTCTTCAACAGACTGTCCGCTTCCACTAAGTACATGTTCGGTTGTCTAGTTGTCTATGGTGAAAACAACAACAACGGTATCGTCGGTGCTGTCATGGTCAGAGGTCAAGACCACGTCCCAGCCTTCGACGTCGCCCCAGACTGGGAATCCTACGAATACACCAAGTTGGACCCAACTAAGGAAGAAGACAAGGAATTTGTCAACAACATGTGGGCTTGGGACAAGCCAGTTGTTGTCAACGGTGAATCTAAGGAGATCGCTGATGGTAAGGTCTTGAAATAAGCTGCATGTCCTTAGTGTCAGACTCTTTTTTTCTAGACATCTCCTGGGCTGATATAAACCCAACTTCCATCTTGATATAGTATAGAAATAGGAATCTTGAGTTGTATCCTTAAGTACTACATAAAAAAATGATATAATTGTCTTTGTTTTCAACTAGGTTGGACAGATATTCAGTCTCAAAAACCACTAGAATCGCATTCTTGCGTATTCATCCAGGTTTTAGTCTCGAGCTCATCGCATTTTGGTAAAAAAAGTGCAAAAAATCAGTGATTCAGTTGGTATTGATCTGCTTGTTGTTCATGCGGCAGTAATATAAAATCAGAATCATATTATTATATTTATTGGTTGCTAAATTATCTGTGAACCACTGCATCTCTTTAAGCTTAATTTTGTGAGCATCATTAATTTTGCAAGCATCCTCCAGTGAAAATATTATACATACCTAGCGACTTTAGCGACTCAATTACTGGCATGATGACTGAGCAACACGAGACTATACAGTCCGTTACTGATGGGATATACAATAACCTGGTTACATCTATGATACATAGCATAGTGAGTAAAGAGACCGCTAGGGAAAAGCTGCTGCGAAGCCGGTACGGTTCTTATAAGCAGTACCACTATGATCCCAATAGCCAGTTGGATATACATGGTAATCCAAAGCAGCAGGACAGCTCACAGTATTTCTATTGTGAGAACTGTGGACGTGAAGTCTCTGGTAACAGATTTGCAGCACATCTGCAGAGGTGCTTGACCAGAGGAAGCAGACGCTGAAATAATGTCACAGACCCCCCAGAAATAATATTATCCAAACTATAAAAGTTATAGATTATTATGTGTTAACACTAGTAATTGTTGGTTTGGGACTGTGTGTCAGCATTAGTCATGGAAAGTTCTGGCCCTTATCTCTTCCACCTTGTCGGCTATATATTAACCCCCAAATGGGTGTAGCCCATCATAATGAGTTAGCTGATCATATCGAACTCATTTAGGATTATTCTTTTGGGAAGTATAGGGCTTGTGTCTTGTATTGAGAACTCTGCCAAAGGCTATAATTCCCCATGCAGCTGTTTGCAAACATTTTTGATGGGACTCAAAACTCGTAAAGATATTAATTAGTATAAAGTCTATGTAAAAAGGCCAATGTGCCCTCTATATTGATACTTTAGAGCACAATGAAATGCATTTCGTTATATACCTAGGTAATCTGCTGCCAGCAACAACTCCAGGGACATCTCCGTAGGGACATCGAATTCAGGTACATCCTCCTTCTGTGGGTCCGCATCCTGGTATTTCAGCTTATACTCCAGGTACTCAATGACTTTCTGCACCACATCCGAACTCATCTCGGGAAGATCAATGTGACCATCTTTCTCCTTGAATGGGCCTTCCAGCATCGACTTCAGCGTCGGCGATACCAACGCCGCTTCCCTTCCAATACTGAACTCTCCTCCATCCTTCGATACTAGCACAACTGCAGTCATTTTAGCTCATATAATATTGAATATCGCTCGTTGTATTCTGACTCTCCCAGTAGAACTGCTCGACTGGACTGCTTATAAGTAATTTCAAGCTCATCGCCTGTTGTCACTTTCTTGGAATTTAAAGGCTTGCGAAGCTAATGTATTGGGAGGAATAAAAGCAATAGAGAAACAGGTCTTACAAGGGAATTGAGATATCAATCTATAATAAGAATTGGCAGTGATCTCTACAGGGCTTATAGGAACTATAATTTTTAAGGATTGCAAGTATGGCGAGCCCCAGTCTGCATTGGGAGAAGTTGGGCGATAAGTTTTGGCGGAGCAAGGAGGTATGCCAGCTGAACTGGTTCGGGGGTAATAACAGCAGTGGGGATGATACATTAGAAATGAGCTGCTCAGCAACATGTTTGTCTCTTTTTGCTATCGAGGTTGATAATTCCGTACACGTATTTGACAGAACAGGGCATTTCATTACCAAGACGGCAATAGATCAGAAGCTTGGGAAGCTAGTAAAGCTCGCCTTTACTGAAGATGAAGACCTGATACTTGTTTATACAAATGGTGTTGAGATTTTAAAGGACTGGAATGTATCTGATAAGATTTCGGTTCCTTTAGCGGTTGATGTTGATGACACAATATGGGATTACAAGTCTGGTGTGCTTATCCTTCGAAACTCAAAAGATATTTACCAATTAATTGATAATAAGCTGGTCTTATTGCATAAGAACACTGAAAACTATGAGATACTTGTAAAAGATGGTTGGGATTGTAAGAATGGGGATGTGGTTATCTTGGATTTGGATTCCGTTTGGAGGTTTGATCTTAGGAGCCATCAGTTCAAGAAAATTATAGCAGGATGTCATTATCACAGATTATATTTGTCATATAACGGCCAATTATGTCTATATAATGGGAAAGGAGACAGGCTTGATTTTTATTCCTTGAAAGGAGATGATCTCAATAGGAATATCACTCTACAGAAGGCACCTCGGGATATTAAGTGGGACTTCGAAGGAAATCTTTCAGTACTATATGAAGACGAACTTTTCTTATATAACAGTCAATCACAATATGTCAGTTTCTGGTACCCCTATGGAATAGTACTATTAGAAATATTTTTGGATGGAATCTTGATTGTGACCACTAACCAGCTCAGCTTCGTTACTCAGGTGAAGGAGAGTACCTCTAGTATATTTAAGATTGGTTCAGTGACTGCTGGTGCTTTACTCCTTGATGCTTTCAAAGAGCTGGAAACAAACTTACCTAAGGCTATCGAAAACCTGAGAAGTATAGATTTATCAACAGCAGTGGTGGATTGTCTAACAGCATCCTTGGAAGAATCGGATGTTAAAGTACAAAAGCAACTTCTCGGAGCTGCATCATTTGGAAAGGAATCGCTCCCCTACAAGTCATTTGACTCTAGTTTCTTCGTTAGTATTTGCAATAAATTGAAGATCTTAAACTTTCTAAACTCGATTGACTTCTTCATAACCAATGATGAGTACGACTATTATAAGATTGAAGGTATTCTGGATATGTTGTTGAAAATGGGTAAATACTATGAGTCTATCAAACTCTTAGAGCTAGCTAATAGACCTGATTTAAAACCTAAGGTATTTGTCCAGTGGTGCATCGTGAAAATAAGAGTATCGTCAGATTTGGAAGATATTAAAATACTGGATATTATTAACAAACAACTAAGTGTCCTGAATACCAAGAACAATGTCCCAATGGCAACAATTGCCGGGTATTCCTATTCGGAAGGTAGGTTTAAGTTGGCGCGGGAGTTGTGCAAAATGGAGAAATTTACACCTACCAAAGTGGCAATGTTAATGAAATTAGAAGATTACAACATTGCAGTACAGGAATGTATTCATGAAGGTTCTTGTGCGTTAACAATCTCACTATTGCTTGAATTAAAAGATAAGTTGCCAGCATCTCAATTTACTAAACTTTTGATTTTAGAGATGAGAGATACTCAGTTATTTCCTTACTATGAGCAAGACAACTATGAATTCCTGTATGACTATTTCAGACAAATTGATGAGTATAAGGATTTGGCGCATGTTTTAAGGCGATCAGTTAATAAAAATCTTTCTCTGCAGTCGATACAACCTCAGATCCTTGAACTTTATAACACAATACCACACAAAACAGAACATTTGAAACAAGATATATCATTGATACAACGTGAAGTGAAAAGAAATCAATATATGACTGAGATTAACAATAAATTGGGGACTAACTTTGAGACAGAACCCTTGAATGACGTCTTAGCCAAGTTGATAGAATTAAAACAAGACCGTGTTGCTAAAGATCTTGTGAAAAAATTTGATATCCCTGAAAGAAATTTCCACATCACAACGTTAAAGGTTCTAGTGAAACAGAAGAGGTTCGAGGAGTTATCCTCCTTTATGACAGGGATAAGACCTGCAATCAGTTACCAGTACATATTCGACTATATCAAAAAGCGTGGGCACAAATTAGAGGCATCAGAATATATCTCACACCTTCATGTGTCGTATTCCGACAAGATGGCCCTATATTTGGAATGTAAGAACTACAGAGCTGCGGTTGAACTTGCTGGTCGAGAAAAGGATGTAATGGGACTCAAAGACGTATACGCAAAGATCCCCGCCAACGAGCCCCAGGTTAAGGCGCTGGCTAATCAAATACTAGCAACCTTATAATGATGGCACGGTAATTATAGTCACACAATCTATGAATTGCAAAATGCATGTTATATTGCTTGTCTTCACTATTAGCTTTTAGAATATCTCTCTTATTGTACGGGCTGATCAACTTAGTATACCTTCTGCGAGTGTTTCTGTGCGAGTGAAAAAAAATTAAGTTGCGATGAGCTTTAAAATTTTTCTTGCAGGAAAAATGTTAGCAGGAAAAGCAATAGCTCATCGCAAGAGTTACAGTATGGTTGTGTTGGGTATATCTTAAAGATATAGCCAAACTTCCTCTTATATATTGGTAGCTCAGAGCAAAGTTTTCGAATCTGATTCTCCATTTCCAAAAGTAGCTATCATACAATCGGTCAGACCAACAGTTGGGAAACCGAAGGAGCTAAGATTAAAATATTAGTATGAGCGATAGAGTACAAGAAGCCAGTGTTGGCGAGTCCCCTGCTGACAATGGTCTTGACATGAAGACATTATTTGTGAGATCAATCCCTGAGAGTGTGACAGATGAGCAACTTGCTGATTTCTTTTCAAATTTTGCTCCAATCAGACACGCACTGGTTGTTAAGGATGTTAACAAGAAATCAAGAGGTTTTGGTTTTGTTAGTTTTGCAGTTGAGGATGATACTAAGATAGCTTTGAAAGAGGCTAGAAAGACTAAGTTGGATGGTGCTCAATTGAAGGTTGATATTGCTAGGAGAAGAGACCGTTCAGGTAAAAATGAGGACAAGTCTGCACAAAAGGAAATCGACAGGAATAGCAGTAAGAGAAGCTATGGGGATGAAAATGCTGAAGGTGAAGAAGAGGATGAGTCATCATTATTGAAGGGTAAGCCTAAGTTGATTATCAGAAACATGCCATGGAGCTGTAGAGACCCAACCAAATTAAAGAAGATATTTGGAAAATATGGTGTTGTAGTTGATGCTAGTATTCCAAGAAAAAGAGATGGTAAACTATGCGGGTTTGCATTTGTAACAATGAATAAAATCAGCAACTGTAAGAAGGCCCTCGAAGATACAAAGAATCTAACCATTGATGGAAGAAAAGTGGCTGTTGATTTTGCTGTTCAGAAGAACAAATGGGAAGAATACAAGACTAAATATGAAAAAGAAGATGACGAAGCAAAGGATGACGGAAGTGATTCCAGCTCCGGTAAAGAAGATAAAATATCAGTTTCCGATAGTGAAGGCGATGAGGATGGCGAAGATGTAGAGGAAGAAGAAGAGGAAGAAGAGGAAAAGCCAAGAAAACAAAAGAATAGAAGAGAGGACTTTTCTGTTTTTGTTAGAAATGTTCCTTATGATGCTACAGAGGAGTCATTGTTTGATCATTTCAGTAAGTTTGGTCCTGTTAAATACGCTTTACCTGTCATTGACAAGAACACCGGCCTCGCTAAAGGTACTGCGTTTGTTGCTTTCAAAGATGAGAAGACATACAAGTACTGTGTTGACAATTCGCCACAAACAGGTGCTACTTCTTTGTTAATTGGTGATGATGTATTACCGGAATACGTTTATGAGGGCCGTGTTTTGGCAGTAACGCCAACACTTGAACGTGAGCATGCTGACAGGATTGCTGAAAAGAATGCTGAAAAGAGAAAGGAAGCGTTGGGTAAGGGTACTGGTGAAAAGGACAAGAGAAATCTCTACTTGTTGAATGAGGGTAGAATTGCAGAAGGTTCTCAATTAGCATCCTTGTTACCTGCAAAAGACATGGAAATTAGAGAGAAGTCATATAAGCAAAGAGTCGAACAAATTAAAAAGAACCCATCATTATTCTTGTCTATGACCAGACTTGCTATCAGAAATTTGCCAAGAGCTATGACAGATAAGACTTTGAAGGCACTAGCAAGAAAAGCTGTAGTAGAGTTTGCCAAAGAGGTTCAAAACGGTGTAAGGCATCCTTTGAGTAAAGAAGAAATTGTACGTTCTACAAAAGAGAAATATAAATTCATGAACCCAGAAGAAATCGAGCAGCAAAAGAAGAAGGACAAGAAGCATGGTGTTGTCAAGCAAGCTAAAATAATTATGGAAGTTAAAGGTTCCACTGTTGGAAGAAGTAGGGGTTATGGTTTTGTTGAATATAAAGATCACAAGCATGCTCTTATGGGCCTGAGATGGTTGAATGCTCATATGGTTACCACTGAAGAAATATTGGAAGGTATGACAGAGGAGGAACAAAAATCAATTCAAGGTGACATTTCTAAGGGTAGGCATCTGTGTGTCGAATTTGCATTAGAAAACGCTGGTGTTGTCAACAGAAGAAGAAATCATGAAAAGCAAAGTCGTGAAATTTCCCGTAAGAGAAAGAGAGATGAATTTGACACCGAAACCAAAGCTAAGGAAGAAAAAGATAAGCAAGAGTCCGAGAAGACTGGTAAAAGTGGTTTGTCCGATGCAGTTAAAAAAGCTATCGGTATGAAACGTAAGAAGAGAAGAATGGGGAAAAAATAAATTCATTCATAATAGATTAATCTATGCATGTATAATATATATAATTAATGACTAGTCGTTACAATGCAATTGAGCATTCTCTGCGCATTTAGTACCATTATACCTTTACTCGATTCTGGCAATTGATGAAAACGCGCCGCTCTATCATTTCCTCTTTTTCTTCATTGGTTCCATGTTTCTTGATGATTGAGAGGAGGAATTACCAGAAACAGCTGCAGCTGCTGCAGCTGCTGCTGCAAGTATTCTTTTATTTACACCTAAACCACCAAGAGTGGCAGTACTATTATTCATTGTCGGTTGTACAACCTTTGCTGGAACCTTCGGTTTATGTAAACCTAAGTTCAAAATATCATTATCATTAGTGTGAATCCTTCTGGCTGGGTATTTGTAGTTCAGACCTTCAAAGACATTTTCACAAACTGGCATGTCACCATGAGTAAAATAGCTATGGTCAAGAGCGTTTATGGCATCTATTCTTTCAATAGGGTTATAGTTCAGTAGGTGATATAACAAACTCAGAGCGTGTTTATCCCGACCGCCAGCAGAATGGAACCAGCCTGGTAAATTGTCTCTATACTTAGGAAACTTGGAAAGTTGCTCGTATTCAGGGTACTTTTGTAAATGAGGCCATGATTTTGGGGTTGGAGTTCCAAGAATTTTTAAAATACGCTGTAGTTGGTTGGCTTGGAATGGAACGGTCTTTTTAGAATCCATCTTGGCTTCCTCACCCTTGAATATCGGTTGTAAACCTATTAATTCTGCAAATATACAACCAACAGCCCACAGATCTATAGCAGGGGTGTAATGTCTTGCTCCTAATAAAAGTTCTGGGGCTCTATACCAAATTGTAACGACCACCTTATCACCAGTATACATTGTTTGTAACATATTGGAGAATTTTCTCGCTAGACCTAAATCACCAATTTTGACAACACCATCCATAGTAACCATAATGTTTGCGGGTTTCAAGTCTCTATGAAGTACCCAGTTTTGATGTAAATATGATACTCCATCAAGGATCTGCCACATAATTGATCGTATCATTCTAGGGGGGATCATTCTTTTTTCTGGATGTGAGTGAAAGTGAATGATTTGTAACAGGTCATGTTCCGCAAATTCATATACCATATAGATGCTTTTCTTTTGTAAAAATATCTCAACTAATTTTGTTAAGTGGTTATTGTCTAGTTCCCGACACAATGCCATTTCTCTACAAGCACTTTGAGAGATACCTGTGTAATGTAATTGCTCTATACCATCCTTTTCTGTCTTAAACTTCTTAATAGCATAATACATTGTAGTTTCAGCTTTCCTTCTATTATCTGTATTTTCACTATTTCGTTTGTCTCCTGATATTGTAGTGCTAGTTGGTACTCTGGGGTTATTAGGGTTATTGCGTGTAGATAATTCTGGATTTGTGTTACCTCCAGCACTGATATTATTACTATTTGGACCGTGTGCGCCCATCATATCTCCATATGTGCCAGCATTTTGAAGACTACTAGTATTCGAGAATTCAGTGGTTGGTTTGGTATCCTGAGCTAAAGAATCAGACCCCGTAGTAGAACTGTTCTTAGATGATTGCCTGCTCTTGGCCTTGTAGACTTTACCATATGTACCTGCTGCTATATACCCGATGATTTCATATTTGTCCAACACCGACACCCGCGCATTGTCCTTTCTGGTTCTGTAAGGCGCTATTGTAAAGACATCATTGTTTGCCATGAGCATGGGAGTTTTCCCATGGCTAGTGCTTGCCCCAACCATGTTGCTCTTATTGAGACCCTGTTGCAAAGAAGACATGTAACCACTTTGATTCTGCCACAGGTCCCTTCCGGAGTTCTGCATATTCCTAGGACTCTCAACCTAATAATCTCAGCACTAAGATTTTTTGTCTCTCTCTCTCTCAAAGTATGATATTACCGTTTTCCAAATGTTATAGTATAATTACCATTTAATGCTGGGTACAGCGCTGTTGTATTATCTTCCTAAATTAACCAGTTATTATTAGAACAGATAGACTTGCACGCAGAGGTTCTCTGTTTTAGAAGTCCTGAAAACAAATAAAATATCAGTAGTAGTCGCACTCCAATGTTGCTCAACTGGTTGTTGCTAGCTTGTAGTCCAGTAACGGCTCATAAAAGATGTTAAAGTCGTTCATCCCAACTATGCTTTATGACTTTAAGTGATGCCCAACTTGCTGATTCGCTGCATGCGGGAAGGTCGAAGCGAGTTGGGGACTGTAAGAGATAGGTCACGTGATAAATAATTACTATACAATATTACAAATATCATCATATTGAACACGTTGCTCATTGAAGCTGAACTATATATATTGTGCAATGTGTTGTATTGTCCTGGTATATATTCTATGTTATGTGGATCAGTTTGTGGTGGTGCGCAATATCGACAGAATCAGCGTTTTTGTTTGATATTCATTCTGTTGAGATATGTTATAAAGTAATAATTGACCTGGTTACACTCTGAATGGTCGGCTATCATTAGTCTATAAATTTGAGTAAGTCGTTAAGGGTGTTTTTGTGCCTTCATTTGGGCTTCAAGTATTTCAGTAGTTTTCTGATGGGCGTGACTATAAAACGGCCGCAATGTGGAGCCCACCATATGCTCAATATGATCCTCAATGGATACAGTAGCTTGACAATGGTGTATGATATTGCTCCAGACAAGATTAACCGGTGCCTATCGAGGTCCTGTCCGTACTTGTCACCCACTATTTTGTCAATTGCTTTAGAACATCGCTCAAGGAGGTCAGATAGATAACCTGGGAGCTCTAGGTCGTTGTGTATATCGAGATTGTAGATAACCCACCACATCCCGAACAGCGGTACTATTGCGGTAAGTTCATGTAGTACTAGAAAGGAGGTTAGTGTCGTGATCGTACCTGTCTCAGAGACAGTATTGAAATATTGATGAAACCTCGGGTTCTTGTTCAGTCTACTCAGCAACCTTGAATTATTGATTATCTTGTGTAGCTTATCCTTGTACTTGTCAGTCTCGGCACTGAACACAGGGTTATTCTTACTGAAAGGCCTCTTGACTATACTGTTCCTGACCAAACTTCTCTGAACATATGTAAACCGAGGTAGAATGTTATCGGTGGCCTTACTCAATGGAGTGGACGTTTTAATCCAAAACATTGCGTGGTCCAAATCTTATTACTTACAAAGTTTGGAGTATAATATTGAATTGGGATAGTAGTAACCCTATGCTAATACTACAATTACATTTATACATGACCTTCGTCTCGATTTTATGTTTTTGTTGCGGATAGAAGACATCCCAAAGTCCAGGAAAAACTATAATCCAGTCAATAATTATGAACTAATGATAGCCAAGAGACTGATTGGTTGGTTAGAATGCTTTCATACAGTCATGAATTCATACATATTTACAGTATTTACATTATAATTCTTAATAGCAGCTATGGAATATTGTTCGTTTCTATGTACAGTGATTTTATTCAGATGCAATGGAATCAGCACACCTGTGACATAAACTATCAACTTCTGGGGAATTGTGCTTCCAGCATCTAGGACATTTATGCATTTCACTTTTCGTAACTTCTATAGATATGCTTGTACCGTTATCTAAAGTAATTGAGTTGGACGATGGCATATCACCAATGTTAACGTCCACCTCAGCGGTTTGCAAGACATCACATAGTTCTTCATTACTGTAGCCAATCGATTTGCTACAATTGATTATAGCTTTAGTTTGTGAGGGTTTTGTTATAGAAGGATTACCCAACGTAGCAAATTTAGATTTGTACTCCTTGACAAGTGGAAGTATCACTTGTTTGAATTCGTTTACAACCTCTGGATTAATTTCAGTAAGAGATGGCCACTTTCTAGTGACTGCTTCAGCATCATTATCACCATTTAGCCACTGTTTGGGTAAGAAGTTCCAAGATTCCTGAACAAGAATTGGAAGAATGGGTGCCAGCATTGCTCTATAAGCATCGTAAATATGAAACAACGTAGTTTGGATTTGTCTTCTTTTTAAACTTTCTATGGAATCAGAGTACAATGAATCCTTGGAGATGTCAAAATAAAAGGAGGATAGTTCATTGTTCATATGGAATTGTAACGCCACCAGCGCCTTCGAGAAATTATGCACCTTGTATAATTCTTTAGTTTCTTCGAGAAGCTTGTTAACCGATGCCAAGACATACTTATCTACTGGTCGAAGTTCAGAAGTATTCAACAAAGAATACCTTTTCGATATTTCTAAGTTGCTGATCAAAAACCTCATCGTTAACCTACATTTCTTCAATGCTTCGGCAACATGTTTCAGAACTGTAGGTCCTACAGTTACATCCGTGGTAAAATCTGCCTGAGCAACGAAATACCTTAAACCATCAATACCTAATGCAGGCAGGTTCTTCTTCTTATCTCCCTCAATGATGGATTCGGGCGAAATGGTATTACCTATTGATTTGGACATCTTGATACCCTTTTCATCCAAAGTAAAGCCGTGAGTGATCACCTCATTATAAGGTGCCATTTCACTCATTGAGCAGGCGACCTTCGTTAATAAGGAACTCTGAAACCAACCACGATGTTGGTCTGACCCTTCCAGATATACATTCGCAAGTGGCTGAGGAACTGTTGAAAGACCTAGTTCCTTTTGATAAAATTCCCTTATTATATTCCAGGTTGAACCACTGTCAAACCACACATCCATAGTATCGGTACCTTTAATAAAGTCTTTAGCCATAGTTCTATAATTCTCTGGAAACCAGTCACTAATATCATCTTCAGGAAAAAACCATAAGTCACTTCCATGTTTGGATATACGAGTGATGATGTATTCTAGGAGTTCATCATTAATTAATACCTTATCTGGATTAGATTTATTGTGAAATACTGGTATTGGAACACCCCAGGATCTCTGTCTCGAAATACACCATTCATTCCTACTCTTGATAAAACTTGATAATCTATTCTCGCCACGCTTTGGATAGAATTCGACTTTCTCTAAACTTTTTATTGCCAAGTCCTTGACATCGTGTAGATCAGCGAACCACTGAGGCGTCGCTCTAATTATTACAGGTGTTTTCGCTCTCCAGTCATATGGGTACGAATGAGTGTATTTGTGTGCCTTTAACAAAGCTTGCTTTTTAGATAACAGATCCAAGATTACAGTCGTTGTTTCAGAATCTAGAACCTTTCTACCTAAGCCAGTTCCGCCTTCCATAAGTAATTCCTTACAATTATCCGGAAGTTCATTTAAAATATATCTACCTTCATGATCGACAGGGGAATAAATTTCGAGATTATTTTCAATGCCCAGAAAATAGTCGTCATGACCATGACCTGGAGCTGTATGAACTAACCCGGTACCAGCATTATCCGTGACATGGTCACCATGAATAAGAGGTCTGGCGACTATATCAGACACCAATGGATTGTAATAAAACAGGCCCTTTAGTACCTTCCCCTCAAAAGTCTTCAAAATCTTACCTTTGTGATCTGAATCCAATTGGCTTATCAGATTATTTTCCACTATGACATATGAACCATCTAGTTGTAATAACGAATATGAAAAATTCTCATTGAAGCAAATAGCTCTATTTGAAAACAATGTCCATGGTGTACTTGTCCATATTAAACATGAGATCTGATCATTTTGAAGTTCATCTTCTAACTTCAACTTATCTTGCAGGTGCGCACGGGAATCTGCGGTTAATGGAAACTTTACATAAGCTGCTGTAGACACATGCTTTTCATTGTATTCTAGCTCACTTTCAGCAAGTGCAGTCTTCGTCACTGTCCCCCAGTAAACTGGTTTGTTCTGTCTCTTTATCAGACCCATGTTAAACATCTTTTGGAAGACCTTGAGCTGATTCACTTCAAAGCTTTTATCCATGGTTACATATGGATCACTCCAGTCGGTCAATATACCATATTTCTTGAACTGATCCCTTTGCTTATCCAGCGATCGGAGCGCATGCTGTCTGGCCAGCTCCCTAACCTTGACGGAGTCCATCTTGTCTGCATCCCTAAGGTCCTTTAACGCCTTCATCTCAATAGGTAAACCATGGCAATCCCATCCAGGACGATAGTAAACGGTTTTCCCCTGACTCAATTGAAACCGGTTGACGAAGTCTTTCAATATCTTGTTCAGCGCGTGGCCTAGGTGCAAATCACCGTTCGCATACGGCGGGCCATCGTGCAGCACAAAAAGCCTCTCTCGCACAGTAGCCAGCTTCTCATCCTCACCTTCTACCGCGCCCAATTCCCTCTTAAACCGCTCCAGCTGTTCAGTGTACACCCGATCAGAACACAAGGGCAACAACTCCAAACTGTTCGCCAGCACCGACCTGTTGGGAAACTTTGTCTTGCTCAAATGCAGCGTCTTCTGATATGCATGCTGCGCATATGACCTCCTCAGCGCCAAGCTCATCATTGACCTGTGTCTGTACCTTTGCAAGCTATGAGTGAACCCAACTTGAATTTGATATAGATGACTTTTGGCTTATTCTCCTCGAGAAGTAAAGTCACTGAGAACGTCAAATGAGTAATCTTCGAATTTCAAAATTTGATGGCGAAGGCGATGAGCTTCTAGCTGACAGTTGCAATAAGAAGACTATAAGTCCATGAACTCAGAGGATCTTTCTGAGTCGTTTCTTGATCCGTGTGAGGACTGGACCGTGGAGTTTTCATATATTCTGCGCGGCTTGCGAACGGGACACTATTAAATGTGCTAGGGTTCGATAAGTTGAATTAGAAATTGGCTATAGGTTCAACCCTTCTATAATAAACAGTTATTTAGTGGCAAAAGTGCAACTTGAAGGCATATAAGCTGCTAAGGAGTAATAATTTCAACAGTATACGAAATACAAGGATAGCCGCAAAAAAATAGATGGTGAAGAGTCTGTTTGGCGAGAAATCGTTGAGAAATGGAGCGCGATCCCAGTTGGAGTTGAACAAGTTTTTAATCCACAAGTTTTTGAAAAGTGTGCTTGCGAAATACTCCTTGTTACTACAACCTTCACCGCCAGGCAACGACTTAGCCTCTCTATGTAGGATATTTGAAGGGATTTTGATCAGAGTACGTGGCAACAGGGCCCAGTTCAAGAAAGTTTGCTGCATCATTATCAAGTTTTTAGAGTGCTGTCACAACGAGTACAACTACATGCAGTTTTTGAAGCACGACTTGAAGAGGTTGCTGGTGACAGCTTTCGTGCTGAGTGTACCAAATAATGGCACAGATGAGGCGGAGAGGTCTATAATACGAGACAAGATATACACTTGCTATTCCAACGTCACTGGTTTGAAAGAGGAAGAGATCATAAACTGTTGTTCGATCACAAGACCAATTCTTATACGTCGCAGCCGTGAGCAGTACAAAGCTATCAGGTATAAGCAGATGAAAGACGCTCGGCGCGAAAGAGACCCACGAATTATACAACTCACTAATGATATGAACGAGGACACCGCCACAATGTCCGATCTGGCACTCCATAACTTCCTAGAGCCTTTCGACATCACGTCCACCTTCACATTCACCAAGAGGAACAACATCGGAACATCAGCCCCCGCCTCGCTCAGCGCCAGCATGATGCTGAACATGTCCCGCACCGATCCCACAGACCCTTGGAACGGCAGCACCGGAGCTCCACCATCTTCAGAGTACTACAATAACACAGACGGAAGTGTATCGAATGAGTACGTCCTCGGAACAGAAATCCAACGGTTCAACGAGATCACAAAGAAATTGATCCAGAGCAACTTCAACGTTCAATGACATATATCCATATATAAATTATAACCATAAATAACATGATGCCCCCCCTTTTCTCCCATAAACTTACACACTAAACACACTACACATCCAAATATATATTGACCTCTATGCGATGACTATACATATCACTTAAAACGACATACTTAAGCATCGCCCACAGTCCCAATCGAATTTTGGCAACAAAACTTTCAAAGTGTGTAACGAGCTGCAAGCGATGATTCAAGTCAAGAAGTGTATATTTGGATTGGCATTTGTAGTCCTCTCCAACCGCTGAATATAGGCTACAATATCAGCAGTGCAGAAAATTTAGGTAAATAATGTCTACGGGAGATGATCTGCTCTTTTACAAGCGAGCCACTGATGCCATAGTTTCAACGACGCTAGGCATAACGAGTGTGGAGCCCACTATAAGAGAGCTTTTAAGGCGTATCAAACAGGAGCCAGCTTGGGGGTCGGTACAGAGATCAAATGAAGTAGAGGTAGAACAGCGCTCAGTACCGACTACGGTCAGCACAGCGAGCTTACATGTGACGCCGATGCTAAGCGATGTTTACAAGGCAAAACAAGAGGAAACCACCATGTCACCGGTGATAAGCGAAAAGAATGCAGTGAATAGCGGCGATAGTGATCGTTCTGTGAGAGTCAAGAGCGAGGGCAGTGGCACTAAAAGCCATAAAGTCGTGAAGAAAACTAGCACCAAGCCCAAAGATAAAAGCAAGAGCGAAGAAGACACTGTGTACCACTACTGCTCACAGTGCTCGCTCAAATTCAACAGATCTTCTGATCTGCGGAGACACGAGAGAGCACATTTACTGGTGCTACCTTATATATGCACACAATGTGGTAAAGGTTTTGCACGTAAAGACGCTCTCAAGCGACACTCAGGTACTATGACTTGTAAGAGAAACAGAAGAAAACTAATGGAGGCTGCTGGTCGGGAAGTTAGCGAACTCATAAATGAAGCCATAAAAACGGGCAGAAGTCTGTGATTAGTGGAAAAGAGTAAAGATACCGAGAATCCCCAGAATAGAAACCAACTATTTGGATCTTAAAGATTATTTGAAGACTGGACATTTCTAATACAACAATTAATTACATAATAAGTTCAAAATATAATAATTCTTTTGTACTATATCAAGCTTATTTGCATAGACAGAGCCATATATCCCTAATATAGTCCTTATTATGACGTACGTAACATGCTAAACGCTATGAAGAGGCAATAACATCGGGCTTATTACTCAGATGAAGGGTCTCTATACAAGAACAAAGTCAGGTAGAAATTCTAAAGAAATTCCAGATTTTATTGTGCGAAAAAAATGTTATTTCATTATAATATGTAGGTGCTTTTTCCTATCTCTCTTGTGCTCTTAATTAAATATCGAATACTAGAAGAAGGAAAAAAATTGGGTTTAGATGTGTATGTTAATTGTATTTGCAAAAATTAAGTGTCATTAAGTTATTTACTCAACTTCGGCATCAAAGCTTTGGCCTTCAACCAATTCTGGGATGGCTTCGTCCTTGGCTTCACCAGCGTTTTCGTTAGCTTGGGCCTTCTCCATTTGGGCAGCTAGTTGAGACAAAGCTTGGATAGCCTCACCACCAAGTTGGGAGATGATACCTGGGAACAATTCTTGCAAGTTCTTCTCTTGGGCCATACCGTAGAAAACGGAAGTGTTGTGTTGTGGAGCAACTTGGACACCGACCTTGTTGAAGTGCAAGACCTTACCGTCGTCCTTGAAGAAGTTAGCCTCAGCAACATTGTCAATGGTGACAGCGTGCAACTTAGCCAACTGGTTGTGCAACTTGGTGTCGTCCTTGTTACCAGCGCTACCAGAACCGGTCTTCTTGGCTTGCTTTCTTCTGGTACCACCGACCTTGTTGCCGGCAGACATCTTCTGCAACTTCGCTAGTTTCTCTTGATCAATTGGCATTATGTGTTCCTGTCTCGTTTATCCTCTGTTCTGTCCTACAAGAAACACAAACCGATTCCCAGGACGTTTCAACTCACCCAACTCTTATGTATGAAAGTGCCTTCCACCTGCATTCGTCGACACCGCAGAATCGCCATCGTCGCAATTTTTTTTTCAAAACTGGAGAACGCACATTCACGTAGTTAGTGCTACGATCCACGTGATATATACACTCATTTCCAATGATAAAACTGAATATATACATACTTGATACCGTGTACTCTCTTTGGATGCGGTATATATCAGGTACATTGTGCCCGAAATTAGAAGCAGACCTGGCGTTCTTGTGCTATTGATATTGGTATCTATGTATAGTTCAATCCATTGCTAGTTGTGTTCTAATAGAGTACTAGGCTTGGTACTAAGTCAATTGGTAATTATTAGAATGCCGTTGTTGTTATTTGGAATTCAAATGTATGGATGGCATATTTACTCTTGTTCATACTTATCTATATGGGAAGCAATTTTCCATAAACCACTTATTATTGATGTGATTACTAGCGAGCTTACTACCAATACAACTATTAGAACTTAGACAATAGCATAACTGTAATGTACGTGGGTGGAATTTCCCGAAAGTTACTGGAAACCTGCTGTACTTGATTTACAATTATCATTTCAACTAATTTTCATATCGGTCAAAGTCAAGACGCGGTCGTTGACATCTAGTAACTTGACTATACTGAATAAGGTCCAATAATAAAATAAATTCAAGTAGACCGCTTACCAAGAATCGTTAAATATGTAACCGGGTAGCATTTTGGCAGGTCGTAAAAATTTGGTTTAAGAAATGTGCTTTAAATATCACAGTCATTTATCACTAGACACTGAAGAGCCTTGATATTAAAACTCTCTCAGTCAAATCGTTACATATGTAAGAGTCCATACAGAAACACTGGACCAAGATGACACCAATGAATTATACTACTTATTCAATCAATACTCAAGCTAGCGTTGGTTAGAAACTTTATATTTAGCACGCTATAGATAAACTCATCTGCAATTTATCACTACAATATCCACATTAAATTTATCATCTTACATTTTCTGAAAGCCAGTAATTAATATTTAGTTTATCTTATCCTAGCACCAAGAATTCTAGATATTACTAGACACTGATTATCTCACATCTCAGCAACTGCACCGCTAAATACAATTACTGGAAGCCATAAAAAAAACTTGTCCTTGCTTAATAATTGTCAGGCAATATACATTAACGTAATACCAACACTCGATACCTGGATGCTTCAAGAGGATTCAGAGAGACACAGACCCAAAAGCATTACTTATCAGTAATAACTCACCAACTTCTCTGCAGAGCCATGAAAGAAACTGCGAACATGCACTAGTTACCAGGAATTCGCGAACCGGCCAAGGATGGACAATTGAGTATCCTATTATACAAGGTGGATCGCTCATTACAAGAAGTACAGGCAACTAAGAAGTGAAGCGGATGGATACAACGAAACCTCTACAACTCCAGCAGTATTGAGTATGGTATTTAGAAAAGGTGTCGGGGCTATATAAAAAACAGTGCTCTTTTGTTAGTAGCATTCTGTGGAGCCCATCACCGTCCGAAACTCTTCTCATGACATCAGACACTTACCGCGGTAGGAACACCCATCATTTCATATTTCAAACTTGTGGAGTTCATTTTTGGAGTTTCACCCGTTACATCTTGAATTTATCACCCTGAACTTCCTCTCCCAATGGCATTTCTCAAATGACCGCCCTGTAATCCTATCATAACGACCTGAGATACCCGCTGTAGAGAAGCTATAAAGTTTATGTAAATCCATTCCAGGAAGGCCGTAAATCATTCTATGTCTAAACTTTAAAGTCACAGAATATGTCGCAGCAAAAGGAATTCCAGAATTTCGGGAATTTCTCGCATTCCTTTCACACCCGTTTCACGTCATCAACAGAGAACTACCTGCACAGCGAGCGCGGGATCTCACGCTTTCCCATTGTCTCACGCTTCCCACAGATTATCTAAGACAATTGCTCCTCCCACCCTCTGCCCCCCAGCATGAGCTGCAAAGTTGTACATCCCACTTGTGGCTCCCTTACCAAACTCCTACAAGCGTTGGCAAGCAGGAATTTTGAGTTATAACTGTAACTCTCTCTGTTAGTTCTGCAATTGGCCTTGGCATGTGCTAGATGCTAAGACTTACTACCTATCAATTAGTTTAGCAATCCTCGCACAAATATTTCCGTTATATCCCTGGCTGTTTTAGTAAAACCATTTTCCTACCGATGACTACATCATCATCCAGTTGAGAATTTGCTTGCAATCCTAGATTTGATGAACTGCTTCATGACTCACACCTAGAACCTATGAGCATGTGGTAAATAGCAATGACAGAGAGTGTGCTTTCTTCACCTATTGAGAATTCACGCATTGAGACCTTCAAATTACTTTCTTGATGTAATGAAGACCAGCTCTAATGCTGTTTGGTTGTTCAACAGTTGATAATATTATTATCCTGCATTCAACTCTTGATTGACTTATCCAGCTCTTACTAACATTAAACAATCTTACTTCTTTATCTAAGAATAAACTGATAGATGCATGGCTTTCATTCGAAAGAAAGAGTGATGAGGTACAGAATTCTGATGGAAACCCAGGTTTTGGTACTGTACTGGAGCATCCCACACAAAGGTGATGCTAAATGGCTTTACAACCATTCAACTGACAGCTGGCTTATCATGGATGAACAATTCTACTAATATGATATACGTCCGAACAAGGGTAGAGGCACCAGAATTAGATATCCACAACTTCGAGCGCACCAGATTACATCTACAATTGACGACAAGGCTGAAGGATATTGCGATGAGGACTTTTATATTTCCAGGGTCTAGGCTCGACAGTATCAAGATGGTGGACAATTACAATGGTTGTGACTTTCACGGCTAGGACGGGCTCTCGAGGTCTTATTGTGTTGAAACCTAACTCTGGCGTGCCTTCAAATACTGTTACCTGGGTAGGAACTCATTCACCGAGCATGTTAGTAATTGCGGCCAGTTCAGCTAGTGTGGATACACTCGAACATATACTAGAGTTTCAATGAACGTCTATGCTTCACCTTTGATAGACGCTGTTGGAGGTACAGTCGTCACCACCAGTAACTAACATGTTCTCTGATAAATGTGCGAGTGTTGGTACACTATCGAAGTTCAGAATATTCGTGATTGGGTCTTTAGATGAGGTAGGCGCCCCTTCGCACAGTGTCTGTATGTTCACAGGCAAGGACACCAAAGGACTGCGACTATGGTCTCCCAACCACTTGCAGAAATATGAACGGCAATGCTATAGACGTAACTGGTGTGCACCAGAAGTTCAACGATGCTCTTACTTTGGCATGTTCGATGGCAATGAATCTACATTTGCTCATTTTGTAGGGTTGAGTGTACTCTAGTTTGCCATTGCTAGCTCTGCCTATATTCTAAATATTTACCACCGTGTATATAATTTAATGATCAACAGTTCATAGTCTCAATTGTCTTCAGCAAAAGGCTAAGTACCATAAAACTGTATCTGTGGTGTTTATTAAGGAACACTGCTGTATTACATGGGCAATTGCATGTTGAAATTTGAGTGCGCTATCAGTCATATATGCCAAATGTGAACAAAACGTGAAAAAGATGAGTTGTGAAAGAAAAGCTTGCTATGCAGCTGTAATATAATGCAATGGTAGTAACTACACGATATGATGTATATGGCATTGCATGTGGTCTTCAGAGAGCGATTCGATATGCAATGCAGTGTGCAGGCATGTACTTGTATAGAGATGAGTTTTGCCCTGGAAAGTACTGCACAACGATGGGGAGCGAGAAGGGAGCAGGAAGACCGGGATCGATAAAAGGAAGAGCAACTGCTGAATAGCGGAGAGTTAGTTGGCTAAGAGAGAGGGAAGGTATTGAGAGCAGTGCAAGACAATGTCGTCCTCTCAGTTTAAGCAGTTGGAGAAGCTAGGTAACGGTACGTATGCGACTGTATACAAGGGTCTGAACAAGAGCACTGGTGTGTATGTTGCGTTGAAGGAAGTGAAGCTGGACTCTGAAGAGGGTACGCCCTCGACTGCCATCAGGGAGATCTCATTGATGAAGGAGCTTAAGCACGACAACATTGTGAGGCTGTATGATGTGATACACACGGAGAACAAGCTTACGCTGGTGTTTGAGTACATGGACAACGACCTGAAGAAGTACATGGACTCGCGCACGGTTGGGAACGCTCCGCGGGGGCTGGAGATGAACCTGGTGAAGTACTTCCAGTGGCAGCTGCTGGAGGGGCTGGCGTTCTGCCACGAGAACAAGATCCTGCACAGGGACCTGAAGCCGCAGAACCTGCTGATCACGAAGCGCGGGCAGCTGAAGCTGGGCGACTTCGGGCTGGCGCGTGCGTTCGGGATCCCCGTGAACACATTCTCGAGCGAGGTGGTCACGCTGTGGTACCGTGCGCCGGACGTGCTCATGGGCTCGCGCACGTACTCCACGTCCATCGACATATGGTCCTGCGGGTGCATCCTCGCGGAGATGATCACCGGCAAGCCTCTGTTCCCCGGCACAAACGACGAGGAGCAGCTCAAGCTCATCTTCGACAAGATGGGGACCCCGAACGAGACCACCTGGCCCGGCGTCACCTCCCTGCCAAAGTACAACCCGAACTTCCAGCAGAGACTGCCCAAGGACCTGAAGGCCGAGCTGCAACCGTACGTCAAGGAACCCCTCGACGACAACGTCATCGACCTCCTCCACGGCCTCCTCCAGCTCAACCCAGACATGCGCCTCAGCGCCAAGCAGGCCCTGCTCCACCCCTGGTTCTCCGAGTACTACGAGTCCTAAACCTACATAGAATAACAAAAGCTAAATACTAGGTCTATATAGCACAGGCTGTAAGCTAAACCTTATAACACTCAACGGCCACATCACTACAGACGCCCATAATGTCCCAGAGAGTCCCGCTCCGTGCTCCGCGCTCCGCTGCAGGGAAGGCCAAAACAAACACGAAATTAATGCTGTGTTGAGGGGGGTTCCTGCGCGGGTTTCTGAGGAAATCAACAAGGAAAATGACAAAAAAACCCGTATCATGTCCGGGTAAAGTTTGGAAAATTTTTGTTTGGAACTTTTTGCGGGCGGTTTGGTGGGAAAAGTATAAAAAGGGCCAGTGGGGGGCTGGTACCGGTGGGCTGTCTGGGCGGCAAGGCAGGCAGTGCTGGATATACCAATTGATACCGTAGGGGGAACTGAGAGAGAAAAGAAACAACACGATATGTCGTCGCTTAGGGTGCTGGTGTTGGGGGACAGTCCCAACACGCTTTTGTATGCGTCGCGGTTCCAGTTGGCGAAGAGTGTTGATCTGTACCATGTGAGCGATGGTGTGAGTGCGGTGTTTGAGATCGAGACGGTTGCGTATGGGTACGACAAGTTTGAGCTGGCGCACCACTTCCGCTCTGTTGGGGAGCTTGTCGGGGCTGTGAGCGGTGTGTTTGATCTTATCATACTGAGTGCGTCGTCGTTGCAGGAGTTGAGTTCTGTCGCCGCGCAACTGAAGAACCTGGTGAACTCGAACACGAAGATATTCCTGGAGAGCAGCGGGTTTGTGCAGCTGGAGCCCTTCGTGAAGATGTCCATGGACGCCGCGCACGCCAATATCTTCAGCATCGTCACGGACTTCGACGTGCGCCAGGTCGCGCCAAACAGCTACAAGCAGTTCCCGCTGAACAACGTGACTAAGAACTCTCTGTGGCTCGGCGAGTGCAAGCCCGCCAAGGGCGGGTCCTCCTCGTACTCCAAGAACGTCGTCGCGCTGTTGGAAACGTTCGAGAGACTGTTCCAGAAGCTGTTTCCAAAGGACACAGTGGACCTGTGCAACAAGTCGCCCGTCGACTTCCTGTCGAAACAGTGGTCCATCGCCATGCCACGCATATGCTTCGATCCGTTGCTGATCATGCTCGAGGAAACCAACCCAGCTGAGCTGAACAACCAGATCATCGCCAAGCCCCTGATCTCCGGCCTAGTTACAGAAGTTATTACCGTGGCCAGGAGCATGGGTGCCAAGCTAAACAACACGATGGACAACGAGACTAACCTCCTTCAGTCCTGGAAGGAACAGTACTGCCTATCCACGCACGAAATCGAGACGCCGGCCTTGGTGTACCACTTCATTCACCGCTCAGGCCCTCTTAACATCGACATGTCGCTGCTGCAGATCATCTTGCTAGCAGACGACTTTGGCATCAAGACACCTTATTTGGAGTTCTTGTACTCTGTCATGTCGCAGTACCAAAAACTAAACGAAGGGAAGTCTAAGTGGTTCAAGAGGGTGGACGAGAGACAACAACAGAACGATGGCTCGAATTTCGAGATGGCAGCTTTAATAGAAGAAAAAGCCCAATTGAACGAGAAGCTAAACTCATTGACTCAGGACGTGAAATCCAAGGACGAGAAAATTCAATCGCTGATGCAGGAAAGAAACCAGAACGCTCAGATGTCCGGTGATCTACAAAATCAACTTGACATCTTGAGAAATGAACTAAATAAGGAGAAACAGAAATCTAGTCTTGCTATCCAGGAATACGAAAATAAATTAAATGCAACCAACAATGCAATGGAGCAGATGAAATTACAAACGGCGGCACCAGCCATCAAGAATATAGCACAGGATGAATACAAACCGACAGGTACACCCAATCTGAACGATATTGCTGACATCGCAGTGTTTGGTGTTAATTACAACTCACCTGAAGTGCACAAAGCAACCGAACCACTTGCTGGTAAAGAGGCCGACAGAAATGAATCGCAGGAAAAGCTCACTCCAACAAACGATTCCATGGACGACTTGAAGAGACGCGAATTGGAATTACGCAAAAAGGAACTAGAATTACAAGAAAAGGAAATCGAATTTCAAAAACTTGCAATGCAACAACAGCAAAAGCAACCTGCTCTTCAGAACCCTCAACAATTTCCCGTACAGCAGCAACAGCCTTTCCAAGTGCCACCTCATCAACAAGGTCAAGCTTGGGGTAAGGGCCAACAAATGGTTGCACCACAACAAATGCCTATGAGCAACAGTGGAGGAAACATCCCTCAGATGATGAATGGTAATAGTAGGAAGCCATCTTTTCCACAAGTACAACAGGCTGCTAACATCAGAAACAGTAGAGCTGTTCATGGCGCCATGCCAACACAGCAACAATCTACTGCGTCTAACTTCGTTGATCCGGTCTCAGCAGGTCTTGTCAATAATTCATTTGAACAGAATACACAGGGGCAATTTATGCCTCAGCAAGGCCATATGCCTCAAAATGTAAAGAGAACAAGTAGAAAGAATAGACATAGTAATATGCCTAATATAGGAAGTGCATCTAGCATGGGTCTGAACAACTTCAGCTCTGTTGGAAACAATGGAAGCCAGAGCAGATTAAACTCATTGAGCACATCTAACATGCCAGCCATTCAAAACAGACTCAGACACACCAACAGCAACTTGGCATTAAACAATATCAACAACAAGTCGTCATCCAGATTGAATATGCCACAGCCAGTGAAACAAGGTGAAGCTCCTATGAACGGTGGTGCATTAGGTAACCCATCTCAACAAAGGCAAATGAGTTCCAGCACTCAGTTGGACAATGTTGGTGACATTTCTACCAACTCTGTAATTCATAACTCGATACCATATCAAAATGGTGGCATGGAGACTAGTAACTCCCAACCACAGTTGCAACAGTACCAGAACACTCAAACTCAAAACACAAAGGAGTACACTCAGAGTCCACCTCCAATGCATCAATTTGGCTCATCTAATAATGGGTCTCCAGTAGCAGCTCCCACAGCTACATTCTCATCTTCTCAGGATTCCGGAATCAACGGCTCCACTGATGAAGAAGCTAGTGAGAAGGAAGGTAAGAAGAAAAGATTTGGGCTCTTCAAAAAGAACAAGAAGAAATAATTAATATAGACTGACAGGATAAATGAACGCTCGGACATGTAGGTAGGAATATAGACTCTTTAATTATTTTTTAATATTTTTCAACTATTAATTTGTCAATTTTTGTATTAAGAATATCTTTTTAATAATTTTGAGATAGGTTTTTATTATCCTCATAGACAATGGGCTATATATAACAAGAACCCGCTAATGCGTTTGCTCTTTGGATTTGAAGCTTAAAGAGTAATTGATTACAAAAAATTAAATAAACTGTTCGAAATTTTTGGTACCAAAAATTAGTGCAAAAATATTAGACTAAGTTTCTGATGGCATTTTGCATTCTTAGCTTATGAAGATGATAGCGTCCTTTTAAAGAACTACATCTGAGAGCAAAAAAAAAGAATGGTCTCTAGCGGGATCGAACCGCTGATCCCCGCGTTATTAGCACGGTGCCTTAACCAACTGGGCCAAGAGACCATTTTAATTAGTTGTTTGTTTGGTATTTTTGAACGAGCAAATGACCACAGCTATAATTAATTACGATGTGGTTTGTGATCTTATTTTAGCTGATTATGGCTAATGAGGAATATACTATACTATCTTATAGAGATTTGACTAATTCCTCTTATAATGATCTTTCAGCAAAAATATCAAGACTTAATTTCTCAGTAAAAATTTCTATGATTCTATTCTGTGCTTTGTGAATGATATTTCCAAGCAAAATCGTTTGACAACATTATATATATTAATTCAATCGACCTAAAATATACGGTCGTTTGTATACTTACTATACATATCCTTTTTACTGAAGACAAACTGTCCCACGAATTATCAATTGTAAAAAAAGAAATATACACGAATGTAACTATTTAATTAGAGACTGATCCAACACGAGGCAACTAGGATATTATACTCTACAGTGATCACCACTGTTTTAAAATCTTCTCCAAAAATATAGTGAACACATTCAGCTATCTTGATATAATATTTCCGTACTCTGAATCATCAAATATGGCTGTAGATCTATCCTATATGTGTTCAAGTACAGTGATAAAAACAGCAACATTTTATTTGCGTTTTATAATTTCAACATCAAAGGATCACTGACAATATTAAGCTGTAAATGAAATGCATTATAAGTTAAATTGAATAGGTATTTTTTTCAAGATATAATTTCATCAATAGTCATTCTACTATCTAAGGTGAGCACAATTAGACACATTCCCAACAACACACGCTTTCATAGACTATATCCATATTCTATTAGCTATGACGGAGTTACCCAACTTAAGTAGGAAATAATAACAGAATACGATAAACTGTTAGTCACATGTTTTTTCAGTCAATTTTTCCTTTTTGAATCAAAAGATTCATAGCTCATCGCAACGGTTACAATAGTGTTAGCAGTTAATATAAGCAATCTCTTGATATTGTCAACATATCACAATATATAGAATCCGTTAAGCAATAATGACTGAGAAGAAGACTGCCCCAAGCTTTCAGTTTATGAAGGATGAGAGCACCAGTGTGCTGGGTGGTGAATGGGTGCCAATGTACTGCACCGATGAACCAGTTGAATTCAGCAAAGGTGATTTTGAGACCGCCATGCTAAACGTTATCAGAGAGCCCAATATCAACTCTACTGCAATTCTAAGAGCAGACATCCTGGCTGAGAAATTCTATGACCTAGAAGGAAATGAGCAAGAGTTGAGTACTGACGATAAGCCTGTTTTGAGTGAGAGTTTGCCATACGATGCCGACGCAAAGCTTGTTAATATCGATGATATAACTACAAGGAAAGAACTTATAGAAAACAAAGAACTAGAATTGACAATTGTGAAAGAATTTGTGAGAAGAATGATACCGAGAAATCCTTACAAAGATGCCTTGATTAACCAAACATGCCTAGTATACAACTCCAAAAAGACAGAGAATAAGGATACTTCACTTGTGCTATACATTCCACATTTTGAAGATGAAGCAGATTGTCCATTCTATATACCTCATGTTCAAAAAGTGGCAATCCTTCTGCATGGCGGTATACTATCGGTGCATTACATACCATACCCCGGCCAGAGTGAAGACTTGAGGAAGGATAATGAAAGAGTTGTAAGGACAGCTTTTAGATTATTACAAACTGCATATAAGCACTCTAAAGGTGTAATGCAAGGATACGAGAAAAGGGTTAATCATGATCAAGTAGTAGATAGAGTGCTATTTCAAGATACGTACATCCAACTGAAGAAGAAATACTCCAAGTTTCTGGTAGATAACTGGGCTGAGTCTACGGACCCCAAGAAGCATGTATTTGAAGATCTAGCAATTGCTGCGTTTCTATTGGAATTCTGGAAAACTCAATATGGTGATGATTATAAAACTACTATGCAGTTTAGGGACATGGGTTGTGGTAACGGTGTTCTTACCTACATACTGATAAGTGAAGGTGTAAATGGTGTTGGTATTGACGCCCGCAAGCGTAAGTCCTGGAGTATCTATCCAACAGAGATACAAAGGCACTTAAAAGAACAGGTTATTATACCCTCTATACTATTGAGACCAACACCAGATGTAAGAAGGTATATGCCATACCTGGAAGACAACGGTGCTATGTTCCCTATCAAAGTAGAAGATGGACTAATAGCACCAGCTACTTTGGTTTATTCGAGTGCGGATTTGATTGCATCACCAAATGTGAACATTTGTGAATTCCCAGATAATACATTCATTATTGGTAACCACTCTGATGAACTAACATGCTGGATACCTCTTTTGGGCTTTCCATTTATGGTCATACCATGCTGCTCACATGATCTGTCTGGTAAGAAAGTTAGGTTCAACACAAGGGTACCTAAATCGGAGAAAACCACACCTGCTATGAAGAATAACATAAAGATAAATTCAAATAACGTGAATAACAGCAACAGTACATATGCTGGTTTGGTGAATCATGTCGAATATTTGGCAAAAAAGGTCGGTTGGAAAGTAGAGAAGGAAATGCTACGGATACCAAGTACAAGGAATGCCGCAATTATTGGTACAGACAATGCTTATGCAAAGGAATTTCCGACCCCTGATATTTACAGGACTATTGAGGAAGAAGGGGGAGCTTTAACCTGGGTTCAAAATACAATGCAATTAGCGAAAGCATCTCCAAGAAACCATTGATAGAAGCTTTATTTTTTAACAACTGTTTGTTTTTGATTTTCTATGTACTAATAATTTTGACAGATATGCGTATACATATATAAATACTTTTGAACTTCTAATCAGCCCTTCTATGTAATATTGATGGTTTTGCTAATGGTATAATGGTTTATACTATTGTTTTCACGTCTTCTACGGTATTTTCTTCGAGCTCATCGACTTTTGTGAAAAAATCATCGAGAGTAATAGCTTTTTGTAGTTATACCATATAAAGAGACAGTCACTGGATATTCCCAAAAGCGGCATGTTACAACGAGAATCACCTTTAATCCCTCATTATTTCTTTTGGATCCTGTATTTACGTTTTGAACACGGCAATGCTTCCCAATACGCTTCGACATCGATTCCACTACAGGAACATATTTGGTGCTCTTAATCGAAGATCAATATCTAGCTATGGACTTTTTGAGAACAACCAGTGGCTGATACGAAAACCTCAATTAAAATACCTCAATGCTAAGGAGCGTAAGAACCTGGACACATTCAAGCTTAATATTGATCCCGAGAAGCGGAAATGCATATACACTACAGATAAAGAGTTCAAGAAAAATCTGGAGAATGCGCTAGCTCATGTATATAGTACCCAAATTGAAAACAGCGCCCCAGATCAGGTAGAGTTTAGAAAAGTTGCTTGGTTGAGACTCAAAGATATGTTATACAACCAATTGCTTGATAAAAACCTCCCGGCGAAGATAAATGGTTTTGACCCAGGTCTAATGGAGACCATAAGTCCCACACAACCGCAACATATAATACCTCACCTAGTAAAAATGAATAAAATAGATCAATTAATATGGAAGAAAATAACAGGGAAGACAGAGGGAGTAACGAAGTATGAACAATTTCAGTATCTACTTAGCAGTTATTATAACTGCATATTGAACCAGGAAATAATACCATCAATGCTTAATACTGGAACTGACGATTCTGTTCATTCGGTAGATTTTTCTAACCCAGCAGAATGGTTTCCAGAAGCCAGAAAAATCAGAAGACATATCATAATGCATGTTGGCCCAACCAATTCAGGTAAAACTTTTAGGTCATTACAGAAACTCAAAACTGCTGATAGAGGCTATTATGCAGGCCCATTAAGGTTACTTGCTAGAGAGGTTTACGAAAAGTTCAAACACGAGAATGTGAGATGCAACTTGCTTACAGGTGAAGAAGTAATAAAAGATTTAGATGAAATGGGAAATGAAGCCAACCTAACCTCTGGCACAATAGAAATGATACCTTTGAATCAAAACTTTGATGTTGTAGTATTAGATGAAATTCAGATGATGGCAGACCTGGATAGAGGTTGGGCTTGGACCAACGCTTTACTAGGTGCAAAAGCTAAGGAAGTCCATTGTTGTGGTGAGGCGAGTACGATTCCCTTGATTAAGAAAATCGTTGAGATGACTGGTGACAAGCTCACCATAAATGAATATGAACGAATGGGTAAATTAGTAGTTGAAGAAGAAGCTCTTACAAAAGGTTATCACAGTCTAAAAAAAGGTGATTGTGTGGTAGCGTTTTCAAAGAAAGCAATCCTGGACTTGAAATTAGAGATTGAAAAAAAGACTGAATTAAAAGCTGCTGTTATTTATGGCTCACTTCCTCCAGAGACAAGAGTTAAACAAGCTAATTTGTTCAACAGTGGTGAATTTGATATATTGATTGCGTCGGATGCTATTGGAATGGGCCTGAATTTATCAATCGATCGTGTGGTATTCACCACGTCAAAAAAGTTTGATGGCAGAGACATGGTAGATATGACTAGTTCGGCGATAAAACAGATAGGTGGTAGAGCTGGTAGATTTAAACAAAATATACATGATAACGGTGAGCTTCCAGTTGGTTACATCACTGCCGTAAAACCAAATGTTCTTAAGGCTGTCAGGGAAGCAATAAATGCTCCCATTGAGTACTTAACTAGTGCTACTACATGGCCAACAGATGAAATTTGTACCCATGTCATGACTAGATTCATGCCAGGCACGACTTGTAAGACGCTACTGGAGACCATTGCTGCAGATATTGAACAAAGCTCTAACAAGCTGTTCCAGATATGTGATTTGAAAGCACGCATGAGTGCAATAGAGATCATTGATTCAATGGAGGACATAACATTCTCCGACAAGTTGCGACTGAGTAACGCACCATTGAAGGATTTCCCATTGGTAAAGGCAGCATTCAAGAAGTTCTGCGACACTATAGCTAGGGGCCACACTAGAGGCCTACTATCTTACAGGTTCCCATTTGACATACTGAACCTTAAGTACATTTACACCGAGAAGCACGGACTTGAAGAATACGAAGCACTATACAACATCATCATGCTGTTCTTCTGGCTAAGCAATAGGTACCCGAACTACTTCATAGACCAAGAGTCTGCTTCTGAACTGAAAAACTTCTGCGAGATGATCATCTTCGAAAAGATAGACCACCTGAAGAGAAACCCCTACATCCGCAAGAAATTCATATCGCCATACCTGAAAAGGAGAAGGTAACACTAGCAACTTAACTCATGTACATACATAAGCACCCTCGAGAGGCAACCCAACTATAGATATTTATTATAACTACAAGGCCAATATATACTAATCTTCTGACACGGCTCATCGCTTACTGAACATTTTTTCGGTTTTTGCAGCTTTTTTTTTCAATCAAAGCATTTTGGTGGAAAAAAAAGTGTTGAAACCGTACCAACACATCGGAGATAGAGGATTCTAACGGTACGAAACACCCAAACGAGCATTAGAAACCACAAACCTTGTGCCAATTGATATCAGTTGGAGTAATAGGTTATATATATCTTGACTGTAAGCTTTCTTTCCCATCTTTTGCGCTTTCTCCTGGATTCAATTGAGCATAGTTGTGTAAAGATAGCTCTCGAGGAAAATACACAACCCTAAAATATACTACTAACGCCATGAGTGATACTGTCTACATTGTTTCTGCTGCCAGAACCCCAATTGGTTCTTTCCAAGGTGCGTTGGCCTCCAAGACTGCTGTTGACCTAGGTGTCATTGCAGTTAAGGGTGCTATGCAGAAAGTGCCACAATTGAACCCTGAATCCGACTACGATGAAGTGTTCTTTGGTAATGTTATATCTGCTAACTTGGGTCAAAATGCCGCCAGACAAGTTGCCCTAGGTGCTGGTTTGAAGAACGGCATTGTTGCCACCTCAGTTAACAAAGTGTGTGCTTCCGCTATGAAGAGTATAATCCTTGGTGCCCAAGCCATCAAGTGTGGTACTGCAGACGTTGTTATCGCTGGTGGTTGTGAATCTATGACCAACGCCCCATACTACATGCCTGCCGCTCGTGCTGGTGCCAGATTCGGTGAAACCAAGATGGTGGATGGTATTCAAAGAGACGGTCTGAACGATGCTTACGACCACCAACCAATGGGTGTCCACGCTGAGAAGTGTGCCCGCGACTGGGAAATCACCCGTGAACAACAAGATGACTTTGCCATTGCCTCTTACCAAAAGGCTCAAAAGGCCCAACAAGAAGGTAAGTTCGACAACGAAATCGTTCCAGTTACCATCAAGGGTTTCAGAGGTAAGCCAGACACCCAAGTCACAAAGGATGAAGAACCAACTAAGCTAAATGTTGACAAGTTGAGATCCGCTAGAACTGTATTCCAAAAGGAAAATGGTACTGTCACTGCACCAAATGCTTCTCCAATCAACGATGGTGCTGCTGCTGTCATCTTAGTCTCTGAAAAGAAGTTGAAGGAACTAAACCTAACACCATTGGCCACTTTGAAGGGTTGGGGTGAAGCTGCTCACGATCCAGCTGACTTCACATGGGCTCCATCCTTGGCCATTCCTAAGGCCCTAAAGCATGCTGGTGTTGCTGATATCAGCCAAGTCGATTACATTGAACTAAACGAAGCTTTCTCCGTTGTTGGCTGTGCCAACACTAAGATCTTGAAGGTTGATCCAGCCAAGGTCAATGTCTATGGTGGTGCTGTTGCCATTGGCCATCCTCTAGGTTGTTCTGGTGCTAGAGTCGTTGTCACATTGCTATCTGTGTTACAACAGGAAGGTGGTAAGATCGGTGTTGCTGGTATCTGTAACGGTGGTGGTGGTGCTTCCTCTGTTGTTATCGAAAGGGTCTAGATTTGCTAACATTCAAATGACCATGGTCCAAATCTACTGGTCTTCACATAAAAAGTATTTACTTTAATTAATAAGTAAACTAAAGAGCATATGTATCTTACATCATATATTTAATTTGCTTTCGCTATTATTGAGTTTTATTATTTGGGTTAAACACGGCTATAACTCCGCAATATACAAACATCGTAATAGGCAAATTTAGTGCATTGAAAGATGATTCGTTATTCAAGCCTTTTTATTTTACAGGATTTCTTCTCGTAACCTATTCAGCTGCATAGAAATCATACGGTGAATGCAGAGATATGAATTTATTATACTCAGATTGTATCAGATTAACATAATAATTAAAGAATGTATATATTAAGTTTATAGTAAGAGCTAAATATCCCATTTCGAGAAATCTGGGATGTCAACATGAAAGAAAGGTAAATTAGTACCAGAAGCCGCCAGGACTTTGGTCTTTGATCCGATATTTCTTTGGCTTTCCAATGAATCCAGTTCATTGAAACCATCTTGTTCTGATTCCCTAAATCTTGATAGGTGGTAACTCGAGTGTCCAGCAATGATTGATTCATCACTGTATTCCTCATTTGTTGTACCAAAACCTAGATTTCTGAGACCACGTTTAATCCAAGGTGAATAAATACCAACAAAGTGGAATTCAACCTGTCTATCAGCGTATTTATTGACCGCTTTCCTTAAATCAGCAAGTGATTGCAAGGCTGTGGCATCTGTGTTTGCCACTTGACTGAAGTCCAAGCAGACCACTCTCAACAATGGTCTTTCATCCTTGTCATTCTTCTTGTAATGTTCGCCATCGTGAATGTGTTCGATTTCATTTTCATTTTCGAAAGTGTCTACATCAGTGACTTTTCTCTTGAAAACTGAAACAAATTTCTTAACATTGAAAAACTTCTTCAAGTCTGGAGCTTCCCATTCACCAGGGTCATTCCAAGGACGGTCCCACTTATGTCTATGCTGAATCAATTGTCCTCTTCTAGTGACTCTCTTGATTTCATCAAAGATCAAGTCATAATGTCTTGAACAGTTGATATATGTATAACTGTCGCTTAGGCGGTACACTATGACGCCCGGTGGTGGTGGTGTTATACGCACACTTGGGTTTAGTTCTTTCGAGTAAGCGTGATCGAATGGAACCCATTTGGTGTAGTATCTAATATCAGATGAAGTCTGACCGTTTACAAGCTCACCATTAATGCTGCGAGTCTTGACACCCGCATTAAACTTCTTAAGGTCATTTGAAGAAGTACCTAATTTGTCTTCTGCGACAGAGTTATCAAAGTAGATACCTTCATCATCGAATGATTCATTAGAGTTTTCAAAAGAGAAGTCGTCATCATCAACAATCTTTGGGTTAACAACTTCAGCAATCTCGATGCGACCCAAGAACTTACCTGCTGGGAAAGCGTTATTGTATAACAGAATAGCGCAAGACCAGCAAACAGCGAAGTAAATACCGTTTTCAATTGACGAGAACACAGTGATGAACACAGTGGTGATGAAGCCGATGAAGTCAAAGACGTTCATCTTCCACAAGCTCCATGTTGTATGATAAGATGCAATCAAGTCAAACACAGCATGGATGATAACTGCAGACAGCGTGGCCTTTGGGATGTAGAAGAAAGCGCCAGTTAGACAGTAGATAGCTAACAAAACACAAGCTGCACTGAAAATACCAGAAAGTGGTGTCATGACGTTACATTTAGCCTTTAGCGCGGATCTAGAAAAGGAACCGGTAGCTGGATAAGCGTTGAAGAAAGTTCCTAGCAAGTTACTAACACCGATGGCGATAATTTCTTGGTTTGGATTAATCTTGTAATCGTTGACTCTACCGAAAGACTTAGAGATGGCTATGTGTTCTAGCAAAAGGACAATGATAGAGGATGGGATTTCAGCAGCAATGTTGTTTAGGATACCGTGTGGCAACTTCATGACACCGGTGTGTCTCAAACCCTTAGGCACTGTGCCTAGCACAGAAATTCTTCTCTTGTCCTTTGCCACGCCTTTAGTGATACCGTAAGATACAGCAGTGAACAAAATAATGATAATACCATTTCTTGAAGCTTGCAAGTAAAAGTAGAATGCCTTCCAGTACTTGTTGGCACGAGGTCTAGAGTTAGCTGGGAAGTAACGGTCAGTCAACTTAGGACCCATTGAGTTACACCACCATTTCCAGAAGAACAATGTGAACAGAGGAATCAAACCAAAAGCGGCGTCCAATTTCGTGTCTGGCAAATGTTTCAAGGAGTCAATGACGACGTGGTAGGTGGATCTTCTTGTGTTGACTTTCTTACTGTAACCCATTAAACCAGGAATCTGACCCCAGATGATATTGAAAGCGGAACCAGTCATGAAACCGGCAACAGCATTTAGGGATATCAACTCAACTAGGAAACCGAGACGTAAAAGACCTACACCTGTGGCAATGATACCACAAATGAAGGCCAACACGGTGGCAATGATGGGGCCTGTAATACTTGGGTCCAAGTCAGGATGCTTTTCCTTGACTCTAGCGATAACTTTAGCAGTTTGCAACGACATAACAGCGACGGGACCAATACAGACATCCTTAGAAGTTGCGAAAAAGGAGTAAACCAAAGCACCGATGAAAGAGGAGTACAAACCGTACTCTGGAGGCAAAGTAGCGATCTGCGCATATGACATGGATTGCGGTACCAGAACGGTACCAACGGTGATACCTGCGATCAAGTCAGAAAGGAACCATTTTGGATTATAGAAAGGCAACCAGTTGACCACGGGGAACAACGACCTTATGTAATCAACTACACTAGCCCAAGTGAAATAATCTCTCAAGTTGGTGTCGTAGTAATCCTTTAACGTGATGGTGTCTTCCTCGTAACTGGGAATACTGTAACTCTTCTTACCATAGGTGCTATTGTCAGTTATCGACCTTTCAAAATATTTCTTAGTGTCTAGCCCTTTCTCTATATCAGCACCAGCATTAGTGTTAGAAGGGCGTTCGTTATTCTTGAATTGGTTGTATTCCAACTCAAGATTATCTAGTTCCTCCATTGGTGTCTTGAATTTAGTTTATTTTATTTTATTTTATTCTATTGGATTCCAAGTACTATTCCTACATCGAGAATACGATCATACCTTTGCAAGTTCTTTTTATATTTTGCAAAAGTTTCATGGGTAATTGAATGGAAATAGTTATTACGGATGCACCTTTTAGCTAAGAGCTATCTACCCAGAACAGACCGCAGAGGAAAGGAAATCAATCTTTGTTCTGCACAAAGCTACCACAGAGATTAGCACAACATCCTGCCCTGCCCACCACCACCACCAGAAGTTCATTGAAGCCATTGCATTACAAAAGTCCAATGCCCTAAGAGCGAAGTGATTTCCCACACAACACATTCTCTTCAACAATTGACGCTGTTGGAATCATCCCCCCACCACCACCGTTTTCTTCCCTGTATCCCTGTGCGTTGGTGTAACTGCAGTTGAGCTTTTGCAGTACAAGAAAGTTTGAAAGAAACATGCTAGAAAAAAATCACACGTGACTCAACTACCCCCCCGCCATGGCATGTGTGAATCTGCGTGTGACTCAGAAAATGGGAGATTTGAGCCACAGTTTTCTATTTCGTCTTTTTCCACCACCTTAAAAGCACAGCGATCGGGGTGGCTTTGGAGAGACGTTATCAGTGATTGGTATCTCCACGTGTTCTTTCCCCCCTACCCTGGTGTTGTTGTCGTGCAGTAGTATTTTAATGGTTGCGCGTGATTACTTCGTTATAATGTATATTGTGTTCCTACCCGTTGCGGGTCTCACTTTCTTGGGCGTTTTCTAGTGCGATACTAGCTGCGATACCCGGCTGTACTGCAGCTGTGCTTCTGCTTCTGTGTCTGTGTACGTGTACGTATAGGTGTACGCTCTCTGCAGTAGCTGCAGGTACGCGCGCGCAATGGATCTGTCTGTCCTAGATGTGCCTAGAGTGCGCTTCAGTGTCCGGACCAGTTCGTCGGCGTGGGGTCGGGACAGCGGCGGGTGTTGCACCGCCAGCAGCCGCCACAGCGAGTGCACGTCGCTGCGCACTCTGTTCTTGAACTTCGCCTCTGACTCCAGCGCTCCCAGCGGCGTCAGCTCACGGATTGTCAACGGACACTGCCGGAACGAGATCTCGCTGCCGTTGGTGTTGCCATTGGTGTTGCCGTTGGTACTGCCGTTGGTACTGCCATCGGTGCTGCCATTGGTGGTGGGTGTTGCCATCTGCACTTCGCACCGCAGTAGCCGCCGTCTCTTCAGGCGCTTATCGTCAAGCAGCCGCTGCTGCACGAGCCACTCATGCTGCTCGAACATCTGCCTCAGCGTCTTGTTGTGTGGGATTCGTACCGCCATCCCCTTGCCCAGCTCCATCGCGTCCAGGATCTGCCGCTCAGTGACAGTAGGCCAGCTGGCCACCAGCGCGTGGTACTCAGACTGGTACTGCCGCAGGTGCGCGGGTAGCTCGTTCATCGGCGCTAAAACGTGGTGCACATGCGTCACAAGCCTCAGCAGGTTGCGCGTGCTCAGCCGCTCATGGCAGTGGCTCACATGCACTGCAAACTGGTAGTACACGTCGCGCTGCCGGACCATCCGGTCCCAGCACCGCGCTACTATCTCATGGCTCAGCGGCAGCAGCGGCAGCCCTCGGAACACTTCTAACACCCGCTGGCTCATCCAAGCTATGAAATACACTATACCCCAGCTCTCTCAACTACTTCCGCCCTCCTCCCCTCCTCCAACTATGAAGGCTATCGCATCTCTTTAAATTCTATGCTTCTGTTAATATCATGGTGTACGTACCACCTGCAACTGGCTTCCCTCCCCGGAGCGATGAGGGTTTCGGGAAAAGGGACAATGCCGTGGGGGACACAAATCACGGGAAAGGGTGAGCAAAACACAAACAAAAGAAAGCTGTTGTACAATATTTGGCGTCTAAGAGGGCTTGCCATAAAGAGACCAAACGTGAGGCGATGGGTGCAGTCGAGACGGATAAGGAGAACAACGTGGTCGGGACGCTGAGGGAGAAAGGCCCAGCGACGCCCACGCAGCTGCTGAAGCGCACGCGGTCGACGCTGCTGCCCAAGAAGAACGGGCAGCGCCAGCCGCTTGCCAGCAAGGACAAGAACTACAACAGGTCGTCGAGCTACTTGTCGCTGAAGCGGAACAGCAACCAGAAGAAGCTGAAGCCTGCTGTGACGCGTGCGGGCAGCACAGCGAACAACGCAAACAGGAGAGTTACTAGTCTGATATTGAAAGATATCGCTAGTGGAGACGAGAAGGAGAGCGCCAGCGAAAGTGACAGCGAGGATGAAGAGGAGAGCAACCCGCTGGCACTGAAGATCAAACAGGCGCTGACACATAGCATTGCCAGCACTGAGGGTAAAACTGGCCTTCTCAACGGGAAAAGTGGGTTGCGTAAAATATTCAACGACCGTGACCTAGACAGAGAAATAGAAGTTGCCTCAGTGAGAGAGCCAGAAAAACCTTACGAACCAGAAGGGTACGAACCACTAGACGACTCCGACCTGGAGAAACTTAAACTGAAAAACGCCATAAACAGACCCACTTTCATAATGGATTCTCCACGCGCTATTTCAATAGTCGGTGATGACTCTCCTCAGTTGCTACCGCTTGATCTAGAGGAAAGTAAGCTGGGAGAAGGTGTGCTAAATGATAAGAATACAACAGACGAGGTCATTACCCGAGCAAACACACAAGCAAAAAATGCAAACATTACTGAGAGCATTGACGATTGCTCCTCTCTCGAAATTGACAGTATATACGATGGAAGGGGCCTGGACGAACAAGAGTTACTTGATCTGCTGGATTAGATCATCTAACGCGATACTCTCATATTTTTTGTACTATACACAAATTTCAATTCTTGCATCTGGTTACATCTTTGCCTTCTCTTCAAATTTAGACTCACATCTCACATTTACAAAATAATTTTTTTTGCTCTACGTTTGCTGTTTTATAAACTAGTTCATTTTTGTATGCATTCATATTATATATATATACATGATATCTTAATATACTAAATAGTGTTACTATTAATGAACATGATTAATTTACTATGTACAAAAAAACATGCAGTACCTTTTTCAAGGCGTTCTCTATTGCTGAGAACAGTTGGGTGTCCAAAATGGACTTTCACCCTTGTCATTAGTATTATCATACGTGTCTTGGAATTTTGGTAGCTCATCACAGTTTGGAATTTCTTTAACGATCTCACTAACGTTAATGTTTTCAACGTTCAGAATACTCTCACCGGAAGTACTAGATTCACGTTTATTTATTGTGGAGGGAATAATGTTTCGAACAGCCCGATAATCGTTTACTTCCATGGTCCAGTTATCTGGTGGGAAAACGATGTCAACAATGACATAAAGATCACCGTTTTTTAGAAGCGTATTATTGTCATTGGCGTCATCCCTGCGAGGCCAACCCTCGTTCTGAATTCTGACAATATCGTTTGGTCTGATGACTTTGCCTCTCTTGGAGCTCCATTTGAGTACTCTGCCGTCATAAGTTTCCATCAGCGGCTTTTCATCAAAGCCGCAGATGGCATCCGCCAAGTCTATCTGTTTCTTTATAATAAGGTCATAGCCATTTCTGACTATATCATATTGGGGCTCTTTGACCTCTTGTATCTTGATGACCAGGTCACCAACCTCAGTGCTCTCAAGGTCTTCATCAGCTTCGCCCTTCAATACGATTTTATCACCATCCAGTGTACCTTTCTTGATGTTAATAGTGACGACTTTGTTCTCCTCAACCATACCGACGGTGCCACTGGTGATACAGTCGGGACACTTGTTCTTTTCGCTCTTGGGCAGGTTCCTCAGCTTACCTTTACCGCCACACTGCCGACACTCGATCAGTTCGGTGGTCACGAACCCAGGGGCCAACTGCCGCAGTCTCTGCTTCACACCTTGTCCCTCACAGCCCTCACATACGTTCCAGAAGAACTTGGCGGTCTTCTTCTTCACGATAGATGCGTGGCTCTTCCAGCCCGTCCCGTCACACCGCTGGCACTTCTTCTTCCTCTTCAAGTTGAAATTAACCTTCTTTCCCCGGTAAAGCTCGCTTGTTTTGACTTTCAAGTCAATCTCGATATCATCCGACTTGTAACGTCTAGCGCCACGCCCCGAGTCAAAGCCAGAGCGATGGCCAGGGTGCGAGCCACCATTAAACCCAGAGAAGAAATTCATGAAGTCATCATCGCCATAGGGCTGCGCTTCAAACGCCAGCTTCTGGTCGTACTCAGCCCGCAGCGAAGCATCACTAAGCACCTGGTAGGCAGCGGTAACCTCTTTGAAATCAACATCCGGCAGATCATCGCTGCTATCTTCGCCACCTTCATTCCCTCGCGCCTTGTCGGGATGGTGCCTCAGTGCCAGCTTCCTATACGCCCGCTTGATCTCGTCCTGACTCGCGTCCTGCCCCACACCAAGCAACCCGTAATAGTCCATCACCGGTTCCGTGCTCTCTTTGTCCCACCTGCAAAGACATAGGGCATCGCAACCGCATCGCAAGTTATAATCTCTAATTTCAGCTTTATTTTTTCACCTCGAGAGAGCCCCCCCTTCGGAAAATTACGTCATTTGATGGCAGACCCCCCCTTCAGCAACACCCCCGCAATAAAGGGTCCTCTTCCCAACATCCCTCAATTCCTGGCATCATGGTAGTTACAACTAACATACACTCGACTGTTATCGCATGTCACAAGTTATAGCCCCCCTCTATGACGTATCCATTGTTTTCTAGTTCAGGGATACAAGGCTGTAAAATCCTTAACCCAGCTCAGTTGCACTACACACACAACGGCACAATTGCACAAACTGCACAAGCTGTACAACTGCACATCTGCACAACCAAGTGTTTACCATATGGTTGTAAGGTTGCAATGCAAAGGTCATCCAATCCAATACTTTGATGTGTGACTGAACTTATATTCCCACCCCCCCCTCTCGCGTCCGGGTGATAAAAATTTGTTCTCGCCAGAAATAAAATGGCTCACAATAAATAGTTTTAAAGGTTCCTATATATAAGACGTTGCAATTGCCAAGACACCAAGGATTTGCGCGCTAAAAAGATATTCACCATGTTACGTAGTACTACATCGAAATCACTATCGAAAATGCCACATGCTATACCACCACAATGCCGTCGTTCTCACTCGAGTTCGATATTCCAGACTAAGAAGAGGCTCGCCCACTTGGAGTCCGATAGACCTTACCTGACCCACCTGCCTCGCTCCATGAACTCAAGTCCCAACTTGAGATTCCACTCCTCCGCTTCGTCTTCCTCGCTGAGGTCGTCTTTCCTGAACACGGAAATACACCACCATAGCCACAACAACCTGCCTTTCTTGCCTGCCGAGCAAGCTACTTTGAAAGACGTGAACGAGTGCGTCCTGAACGCCAAGTACGCTGTGCGTGGTGCCATCCCTATGCGTGCCGAGGAGCTGAAAACACAGCTGATGGAAAACCCGCACTCTTTGCCCTTCAACGACATCATTAACGCCAACATCGGTAACCCACAGCAGCTGAAACAGAAGCCACTGAGCTTCTACAGACAGGTATTGTCCCTGCTGCAGTATCCTGAGCTGATCCCCACGCTGGAGAACAATCCCCAGACCATGATCAAGCAAGACGCCATCGACAGAGCCAAGAGACTCCTGGACGACATTGGCGGGTCCGTCGGTGCTTACTCCTCTTCACAGGGTGTCCTCGGCATCAGGAAAACCGTCGCTGACTTCATCACAAACAGGGACGACGGTATCATCGCTTACCCCGAAGACATATTCTTGACCGCGGGTGCTTCCAGCGCCGTAGACTACTTGCTGTCCATCTTCTGCAGAGGCGAGGAGACAGGTGTGCTGATCCCAATCCCACAGTATCCACTTTACACAGCCACTCTGGCCCTGCAAAACTCTCACGCCCTGCCATACTACCTGAACGAAGAAACAGGCTGGTCCACCGACCCTGAGGAACTAGAGTCCATCATCTTGGACTCCATCGAGAACAACATCAAACCAAGCGTTCTTGTAGTTATCAACCCAGGTAACCCTACAGGTGCCGTGCTATCCGAAGAGGCTATCGAACAGATATTCACATTGGCCGCCAAGTACGGTATAATCGTCATCGCAGATGAAGTCTACCAGGAAAACGTCTTCGAAGACGTAAAGTTCCATTCAATGAAGAAAGTCTTGAGACAACTGCAAATGAAACAACCAGGCCTCTACGACAACGTCCAATTGGCCTCCTTACATTCCACCTCTAAGGGTGTCTCCGGTGAGTGTGGCCAAAGAGGTGGTTACATGGAACTAGTTGGTTTCACTCACGATATCAGACAAGTAGTCCTAAAATTGGCTTCTATCTCCTTGTGTCCAGTGGTGACAGGTCAAGCCCTTGTTGATTTAATGGTTTGTCCTCCTCAGAAGGGCGAAGAATCTTACGAACAGGATCAAGAAGAACGTAGAAACATTCACAAGGAATTGCACAAGAGAGCTACTCTATTGCACGACGCTTTTGTCAAATTAGATGGTATCTCTTGTCAAAAGCCACAAGGTGCCATGTACTTGTTCCCAAAACTTGAGCTACCTTACAAGGCTATCCAAGAGGCCCTTCACCAGGACATGAGCCCAGATGAATTTTATTGTAAGTCATTGTTGGAGAAGACTGGTATCTGTACCGTCCCTGGTTCCGGTTTTGGCCAAGAGCCAGGTACTTACCATTTGAGAACTACTTTCTTGGCTCCAGGAACCAAATGGATCGAAGACTGGGTTGATTTCCACCAAGAGTTCTACAACAAGTTTAAGAACTGAGGTAAATCGAAATGATATGTCACTTTAGGAATCTTTTTGTTAACATTCAAAGTTTACTTATCGCGGATTTTATTCTAGATGAATTTCATATTTTCCCTCCCTTATCAAAATATTGCATATTTGTGTCAGTAACACATTATTTTTCTATCCATTTCAATTCATCCACTATTATACTTTTTTCCCGGCATTCCTATTCATAGTTATCTACATTTGTTGCATTCAATGCCACTCATTTGAAGGTCGATGCTACTTTTGCTACAATATCATCAAAAAGGAAGATTAACAATTTTTGTTTCACTTTGACTCTATTAGTCAAAAATAAATTCACACTGTATTATGAAACTGTTAGTATGCATTCCTGAAAAATTTTAATGCAAATAATTATGGCACATTAATTTAATGGACACTCCTTTATCTTTATCTAGTCATGCTGATAGTGTTTTTATTTATGAAATTATGTTATGTAAGTGTAATTGTATATTTAATTTAGATGCAATCATTCAAGAACATTCTATACACATCATTGATTAATGATAGATTGACTAAGAGTTCCTTTCACCATGGTTGCGAATCGAAACAACTAGTTTTCCTTTTTATCATCTAGAATTGACGTCCTTTCGACTATTGGTTGGGATGGAATAGAGGAAATCACCGAAATCAACCAGTATGGCAGCCATCCAAGACAGATGATGAACCACGTCCAGCAGCCAAGGGTGTCCCAACTAGTGATCATCCTGTTATATATAACCGAAAAACTTCCATTGAAGTCAGTATCCATAGTGGCAGTGAACAACCAGAGTGAAATGAATGGGTTTGTTATGAATAGAATGAATGTATTCTTCAAAATAGATTTCCTTGACTCGTCTGCAATTGTCTTTGTGCTAATGACAGCTAGTTTTGTTAATGGGAATGCTAAGAGACCTATCATAAAGGTAAGTGCAAAATTCACCATCAATAGGGATGTAAGTATCAAACTGTAGTATATGCTTCCAATACTCTTCAGGCGATATGCAACTGCTTGGTTTATAACGTGTATATTTTTCTTTGACATGACCAGTGGTAAAAAAGTTAAGGCAACGCTACCGAATAATAGTGATTCTACAATGGGCAACATAATCAAAACTCTAGAAATCAAAAAGGAAACAAAAACTGACGCCGACAAAATAATGAAAGGTACCAAAGTATTAACAGATGAAAAAGGAATTGATAAGTAATCATTGTTAATCGCACTATCTAACGAGATAACTGCAAATGCGACTGATATAATAACCGCACTTGGAAGGTAATTACTGATTGAAACGAAGTTTCTAGGAGCTAACAACAGATAGAAGAAATAAGATTGATGGAATTTTTCCAACAAGTTATTCACTGACCTAAACATTGCTTCAGGAATTCTGCCAAAACAAGTAATATCTAATTGGCCTTCATTGCCATGGGCTCTTAGAGTAACTGACTGTATTCTCCATCCACTGAACGCTTCGTTACCATGTATGCGTTTAACACCAGAAAGGGCCCAATTCTTAATTCCCACAAACATTATTTTTAATCTTGCAAAATAATCGGTATTATACATTTCATTTGGTGGTAATCCATGTAAAGAGACCTTCATACCCTCATGCTCAGTAATAGATACAGCTATGTTTACCAAATCGAGATTAGGTAGTTCACCATTTAGACCGTCATATGAAATCTCTACGTATTCAAAGAAGTCACTCTTGCTTGGATAGTCTAAAACTACTGCAGCTTCTATTGAACCAGCTGTCAAATCTAGCGAGGTATGATAAGCATCAACCCATGCCCTTAAAGCCGCTCCTGAGTCCTCACTGAATACCACAATAATGTTTTTGGACCAAACGGGCCAACGTTTAAAGAATTGAGATAGTGATACACCTAACGCGGCACCTCCAAGATTAAATTGGTCATCAACATTTTTCCATGGAATGGCAAGGACCATAGCCTCTGTACCATCACCTCTAGAGGCGTGCAGAACACCGTACAGTGTCTTCCCCCATTTTTCATGTTCATATAGCGCAGTCTTTAACCCCTGTTCTTGTAGCCATTCAGCAACTACTTCATTACGCTGATCGACACTACTATGCTCCAGCGTTTCTATCTGACTTCTGTAGCCTCTTAGTATATTCCACTCTGTTTCCCTGAAATAACTGTAGGCCTGAGACGGCATCAATGCATTCTCAGATATGTATGTTCTTCTGTATTGCCCATCCAGCGGAAGTATGGCCAGCAGTACTATCGCAACCACCACCAAAAGGTTCGATACCCGAGGCAATTGCTGTAGCAACTTCGTGATGGCTCCTCTTTCCGAGAGTCGTCTGTATACCTTCTGGAGCAACGACATAATTGTAAAACTTCAGGACAACTCGCTGTCTAAATTATTGCAATAGTCCAATTGTGGGCACACGAAAGGTTACTTGATATATTCAACAATTCCGGGCTTCTGAGGGTAAAACGATTGACAAGATCTTGGCTTTATAGAATTAGAGTTTTCATGATCTCAAATCCGTCTGAAAAAATGGCAGAAAACTTGTTTGCGCGAAGCTGACCTTGGTGGGATAATCATAATAAGAAACTCATCGGTCGCCTATTTCAACAATATCGAAGGCTAAAACCATTCACAAACCACCAAGAAATACAAATCAGTAAGCTGGTGTTGGTACTTAATATTGCTATAAACTGGTGTCAGTGCAGCGCTACTATAATTGATCTGAGAATTCCTCTTTTGATCACAATTCTACCCTCTGTCGGTGTTATAAATATTGGAGTAAAATAACTTAGCAGTGAACTGTTGTAGGTAATACCAAGTTATCATACTTGTCTTCGAGGAATAATTCTTCAGAACACTTGTTGTTGAGATTGTAGAAGGCAAGATAACACGAGGAATATGAGTTACTTCCAATCTTCAGCGGGGTTTAGAGGTGAATCTTTGGGATTCAAGAGGAATTTCAGCTGGGTATTTCTGGTGGATTGGATTCTGACAGTTATTCTTACCCTTGCAACGCTATTCTACTTATCTAGAGCGTTTGCCTATGGGGTTACTTTCATATTAGAGTGGCTTTTGTGGAAGCAAGCCAAGGTAAAAGTTAGCATAGGAGCACTGAGAATCTCTCTACTAGCAGGAAGAGTATTTTTCAAGAACTTAACAATCATTGATAAAGACAGAACAATAACGATTCTGGAAGGAAGCATTACATGGCGATATTGGCTCATAAGAACTAGGAAATCTGAGTACCGTGTTGCCCAAATGGCACACGCTTCTGCTGGTAGCTCCGGTAATTCAGAAGATGATACGAAGTTTGACATCGCTAACTATATGGAGAAACAACTTAAACTGCCGTGCCGATTCTTATTTGAATGTGAAGGGTTTGAAATGTTCATCTATAATCGCACTTACGCCTACGATAATATTGTTAATGTATTATCGAAAGTTGAAAGAGAGAAATTTGAAAAGTTTATGGCTGAAAACGATTTTCTAGATCCATCAAGTGATGGTAGCAGTGACGATAAAATTGAGGAAACTTCTTCAGCTACTAATTCTACAGATGAAGAAACTATAGCAAATGATCGAACCTTTCAGAATGATACTAGAAAAACCTTACCAAGATACTTAGAGGCTCTGCCCATTGAGGCTTTATTGAACAAAGGTTCTATTTTGATTGGTAACAAATTCACTCCATGTGTGCTAATACTAAGTTTTGAAAGTGCTGTTGCCCTTCAAGATGTTGGAGAAGCTCCATCAAAACTTGATCTCTATAGAATGAAATATGAGGTAAGATTAAAGAATCTTGAAATTATGATGAAACAAAACATAGATTATGACAATGAAAAATCCAGGAATTTTGAATTTGATAAGGGAAAATTGTCGAGATTATGGCATCGTTTCACCAGGATATTCAAGTTAGTCCCATTTCCTTTCAAATCCAATAGAAGAAAAGAACAACCACATGATAACTTTATGCAGAAATGGAAAGGTTTATCAATGTATAGAAACGATATGTTTGGAGAATTTGATGAGTTTGATGATATAGAATTTGACATATCAAGCCATGAATATGCAAAGTTTACCAGTTTGCTGAAAAGTCCGCGAGTTACAATTCATCATGATTATGATATGCCTGGGTGGGTGCCGCATGGTGCGCATCCCCCATCATCCTATGCCGACGGTCCGGATGTCGGCAATAATATGGCACCCCCACAATATATTTTCGAGATAAACATATTTGGGGGTACGGTATGTTATGGTCCATGGGCTCAAAGACAAACAAATCATTTACAAAGTTTATTATCACCCTCCGTTTCAAGAACTGCAAAACCAATCAAGAAGTTAAAACCTGGCTCCAAAAGAATATATACGGTACTTAAATTAACAATCAACGCTATGGAGGATGTTACCTGGAGAATCCCAACAAGAGAAAGCAGTAAAGATGTTGAGTTTTTAATGCATTATAAAGAAACAAACGATGACTATAGACCATTCGGTTGGATAGACATAAAAGTATCTAGAGACAGCTGTGGTATATTTGATCTTGCTATGTGTCCCACATCCAAAGGTTTTAAAAATACGATTGATGTACAATTGGTAGACACTGAAATTCGGTCTAGTGTCAACCATGATATTTTTCTTAAAAGCAAATCCTTTAGCTTCAATTGTGATATCGGCTACCCATTAGGCTGGAATGCTGAAGCTAATTGGACCATTATTATGGATTCAAATCAGTTAGAATTGTTTCTTCTACGGGAGCACGTCACTCTAATCGCTGATACATTAACAGATTTTTCATCTGGAGAGCCTGTACCGTATGAGCTTTTCAGACCATTTGTATATCATATCAAATGGAACATGAAAGGGTATTCTTTCTACTTGAATGTCAATGACCATAATATTGTCAATAATCCTCTGGATTTCAATGAGAATTGCTACTTATCCATTCATGGTGATGATTTGACAATGAACGTTATGGTACCAAAGAAAACTATTACATCACGTTTTACTAATATGACTTACGACATTTACACTCCAATGTTTCGTTTGCTGTTAAATACACCTCCATGGAATATGCTAAATGAATTCATGAGAAATAAAGAAGTTGGTAGATCACATGATTTCAGATTAAAGGGTTCTTACCTTATTTATTCCGAGCTTGATATTGACAATGTTGATACATTAACAGTTGAATGCTCAAGTCGTGGTACTGCACTGCACATATACGGATTTGTTATTCGATACTTGATTAATGTCAAAATGAATTATTTTGGAGAGTTTTTTCATTTTGTAACATCTGAAGAGTATACAGGCAATACAAGACCTACTGATTTGGAAAATATTATTTCAGAAGACAGAAGAGATGACGATTTCTCCAGCTATGAGTCTGTATCACGAATATCATCTAATAGCTCTGATAAGAACCCCAAAGCCAAGAAAAAACATAGTTTAAAAAAATCGGATCTTAAGCGTACATCAAACGAAACAGATATTTGGTTTACATTCTCCGTTTGGGACGGTGCTTTAATTCTACCGGAAACGATTTATAATGCAGATCCATGTATTGCTCTACATTTTGCCGAGCTCATTGTTGATCTTAGAAGCTGCAACTATTATATGGATATTTTAGCAACTGCCTGTGATATAAACCTGAAAAGATACGTTGGCAAGCGTGCCGATGAAATATATGAATATGTTCATTTGAATAATGGTAAAAATCACGAAGTACATGGAACACTTTCTGATATTTATATTCATGGTCACAGAATGTATGGACTCCCACCGACAGAGCCTACATATTTCTGTCAATGGGATATGGACTTCGGCCACTTGAACATTGATTCCAACATGTTTTTCTTGCAAGGTTTGTTTGGTGCCTTTTATAAAATCGGTTTTGGCTACAAAGATCTTGAAAATATACTTCTATATGAAACGGAAATTATTGATGATATGACGTCACTTACAATATTCATTAATACAATAGATATTAGGTTGAATGATGTTGATACTACGGCACATGCTGACTTGAAACTGGAAAGATTTTGTTTTACATTGATTGATTTTGAAAATGAAAGATATTCCAAAAGAATGGACATAAAAATTCCTTCCCTCGAATTTAACATTTTTTCAAATGAAGACAATGATTTGAGTCTATTGAATTTTAAAGTTGATATGAACTTTACTAACTTTGTTCAGAATCAAGATTTCAATAAACACCGCAAAATTCAAAGAGACTATATTGTATTGAATGATGCTCCATATCATAGATGTGCATTTTTATTACCAGAATCATATCAAAAATCTCGTATTTATAATGAGTTATTTGGCGCTATTGCCCCATCATCTTCTTTGCCACCGCTTCCTATTCCATTAACAGCTGACACTATAGAGTATGTTTTGGAAGATTTGCTAGAAGACTATATGGGCTTGTTCGAAGGAAACTATGATATAAAAGAAAGTAGTGTTGAAAATTTAGAACTTTCTGCTATCGAGGCTACCAGGGCAATAACTGGTATCGGGGCTGAAAGAACTCATTCAAATCCAATTACTTTATCCGATTATGCTGTTGAATCTGATAACTACGTTGTAAAAGTTGAATCAATAGTAATTGATATAAACCCAGCATTATACACTACAATCGAGAAATTACTAAAACACATTTATGACCAAGATGCAGTACAAATTATTGATGGCATTGAGATTGGTATTGTCAAAAGACTAAGTAGTATACACGATGGTGTGACAACGATGACTAATGTTAAGGTTCAGATTAAGCATTTCAATTTGTTCTGGGGGGAGAAGGAGAGTGACAACGTTTCAATGTTTTTTGACAAGATGGACTTTGCTTTGACAGAAAAAACATTGGAACAAAACTCCGAAAAAAATTTACTAGAGATGACGGTCTTGGCGAAAATTAAGGCTGTCAGATTGACAGTTGTGCAGCAACCAGGATTAATTCCGACTCAGGAAAGACCGCCAGCAATAACAGTTGGCGTGGAAGGATTTGAATTCTGGTCTACTGCTATTGAAAAGCAGGTCAACTCCATTAGCGTATCTAGTGCAGATATCACGGTTGATGACGCTCAAGTTGAATGGTTTTTCAAATACATTGTTAGACAAAAATATTTTTTTCTGGATATGTTGCAGTCTTACAACAGAATACAGAATAATAGAATAGAGTCACAAAAAGAACTTATTTCAAGATTAACAGCCGCTAGTGAGTATTATCAAATTAGTCATGATCCTTATGTCATTACAAAGCCAGCGTTCATTATGAGACTTTCAAGAGGACACGTGAGGGAAAATAAAAGCTGGAAAATTATAACTCGTTTGCGGCATATTTTAACATATTTGCCCAAGGATTGGTACCTGAATGTTGGCCAACCTTTAAGAGATAGAAAATTTGACCCTTCACAGGATGCAAGAAGTATATTCATGTCAATTTTTTCCAATTGGAGAAGTTGGGAGTTCTCAGATGTTGCTAGGTCCTATATATATGGAAAATTATTTTTGAATGATCATGCAGAAAAGAAAAAGCAATCGTTACAGAAACTGTTCAAACTCAATATTGGTAACTTTTTCATGACAGTGTATAGTACAAATTACGATGTCGACCATAGTATTGTTGTTAGCAACGCAAAGCTACTCTTAGAGCTGACTCCATCGAGCACCGAACCTAAAGAAAACAGTTTGCAAAGAGAGGAACTAATAGATATAAGTGGTACAGTTGATGTTATAAAGGGTAAACTATCAACTAAATTATTGAAACTACAGAAACTTATTCCTATTTTAACTGAAGGGAGTGAGAAACAACCTGTTAAACCTCCTCAGGATACTATACCTAAACCATTCAAAATGAATGCTGCATTTATGGTGAATAGTTGTGACATACAATTAGTGATGGACGCAACAAAGTTAAATATGAATGTAAATGATGGTAGGATCAGTGTTTTGTGGGAGAACTTACAGGATTCAACTGCACAGGCTGGGTCTGTGGTATTGTTTTCGAAACATACCGAATTAGTACTAAAGCATATAAACTCTGTTCTCGCTGAGGGTCGTGTCTCTAATTTCTATGCGACATTTACAACTGATACATGGGCACAGCGGCCAACCTACTTAATCCATTCAAAATCATCTAGTATACATTTTAGAACCATGGCTAAAACCGAAAGATTAGTAGAAGCTATAAAGGATATAAAATTAAAGATAGACCAAATTAGCGAACAACTAGAGCTTGAAAGAAGACTAACTCAGCACCCTACTGTTTATGATCCCAATAAAAGTAACGTTATTGCTTCCTGCTTGTTTTCAAATGTTAGCATGGACATTATGCCTGTTTCTCCATTCGCATTAAAAAATTCAGCAAAACAAATTGATTTCTTCTACAACAAATTTGATTCTGACTCGTGGCTAATAAAATTGAAAGATACTGATTTTTTTTTAACTTCTGATCAAACTAAGGAGCAATATATGAGATTGTCCATGAAAAAACTTCAAATTCGTGTCAATGTTTCATCATCTAAACCAAAGTTAGTGGACATTAACCTTTCAACTAATTTAGTAAAACTAACCTTTTCTGAACCAAAAAATATTGTCTATAGTTTTCTGAAAGATGAACGTGTGGCATCAGAAAGTGTTCATTTGTTACAAACATTGAAACCATTATTTTCCATATCTGATGACAAGGAAAGCACACCCCAGTCATACCAGGAGAAAACAGAATACTTGTGGTCACTAGATTCCAGCATCGATTACTTTGGTATTCTTATCCCAATGACTTCTACTTATTACGTCATGGAATTTCATTCATACGTGAGTTCCATCTCCAACGCTAACGGTGCACCGTCAGGAAATTTAGACATCACGGGACACATGTCTGTTGAGAATATTCTTTTCCTCATTAAAGAAAGTTCTTTACCCGATGGTCTTTCAAAAGTAATCGACATTGCGGTGAATGTTTCAACATTACAGAGAGTTGATGACAATAGCCGGTCTATACAAGTCGAAAGCTCACATGCAAGAATATGTCTTTCACCCGATTCTTTACTACGTTTACTCTGGGGGTTTAATCAAGGACATAAATTATCAGAGCATTACCTCAAGTATCACTCTAAATCTTTGTGGCAATCGTTTGCAAAGAGCGATGATAAACAACAAGATACAAATTCAATTAAAAGTAATGAGACATCTTTTTTCTCGTCAATTAATTCTATCCACTTTCTATCGTACAATCTTTGTGTGGGTTGGCTATTTGAATATGAATTAGGACCTCCAAAGGGACTTATTACAGGATATAGTAGACTATTTTCAGCATATGAGAATTGTATGGGAAAACTTACAGTTATTGATTCTTATTTTGCTGCCGCGCAAGGTAATACCTCTTCTACTTTTTATCCTGAAACCAATGTGAAAGAACTATTCAATAGGTTCTACTTACCAAACATGCAGATTTTGTTTTGGTGGAAGGTTATTGAAGGAATGAAAGACGTTTACGTACGTTTCACTGGTGAGACCTTAGACGTTAAATACTTGTCAGATTTTATGTTAACGATAGAATCAACTCTTCATTCGATTAAAATGTTTCAAAAGTTGAAAAAAGAACTAATAGTGGAAACACCAAAGCGAGAAGTAGTACATATCAAAGAAGACAAGCCTGTTAATTCTTCTAACAATATTTTGAAAAATATAAAGTCCGTTAATTGCCATTTTAAATATGATGGTGGTACTTACAGTGTCTTTAATATATCAGATGGATCATTAAACCCAACACCTGCAATTGAAATTAAAAGTCCGGTAATATCTGTTGACGTATTATATAAACATGAAAAACAGAATACCAAGCATCATTCGATTAGATGTTTGGTTAATATCGATCCCACACATAATGTTCTCTATGCCACTTGCGCTCCGCTTGTCAAAAATTTTGTTGAAGATGTCAGAAGTATTTTCGGTAGATATGAATCCGAAAATAAACATTCTGAGACAACTCCTACTTCAGTACAAAACATCGATTATGAAAAATTATTAGAGGATTATGACCTAGCTATAACTGTGACTTCTGCAAAGCAGCAATTAAGTTTAAGCTGTGAACCAAAAGCAAAAGTTCAAGCTGATGTAGGTTTTGAAGCACTTACAATATCAATGACTACAAACCCATTTGACATTGACGAGCCTTTGGCTTTTTCATTTTCAATCAAAGATACTAAAGCTTCCATAAAGCACTTATTCTCTCGTGAAACTAGCACTTCGTTTGGGGTCGGTTACCTAGATCTAACGCTGCTGTTTACGCACACGAATAGGATTAACACCAATGGAACAAGTTTGATATCAGATATTGATCTGTACTTCAATGTCAAACAACTACAGAATTTGTACCTATTTTTGGACATATGGCAATTGAGTGAGCTGCTCAACCCAGTAACATCCAGTCAAGAACAGGTTATTCGAAAAGACAAGAAGAAATCAGTTGATAAGCCCATTCATAATGAAAGCCAATTGCCTTGGTGCTTTACTTTGATTTTCACTAATGTAAAGGGTGACATCGATCTTGGACCATCTCTTGGATTAATCTCGTTACGGTTAAGTAGAACATGGTTGGCAACAGATCACTTCTCTGGAAAGAGGCAAATTTTACATGCGTTTGTGGATGACTTGCTTTTGATATCCGAGGGTAGATTAAGTGGTGTTGTCAATATAGATGGTGCAAGTTGGGTGTCTGAAGTTATATGGCTACAGGATTCTAAGCGTGACAATATTCCGCTTGTTGCGCTCTCACTAAATACTGATAAAATTGAAATTAAAGCAGCTTTTGATTATCATATGTTCTTAATTGGTACGGTTAATAACATTCTCTTCCAATTGCATAGCGAACGTGATATGGTAGGAGTTGCCCCCGATTTACTGAAAGTTTCATTTTCTTGCGAAGAGATCAAGCTCTGTTCAACAGCACTTGTTGCTGCCAATATCTTGGATATTTACAATACAATAATAAGAATGCGCCAGGACACCAAAATATCTTATATTGAAACTCTCAAGGATTCTAATATGGAAACAAATAAGCAAACTCTGGCTTATAGAGACATATTGAAATCCCTTCAGTTATTAAGAACCGATCTGACTGTCAGTATTTGCTCTTTACAACTTCAAATTTCTCCTATATCATTATTCGATGTTGAAGTTGTTGTCATAAATGTTGTAAGTGTGTCTGCTAGATCTGAAACCCATTCTGAGGCGAAATTAACTACATCTCTAAATATGGAAGTTTATGATGCAACATTATCTCTTTCAACAGCCAAGCAAGAGTTAGATGAAGATGCATTATCGAAGATTACTGTTGCTGATTACATGACTTATGCATCTAAGATTCGTGGCGGTACAATTATTGAGATACCGAGGATGGGTGTACAGATGACAACCTGGCAAGAAGAGAAAAGCGACATTTTAGAGTATTTGTACTCCTGTAAATTCCACGATAAGGTTGCTGTGAGATGGAACTTGGGCCCAGTTAACTTTATGAAGGAGATGTGGACTACACATGTGAAGGCTATTGCCGTTCGTAGGTCTCAAGTTTTAACTGGTTCATTTAATGTAAGTGAGAAGGATGTGGAAAAGCGAATTAAGGAAGAAGAGAACATAACAAAGTTAAATTATGTACCTGTTGAAGAACCTCAAATAGATATGCCACAGATCAAGGACCTTGGTGATGCCACCCCTCCTGTTGAGTGGTTTGGTGTTAATAGAAAAAGGTTTCCCGCATTCACACATCAAACAGCAGTTGTACCAGTTCAGAATTTGGTTTACCTTGCTCAAAAGCAATACGCGAAAACCCTTGGCAGATCTAAATAATCATAATATAGTACGTGTTTGAATAATTATTTCCTAGCTACATTTCAATTGGACATGAAATTATTTGCTGGTATGTAACTCTATTAATTTTATGAATAGTCTATGCCCTTCCTACCAGATCTTCATTAACTAGTGCCGCACTTTTTGTCATGTTTTCATGCTTGTATATGCCCACTAGTTGCTTAGTTAATTCAAACATATTATTTCTCAAAGAAATCACAATAAATTGCGCATTTTTTGTTCTTTCCTTTATGTAATTAGCAACAATAGAAACATTTCTGAAGTCCAATGCAGCATCAATCTCATCCATAACATACAGTGGAGTTGGTTTATACTTGTGAAGGGCAAACACAAGAGCTAAAGAACTCAATGTTTTTTCACCACCTGATAGATTGCTTATATTCCTCCAACTTTTTTTGGGTGGCATTACACTAAAAGTGACACCTTCTGAAAAAGGATCTAGACTATCCACTAATTCCAACTCTGCGTTACCCCCGAGAGTAATCATTTGATACATTTCTTTCAGAGTCATAGATATGATCTTAAAACCTTCCATGAACTCATCATACCTTTTTCTTTTTATTCCTTCTAGTCGGTCTTTTACCGAATCTCTAGATTGTACTGCGCTATTAAGATCATTCTTTCTTCTATTAAACTCCACAAACCTTAATGCATATTCCTCTAAAACATCAACATTTGCTTCTGAACTTGTTATAAAATCATCAAGACTCGTTATCAATAGTTCAACCTCTTGAGGATCTACCTTGGCAAGCTCAGATGCAGATAATACGGGGATTCCAGGATTGATGAAACCACCTTGTGAATCAATTTCCATTTTATTTGAATCTATATCATCATTTTCATCATTATGATTGAAGGATTGATTTTCACTAACTGCAGAGATTCCATCATCATCTGCGTTTATAACAGCAGATGTATTTTCAAGTTTAGGGTCAGATTTGTCAACCGAGGCATTTTCTTCAGTCATGATAGTGTTCAGCACTTGAGTAACATCTCTGATGGTCAGTTCAGATAAAAGATCATTATATCTTTTAATGCTCTTTTTTAGTGATGCTTCTGAAGCTTCTAGTTTTTCTAATTTATTGTTATATTCCAGTGAAATAGATTTGTAGTCGCTGACAACTTTCTGATGCGACTCAAGCTTATTATGCTTCATTTCGATCTCATGTTCTAATTTTACCTCATTTTCTTTCAGATTCTCTATTGATTCCTTAATGTCCAACAGTTTTGATTCTATCTCCTTTGATTCGATATCAGCATTTTCAGCATTCTTACTGAAATTTGCTAGTTCCTCATTAGCTTCTGTGAGTTCCTTATTAAACTTTTTCAGTAACGATTCTTTCTTGAGTTTGTTACTTTTTAGCTTCTTCAATCTCCTGGAGTTTTCCGATATTTTATTTGTGATATCTGTGACCAAAAGGCTTTGATTTTTCAGTTCATCTCCGCCTAACTCAATAATCTTGTCTTTAATAGTCTTTATTTTATCTTTAGTAGATTTAGTTTGTACATCAATATCATCGAGCTTTGATTTCAGTTCCTTAAGCTTTGCCAATAATGTTATTGATGGATCATTTTGATTCTTCATAGACTCTAATTTTTTTCGTTTTTCTTCCAGAACGTTTATGTTCGAATTTATATCATTGTGTGCAGTTTCGATATCCATTTCTTTTTTTGAAACCAGATTGTCTATTTCTGGAGCTCTATCCCTGAGTCGTCTAAGTTCTTCTTCCATTTCATGATAGGCATCTAAAGCAGATTTATATTGGTTTTCTTTTTGATTTAGTTCATTTTCTATGGCCTGAACCTCTTCAGGAGAAACAAAGGCACTACCCTTACTAGAAGATTTACTTAGTTTCATTAATCCCTTGCTGACATTACGGCCACCACCTGTCATTGTACCAGAGAGATCAATAAGATTACCATCAAGTGTGACTACTCTATACCTTTTCTTCCCGTATGCAACTCGATTAGCTTGTTCCATATTTTGGCAAACCAAAGTGTCCCTTAAAACACTATAAAAAGCATTGTTGAACCTTTTTTCCTTCACAGTTATTAAATCAAATAATCTCTGACTTTGATCAGGTGTATCAATTCTGTTAGTGTTAAAAGTGTTTAATTTATCCAACAAAATAAAACGAGCATATCCTAATTTATTTTTTCTCAGGTATTCAATGCATTGTTGGCCTGATTCTACCGTATCAACAACAAGATCATTTAACCTTGGGCAAGCTGTAGAAATAGCTACATCGTATTTTGGATCAATGACTGCTAAATCTCCGAGACGACCATGAAAGCCATTAAGTCTACCTGACTTTTGAAGTCTTAATAATGCAGAAAGAACCTTATTATTATTTTCTGTTGCAGAGTAGGTAGATCGTATTTCGATTGCTTTTTGTCTCAATGCTTCTACTTTTTCCCGGACGTTAGCTAAGGTAGCTTGTGCATTTTTGCATTCCCTTTCGCCTAATTCTCTCTCCTGGATAACTTTCGTTTTTTGTTCCAATAGACTTTTAATTTCTTGTTCTTGAACCTCAAGGTCTCTCTTTTGAGACAATATGGCATTTTCTAGACCAGCAATATCATTTTCTAGTCCTTTACGATTTTCTTCAATTATGGAAAGTTCAGATTCTGTAATTTTTATCTCTTTTTTTAATTGCTGTGATTGTTCATTCCAAGGTGAAAGTTCCTTTTCATACTCTGCAATCTGAATAGTCAAATGTTCTGTCTTTTCTCTCAATTTTAGTTTTATATTTTCGAGTTTTTCTTTTTCTATATCTAGATTTGTGGAAAGTACTGTAGTCCCCTCTGCTAGTGAACTTTGTTCCTCAATTATGGTCTGTATTTCTTGATCAGTACTATTTATTTTATCTTGCAGAATTTTACTTTGCTCTTCAAATTCTTTTCTTTTACTATCTAGGTTATTGACTATCTGCTCGTTCTCCACTTTTTTGTTTTCCAAAGTCCTCTTAGTTTTTGAGAGATTGACTTCCTCAGTGTGAACCTTTTCTAAATCTGCTTTTAAAACATTCAAGGATGCTGTGATGTCACTGATGTGGGAGTTAGCTTTCCGAAATTCATCTTCTTGTTTCGTTTGCTCTTGTTGTACGTTTGTTTTTTTATTTAATACATCATCAAGTTTTTTATTGTCCTGCATTAGGTTGTACTGATACAATTTAGACTTTTCTAAAACCAATTCCTTCTCTTTATTCAAAAATTGAAGGGCTTCCTCTTTACCGCTTTCCAATGAATTTTTTTCTCTCTCTACGATCGAGAATCTATTCTCTTTTTCAACACAGATTTCGTTCAGGGACTCTATTTCCATGCTTAGTTTTTCGATGCTTTCCTTATACTTTGATGTACCAATAATATCCTCCAAATATTCTAAGAGTCCATCGTCATTCTCTTTCTCTGCTTTTGCTTTCATTTGAGCAATATTTTCAACTTCACCTTGAAGAATTAAAAATCTTTTATGATCTAGATCAATACCTTCTTTTTTTAGTAAGGTAGTTACCTCTGTATAATTACTTTCTTTGCCGTTTACAAAATATTTCGAAGCGTTATTCTTGAATGCTTTTCTTGTGACGACTAGATTACCCTTCGTTTCATCAATAGTCGTTGAGCCATCATCCTTATCTATCACATATTTAAAATGCACTTCCACACTACAGGATTTCAAGTCTGGAAAAGTCTCAGATTTGTGTATCAGATCAGATAGCCTGTCCTGTCTCATCTTATTAGCTCTGAAACCAAATACAAACAGCATAGAATCGATGACATTAGATTTACCTGAACCGTTAGGTCCAACAATAGCTGAAAAACTGGTATGAAACGGTCCTATGACCTGCCTACCAGCGTATGATTTGAAATCATTCAAGACCAACTGATGTATGAATAGCCTTTCCTTTTTGACATTCAATTTTTTACTTTCGTATAGTTTTTGTAATTCTGCTCTTGAGTTCTTAATTGGTGATAGTTCAATCAATTTCAGCCTCCTCGTTGGAGATCTTCCAGGCGATCTTGGGGGTGATTGCGAGTAAGACTTGAAATCTCTTCCCCGGGCTGAACCCAGTGATTCCGGCGGCAGTAGGCTAGGTATCTGTAAGTTCTGTGATCCACCAGTGGGCAAGACGCTTCTGTTTTCAGATCCCAGTAAGTTTCTGGGCGTTATAGCCCTGGGACTCTGCTCGAACGTAACAGCTTTCGGCGTATGTATAACATCTTCCTCCTCATCTTCCTCTGTGACTTTCTGCCTCTTGCTAACGGGCCTATCAGACATAGTATTGAATGTCTGCCTGCACTTAATAGTATATTATCTGACTTTAATTAAAATAGGTGAGTATCGGCCTCCCTTTGTCAATAAAACTCAAAATAATTTAGCCGTTACCTTTCGGCTAATATTGTACCGCAATATTTCTGATCCACGAATATATGTCGCACCACTTCCAGCAATAGAACTGTCCACAGTTATGCCGCCAATCTATGTGTATAATCAAACAGTCGCTATTGATTCTTGTAAGCGACAGATCGGCACAGATCAATTATAGCGGGAGGCCCATCGGTGTTTACTATGTAAACACACCAATAATATGATGAGACACGAAAAGGAAGAGATCAATGCTCGTAGTATACGTATCAAATCACATGTCTTATATTTTGTAGACAATGATATTTAAAAATCATGTGACTTTTATGGTATTTCTTTCTCTGGCTGTTCAACATATTTGAACTGAGATGGTTTTTTGCGGGTAGCTGGCCCTGTATTGCAAATAACTTACCCGTCAAATATGAGCACACCTGGAAAGCAATCCACGAGAGAAGTCTCTGCTCTTTAACTCTCGTAGTTGCATGCACATATAATCAAAAAAACACCCAGACATCACATTGTTCTCATTCTTCTTTTTGAGATTCGCCTTTCAGATATTTATCGTCAGCGACGGATGTTTATCTCGGTGTACGAACAAATGGTATTGTGACTGTATTTCTTTGTACGGGTAATCCTCCATTGTGTTTCTACTTGGGCAAATTGAGGAAATCGTTTTGGTTGAAGATCTGGCATGTGTGCAGCGATTCTTTAGCAGAAGTGGTATTGTTTGCCGCCGACATCATATTCTCTTCTCCCAGGTTAGCTGATCTTGGCGGCTAAAAGGCAGTGGGAGAGTAATATAAAGTACTATCTTCTTCAGCAAGCTTTTTTCTGGTTAGCGTGCGAGTCTTCTTTAATATCTGTATTTGAACCACTTTTTTTTGACTGATATTGAGTTTAGCGGCAACTTTCCAATAGCAACAACTAAAAGCTATGACTGCAGATCAGGCGATAGTGATAGACAATGGTTCCTATCAGGTGAAGTTTGGCTTGGCGAGCGAGGTGCGGCCGCGAGTGGCGCTGAATGCGCTGGCGAAGGACAAATATGGTGTGACGCATCTCTCTAACCAGGTCCAAAATATCAAGGACATTTCTTCTGTGGTGTTCCGGAGACCGCACGAGTTGGGACAGTTGACATCGTGGGAGTTGGAGAGTTGTATTTGGGACTACTGTTTGTACAATCCAGATGAGTTCGGTATCGATTGGCAAAGCTTGGAGAACAGGCATGTGGTGCTGTCCGAGACTTGTATGACACTGCCTGAGCTGAGTAAGAATACGGATCAGGTATTATTTGAAGAATACGAGGTCGATTCTCTGTACAAAGCACCAACAGCTGCATATATCCCTTTTTACACTACAAATGAGAATATAAAAACCATCTCTGGAAAATCTGATCATGGGGAGCTCGACATTGAAGAAAAAATTGAAGATGGCAAGGAATACAACGACTTCAGCTTGGTGATAGACTCAGGTTTCAATTGTACATGGGTGATACCTATTGTTAAGGGTGTACCATACTATAAGGCAGTTAAGAAATTAGATGTTGGTGGTAGATTTCTAAATGGTCTACTCAAAGAGACAATATCATTCAGACATTACAATGTGATGGATGAAAGTATCTTAGTAAATAATATTAAGGAACAGTGCCTATATGTGGACCCTGTATCTTACTTTGAAGCATTTAAAGCAAAAGACAAGAATAAGATCGATTTTGTTTTACCAGATTTTCAAACAAGTTTTCAAGGGTATGTACGAGATCCCAAGACAGCTCTTCCCGATAACGCTCAGATATTGACACTAACTGACGAACGTTTTTCAGTCCCTGAAGCATTTTTTCATCCAGAGATATCACAATCACTGAAGCCGGGTATTATTGAGACTGTCTTAGAAAGTATCTACATGCTACCTGAGTTATTGAGACCCTTGATGGCGAGTAATATTGTATGCATGGGAGGAAATTTTAACTTACCTGGTTTCACTGATAGACTAGTGTCAGAACTTCAAAGGCAATTGCCCACTGATTGGGTTTGTAGGGCGAAAATATCATCAGGAGATAAATCGCTAACCGGATGGACAGCTATGGCTAAATTCGCTCATACAGATGCCTACAAAAAAGCACGAGTTACTAAAGAAGACTATTTTGAGCACGGCTTGGATTGGACAACTAAGGAACGGTTTGGTTATCAAAATTGGGTATGAAGAAATATTTTATTACCTAAAAGAAATATGAGAGTTGAGCGTAATATTCCTATCATTGCTATCGAGTTCTCACATGATAAGTCTTAAATTCTATTCGTATGGTATGATACACATTCTTTTATTTACCGTTTTCCTTTTTTGGTCATTTGATGACTTGCTCGAAAGCTGGAAAAAAGCGGAACACGAAAAATTAAGCAATTTAATGATGAGATAGAAGGTGGTTCAAGTTTTATAACCTGCAATCTTCCCGAAAGCTAATCTATTCAAACGCGTAAGTTATTGGTAGACATACATCATAAAACTATTAACCATTAAGAACAATTATAAAAACTAAAACTACTATTTTTTGCTCTATTGTTAACCGGATTTTTAGACTCCATAATAAATCATAGCGGTTTAGGATTCACACATAGAAAGCTAGAATTCAATCTACAATAATATTTATCAAGCCAAAAGAAACTTGATTAAAACTCTAAAAGAGATATTGACCTAATATTACAGGACACTAAGCATACCTCATATTCAGGAAAGACTTCCATGATTCTGCTATTCTTTTTTTATCTTATAGATATTATATCGGCAAGCCAGCTCTCGAATCTCCGAAGTTTACTAAATGCAGAAGAAATACATAGGCCTATGCTGAATTTCAGCTCGAGCCGAAATAATGAAATACAATTATTGGGGTCTATAGAAACTTTCAATTACTATGATTACCAAGGACAACAGAACTTTACTACTGCTTCTTCAAGTCAGAACGAATTAGAATTGATTTATTACTCAAATAATACATTATTACGTCTCGATGCTGTGCCGACAGATGTCGAAATGAGACATATAATCCCGTTTATGGATGATTGTTTTATTCTGAGTGGTATTGGGACCATCTCAGGCATAGAGCTTAGCCGACAGATTTTACTGAATTTAACACAATTGTCATACCAGCCAATTTTTGAAAAAGAACTTGGAATGGTTAAGAGTATATTTGTTGACAATGAAGTGGTTTATTTTGGAGGAGACATAACTTACAATAATAACGGTGTTAGCGGACGCAGTGTTGTGCAATGGAATTCAACTACTAATAGCAGTAGTCTTCTTCCCTTTGGAGGTTTTGGGTCCAATTCTACGGTAAATTCTATCATTCGCTTGGAGAATAACAACTTACTTTTCACAGGACAATTCACTAAGTTGGAAAATAATAGCTTTGTTTCTAAAACGAATAGAACTAGAAACTTCTCAATAAGTATGGAAGATAGTGAAGTTGGCCAACAAATTTCATTAAGGCAAGCGACTTGGAATGCCAACAGTAACTTGGATGTTGATGCCTTTATATGTCCAAATTCTGATCAGCAGGCCTGGTATTCCGAAGGATCATATGGTGTTATAACTTGTAATTTTCCAAATACATTAACACTGTCCAAAATTAGAATATATAATACACCAATTACTGACAATCAAATATCACTCTTCAGATTGATCGCGATACCTGGCAATGGTATATTAAATTTAACATACTTGGACCCAATATCGCATGATATAAAACATTGTACTGAAAACTGTCCATTATTCACCAGAGAAACACTTCTTAATGCTATGGGGAATGTAACACAAGAATCAGACGTAATACGATTCATTAATAATAATAGTACTAACATCAAATGGAATGAGTATTATCAGGAATTTGCATTTGTGAATCAACTCCCTATTACATCACTGCAGTTTGTAGCATCTAATTCATACTATCAGAATGTCGGTCTTTCAGGGTTTCAGATATATCAGGATTCCTTTCCAATTTTTCCGAATAACTCCTTCAATGAGCCCAATTGTCCCAGCTCCAATGATATAGCTTCGTATGTGAAACTTTCAGGCAATGGTTGGTTTACTGTAGCTAATGATAATAGTTATCTTGCTAACAGTTATATCCCCAATCAGGGAACAAAACCTAGCATAACCTATTTTGTTGGAATTAATGTTCCAGGTGAATATGTTTTGAATCTCGTAACACCGGGTTGCGATAAAGATAACACGTGCTCGACAAGAGGAATTGTTAATGTAACAACTTTTGATAATTCTAATGGTAATATATTAGGGTCAGCCCTTATATACCAGAATAACAATAATCTAAAATATGATCAGATATTTGCCGGGGTTTTAAATAACAGTATCTCAGTACAAGTGGAATATTACTCGGGAATTAATACCAATACCGGTACTGCCACAGTAGTAGTTGGTGTTGTTGATGTTGTGAGAGTTTCGATATCTAGCGAATTTATTAGCGATCAGATCGACGGTGATCGATCGTTACATCTAAACGGAATATTTGAATACTCTCCTTCCAATTTTACCTTTGATAATGGATATTTAACCGGTAAGATCGATTATACTATTCTGGATGACTTTGGCGTATCAAATTTTAATAAAGGGGCATCTATATTTGCAGTCGATCAAAATCAAAATTTATACCTAGGTAGCACTAACGGTAGTGTTTATGAGCTCAATAGTCTTAATGGAAGCTCTGTGCCATCTACAGAAAACAACCTAAGTGGTCTAATAAATGGAATGTATAGTGTGGAAGAAGGATTAGTAATTTTCGGTTCGATTGCTCATAGAGGCCGGGAATATGGGGCTGTCATCTTGAATAATAGCATTACCCCCCTGGACATAGTTGCCAATGATTCCATACAGGCATCGTTTAATTCAACCCTGTTTGGTAGCAATTTACTTGTATTCGATAACTCAACTATATTTAATATGACATCCTTTATGGTCTTTGAAAATACTAGTTATCGAAATTTAGACCTCAGGAACGCCGGGAAAAACTCTAATGACGATATGCTGTTAGTAGGAAATATTGTGAATAAGGGATCTGCTATTGGAAATGAATCCCTATTGATTTCATCTAATGGAACATACAGTCCCTTTAGTCTATCTGACAATGATACTATCGAAGGAGCAATTTATCTCAATGATACAAAAGCTTTGTACTCATTATCATCCGGTAATGTTAATTATTTTCAACTTTCTGATAAGCAACGATTGCCATGGACTTGGCAAAGCACTGTTGTGCCAGTATTTTATTCCAATGGTCAGCAACTGCTTGGTGCTATACAAGAAAATTCAAATAAAAGTCAAATTGTTCTGATAGATTTATTTTCATCTCAGGTAATAAATGATACTGGAAATTTAACTATGCATAAAATAAATGCCATAGTTAACTTTGCAAGCAATGCCACTGCTTTGGTTGGTGGTGATTTCTCACTCTCTAATCCAGCTTGTGTGGGACTCTGTTTATATAACTACAACAATTCAAACTGGTCATCCTTCCTGAACAACTCCATAACAGGTAATATAAGTCAGATTAAGTTTAATGATACACAAATGTTACTAAGTGGGAAATTAGAAGTCAATAAAACAGCTGACATTAATCTTCTATCGATTAATTTGACATCCAATAAGCAAGATATATTGCTGTATAATAGCTCTGTTGTGCTTGATGATTTTATTCTAGTAAGGAACCTAGTAGTAGGATGGAATTCCACCGACATATTCATTAGGAATGTGACACAATGGAGCAACTTGAACATATTTGATGATGGAACAAATGCTACAATTAACAGAATAGAAAATTTTGGATCTGATTCTAACCCTGCTTTAATCATATATGGTCAGTTTGATAGTATGAAATATGGGACGATTAATGCTGTTATATACGATTTCAATTCGTGGTATCCATATTTTGAGGTGGATGTAGTTAGTCAAACTGCAACTCCTTTGTTCTTTGCGGACCGTGACCAATCAAGTTATGGTAATACTAGACACGTTGTCCCGGACCATATAATAGTAAGCTCGTCACATAGTAGTTCAGCACCGTCATCCTCATCTTCACACAAGACAAATGAGAAACCTTATAAAATCCGTAGAGGTTTTGTAGTCCTCATTGGTCTAGCCCTCGCACTGGCCACATTAATTGTTCTAGGAATAACGGGTGTTGTAATTGCTTTGCTTTTCAACCCTTCTGTCAATGGAGACTATGATATTATCAAAACTGATGATTCTGATAATTTTGCTGGCAGTAATATCACGCCTGAGAAGTTGATTAGAGTATTGTAATAAATTATGCAATTGATTTTCTAAGCGCTGTTTTTAACACTAGAGATCTTGCAGAAAACCGAGGATACAATTACTAAGCATTTATTTGGATTATTTTGTATATATTCCTGCACATGAATGAAATGATTTTACATCAGGATGGAACTGAATTTAATCAATACCAATATTTCCATTACAATGATTCACTGCAAGTCATAATTACTTACCTCAGCAAGCATGTGTAATATTCTGATTTATTTAAGCCAAATAAATAGTAAACTGATGATATGCATTTCTTATTGGGTTTTTTCATTCCCTATTATAGTTTAAAGAAACTTATTATAAGGATTTTAAAACAATGTGTTCAATCTTGTATTTCATATAATATAATCATAACAAGAAACTTTATAATATAATGAAGCCAACAGTTCTTAATGGTAAGAAAATTAAAGGTTACTGCGCAGATTTAATCTATACATTTACTTTCTTTTGCCAGTAGCGCTGGCAGTTGCTTCTCCATTTTTCATGTTGTTATCTCCCAATTCGATTAAATTAGCGGCAGAGCTTTTTCAGTCACAAAAGAGAAACTCAAATCAATTTTTGAAGTATTGCAAAATCATTACTGGTTCCATTCTAATACATATATTTAATGAACTACACAATCTTAACACTTATAATTAGCATGCACTAATGATATCATTAGGTATTCACTTGTATTTATTAGTATTTACCATAAGATTTCAAAGATACTATTCATTTCTTGATCACTCAAGAGCAGCGTTAATATAGGAAAACTAGAATAATAATTGGACAATATGATGGCGATCGTTGATGAAAACTATAAAAATAACAGACAGGAAGAAGCACTACAATTCATAGGAGATATATCATTTGATAAAATTAGCCAAATGAATAATAGGATGCTAAAAAATATTGATCAAAATATTAATACCTCTATAGAGTTGGTAGAGAACGTTAAGGATAGGTTTTCTAAAGACGACCCCTCTGTTAACTATAAGAGAGGAGAAATAACCTCAAATTATGACTCCCAAAAGTATAACGCTCAGTCGCCATCCATTTCCAAAACGTTAAATTATTTTCAATCCCATGAAAAGAATGTTATTATGGTTGATGACCAGCCTTTAATACTAACCAACACTAACCACTTCTCTCCCGACTATCCTCCATTTTACCGCACTTATAAATATGACCATCGTCTAAATGAATTGGGCGCCAATGATGTTGTAAGCGCTATGGTTCAAAATGAAATAAACGATAACAATGATTACTTTAACTGTGAATTGGAGTACGTAGAAAAAAAAACAAAATTTCTTCATTGGTATGATTATGTATTGTATCATTTATTTAGTATTGATCGTCTAGGCTATTTTAAGCTTGAAATATGGCGGCAAAAATATCAACATTCACCTTGGAAATCACAGATTAACGATAGATTATTCAATGCGGACACCAATTCAATAAACGAATCTATGGGTGATGAAGATTATGATCCTGAATCTTTGATAAACACAAGATCAACCAACAAATGGTCAAATTCCAAAAGAAGTGGATTTACATCTTTGAGATCATTTTTTGGAATGGTTTAAGTAGGCTTTAAAGTATATAATGTTCTTATCGCAAATCTCAAAAAATTTCTGTTTATTATAAATAACAATATTAAACAAATCAGAATATTGAAGATTTTCTTGTCCAATTGTAATATCCATTTATACACTAATTTAATACAGTGGAAACATCAATTTGAATACCAAAATCTCTAGCAAATTAAAAAAATATAGTAGCTACTATGTTAAAATATGAAAAGTCAAGTTAATACGAAGTACCCTTTATGAGGGAGCTAGGCATTTCACTCACTGGAATCTGCTATACCACCTTCACCAATCACATAAACACATTCACGTTCAGGCATGTCCGGAGAGTCTTGTAACTTTGCTACTCGTTCGTCACCTCTACCTTTTCTTAATAAAATACGAGTAGCAGAGGCATGGGCTAATACATGACCGCCGACAGGTTTTCTTCCGTCTGCTGAAGCAAACAGAGCAGATGCACCTGGATCTGATTGTACTTGATTTGTCATAAATACAGCTAGATTAAATTCTTCTGCTAACCGATTTAACTTGAATAGATGCTGATTTAATTTTTGCTGGCGCTCGTTAAGTTCTCCACGTCCACAATAATCAACGCGAAAGTTTGCCATAATTGAATCAACAATTATGAGCGTATATGAACCAGAGCTCAACTCCTCTCCCAATTGCTCAACCAGTTCCATTTGATGCTCGCTATTTAGTGCTCTTGCATAGGTAATATTTTCAAGACAGCTATCAGGGTCAAGATCGTACCTTTCTGCTATTTGCTTAATTCTTTCTGGTCTGAAAGTTCCTTCAGTATCGATGAATGCAACTTTACCTTCACCACCTCCCATAGATTTGGGCAACTGTGCTGTCACACAGAGTGTATGTGACATCTGCGTCTTCCCGCATCGAAACTCTCCAAAAACTTCAGTGATGCTCATAGTCATAATTCCACCACCCAATATACTGTCTAATGGCTTAGATCCTGTAGATATGGAGATAACTTTTTGTCTAAGATCCATTTGCACTGTAGCTGGTACAAACCCAACTTTAACGAGCTTGTTGGCGGCTTCTTTGATCTTTTCAACTTTCACCTCACTGAGTCCCTTGATTTTCACCAGATTCCTCCTTGTAGTGGACTGAACAGTATTAACTGTGTATATCCCACTTCCTTTCAACTTCTGTATATCAGATGCATTGATTCCATAGTTCTGCAACTCATCAATGGCTATAATTGAGCTGTCGAGAGCCTCACTAGTAGTAGTGACTGTGGCTGACATATCGTTCTGTTTATAGTAGATAGTTTTAAAAGATAAAATTTATTACATAACAGAGGTAGAAAGGAAAGAACATGGTCCTGATGCACTCTGCCAGCCTTTTTATACTACTTTTTCCAAGGCGGTTAAAATTCATTATATACGACTACAGTAAATTGCATTGCATGTTAGTCAGTTAAGCACAGCCGGTATTATAATTACAATTGTTACATCAAGATAAACTGATGTTTAGTAATTCATAAGCGCTCCCTATGCCATGTAGCAGTTATGAGTTTAGAGGTGACGCTGAGGTGAAAAAAATAGTAATAATAAGTTATTATATATGATTAAAGAATAGGAATATAAGATACGTACCAATAATTATGAGAGAAACAAGAGAACAGAGGTGTGTCAGTATATTTTCATTTTGTACACAATTTATCAATTGTGCAGGACCATAGCTCTATTGTTCTTCAATGCAGTTCTCTTTCATTTTTTAGTCTCTAACCAAGAAATCGTTCTTGGTGAAGTCCCAAGTGTCTTCTGGGATTCTACCTCTTAGAGTTGGTGTTTCAGTGCCCTTAACGTAGACATCTTCGAACAAGATAGATAGCTTGGCCTCTGGTGGGGCGGACTTGTCTGCGAGTTCAACTTGTTCGTCGACGTATTTTCTGGCAGCCTTGTCATAGGCCTTAACTTCTTCCTCAGTGGCGATGCCAAGCTCTAGCAAGTGCATCTTTAGACCAGCAATAGGGTCGTTCTTGGATCTCATGTGTTGGATTTCATCTCTGGTTCTGTAAGTGGTACCTGGGTCAGACATGGAGTGACCACCGTATCTGTATGTTTCGTACTCTAGAACCAATGGACCTTTGCCGGACAAACACCATTCCTTGGCAAACTTGGAAGCTTGGTAGACAGCCAGGATGTCCATACCGTTGACTTTCAAACCTGGGATGTACTGACCACGCTTGAAGTACTCGGTCATAGCGGAGGATCTAGCAGCTGCAGTACCCATACCGTACTTGTTGTTTTCACAGCAGAAGACCACAGGCAAGTTCCACAGCTTAGCCATGTTGAAGGACTCGAACACCTGACCTTGGTTGGAGGCACCGTCACCGTAAAGTGTGAAAGAGCAAGCGTCCTCATTCTTGTACTGGTGAGCGAAGGCTAGACCGGCGCCGACTGGCACCTGGGCACCGACGATACCGTTACCACCGTAGAACCCTGGTGCGAACAAGTGCATGGAACCACCTTTACCGAAAGATACACCGGATCTCTTACCCATCAATTCAGCTAGGACAGCCTGCACGGAGGCTCCCCTCATGTAAGTGAAACCGTGGCATCTGTAAGAAGTAATAACGGAGTCGCGCTTGGTGATGGCGTTCTCGATACCAACAGCAATGGCTTCCTGACCGACGGACAAGTGACAGAAACCTCTGATTTTTTTAGCCTTGTACAACGCATCACATGCCATCTCCATTCTTCTGATAATGACCATGTCCTTAAACATCTGCAACAGAGAGCCCTTAGTGGCTGAGTAGTTCAAGCTAGGTGGCTCCAGCATGTATCCTTCGAAGGAGGTCTCTGGCAAACTGATCTCAACGTTCTCGTTCTCATCTGGAACCGGCTGCGACTTCTCCTTCGCGGTAGCCATGGTACGCCCGATACCGACAACCGACCTGGCACTCAAAGCCAATGGCCTCTTGCTCGCAATTGATAGCATATTGATATATGTGTGTGCTGTTCTTGGCCTTATCTTCAGCTAACCAGCGCTGCAAGAAGTGCTCCATTGGGCTCCTTTTATCCTGATAAAACTTCAAAATGTTTGGAGGGGGGACCCCTCCTTCGTTGAAGCGAAAAGGGTAAACTACGGCGTATGATGTGACATGCTACTGGATCAAAGTATAAGCCCAACGGGGTTAATGTCAATACAAATGCGAGTACAATGCGAGTACAATACGGTCGATTGATTGCTTTATGTATCTATTTCTATATGCTATCCCTGCAGTTGTATAAGCTACTGGCTTAGATGCTGGGAGATTAAATAGCGGTTAGAAAAAAAAAAAATAGAAGCTAATAGAAAAGTATAGTATATTTTTTGGGTTGGGATTTGGGATATGGGCAGTGGTAAGTGTTGGATAGTGGGGGATAATAAACAAGAGGTAAATGAAACTATCCTGGATACTCGACCACAAAAATAGACAAAAAAAAATTACAGGGATTAGAAAAATAGGATAATGATAAAAAGAGTTTCAGTTATGATGGGTTGTGGAATAGATGCTTATATGGCAGTTGTTATAATTAAAGAACCTATTGAGCGGTCCTCATTATTATCACAAAAGGCAAAAAGATCTAGAAAACAGAAAACATAAAAAATAGAAAATAAAAAGAAAATAACGCCGGTGCATTGGTTGTGATTACCAGTTTTATCAGCAGGGGGTGGCTAGAATTCATCATTTTGGTGGTTCGTCATTTTGTTCATCTTGAGCTTCAGACATGTCGGAAGTCCACAAGGTCAAGTTATCTCTTAGCAATTGCATGATTAGAGTACTGTCCTTGTAGGATTCCTCGGACAATGTATCCAGCTCGGCGATGGCGTCATCGAAAGCTTGCTTAGCCAAGTGGCAAGCCTTGTCTGGGGAGTTTTGGATCTCGTAGTAGAACACGGAGAAGTTCAGAGCCAGACCCAATCTGATAGGATGTGTTGGTGGCAGCTCTGTGGTGGCGATCTCTGAGGCGGTCTTGTAAGCCTCTAGGGAGGCCTCGGTGGCCTTGTCCCTCACGTCACCGCTGGAGAACTCAGCCAAATAACGGTGGTAGTCACCCTTCATCTTGTAGTAGAAAACCTTGGACTCGCCGCTGGTGGCGGATGGGATCAGGTGGGAGTCTAGCACAGACAGTATGTCGTCAGAGATCTTCGTCAGCTCGGTCTCGATCTTGCCACGGTACGTGCGGATCAACTCAACCTGGTGCTCAGCCTTCTCTTTGCTCTCCTCCTTCTGCTCGATCGAGGAGATAATCCTCCAGGACGCTCTGCGCGCACCAATAACATTCTTATAAGCAACCGACAGCAGGTTACGCTCCTCAACACTCAACTCCTGACCACTCGAGGCCACCTCCTTCATAGACTCAACCATCTCCTCGTACCTCTCGGCCTGCTCAGCCAGCTTGGCCAAATACACACTATCCTCACGACTTGGCGACATTATGCTCTCTCTATCTCGCTTCTATATCTCTGTTCAATTGCACAGCGCTAGTCTTTTTGGGGGGATTGATTTCGCGACTTCCCAATCCCTTCCCGCTTTATATATTGAGGAAAATTTGTCTCACACTGTAAAGGAAAAGGAAAACCAAATTTCAGCACACAGAGAAGTGGCACACAGAGAAGTGGCACACAGAGAAGTGGCACACAGAGAAGTGGCACACGCACACAGCGGAGTGAAGCACAGAAGCACACGCAGGTGGTCGGTGGGGGGG